>Ga0247713_1000021_pt1 | contig 117604 bp, 128 predicted proteins | sample 21E_NmetaG_FD_189936 | JGI IMG/M metagenome (GOLD analysis project Ga0247713, IMG submission 189936) | Soil microbial communities from hillslope of Landscape Evolution Observatory, University of Arizona, Oracle, AZ, United States - 2-1-E_N | ecosystem: Engineered > Artificial ecosystem >... | reverse complement strand
AGTGGGCGCCGGCGACAGCGTGGCCGCCGCCCACTTCGGCCGCAACGTCTCCAAGGAGCGCCGCCGCCAGCTGTCCCAGGGCAAGCAGGCGCTGAGCGCCGGCACTGACCGGACGGCGGCTGCCGCCGGCGCCGGCACCGGCGCGCCGGCGCCCGACCCGGAGAAGCTGAACGTCGACGTTGCCCGCTCCGGTCGTGAGCAGGCCCGGGCTCGGCGCGCCGAGGCGAGCCGCGTGGGCAGCGCAGGGATCAGGCACGTGCCCAAGGTCATCGCGTCGCCCACCCACGGCGATCAGCAGGTCACCGGGCTGCGGATCGGTCAGGGCGAGCAGGTCACGGGCGACGAGCCCGGCGCCGCGCTCCCGGTGACCGGGACGCAGTACGTCGCGGCCGACGGACCGCCCCCCGCATGGGGCGCCGGGACGAAGGTCGGGCGCGTGCGCACGCCGCAGGGCCTCGTCGTCTCGGGCACCACGGTTCGCGGCAAGGTGGCCATCACCGGTGACGAGGCCGGAGAGCACCTCCGCATCACCGGCGAGGCCGACCAGAAATTGGGCGACGACCTGACCCCGCGCGGGGACGGCTCCTTCCGTCCGGCGCAGTTCCCCCGCCGGGCCGACCCGCACGGCGCGACCGCGGTCGGCACCACGCTGGGGGTGCAGTCTCGAGTCGCTGAGCCGTCGCTCCCACTGGAGAACACCACCCTCGGGCTGCCCGTCACCGGCACAGCCGTCGGCCGCAGCGGGCGCGTCACCGGGAACGAGGCCGGCGCCTGCCGCCCGATCACCGGCGACCAGTACCAGCACCTCTCCTCTTCCGCCAGCGAGTGCGGCGGCATCGGTGGCGGTACCGCGCCGGCGGCGCACCTCAACCGGGGCCGCCTGGACCCGGTGACCGGCGGCAAGGTGAGCATGGCGGAGACCTGGCAGGGCCAGCGCGTCACGGGTCCGAGCCTGGAGTACCGCCCCAACACGACCGGCGACGAGCCGGGATCCTGTCGCGCGGTGACGGGCACGCCCTACCAGGGGCCGTCCACCGTGCTTGGCTGGTGCGAGCCCGAGGAGGGTCAGCCGGCGGCCCAGCGCCTCGAGTCCAGGCCGCAAGGTGTGGCCGTGACCGGCGACCTTCCACTGAACGTCGAGAATGTCACCGGCACCGAGCGCGGCCACCGGAACGACATCACGGGATCGTCCTACTACGGCGAGATGCGTCCCGCCGAGCCGGTTGGCGACGACGCGGCCACCTGGCAGGGCTTCTCGGTGCCGGTGGCCCAGGCTCGGCGCCTGACAGGCAGGAAGAGCGGTGACGCCAGGAAGGAGACCGAGGACGCGCCGCCCGCTTCCTGCACGCCTGGCAGCATCACCGGGTCCTTCGCCGTCGGCGACGGCATGGTCACCGGCAACAACGAGTTCCTGTTCCGGCCCCGTTCGAACGTTGACCGCAGGCCGCCCACCGCGGTCACGGGCGAAGGCGAGGTCGCGGGTCGTCCCATCACCGGTTCCGCCGCTGCTTGGACCCCCCACGACTTGGTCACCGGCACCGAGGGCTACATCGCCGCCGGGCGCAACCCCACCGAGCGCGGCGGCGGAACCCAGGGCTGGGCCGGCGCCACCAGGTTCAAGAACCTGGCCACGCCCGGGGCACCGCCAGGTGAGGAGAAGGTCACCGGCCGCGTCGGCGGGAGCCCGAAGGCGGGGGCCAGGGTCACCGTCTCCGGCGGAGCCCAAGGATGAAGTCCGTGGTCCAGCCCGACGGGCGCTGGCTTGCTCCCTGGGACCAGGCTGCGGCCTGGTCGGGCCCGGGCGCGGTGGCCACCGTCACGTCGCCACTGGGCCGGCCGACCCGGAACGGCGGGCTCGGCTTCAGCCTGCCGGCCGGTGGGCATCCCCTGGCCGAGCCCGCGCTCAGCGCAGCCCTCAAGCAGCGCGCCGAGCAGATCACGGCCGCCTTCGCGCACATCGAACCGGTCCTGCGCCGGCTGGCACCGCGCCAGTTCGAGGCCGGCTTCCCCGAGGAGGCGCATCGCGAGATCGCCAACTCGCTCGGGGTCGATATCCCGGCGGCCGACCTCGAGTCGTCGTGGAACGCACCGCTCGACCTCGGTCGCATCCACGCCCGCTGCGTGCTCGGGACGTTCCGAAAGCTGGTTGAACGCGGGTTCGACCGCGACCTCGCGCTGCTCGACGAGGGCGAGAGCACTGAGGCGTTGATCCGGCGTTTTGGCTTCCACGCCGTCGACATCACCTCCTGCTCCGACGGGCGACTCCTGGGTGCAGTGGATTTCATCCTGCGAGTGCCGCCCCCGGTGGTGGTGTGGCACGACGCGTTTGCCGGCGCCATGTTCGACGTCGAGGTCGCGCTGCACCGTTGGGAATCGGTGGAGCTGCGACGCTGGCGCGAGAGCTGGCCGAACGACGCGAGCGAGCCCACGTGCTACCTCAAGATCGGGCTGTACCACTTCAGCAGCGTCGACCCCCGCAACCAGGGCTGCGCCGCCCACGCCAGTGACGAGGTGCGCGCCGCCACCGCCCTCCTGTCGCGGCTCCAGCAGTTCGCCGGAGCCGTCGAGTCCACCCAGTGCCTCGGGGCGAAGGCGGCCACGCTGCTCGTCGGAGTGGACACCGACACCGACGCCATCCGCGTCCACGTGCCCGACGCCGCCGGCAAGATGGCCGTCGACCGGTTCGTCTCCAGCGCAACGCTCTACGAGCAGACTGCGGGCCTCGAGCGTGGGGCAGCCAAGGAGTTCATCCGCCAGGCCGTGGCCGACTGCACCGGCGTGGACGCGGCCGACGCCGACACCGAGGGTATGCGCTGGCTCTGCGGCTACCTGCTGAAGAACAACATCGGCCAGGTCGACGCCGTCCGCAGCTGGAACGGCGGACCGTACGCGGATCCCGGCCACGCCGAGAGGCTGGTCGTGGCCGGCGACGCGATCGACGACGTGCAGCTCCGCAATCTCGCCTTTCAGGCCCAGATGAACACGCTTGAAGAAGGTGCCGTCGACCTCGACGTCGGCATCAAGGTCATCCGGAAGACGAACGGGCCGCTCGGCCTTGCCGTGCCGGTGCTTGTGCACGTCGCCTACGACGAGCGCATCCCTGGCGCCTGCACCAGGGCGCAAGAACGCGCCCACCGGTTGGCGGCGGCGATCGAAACCCGGTATGCGGCCGCGGCCGGCCCTGCTGGCCTCGTCATCGAACGAGTCGTGCGGGCGCGGGGGCAGTCGCGCCTCGAGGTTGTCGACGCTCCCAGGGAAGAGGCACAGCGATGAAGATCTTCTGCGTCGAAGGCACGCTGGTCGCTACCGCCCGCATCCGCGGCCTCGAGCTCCACCGGCTGCTGGTCGTCCGGGACCGGAAGGGAAGCAAGCAGGTGGCGGTCGACCCCGTCGGCTGCAAGCCCGGCGACTGGGTGATCGCATGTGGCAGCTCGGCGGCCCGCGAAGCCGCCGGCCACAAGGACTACCCGAGCGACCTGACCATCGTCGGCATCATCGACTACTGGGACGAGGAGACCGAAGAAGAGGAGCAGCCCAGCGAAGAGCCGGAGCTGTTGGTCGTGGAGTCGGCCGCCGTGTCTACGGACGGCAAGGCGCGACGATGAACATCCAACGCGTCGTCCGCGACCTCGTCGCCACCAGTCGAGCCCCCACGCTCCACAGCAAGTCGCTGCGGGTGGTCGAGGACGAGAGCGGCGACCTGGAAGTGGCGGTCGACCCGGTCGGCTGTAGGCCGGGCGACTTCGTGATCACCATCAGCACCTCGGCGGCCCGCCACGCCACCGGCGATTACAGCATCACAACCGACCTCACCATCGGCGGGATCATCGACCACTGGAGCGAGGACCGATGGCGCGACTGACTCGGTCCAACCCCGTCCTGTAACACCCGATCTCAACTAACCCACGGAGGAATGCAGAGCAGATGGCAAACAATGGAAGAGATGGAGACATTCCGGGCATTGCCCTGGGCATGATCGAGACCCGGGGCCTCGTCCCGGCCATCGAGGCTGCCGACGCCATGACCAAGGCGTCCGAGGTGCGGCTGATCGGCCGCCAGTTCGTCGGCGGCGGCTACGTCACCGTGCTGGTCCGGGGCGAGACGGGCGCCGTCAACGCCGCCGTCCGTGCCGGTGCTGACGCGTGTGAGCGGGTGGGCGACGGCCTCGCCGCCGCGCACATCATCGCCCGGCCTCACAGCGAGGTCGAGGCCATCCTGCCCGACAGCCCCCGTGAAACCCAGGTGGCACCGGTCTAGGCGTCCCCTCAGATGGGCTATTCACTCCGCCGCGGGACTCCGGGGCGCCGAGCTGAGCGCATGCGCCAGCTCGGCGGAACGGGGATCCTCAACGCGGAGTCAGCCCGGCTGGCATTGAGGATCCCCACTTGACCTACGAGGAGAACACGATGAACACCGAACCCCGATGGCCGGAGGGCTGGACGGAGGTCGAGAGACCGCCGTCGCTGTACCGCCGCTTCGAGTTCGCCGCCTACCCCGAAACGCGGGCCTTCCTCGACCGGCTCGCGAGCCTCTCGAAGGAGACCGGGCTTTATCCGGACCTGAGCTTCGCCCGGACATACGTCAACGTCACGGTGCATGGCTCGAGCGGAGCGGCCGTCGGGGCTGAGGAACGGGAGTTCGCGGCCCGCGCCGAGGCAGCCGCCCCTGTGGGGGCAGCCTGACATGACCCCCGCCAAACGGCGCCCGGCCACCCCCGCGGGCCAGGGGCCGACGAGGACGGCCCCGGACGTGCCCATCGTGGCGACCCCCTCAGCGGTGGCCCCGACGGAGACGAAGGACGGCGCCCAACTGCTCGGCCCCGAGGGCGAGCCCATCGACCAAGACGCTCCGAGGCGGGATTCCAGTAGGGACTCCGCCCCTCCCATGGACGCCGGGGAAGTAGCCGCCGAGGACAGGGCGACGACCCAGTCGTCACGGCGACCTGGTGGGCTGTACCCGCTACCCGTCTGGCCGGACTGATGCTGCCGGGCCGCCGTGTACCCCTCGTCGGTCGTCCCGTGGTCGACGTGGCAGTCGGGGTTCTCCGCGCGCCCGATGGGAGCGTGTTGGTGGCCGAGCGCAAGGCCGGCAAGGACGCCGCCGGCTTCTGGGAGCTGCCCGGGGGCCAGGTCGAACCGGGTGAAAGCCCGGCCCAGGCCGCGGCCCGTGAGCTGCTCGAGGAGGTCGGCGTCCGCGCCGACGAGCTGGCGCCCTGGCGGGTCTACGAGCACGACTTCCCGGCCAAGCGGTTGCGGTTGCACTGGTTCCACGTCCGCCAGTGGTCGGGCGAGCCGAAGGGCAGGGAAGGCCAGCGGCTGGCATGGGTCGACCCCGCCAGTCCGGCGGTCGGGCCCCTGATGCCCAGCAACGAGCTGATTTTTACGACGCTGGCCCTCCCTCAGTTGGTGGCCGTCGCCCGGGTGAACCGCACGCCGGGCGCTCCTGATGAGCTGCTGGCGAGGATCCCCTCATTGGTGGCCGACGGCGTCAAGCTCCTGATCGTGCGAGCACTGGAGCTCGCTCCTGGTCAGCGCGTCCAGCTCACCCGCCGGCTGCGCGAGATGAGGCGGGGGACGGGGCTGCGGCTGATCCTGTCGGGGACGGCACTCGAAGCACGCCAGGCCGGCGCCTGCGGGCTGCACAGCAGCGCCGCCGCGCTGGCCGGCCTGATAGAGCGACCGCCGACGCGTCTGTGGGCGGTGTCAGCTCACAACGCGCGAGACCTCGAACGCGCCAGTGCCCTGGGCGCCGACTTCGTCATCGTCTCGCCAGTTCTCCCCACGGATGCGCATCCCGGAGACCAGGCGCTGGGTTGGGACGGCCTGAAGGCGCTCGTGGCAGCCAGCCCGTTGCCCGTCTACGCGCAGGGGGGGCTTGAGCCTGGTGACATCGGCACCGCTCGCGCTGCGGGCGCGCTGGGCGTCGCTGTCGACATCTCCCGCCTCTCGAGGTCGGGCGGCAACGGGACCACGCGGTGATCGAGCGGCCATCACACGTAGCTATCGTCGACGCACGACTGACTGACCGATCGAGATAGCACCTGACGATCGAATGACAGTCCGTAGTACTGCTGTGTGGGGGCCTCGGCCGAGATGACGCCGTCCGACACGTTGGTGATCGTCGTCCCCGCGCTACCCATGCTGGCCGCCGCGGCGATCGCCGTGGCGCGCCCGGACGGAGAGCGAGCCTCTCGGTGGGGGATACGCGCGGCCGCTGCTGCGTTCACCGCCGCGGTCGTCGTGGCGGTCCTCGTGGCCATGGACGGCCAGGTGGCCGCCGTGGTCGAGCAAAGCGACGGCCATGCGCTCTTTGGCCTGTATGCAAGTCGCGTCACCGCCCTGTTGGGCTTGCTCACCACCGGGGTCGGCCTGGTCGTGCAGTCCTTCGCCAGCCGGAACCTGCAGGGGGATCTCTTCGCCCGCCGCTTCTTCATGCTGGCCTCGCTGCTGACCTCGGCTACGACGTCGGTGGCCTTCGCCGCCACCCTCGGTCTGCTGTGCGCCTCCTGGATCGTGGCCGGCCTGGCATTGGCTGCGCTGGTGACCCACAGGGCCACCTGGCAACCGGCGCGGCGCTCGTCCCGGCGGACCCTGCGCAGCCTCTGGGTCGGAGACGGCGCCCTTCTGGTGGCCACACTGCTCACCATCGTCGCCGTCGGCGAGATCGACCTCCGCTCGCCGGCCGACGCCGCCAGGGAGCTCGCCGACGCGTCGCTCCCGGTGCTCGGTGAGCACGTGTTGGCGGTGGTCGCCGTGCTCCTGACCGTCGCCGGCATCTCCCGGTCCGCGCTGGTACCCGTGCACCAGTGGCTGCCGTCGACGATCGCCGCGCCCACGCCGGTATCGGCGCTGCTCCACGCAGGCGTGGTCAACGGCGCCGGCATGCTGTTGATACGGCTCGCTCCGGTGTTCGGGTCGTCGGCCACAGCGACGCACGTCGCTTTCGCCGCCGGTGCCGTCACCGCCTGTTACGCGACGACCGTGATGCTGGTGCGCTGCGACGTCAAGGGGAACCTGGCCTGGTCCACGGCGGGCCAGATGGGGTTCATGACGGTGCAGGTGGCCATAGGGGCGCTCCCCGCGGCGTTGCTCCACATCGTCGGCCACGGCATGTTCAAGGCCGCGCTGTTCCTCGGGGCCGGCGGCTCGGTGACGGCCCATCACCGCCACCACCTACGCCCTGCCCCGCAGGTCGTCGCCCGGAGCGTCCGGCTGGGGGTCGCCCTGCTCGTGCCCGCCGCCGCCCTCTGGGCCGCGTACCAGGTCTTCCACCCACACCTGTCCTCGGCGGCGGGCGTGCTCGTGACGGTGTTCGCATGGGCGACGGCTGCCCGCGCCGTCGGTGGGTGGCTGCGCGCCGCGCCGTTCCGGCCCGGCCCCGCGGTCGCGGCTGCGGCTGCCGGTGCCACCGCCGGAGTGTTCGCCTACGTCGGCGGGCTCACCGTCGTGGAGACCTTCGTGGCTGACGCGCTTCCTGCGGAGATCGCCCAACCGGTCAGCTCCGCTCTCCTCGTCGCGACGCTCGCGGCGATCGCCTTGGGGGTCGCCGTCGTCTGGTTCACTCCGGGGGAGCGGATGCGCAACGTACGCACCCGTGTGTACGCCTTCGCGCTCACGTCGGCGCCCGTCGCTTCGGAGTTGACGACCCGAGGCAGTTCGACCGGGGTCGCGCCCGTCCCAGAAACCCGCCACCTACCGCCGCGCGTGGAGCTGGCCCGATCGACACGATCGACATGAGCAACGGCACCGACGGCCACCGCGAACGATCTGCCCTCCACACCGAGCTCCTCGCCGAGATCTCCGAGGCGGCGGAGATCATCGCTCCCCTCTGGCCGCTGAGCAGCTTCGTGGCCGTCAATCCGCTTCTCGGCCTGCAGCACCTGCCCTTCGACGACGCCACCGCCGTCGCCCGACGCTGGTTGCGGGCACGCACCCACCTGACCCTGGCCGCGTTCCGCGAGGCCCATGGGCGCGGGGTCACCACCGATGCCGATCTCCGGCGCGCCATCCTCGAAGTCGACCCGAAGCTCGCGTCGCAGCCCACCATCGAAGTCGGGGGGCGAACGGTCGATGCGGTGGAGATCGTCCGATTGGACCTCCTCGTCGGACCGGACGACAAGCCCCGGGAGACCGCCGGCGATCGGGTCGGCCGTACGGATGTGGCGACCGTCCGGGCGGTCAGCCAGCTCGTGGCTGCATGGTGTGCGGTCTTCGTCGACGAGACCGGCGCTCCATGGCCCATGCCCGGCCGCGAGCGCGGGTTCTTCCATGCGTGGCGAGACCTGGTGCCACACGATCGGCGGCTCCGGCGCCTGGCGGGCCCGACCGGCATGCAGTGGCTGGCGCGGCTCCCTGATCGTCCAGTCGAGGCACTCGCCGCTTCCCTCGATGCGCTGGACATCGACGGCAATCGCGTCGACGCACTTCGCGAGCACCTCGGCCGGCTCCCCGGCTGGGCCGGGTACGCCCGCTGGCACGACGAGTGGGCTCCTCCTGATCACCATCGTCCGTCGTTGCGCCTCGTGGACCTGCTCGCCGTGCAGGTGGCGGCGACGGCCGCGGCGGCCCATGGCACGGTTCCCCAGCAGCCCCGCGAGGACCAGGATCAGGAGGTCGAGAAGCTCCTCGAGCACCGGGTGACGGCGGTGCTCGCCTCTCTGGGCAGCACCTCCGACGATCCTTTCGTCGCCTCCGCCGTGCGTGGCGTCCTGGAGCAGGTGCCGCCGCCGGTGCGGAAGTCGATGTGGCTGGAGGCGAAGGAGGGCAACTTCCGCGATCGCCTGCTGGGACTGCTGAGCCGCCCGGGCCCCGGACCGGTCGCCGAGCGGCCGGACGTGCAAGCGGCCTTTTGCATCGACGCCCGCTCCGAGGGCCTCGTGCGGCACCTGCAGGCATGCGGCCCCTACGACACCTTCGGGTTCGCCGGTTTCTTCGGCATTCCCGTGCGCTGGCGGCCGCTGGGGTCGACGGTGAGCCAGCCGCGCTGCCCGCCGCTGTTGACGCCTGACCATGACGTCGCCGAGCAGCCTCTCGCCCCTGACGGCGCCCACGGCTACCTCAACGCGCAGCGAGCCGCCGGCGCAGGACACGAAGCCTTCCACTTCTCCAAAGGGAGCCTGGCCGGTCCGTTCACGCTCGCCGAGGCGGCGGGCTACATCATGGGCCCTGCGGCCGCGGCCAGGACGCTGGCACCAGGGTTCGTGCGCCGGCTGCGCGGGCTGGCGTCGCGCCGAGTCGCCCCCCCGCAGACACGACCGGTTGTGCAGGCGGAACACGACGGCAGCTCCGGGTTCGCGCTCGAGGAGCGGGTCTCGTTCGCCAAGAACGTCGTCCGGACCATGGGCCTGACCCGCTTCGGCCGGCTCGTCGTGCTGTGCGGGCACGGCAGCTACAACGTCAACAACCCGCACGCATCGTCGTATGACTGCGGCGCATGCGGCGGCGCCCCCGGCGGTCCGAGCGCCCGAGTGGTCGTGGCCATCCTCAACGACCCTGCGGTCCGTGCCGGCCTCAAGGAGCACGACATCACGGTGCCCGACGACACCATCTTCATCGCCGCCCAGCACGACACCGTCTCCGACGTGGTGACCGTTCTCGACCCAGAGGTCGTGCCGGAGACCCACGTAGCGCTGGTCGCGGCCTTCGAGCGCGACGTCGCCGTGGCCGGTGAGCGGCTTGCACGCGAGCGCGCCGGGCGGCTCCCGGGGAGCCCCGGGAACGTCCGGGTCCGTGGGCACGACTGGGCGCAGGTGCGTCCCGAGTGGGGGCTGGCCGGCAATGCCGCGTTCGTCGTCGGGCCTCGTTCGATCACCGCCGGCCTCGACTTGGCGTGTCGCGTGTTCCTGCACTCCTACGACGCCGAGAGCGATGGCGACGGCAGCGCCCTGGAGACGATCATGACCGCGCCGCTCGTCGTCGCTCAGTGGATCTCCGCTCAGTACTACTTCTCGGCGGTCGACCCCGACCAGTTCGGCGCGGGAGACAAGACGCTGCACAACCCGGTGGGTGGGATCGGCGTCATGCTCGGCGAGGGGGGCGATCTGCAGGTCGGCCTCCCCGCACAGGCGGTGGGCGTCGGAGACCGTCGCATGCATCAATCGCTGCGCCTGCTGGCGGCCATCCAGGCGCCCCTCGATCGCACGGAGGCGATCATCCAGCGCAACCAGGTGCTGCGGGAGCTGTTCGGCGGGAAGTGGATCAACCTGGCCGGCCGTTCGCACGCCGACGAACCCTGGTCCATCCGCTGCCCAGACGGCACGTGGGTGAAGTGGTCTCCCGCCGACGACGGTGCGGATTTCACCAACGCATCCCTAGAGGTTCGATGAGCTGGGGACGGGTGGGCACGGACCTGCGGCCTGCTCGAGCTGTTCATCCAGGCGCTGGCGGGTGCGCCGAGAACGACGGGCTTTGAGCACCCATGGCGATAACGTTGAGCCAACTTCGGACGTTTCTGGCGGTGATCAATGCCGGGTCGGTCCGGGTCGCCGCCGAATCGCTCTTCGTTACCCAGCCGGCCGTCTCGGCCGCGATCGCCAGCCTCGAGCGGGAGTTGGGGGTGACGCTCGTCACCCGCAATGGCCGCGGCATTCGCCTCACCACAGCGGGAACGGCCTTCGCCGACGACGTGCGCATGAGCCTGGGCGTCCTCGACCAGGGCTGCCGGCGCGCCCGCAGCATCGAAGACCCGGCACAGGGCACGGTTCGGCTCGTGGCGGTGGCCACGGCCGCCGAGCGGGTGCTCCTGCCCGTGGTCGCCCACTTCCGTCAGCAGCACCCCGAGGCTGGCGTCACCATCCAGGTCGGGAACCGCACGACGGTGTGGGAGGCATTGCGCCACCACGAGGCCGACCTCGTCGTAGCCGGGCGGCCGCCGGTCGCCGTACCGGCGGACATCCTGGCCCGGGGCAAGAACCGGCTCGTCGTCATCGGTCCCGCTTCGGCCACGCCGCGGACGCGCGGTGTCAATGCGGTGCACGACCTGGCCCGGGAGACCTGGCTGTTGCGGGAACCGGGATCCGGCACGCGCGCCGCAGCCGATGCCCTGCTCGCCGAGCTGGGCATCGACCCACCCACGATGATCCTCGGATCCAACGCCGCCATCGAGCGAGGGGTGGAGATGGGGCTGGGAGTGGGGCTGATCTCCCTCGACGCCGCCACCGAACGCATCTCCCAGGGGTCCCTCACCGTGTGGCCGTGCTCTGGTACCCCCATCGAGGCCCCTTGGCACCTGGTCTCCTACGCAGGTGAACCGCTTGGCCCGACGGCCCTCGCCCTTGTGAAATCCATGGTCGGGCCCGGCGGCAGCCTGACGGCGACGGTCGAGGGAAGGCGGGTCATCCGGGGCGAGAAGGCGCACCCTCGGCGCAATCGATGAGGTTGGTTCCAAGCAGAAGAGCATGACGTTCAACCAGCTGCGCACGTTCGTGGAGGTGGCGACGTCGGGATCGGTCATCGAAGCGGCGCGAAGCCTCATGGTGAGCGCGCCGGCGGTGTCCGCCGCCGTGGGGGCCATCGAGAAAGAGCTGGGCATCTCCCTGGTGGAGCGAGCGGGCCGCGGTTTGACCGTGACGCCGGCCGGCGTGGTGTTCGCCCGTTACGCCCGCCAGATTCTCGCCCTCCTGGAAACGGGGAAGGCGGCGACCGCCGAAGCGCTCGATCCCGAGCGGGGCCAGCTCCGCCTGGCCGCGGTGACCACCGCCGGCGAGCACGTCGCCCCCCGGTTCCTCGCCTCCTTCCGCGCCCGCCACCCCGAGGCCGGCATCACCCTCGAGGTTGGCAACCGCGCCCGGGTGTGGGACGCCCTCGAGCACCACACCGTCGACCTCGCCGTCGGCGGCCGGCCGCCCGGGGGCGGTCGGTTCGTGACCCTGGCCACGCGCCCCAACGTGCTGGTCCTGGTGGCCGCAGGGACGGGGACGCCGGCGGTCAGGGAAGTCGACGTGGACACGCTGTCGGGATCCGTCGTCCTGGTGCGCGAGGAGGGATCCGGCACCCGGAGCACGGCGGAGGAACTGCTCGAGGAGCTGGGCGTGACTCCTCGCACTTTGACCCTCGGATCCAACGGCGCCATCCGCGAATCGGTGCAGGTGGGGCTGGGTATCACGCTCATCTCCCGCGACGCGGTGGCGCGGGAGCTCGACGAGGGCACCCTGGAGGAGTGGCGCTGTGCCGGCATCCCCCGCCAGCGGGCCTGGCACGTCGTGGCCCGGGCCGACGAGCACCTTCCCGCCACCGCTGGCCTCTTCCTGACCCATCTGGTCGGCGCCGGCGCCGGCGGCTTCACCCTGGTCCGGGACACGTCTCCGGGCTAACGTTCTGACATCGAACGACAGTCTGACCAGGAGGAACACAAGGATGAGCGCCACTGATCTTGCTGCCGTCGCCCAGGCGATGGTCGCTCGGGGCCGGGGGGTCCTGGCCGCGGACGAGAGCAATGCCACGATCACCAAGCGCTTCGCGGCTCTCGACATCGAGTCCACGGAGGAGAACCGGCGGGCCTACCGGGACACACTCCTGAGCACCCCGGGCATCGAGGAGTACATCAGCGGCGTCATCCTCTATGACGAGACGATCCGCCAGTCCTCCGCCGACGGCACGCCCTTCCCGAAGATGCTCGAGGCCAAGGGCATCCTCCCCGGCATCAAGGTCGACACCGGCTCCAAGCCCCTCGCCCTCGACAACGACGAGCAGGTGACCGAGGGCCTCGACGGCCTCCGGGAGCGCATCGCCGAGTACGTCAGCCTCGGTGCCAAGTTCGCCAAGTGGCGGGCTGTGATCATCATCGACGAGGAGAAGGGCTTCCCGTCGGACTACGCCATCCGCTGCAACGCCCACGCCCTGGCCCGCTACGGCGCCCTGTGCCAGGAGGGCGGGCTGGTGCCCATCATCGAGCCCGAGGTGCTGATGGACGGCACGAACAACATCGACCTCTGCTTCGACGTCACCCTGAAGACCCACCGCCGGGTGTTCGCCGAGCTGGCCGCCCAACGGGTCGACCTTCGGGGCATGGTCCTCAAGCCCAACATGGTCATCTCCGGCAAGGGCTGTGAGAACCAGGCCGACCCGCAGGAGGTCGCCGACAAGACGCTGGACCTGCTCTACCAGACGGTGCCCGCCGCGGTACCCGGCATCGCCTTCCTGTCCGGTGGGCAGTCGGCCGCGGTGGCCACCGAGCACCTCGACCTCATGAACAAGAAGGGCCCGCACCCCTGGCAGCTCACCTACTCCTACGGGCGTGCCCTGCAGGACGAGGCGCTGCGGACGTGGAAGGGCTCGGCCGAGAACGTGGCCGAGGCCCAGAAGGTGGCCTCGCACCGGGCCAGCCTCACCAGCGCCGCCGCCCAGGGCACCTACAGCCGCGACATGGAGACCGCCGGCGTCTGACCCGCTCTGAAGAGCCCCGCCCCCCGGTCACCGGGCGGCGGGGCTTTGTCATTTCAGCAGGCGGGCCAGCGGGCTGTCGTCAAGCTCGGCCAGCAGCTGGGCCACGTCCTCGTAGACGGCCACCGCGCCGGCGTCGGTGAGGTCCCGGCGGGTCCAACCGCCGGTCAGCACGGTGACCACGTCGAGGCCGATCTTGGCCGCTGCCTCGATGTCCCAGCGGGTGTCGCCCACGACCATGGTGTTGGCCGGGTCGAGGTCGAGGCGGTCGAGAGCCACGGCGAAGATGTCCGGCGCCGGCTTGCTGGAACCAACCATGTCGCCGTGGACGATCTCTTCGATCACGTCCTCTTCTGGGCCGAGCGCCTCGAGGAGCTGGTCGAGATCCTCCTCCTTCGACGACGTGGCCAGCACCACCTGGGCGCCCCGCCGGGACACCTCGGCCAGCACCTCTGCCGCCTTGGGGAAGGCGTGGAGCATCTTCTTGTACGGCTTGTAGTACTTGGCGTGGATGTCGCTCAGGCCTTCGCGCTCTTCGCCGAGCAGCTCGGTCAGGAGCTGGTCGGAGCCCATGCCGATGAGGGGGTGGATCCGCGACTGGGCGATGTCCTCGCCGGCCTCGCAGAGCGCCTGCCACCACGAGACGGTGTGGAAGTAGTTGGTGTCGAGCAGCGTGCCGTCGACGTCGAAGAGCACGGCCGGGCGGGTCGAAGTCATTGGCGGTCCTCTACCCAGGGTCTACGGCCGGCTACCGGCGGGGCGTGGTCGGGATGAGGACCACCTGGCGTTCCTCGGTCCGCAGGGAGAGGCTGGCGCAGGGGCGCTCGGCCGAGAATTCGCCGCTGATGACGGTCCAGTCACCCAGGCCCGCCCGGCCCAGCTCTCGGCGGACGATGTCGGTCCCGGTCGCCGGCGCCATGCACGGCGTGTCGAGGAACTGGCCGAGAACGGCGTCGCGGAACATGAGGATGCGCGTGTTCAGGTCCGCAGCGGGAGCCGGCGCGGGGGCCGGGGCCGGCGCCCCGGTCGTGGTCGTGGTCGCCGGCGGGACCGACCCGGCCGGGACCAGGTTCAGCGCCGTGCAGACGTCGGTGCCCGCAGTGGCCGGGAACACTCCGGCCACGCCGGAGGGCAGCACGCACCCGACGAGCGGTGGCACTTCACTCACCTCGCCGAACACTCCCCGCCGCCAGAGGCCGGCGCAGGCCTCGATCGGCCCGGCGGCCTCGACCCTCACGGCGTCGGCGGCCGCCGTCAGATCGGGCCCTTCGAAGCAGAGGACGGTCTCCGGCCGGGAGACGTCGCCCCGCAGCAGCCCGTAGGCCACAGCGCCGCCCAGGAGGCTGGTGACAACCAGGGCGGGAACCAGGCGCCGGCCCCGCCGGCGGTGGCGAAGAGGGTCAGCGGGGACGGGGGACACCGAAGTGATCCGCTCGAACAGCACCGGGTCCGGCGTCAACAGCGCGACCTCGGCGGCCGGGATGGGATTCACCGCCCGGAGGCGTTCGAGCGGGTCGCTCATCTCGATCATGTGTCCTGGCCTTCCGCTCGCCGTCTGGAGGTTTCGTGTCCGACCCGGCCCTCTTCTTTCCGGATTTCCCGGCCGAGGCGGGTCCGGGCCCGGTGGAGCCGCACCGCCACCGAGGATTCTGAGCACCCGACCACGCTGGCGATGTCGCGATGGGGCAGCTCCTCCCACACCGCCAGCCGGAGGAGCTCCCGGTCCGCCGGCCGTAGCCGGGACAGGGCGACGAGCACGATGCGGCGCTCGTCGCCCGCCACAACCTGGGACTCCAGGTCGACGCCGGCGGGCGCCTGGCTCCACAAGCGGGCCGACAAGTCGGCCCGCCGCTGGTTCCCCCGGCGCTGGTTGGCCAGCACCCGGCGGGCCACCCCGTAGAGCCACGGGAGGGCGGCGTCGCCCTCGGGCACCTCGGGCAGACGTCGCCAGGCGATGGTGAAGGTGTCGGCGACCACGTCCTGGGCATCGGTGGGGTCGGTGGTCCGCCGGCGGGCATAGGCGACCACCGCGCCGTGGTGGGCGTCGTACAAGGTCCGAAAACGGCGAAGGGCCCGGTGTCGCTCCTCGTCCTCCACGGCGCCGGTTCAACCTCCTCGCGTCGAGTGGCGGCCGACCGCCGGGCGCGGGAAGCGGCCGGCCACGAGGCCGACCGCTTCTACCGCATCCCGAACGACCGCGGCGGCTGGGGAGACCGCGGCGCCGGGAAACCTATTCGATGTAGATGGACGAGATGACGTCCTGCCAGCCCATGACCGCCTCCGCCGCATAGGGATATGTCGGGCCCGGGTACCACCATCCCCCACCGTCGGGATGCTCGGCGAGGTGTACGTAGCAGCCGCCAACGATATACGACGACGTCTGGTTGTCGAACCCGTACCACCACAGGTTCTGCCAGTACCCGCGGTCCCAGAACGACAGTCGCCGGCCGCCGTACCAGTTGTGCTCGTAGAGGCGTAGCGAGCTCGAGCACGAGTACGAGGCGTAGAGAGCGGTGCTGTCAGTCGACGGTGCCGTGGCTTCACGCCGGGGCGCCAACCGAGCTTCGAGGGCGTCGAGCGCCTCGACGGTGCGGAAACACTCCAGTACCCCGCCCTGGCGCCAGACCAGACAAGCGGTGGCGTCGCCCCAGTCCTCGGCCAGGTTGATCCTGCGGCCTTCGAACAGGGCGATGGCCGGCCCGCGGTCTCTTACCACGGGATGGCGCTCTCCGTCGCGACGTGTCTGGGCGCCGGCCGGCGCCGGCACAGCCAAGGTGAGGAGCAGGACGGCCAACGCCGACAGCCTCACCAGCGAGCCCGGCCGACTCCAGAGGCCACAAGCATGTCTCAACCGCACCCGCTCTCCCCCATCGGTTGCGCTTCGCCGAGATCAGCGCGCTTCAGCCGGGTCTATGTCCGGATTCGCCACCATCTTTCACTTTTTTTCAGGAACGCGCAGGGACCGGGATGAGGAGCTCCACGGTGGTGCCGGTCCCGAGTCGCGACGTGACCGTCAGGGAGGCGCCGATGAGCTCCGCCCGCTCGCGGATGCCGACGAACCCGTAGGAGTGGCGGTCCTCGGCGTCGGCGATGGTGTCCTCGTCGAAACCCTGGCCGTCGTCGCTGACGACCAGCCGTACCCCCTCCTCGGAAGCGGCGAGGCGGACCCGGACGGTGCTGGCCTCGGCGTGCTTGACCACGTTCTGCAGCGCTTCCTGGGCGATGCGGTAGAGCGCGACCTCGACGTGCGGCGGCAGCTCCACCGGTTCCACCTCGACCTCGACCTCCACGACGCCCAGGGACCGGCCCAGGCTCTCGAGGCCGGGGCCCAGGCCGAGGTCGTCGAGGACGAAGGGCCGCAGGCCGCTGACGGCCGCCCGCGCTTCGTCCAGCGCCGCGGTCGACAGCTCCTTGGCCTTGCCCAACTCGCGGCGGACGGCGTCAGCGTCACCGACCGCATCCTCCGCCGCCAGCAGGTGGTACCAGAGGCTGATCAGCCGCTGGCTGATGCCGTCGTGGATCTCACCGGCCAGCCGCCGGCGCTCCAGCTCCTGAGCCTCCACCGTACGGGTGGCGAAGCGCTCCAGCATCTCCTCGCGCTCGGCCAGCCGGCCGTAGAGCTGGGCGTTCTCGATGGCCCGAGCCATGAGATTGGCCACCTGGGTGAGCAGGGCGAGATCGTCGTCGCCGTAGTTGCGGGCCGCCCGCGAGTGCACGTTGAGCACACCCACGACCCGGTTCCGGGCCAGCATGGGCACCGACACCATGGACGTGAAGTCCTCACCCCGCAACTCCGGGATGTAGCGGTACCGGCGGTCCTTCCACTTGTCCGGCACCACGGCGGGCTGGGCGAACTTGGCCACCCAGCCGGCGATGCCCTCCCCCAATGCGAGCTGCACGGTGCCGACGTGGTCGTCGAAGGGCGGTGTGGCCCCGGCCAGGACCACCCGGCGCAGCTCCTCGTCCACCAGATGCACGAAACAGACGTCGGAGTGGGTGGCCGCGGTCACCAGCGCCGCCACCCGCTGGCAGACCTCATGGGTGTCCAGGTCGGCCGAGGTCACCTCGATGATGTGCTCCAGGAGCTCCAGGTTCCCGTCTTGGGCTCGCTGGTCGCTCAATGGAAGATGCCCTCCCGTAGCGCCACCGCCACCGCTTGTGCCCGCTCGGCCACTTCCAGCTTGCGGTAGACGGCCCGGGCGTGGGTCTTGACCGTGTCCTCCCCGATCGACAACCGCAGGGCGATGGCCCGGTTGGACAAGCCTCGGACCATCAGCCCGAGTACCTCGCTCTCGCGCTGGGTGAGCCCCAGGCGGGCCCCGGGCCAGAACTCCCCGCTCTGCAGGCGGGCCGCGGTTATCGCCACCCGGCCGGCGAGGCTGGAGTCGATGGCGACGTCACCCTCCACCACCCGGTCGAGATGATCGGCCAGCTCCGGGCCGGTGATCGTCTTCAGCAGAAAGCCGGATGCCCCTACCCGGAGGGCCTGGAACAGGTACTGCTCGTCGTCGTAGACGGTGAAGAACACCACCTTGATGCCGGGGTGCCGCTTCACCAGTTCGGCGCACACGTCAAGGCCGCTCGCACCCCTGAGGCGCACGTCGAGCAGCACGACATCCGGCTGCACCTCCCCCGCCAGCCGCAGGGCCTCGTCTGCGTTCGTGGTGGCCGCGGCGATGACCACGCGGCTGCTCTGGGAGGCCAGCATCGACGCCAGGCCCTCCAGCACCACCTGCTGATCGTCGACCAGGAGCAGTCGGAGCGGAGCCGGCGCCGGCTCCGGGCCGGCGACCGGGACAATCGACAGGTTCTCCCCCATGAGATCCACCTTAGGGGGGAGGCGCACCCGAACGCGAACTCATAGGCTTTCCCAACTCTCTCCCCCTGGCGTTCGACGCCCAGAATCGAGGCACATGTCCGTCACTGACCACGCAACCGTGACCAACATCCGGCCCCCGGCCAGCCCGGTACAGATCGTGCCGTCGGTGCTGCCGGCGGACTACGCCAAGCTTGGCGAGGAGGTCGCCGCCCTGGATGCGGCAGGCGTCGACAAGATCCAGTGGGATGTCATGGACGGCGTGTTCGTGCCGAACCTCACCTTCGGGCCCGACGTCATCAAGGCGTGCCGACCGCACTCCAACGTGCCGTTCGAGGCCCACCTCATGGTGGTCAACCCCGACGCCATGATGCTGCAGTACCTCGACGCCGGCTGCGAGATGCTCATCGTCCACGCCGAGACCACGACTCACCTGCACAAGACGCTCTCCACCATCCGCGACGCCGGCGGCAAGACGGGCGTGGCCCTCAACCCGCACACGCCCCTCAGCGTCGTGCAGCACGTGCTCGACCTGGTCGACATGGTGCTGGTCATGACGGTGAACCCCGGCTTCGGCGGCCAGGCGTACATCTCGACGATGGAGCCCAAGATACGCCAGGCGGCCGAGATGATCGAGGCCAGCGGCCTCAACATCGACCTCGAGGTCGACGGCGGCATCTCGCCCGACACCATCGCCGGCGCAGCGTCGGCCGGCGCCCGGGTGTTCATCGCCGGCAGCGCCCTGTACAAGCACGCCGGCGGGCTCACCGACGCCGTGTCCACGCTCCGACGCCTGGCCGAAGAGGCCTTGGCCGCTTGACTGAGGAAAGGGAAACTTCCATGCCCGACAAGCAGGTCAACCTCCAGAAGGCCTGGCGCAACGGTGGCGACGGGCCCGGCCGGCCCATCATGCTGGCCATCGCCGGCGACAGCGCCGCCGGCAAGACCACCATCACCAAGGGCCTGGTCGACGCGCTGGGCGCCGACCGGATCACGTCGATCTGTGTCGACGACTACCACCGCTACGACCGGGTGGAGCGCAAGAACCTTCCGTTCACGCCCCTGCACCCCGACTGCAACTACGTCGAGGTCATGGAGCAGCACCTCCAGCTCCTGGCCCTCGGCCACCCGATCCTGAAGCCCGTCTACAACCACAACGACGGCACCCTCGGCCGGCCCGTCCTCGTCGAGCCCCGTGAGTACGTGATCATCGAGGGGCTCCTGCCCCTGTACTCCAAGCTGACCCGGGCCTGCTTCGACGCCACCGTCTACCTCGACCCGCCGGAGCCGGTTCGCTATGACTGGAAGATCAAGCGCGACACCCAGAAACGGGGCTACACCGAGGAGCAGGTGCTCGCCGACCTGGAGAAGCGTGAGCCGGAGTCGGCCCAGTTCATCCGGCCCCAGCGCTCCCAGGCCGACATCGTCATCCGCTTCGACAAGATCGAGGGTCGCCCCGACACCGACCCGCTGTCGGCCACCATCCTGCTGCGGCCGACGATCTCCCACCCCGACCTGGCCAACATCCTCACCGACGACCACCGCGAGGCCATGCACCTCAAGCTGACCCGGGACGAGGACGGCAAGCCGGTCGACGCCCTCCATATCCACTCCTACGCCCCTCGGGAGATCACCAAGGAGGTGGAGCACGAGATCTGGAAGGAGCTCGGCGTCGACGAGGAGGTGCCGGAGTCGCTGGGCACCATCGACGAGGGCAAGCGCAGCGAGCCCCTCGCCATCGCTCAGCTCATCCTGCTGTACCACATGTTCCAAGCCAGGAACGGTTACTAACAGAAACCGCCACCTGCGGTGGCTGTTTCGGAACTGCTCGGTGCGGCCCTTCCGGCCGCACTGATAGCTGTTCCGCCTCGCCAAGCCTCGCTTTGCTCGGCGGCTCGTCGGTGAAACGCCGGCCTTTGGGCCGGCGTTTCAGATCCCCGGAGGTTGCCAACTTCGTAGCTGACAGAACAGCTACTGCGTGGCTGTTTCGGAACTGCTCGGTGCGGCCCTTCCGGCCGCACTGATAGCTGTTCCGCCTCGCCAAGCCTCGCTTTGCTCGGCGGCTCGTCGGTGAAACGCCGGCCCTTTGGGCCGGCGTTTCAGATTCCCCTCGGGAGGTGGCCGGTGCGGAGGAACTGGCGGCGGACGTCCGGATCTGACAGGCCGAACCGCCGCCAGCACCAGGCCACCACGAGGAAGCCGGCGAGCTCCTGCAGCAACAGGATCGCCAGGCCGTGCTCGAGCGCCGGCAGGGGGCCGGTCAGGGGACCGCCGAAGGCGGGGTACCAGAAGTGCTCCGTGCGGGCCCACATGGCGTCGGCCACGAGGTGGGCGAACATGCCGATAGGCACGGCCAGAAGGCTGCGGCGCACGTGGCGCCGGCCGCGGGTGCCCAGCATCACCGCCGTGAGCACGACCACCGCGGCCAGCAGCGTATGAGCCAGGCGGGCGCCGCCGAACGGGGCGTCGACGAGGTCCGGCAGCAGGGCCCCCACGACGACCATCCGGTAGTCGAAGGCCGGGTCACGGAAGACGAGCCATGCCAGTCCGAGGGCCACCCCGGCGGGCCAGAAGACCACGTCAGGGCCGGACGAGGATGCGCTCGCACTGGTCGCACCGGACGAGGGCGTCGGCCGGTTCCTTGCGGATGCGGTCGATCTCGGTGGCGGGCAGGGCGAGGTGGCAGCCGCCACATCGGCCGTTGACCAGCGGGGCGGCGGCCACACCACCCAGCTGGGAGCGCAGCTGCTCGTAGAGGGCGGCCACGTCGGCGGGGATGGCGGTGGCCGCTTCGGCCCGGGCGGCCTGCGCGGCGGACAGCTCCCGGTCGATCCCGGCCCGTGCCTCCGCGATCGTGGCCCGCAGGCCGGCGCACCGGGCGTCCAAACCCGCCCGGCGCTCCTTCAGCCCGTCCAGTCGCACCTCCAGGCTCTCCACCTGCCCCATGGCCTCCAGCACCTCGTCCTCCAGGCCGGCCCGGCGCTCGCGCATGGCCTTGCCCTCGCTCTGCATGGCCTCCAGCTCGCGGGGAACGGTGACGGCACCGGAATAGAGCTTGGCGTCCAGCTCGGTGAGCTTCGACTCCAGCAACGACAGCTCCCCTTCCACCTTGCGTTGCGCCCTGGACGCCGCCGAAGCCTCGGTCTCCAGCTCGACGAGCGCCGCCTCCACGCCCGACAGCTCGTCCTCGGCGGCCCGTAGTTCGGCCAGTTCGGGGAGGTTTTCTCGGCGGTGGCGGAGGCGGTCGGCGGCGGTGTCGTGCTCCTGGACCCGCAACAGGTCGTGGAAGACCGTCAAGCGGCGCGGCTACCCACGGTTGCGGCGCGTGGTCGGTGGGCTGTCGTCGTCGTCGTCGTAGATGATCGGTGGCGTCGTCACCCTCGGCGTGGTGACGTCGGGGAAGGACGGGACGGTGATCACCGGCACTTGGGGGACGACCGGCTGGGGCACGGTGGCCGTGGGGCGCGGCACGGTGGCCACCGGCGCGTCGCTGTCGCTGCTCTGGTTGCTGTTGGAGTTGTTGGAGTTGGTGAAGCTGTTGCTGGCCGCCTGGCGCTGGGACTGTGTTCCCGGGAGCTCGCCGTCGACCTGGAGGAACCTGGGCGCCCGTTGGTTCGGCACCCGGTCGGGGGCGGCGAAGTCGATCACCTGCTGGCCGGCGAGGAACTGCCGCATGAAGGCGCCGTAGATCTGGGCCGGATAGGTGCCGCCGTAGACGATGGGATACGGGCCCACGTTCCGCATCGGGGTGCCGTAACCGGCCGGCGCTCCCATCCAGACGGCGCTGGCCAGCCGAGGCGTGACGCCCACGAACCAGGCGTCGGCTTCGGCGTCGGTCGATCCGGTCTTGCCGGCGACCTGCCAGCGCGGCACCTGCGCCGCCGTGCCCGTGCCCCGGGAGACCACCTGGGTCAGTATCTGCAACGCGGTGCGGGCGTTCTGCACCGAGACGGCCCGCTCGCCCTTGGTCGAGCTCTTGTAGAGGACGTTGCCGTCGCGATCCTCGATGCGGTCGATGAAGTAGGGCTCGTGGTACTCGCCGTCGTTGGCCAGAGTGGCGTAGGCGGTGGCCATCTCCAGGGGCGTCACGTCGACCGAACCCAGGGTGAGGGACAGGAAGGGCTGCAGGTCGGCGTTCTTGATGCCCATCCGCCGCGAAACCTCGACGACCTTCTCCGGAGTGACCAGCTTGATGAGGCGGGCGTAGGCGCAGTTGACCGAGCTGACGGTGGCGTCGGTGAGGGTGAGGACGCCGCCGGCCTGGCCTTCGACGTTCTTCGGGTCCCACTTCCCCTCGACGCTCTTGGGATCGGGGATGACGCAGGGGGCCGACCCCAGGATGGTGTCGCCCGGTATGTGGCCCGCCTCGAGCGCGGCCATGAGGGTGAGCATCTTGTAGGACGACCCCGTCTGCCGCCCCCGGCCGGTGATCATGTCGATCTTGTGGTCGGCGAAGTCGAGCCCGCTCACTGCGGCCCGGACCGCCCCGCTCGCCGGCTCAACCGTCACCAGAGCGGCGTTGAACTCGCCTCGCTCGGCCGGCAGGGTGTCGGCGATCGACTGCTCGGCCATGGCCTGCACGCCGGGGACCAGGGTGGTGGTGATGTCGAGGCCGCCCCGGAACACCAGCCGGTTTCGCTCGGAGTCGGTCCCACCCAGGTACTTGGGGTCGTTGAGCAACTGGTCGACGACGTGGCGGGTGAAGTAATTCTTGCTGTCGAAGTCCTCCTGCGGCATCGGCTGGGGCAGCGGCTCCGCCTTCAGCTCCACGACCTGCTCGGGCGTGATGTGGTTCAGCCTGGCCATGCGGTCGATGATCACGTCGCGCCGGCCGCGGGCGTCTTCGGGGTTGTTGTAGGGGTCGGCGTACACCGGGTTGCGGATCAGCCCGGCCAGGAGGATGGCCTGGCCGAGGGTGAGCTTGTCGACGTCGGTCTGGTAGTACCGCTCGGCGGCGGCCTGCAGCCCGTAGGCGCCGTTGCCGAAGTAGACCGTGTTCAGGTAGCGCTCGAGGATCTGCTCCTTCGACATCTGCCGCTCGAGGCGGATGGCCAGCGAGGCCTCCTGGAGCTTCCGGTTCAGGTCCTGCTTGGGGTTCAGCAGGGCGGTCTTGACCAGCTGCTGGGTGATGGTGGACCCACCCTCGGAGATCTCGCCCGCCTCCAGGTTCGACACGAGGGCCCGCGTCATGGAGCGCAGGTCGAGGGGGCCGTGCTCGAAATAGCGCTCGTCCTCGGCGTCGAGCACGGCGGTGATGACGTGCTGCGGCACCTTGTCGAGGCTCACGGGCAGCCGGTCCTCCTCGCCATGGAGGTACTGGAGCAGCGTGCCGTCGGCGGCGTAGAGGACCGACCGTTGGGCGAGGGGCGCCAACTCGATCTTGGCGACGTCGGAGCCGGCTTCGCCGGCGGTGAAGAAGGCCTTGGCCTGGTCGAACAGCAGGGCCCCTAGCAGGGCCAGGACCGCTCCGGCGACACCCACGGTGACCGCCAACTGGACGATGACCCGGGAACCCTTGCCGGCGACGCGCGCCGCGGTCCGGCCTACGTTGCTAGATTCGGGCACGAACACGCCCAAACGCTACTTCGCCGGGGCGCGCCGGGGCGCGCGCCGACCGGGCCAGGGCTCCGCTAGCCCCACTCCTCGCCGAGCATCGCTTCCAGCCGCTCCTTGCGACGGGGCTTCTCGGTCTTGGGCGTCTGCTTCGCCCGGCAGCGGCCGGACAGGCCGTGCAGCCACAGCGTGGTCTTGGCGTCGTCGTCAGGCTCGCCGACCACCCGGGCGTAGCACTCCGGGCACCGGTATACCTTGCGCGAAACCGCCTTACTGCTGGCCATCGCCACTCCGGCTGGCCGGACGGTGCAAGAAGCGCTTGGTTCTCATGTTCGTACGCTGCCCAGAATACGCCCACCCCCGTTGTTATCGGGGCCCGCGCCGCTACCATTGTCCTGGCTAGAGTCCAGCCACATCGTTGGACCCGGCCGCTGACAGGCCGGCGTCGTCGAAAAGGAGCAGAAGCGAGTGACCAAGCTGCAGGACATCATCTCGAGGGGCACCTGTGCGCTGTGCGGCAAGGGCGTCCACATCGACAACCACGAAGGCCGCGTCGCCTGCAACGGCTGCAACATGGCCACCGACAACTGCACCTGCCCCCCGCGCTAAGTGGTGATCGCCTCTCGAGGCGGTTCCACTGAACGGACGGCGGAACGAGCGGTGGTCCGCTAGCCGCGCGCCATGGGCGTCTTCCTGCTGCTCATGCTCATCTGGGCGGTGGTACTGGTGCCGCCGGCGTTGCGCTCCCACGCGGCACGTCAGGAAGCGTTCCTCGCCAGCATCGGCTCGGAGCCCTCTCTCGACGAGCCCCTCCACCCGTCGGTCATCCACTCTCTGCGCGTCCAGTGCCGCCGGCGCATCGCCGGCGGCCTGCTCATCGCCATGGTGGCCACGCTTCTTGTCGGGTTGCTCCCCACCTTCCGCACCCTCCTCGTCGTCCACCTGTTCCTGGTGGACTCCTTCATCGCCTACATCGCCCTCCTCGCCCACTGGGCCAACCAGGCCGCCCGAGCGGCGGCGCCAGCCGAGACAGTGGCGCCCGAACCCGAACCCGAGCCCGAGCCGGTGCGCCGGCGCTGGCGGGTCGGCGGACCGGTGCCGGCGCCGGCGGGCCTCCCGGAGCTGGCGCCCCTCGCCTAGCCCCGGAAGTGGGGGTTGTGGATGAAGCCGACGATCATCCCCATGGGGTTGGTGACGCTCCCGGTGATGATGCCGCCCCCGACGTCGACCACCGGCGCGTGCGGCGTGGCGCCGGCGGCCAGGGCGGCGTCGACGGCGCCGGCGACGTCCTCGGTCCCCCAGTAGCAGATGGCGCCGTCGGCCGGATGGGCGTCCGGTAGCAGCCCGAGCTCGTAGCCGGCGACCTCGAAGCCCACGTAGAACGGCTCGTCGAAGTAGGGGTCCATGCCGAGGAGGCCGGTCCACCACGCCTTGGCTGCGGCAAGGTCGGGCGACGGGTAGATGACTGTCCTCAGCCCTCGCAGTGTGATCGCCATCCTCCGAGCCTGCCACCTCCGCGCCGGCAGGTTCAGAACATGCCGTTGTCGTTGGCCGAGATCTCCGGGATCACCTGCAGGACGTCCCAGTGCTCCACGATCTTGTCCCCGTCGAAGCGGAAGATGTCGATGCCGGCGTAGTCCTGGTCCCCAGGCCAGCGCTGGTGGCAGTGCAGGACGACCAGGTCGCCCTCGGCCACCGCCCGCCTGAACTCGACCCGCTTGCCGGGATAGTCACGCGCCATGCGCTCGAAGTAGTCGACGAACGCCTGCTTTCCGTCAGCCACGTGGGGGTTGTGCTGGATGTAGTGGTCGCCGGCGTAGCGCTCGACGGCCTCCGCCGGCCGGTTCTGGTTGAACATCAGGTCGTAGAAGGCCATCGCCGCCCTCTTGTTCTCATCCGGGGTCGCCATGGGGGCTGTCTACGCCGGCGGGCCGGCACCTGCCTTGGACCAGACGCCGACCTCCCTGCCGAGGTAGGCGGCCAAACGGTCGATGGCAGGCGCGGCCTGGTCGATGTCTCTGGCGTCCGAAAAGGGAGACCCTTCCGGCCGGCGAGCCGGAAGCCAACTCTGGTACTGCGCCAGGCTCGCTTCGGCCACCTCGAGGTCGAAGGCGGGCTCCTGCCCGGTGGCCATTGCGAGATCCCAACCGTGCACGAGGGTCTCACCGAGATGGAGGTACAGGGCCGACTCGGCACGGCCACGGCCAGTCGGGAGGGTGACCTCGCGGTCCAGGACGCCGGGCTGCTGCCATGCCTCCAACAACGTCTCGACCGTCCGCCGGTACATGCCCGACGGATCGTCGCCGACCTCGACGGGTGGCGCATTGCGGCTCCAATCGGCACCTCTGGCAATGTCGATGTACTTGACGTTCCCGGCGATGAGGTGCGCGACCAGGTCGGACACGGTCCACTCGGGGCACGGCGTCGGCGCCCCGTGCTGGTCATCGCCCGTCGCATCCAAGATCTCTGCCGTCACAGCTGCAGCGCGGCGGTCGAGCTCAACGACGTTCACGTCGGCAAGATAGCCGGGGCTTGGCGGCGGCGGTGGGCCCTGAGGGACTCGAACCGCCGACCCCTGCCCAGGGCGCGGAGGCACCACACTGTCGACGGTGTGATCCTGAAGGAAGGAGCGGACCTCATCGTTGAACCTGCCGGCTGCTTCGAAATTGCTCAGATGACCAACGTTCGGGAGCACGACGAGCGTCGAACCCGGTATCTGGGCGTGAAGCTCGTTCGCGACCGCGAGCGGAGAACGCTTGTCGGCCTCGCCATACAAGAGCAGCGTCGGTACGTCGAGTCTAGGGAGGACGTCTCGGAGGTCCGCCTCGGCCATCGCTCGCAGGGCAGTGACGTTGGCTGACGCGTGGACGTCGCACATGAGTGCGGTGATCTCCTCGACCATCTCTAGGGGTGCCGTCTCCGTGACCATGCCTGGGACGTAGTTCGGGATCCACTCCTCGGGCGGTAGCCGCTCCTCGCTCGTGGCTTGCTCCAACCGCTGCTTGACGACCTCGGGTGGCAGGGAACCCGCCCAGCCGGCGTACGCCCCGGCAAGTATCAGCGTCCGGGGAACGGCGGGGTGACGTCGGTACAGCTCGAGCGCAAGGGCGGCACCGAAGGACAGACCGAGCACGTGCGGGGACGTCAGGCCGAGGGCACCGATGAAGCCGGCGAGACAGTCGGCATAGTCGGGGAGGCGGAAGGTGTCGGGGGGATCCGATGACTCGCCGTATCCCGGTGCGTCCCAAGCCACGACCATGAACTGATCTGTCAGGGCGTCGAACTGTCGTCGCCACGATCTGCTGTCGAATCCGAACCCACCATGGAGCAGAACCAGGGGCGGCCCTTCGCCGGCGCGGCGGTAAGCGAGACGCAGCCCGTCGATCTCGACGTAATTCGGATTCATGATTCCCTCTGGGACGTGTACCCCGGGAAACTCAGTCGGCTGTGGGAGGAACTGCTACAGCCCCATGGTCGCGCATCGCCGTCGGCCGAGCATCGAGCCGCTGGCGTCGGCGCACCCAAGCAGACATGGCCGGCCGGGCGGAGCCAGGACTGGACGGGCTGGTGTCCCAGCGCCAAGCCGGCGGGCCCATGCGGCGATGGAACTTCAGAGGCCGCGCGTGTACCGCAGGTTTACGGGGGGTGGGCGCTGAGGGACTCGAACCCCCGACCCCTTCCTTGTAAGGGAAGTGCTCTAACCAGCTGAGCTAAGCGCCCGTCGGGACTCGACGCTACCGGGGCCGGAAGGTGCGGCCCAGCTGGATGAGGGCGTCCGTCGCCTCGGGCAGCAGTTCGGGGAGGCCGTCGGGCGGGAACCAGCGGGCGTCGGAGATCTCCGGGGAGTGGGTGGTCCGTTCCGGCGGTACGGACCCTTCGGTGAGCCGGGCGTTGAACACGACGTCAACCCGCCGCTGGGGCGAGTCGATCACCACGACGGGCAGGCCTTGGAGCTCGACGTCGATGCCCAACTCCTCCCGCAGCTCCCGGACGGCGGCCTCGGCAGGTTCCTCTCCCCGGCGCATCAGCCCGCCGGGGAAGCCCCAACCCTCCCGCCGGTAGGACTGGCGCACCATCAGCACGTGGCCGTCCCGGCGTTCGACCACACAGATCGCCCCCACGTGGAACGACGGCGTGCCGACGCGGACCAGGATGGACTTCAGCGCTTGTGGCAGCCGCTTGTAGGCGGCGAAGAAGACGGTCTGGGCCCGGCGAGGCGGCAAGGGCTCAGGCCACGGTGGCCGGGACCGGGAAGCCGCCCCGGGCCGCCACCGCTTCCGCCAGCAACTGGGGCGTCGCCGCCGCCACGGGGACCCGCCGGTCGCTCCAGCCGAGGGTGACCAGCTCCCGGCCGGAGGCCTCGACGATCGACGCTCCCGCCTCCTGGCAGATCAGCATCCCGCCCAGGTAGTCCCAGGGGCTGTGGGCGTGGTTCGAGCAGTCGATATAGGCGTCGAGGTGGCCACAGGCCACGGCGCAGAGGTCGAGGGCCGCAGCGCCCAGCGAGCGCATCTGGCGCCAACCCAGGTCCGCCGGCGGGTAGCCGGTGATGCCCAGGACGGCGTCGTCCAGGCGGGAGCAGGCGGTCGGCCTTGTCGGGAGGCCGTTGCGCAGCGCTCCACCACCCCGGACGGCCTCGAACCGCTCACCGGTGGCCTGGTTGACCACCAAGGCCACGCGGGCGCCGGCGGCGTCGACGGCGCACAGGCTGGTGGCGAACCAGGGGATGCCCCGGGCCGCATTGGTTGAGCCGTCGACGGGGTCGAGCACGACCACGAGGTCGCGCTCGGTCTCGTGGGGGCCCGTCTCCTCGCTGAGGACACCGAGGCCGGCGCCGCGGAGGACGTCGAGGGCGGCCTTGTCGGCGGCGATGTCGGAGAAGTACTGGCCGGGCCTCGTGCCCGCCGGCCCCCAGTCGCCCAGGTCGTCCAGCGCGGCCCGGACGGCTACGGCCGCCTCGGACAGCACGGCGAGAAGCGCGTCGTCGGTCACCCTCGGTCACGCTACTTCGGTTGGGGGGGCGCCTCGCCTACGCTCGGCCCGTCCGTCCCGCCGCCCCCAGGAGGTAGTGCTTGGCCGCCATCGACGTGGCGGGGTACGTCGCCGAATTGAAGGACCACGCCGTGGACCATGGGTTCCATGTCCACGACGAGCGCCACTTCGTCGAGACGTACTCGCTCCGCCAGGTCTGGGAGGTCGATCTCCATCCCGAGGAGGGGTGCGGCGGCCCGCTCGACCTGCATCTCGCCCTGGAGGTCGAGCCTCGGGTCCTGCTGGCGTTCGAGGACGTGGCCGCCAACCTGCCCGAAGACGACGAGCCGCCGGATGAGTTCTCCTTCCCCTTGACCTTCACCTGGGCGCTGCCCCCGCTGCCCAACGGGCCGGACCTGCTGGTGCTGGCGACCGACCTGGCCGGCGTGGGCGGACCGGAGCTGCCGCTGGAGGTCTCGGCCATCGACTCCTTCGGCTCGGTCACCGACGCCCCCGAGCGCAGCCTGACCATCGTGGCCCGCCAGCAGGTGTCCTTGGCCAAGGTGTGGGCCGGCGAGGAGCTCTTGTGCGACCTGCTCGACCGCTGCCTGGCCGTGAGCCGCTTCTTGCTGGAGCGGGCGCCGGCGTGGGGCGTGTGAGAATGCCCTTGACAGTCTGAGGCGCCGTCTTTACAGTGATCCTTGGAGTCCCAAGGGGGCAACCTGGAAACCGGCTCTCGGGCCGGAAGAAGGGAATCTTCCTCGGGGCTCCACCTTTCGCGCCCGCCCGGATGGTGGAATGGTAGACACTATGGCCTCAAAAGCCATTGTCCGAAAGGGCGTGCGGGTTCGAATCCCGCTCCGGGCACGTGCTTAGCGTTTCTCGCCCACGATGAGGTCCATGCGGGCCACATCCGGCCGGCGGGAGACCGAAACCTGCCACTCTCCGCTCTGGCGGCATTGAATTCCCATGCGGCGGCATGCCGTCTTGAACAGCTCCCGGATATCGGCTGACCGGTTCGAGAAAAGGTACCGCGGGTACTCGTAGCGGCCGGCGATACGGTTGGTCCCTCGCCAACCGTCGGACTGCACAAGCCCACGCAGGAGGAGATAGGGGTACCTCGCTACTGCGATGTCCTGCTGCCAGTGCCTCAGCACGATTGGCCGCTTGTGCTTGGGTCCTCGACCATGCTGGGGGAACAAGCAGGCCCAATGTTGCGAGTATGAGTAGACCTCAACCCAGGTCGGACGGTTCACTTGTCCCACCTTGTTCGGCAGGACGAGGGCGGCGGCGAGCCGACACTCAGCGATGATGTTGGGGTACTTCTTGTCGAGGGTGATGCGCAGCCGATAGACCCCCCGCGGGTCGTCCGCCAGACACCCGTCGCCCAAATAGAGACCCAGCAGGTAGGCGTACGGTCCAGCCGGGACCTCGCCGATATGCCGGCACGGCTCGCACGGAACCTTCGCCCGCGTTGCAAAGGCGGGACCCTGATCGAGCCAGTATCGGATGGTGCTTCGCGGAATGCGGGTTCGGCGGGCGATCTCCGCAGTAGCGAGCCCTGCGGCCTGGAGAGCGAAGACTTCGTCCACTTCGCTTTTCCGCCGGGTCACCGTACCAGTCTAGTCGAACACGCGTTCGATCCACAAGTCACCTAGGTCGATGCGTGGTCCGGGGGTCGCGCGGCACTAGCCTCACTGAGCGACCGGCGGCCGCGGGGCCACGCCGGCCAGTGGATGAGGAAGGGACGCGCTTCAGTTGGCTGAACAGGTGAGACGACGCCGGCCGATCGGGTGGCTGTGGCTGGTGACGGCGCTGCTGTGCAGCGTCGCCACGCTCGGTCCGGTACCGGCGGGAGCGCAGGTGGGCGACGCCCCGCCCACGCCGCGGGATCCCGAAGCTGCCGCCAGCGCCGGCACCGACGCCGGCGGCCCGCGGTCGAACCAGCCATCGGTGCCGTCGCTCCATGCCGGCGAGGGCTCCCCCGGGGTCAACGACGCCGACAACCTGTCCCGCATCGGGTTCGTCACCTACCGGGTGTTCGCCACCCAGTACCACCCGCACGTCCAAGGCGCAGTCGAGGTGGCGCTGCCCGACCGGTGCGTGAAGTTCGCCTCGCTCGGCAACACCACCGCCCTCGCCAACGCCAACTGCGGGCCGGGCTACCCGCTGGGTCTGGACTACCGGGTCACCGTCGCTCGCGACAACAACGCCGGCTCGGCCACGTTCCCCGTCAAGGAGGTCGGCCCCTGGAACCTCGACGACAACTACTGGAACGGCACGTCGGGCACCCTCCGCCCCCGCCGGCTCTTCACCAACCTGCCGACGGGCACGCCTGAGGCGCAGGCCGCCTTCTACGACAGCTACAACACCGTGGCCAACTGCAAGGACCTCGACCACAACCCCACCACCCGCACCGCCGGCGCCGACCAGTTCGGCCGGTGTGTGCTGAACCCCGCGGGCATCGACCTGTCGGTGGCGGCTGCCGCCCAGCTGGGGCTGAAGCCCCTGGAGAACGCCTGGCTGACGGTGTCGTTCCTCTGGGAGCCGGCGGCGTCGACCTACCAGGCAGTCGCGCCGGCCCGCATCCTCGACACCCGTACGGGTACCGGAGCGCCGAGGGCGCCGGTCGGCCCCGGTGGCCAGATCGACGTCCCGGTGACCGGTGTCGGCGGGGTGCCGGTGTCGGGCGTGGCCGCCGTGGTCCTGAACGTCACGGCCACCGACGTCACCGCGACGGAGAGCTTCCTCACCGTCTTCCCCACCGGCGCGCCGCGACCGCTGGCGTCGTCGCTCAACATGCTGGGCGGACAGACCGTGCCCAACCTGGTCGTGGCGCGGGTGGGCGCCGGCGGCAAGGTCAGCATCTACAACAACCTGGGCACCACGGCGGTGGTCGCCGATGTCCAGGGGTGGTATGGCGCACCGGGCGCCGGCGGGCGCTACACGCCGGTGGCGCCGGCGCGGGTCCTGGACACCCGGACCGGAACGGGCGCCCCGCTGGGCAAGGTCGCCGGCGGTAGTTCGATCGACCTCGATGTGCGGGGTGTGGGCGGGCTCCCCTCCACCGTCGGCGCCGTCGTGCTGAACGTCACCGCAACCGACCTCGACGGGGCCGACACCTTCGTCACTGTGTACCCCGCCGGCGTGACGCGGCCGCTGGCGTCGAACCTCAACGTGACCGCGGGGCAGTCGGTGCCCAACCTGGTCGTGACGCCCACCGGAGACGGCCGGGTGACCCTGTACAGCAACGCCGGCACCGTGCACCTCGTCGCCGACGTCCAGGGCTGGTATGCGCCCGACGCCGCGGCGCCCTACCTGTCGACGACCCCCATCCGCTTGCTCGACACCCGTACCGGAGCCGGCGGGACCGTCGGGAAGGTGCAAGCGGGCACCCACATCGACCTCAGAGTCGCCGGCGCCAACGGGGTCCCCGCCGGCGTGCGGGGCGCCGTCCTCAACGTCACCACCACCGACCACATCGGCCCGGAGAGCTACCTCACCGTCTATCCGTCCGGCGGCGGACGGCCGCTGGCGTCGAACCTCAACTTCGTCTCCGGTCAGACGAGGGCCAACCTGGTCTTCGCCCGGTTGGGGGTCGACGGGAAGGTGTCGATCTACAACAACCTCGGCGCCACCCACGTAGTCGCCGACCTGCAGGGCTGGTACCCGTAACGCGCAGCGAGAGAGGCCTGGACCGCGCCGGCCCAGGCCTCTCCTCGCTCTCTGCACCGCACTCGCACGCACCCCGCCAGGTGCGCCGCCCCCGCCCGCCGGCGAACGACCTGCCCCTACGCGCCCTTGCCGTGCGGCTGGTCGGGGCGGGTCAGCCAGGCGTAGGCCTCGGCCAGATCAAGCGCCTGCGACGCGTTGTCCACCGTCACCTTGCCGGATGACACTTGACCATCGATGGCCTGGAGCACCGCCAGACGGGTGTTGATCCAAGCCTGCTGAAGTTCCTCTTCGGTTGCCATGCGCCGGACTCTATGCGGCGCCGGCCCCGGGGATGCACCCCAACGACCCGCCGAGGCACCAAGATGTCGGTATGAGAGCCGGGCGAGCCCTCCTCCGAGCCGTTCGGCGCCGGCGCTCGGTGGGGGAAGCCGACGCTCCACCCGCATACTGGGGCCGCATCGGCCCGTACGAGGCGGTCACCCGCGACGGCATCCTGTTCCTGCTCTCCCCCGAACCCGCCCATCCCAGCCTGCGGGTCACCGAACCCCGCCTCGACGCCCCTAGCCGCGGGGCGCGGAAGGCCTCTTGACCGCCTTGGCCAGCCAGAAAAAGCCCACCATGCCGGCCACCGCCGTGCGCTCCAGGAAGTGGTCGGCCTTGTAGCCCTTCTGGTTCATCAGGCCCAGGAGCTTGTCGCCCCCCTGGCGCCAGCCGACCTTGCTGACGGCCCCCGCCAGGCTGCGCGCCGGGATGTTGCGGATGCCGGTGAGCTCCTCCACCTCGAAGTGGGCCGACAGCTCCCGGGCGAACTCGGACTTGTCGAAGCGGCGGTAGTGGTAGTCGTTACCGAGGACGTGCTCGCCCTCGCGTGCGCCCTCGTTGCCGAATGCCTGCCAGGCCCGGAAGACCAGGTTGTAGTTGAGGGTCGAGATCGACAGTGGCCCGCCGGGCACGAGCACCCGGGCCAGTTCGGATAGGTACCGCCGGCGGTCACCGTCGCGCAGGTGGGGGTGCACCTCGATGGAGATGGCCGCCGAAATGACCTCCGAGCGCAGCGGGAGGCTACGGAGGTCGGACTGCACGGCCAGGACCCGGGCGCCGGCGGTGCGGGCCTGCATCCGGCGCAGGCATGCCTCGCTGTAGTCGATGGCGACGATCGGCTGGCCCAGCGGGACCAGCGCCTCGGTGATGCGCCCGGTGCCACAACCGGCGTCGAGGATGGGCCCGAACGGGCGACCGAGCCGCTTCACGACCGTCGGCACCTCGACCAGGTCGGTGTAGCCGACGTACATGTCGTCGTACCACTCGCTCTCCTGGCTGCGGAAGTTGCGCTCCTTCTCCTCCTGGTCCGACAGCTGCTGGGCGGTCAGGAAGACGACGATCCCGTCGACGATCGGGAACAGGGCGCCGCACGTCGGGCACTCCAGGGAGCCGGCGGTCTCGGCCAACGGGTAGCCCTGGTCGCGCGGGCAACACAGCAGATTGAGCAGTGCCTCGTCCATCCCGCGCACGCTAACCGCTGACTTTCAACTAGCCCAGAGAGGCCAGCACCTCTTTGAGCAGCGACGAGGTCGTCTCGTTGGACGCCCGGGCCCAGTCGGAGCCGCCGGCCAGGCGGTGACGCGACTCGTACTGGTCGAGGCCGATCGACCACGCTCGGTTGGCCTCGGCGATGTCGCGGTGCAGCGACATGTAGGTCTGGGGCATCGGGATGAGCGAGTACTCGACGGTGGCCGAGTTCCGCGACGTCTGGCGGATCACCACGCTGAGGGTGTCGGCGAAGTCCGGCGGGATGGAGGTGTGCCGGGAGATGATCTCCAGCTCCTCGGGCGCCCGCGGGTAGTCGACGAGCAGCATCTGGAAAAGCGGCGCCGCGTTGAGCACCGTGATGATGTCGTCGACCAACGCCGCGGCCTTGGCCGGCGTCTTGTTCGACAGGAAGGCGGCGAACGTCTGGCGGTTGAGCACCACCTGGTAGCGCTTGCGGCCGCTCAGGGCGAGGGCACGGAAATGGGCCTGGTAGTCGGCGAAGAGGCTGCGGAAGGTGGTGGCGTCCTCGGGTGAGAGGTTCATGCCGTCGGTCCAGCGGGTGCGGTCCTCGTCGTCGAGGAACAGCAGGGGCGGCTCGTCGGCCACCAGCATCTCCAGGCCGGCGTACTCCCGCTCCAAAGCGAAGAGGTAGGCGAAGGCCTCCTGGTTGCGGAGATGGGCGGCGCCCGGCACCCGGAGGAGCTCGTCGGCCCGGCTGGGCAGCGACCCCACGAAGGCGGCGAAGCCCTTCCCGCCGGCCAGCTCGGCCAGGCGGGCCGTTCGCCGGTGGGCGAAGCAGGACCGGGCCAGCTCCTCGTCGGAAAAGCACTCCAGGAGCTCCTCGAGCTCGACGTTCAAGGCCCGGGCCACCGTCTCGATGGCCAGGCCACGGGTGCTGAGGCGGGTTGGTAGCCGGTACGGCTTGAGGCGGCTCTCCATGAGCCCGATCATCGCCACCGAGACGGGGCGTTGCGGGTCGAGCTCGGCCGTGCGGACGCTGAGCCCCTCGCGGGTGAGGTGCTCCTTGGACCGCAGCCGGCGCAGGCGGTCGGCGAGGTTCTCTGGCTGGTTCGCGGCCGCAACGTTACCTGTTGAGGATCCTTGTTCCAGGGACCGTTTCAAGTACGGTTGCGACGAATGAAGGTCATGCCCCTGAAGACATCGTTGCTCGTCCCGGGCGACGACATCATCGAGGTGGCGCAGGACGCACTGGAGGCTGCCGGCCTTCGTCCGGAGCCCTCCGACATTCTCGTGATCTGCGAGTCGCCGCTCGCCATCACCCAGGGCCGCATCGTCGACCTCGACGACGTCCACCCGGGCGTTCCGGCCCGGATCCTGTGCCGTCTCTTCGACTTCGACAGCAGCTTGTGCAATCCCTATGCCTTCCAGGTAGCCGTCGACCTCGCCGGCCTCCCCCGGATCCTGTTCGCCCTGGCGGTCGCCATGCCGGGGCGGCTCTTCGGGCGTCACGGGGACTTCTACCGCCTCGCCGGGCGCCAGGTGACCTGGATCGACGACGTGCCCGGCAACTTGCCGCCGTACACCCAGGACATCGTGCTCGGCCCCGACGACCCTCGGGGCGTGGCGTGCAAGGTGGCCAACGCCCTGGGGTGTGGCGCGGCGGTGGTCGACGCCAACGACCTCGGCCGGGTGGAGATCTGCGGCGCCTCGCCGTTCATCGACCACGACCTCCTGGTCGCGGCCATGAAGCCGAACCCGCAGGGCAACGCCGACGAGCGCACCCCGCTCGTGCTGGTCAGAGCTTCCTGAACCACTCCCCCATGGACCAGACCCACGCCCCCTACTTCGAAGCGCTGTGCGCGTACGCCCAGGTCGACCGGGCCGCCTTCCACACGCCCGGCCACATCCAGGGCAAGGGAGCCCACCCGGCCATGCGGGCCGCGGTCGGCGAGCAGATGCTCCGGCTCGACATCAGCCCCGGCCTCGGGAACCTCGACGGCGTGCCCGGTTCGGCCCTCAACCAGGCCCAGGCCCTCGCCGCCGAGGCCTACGGGGCCGACGGCACGTGGTTCCTGGCCAACGGGTCGACCCTGGGCAACCAGATCATGGTCACGGCGGTCTGCCACCCCGGCGACGTCATCCTCACCTCCCGCAACACCCATCGCTCGATCATCTCGGCCCTGATGGTCGCCGGCGTGCGGCCTCTCTACATCCCCGCCGAGCTCGACCCGGAGAGCCACATCGCCCACGGGGTCACGCCGGCCCAGGTGGAGCAGAACCTGGCCGCCCACCCCGAGGTCCGCGCCGTCCTCATCGTCTCCCCCACCTACTACGGCGTGTGTTCCGACGTGGCCGGCATCGCCGAGGCGGCCCACCGCCACGGCGTGCCCCTCCTCGTCGACGAAGCATGGGGGCCGCACTTCCCGTTCCACCCCGACCTGCCGCCCCACGCCCTCTCCCAGGGGGCGGACATGACGGTCACGGGCGCCCACAAGCTCCTGAGCGCCTTCCTCCAGGCGTCGATGCTCCACGTGCAGGGCGAGCTGGTCGACCACGGCCGGGTGGAGGTCGTCAACCGGATGCTGCAGAGCACGAGCCCGTCGTGCCTGCTGCGGGCGTCGATCGACGTGGCCCGCATGCAGATGGCCACCGAAGGCGAGGCCCTGCTCACCACCGCCATCGGCTTGGCCGAGGAGGCCCGGGCCCGCATCGAGGAGCACCCCCTCCTGTCCTGCCTCGACAAGCGGCTCATCGGCTCCCACGGCGTCGTCCACTTCGACCCCACCCGCCTGTCGGTGAACGTGATCAGCACCGGCTTCACCGGCTACGAGGTCGAGAAGATGCTGTTCGAGGCCGGCGTCACCATGGAGATGGCGGACTACGCCAACGTGCTGGCCAACGTCACCATGGGCCACCGGAAGGAAGACCTCGACCGCTTCGTCGCCGCGCTCTTTCACATCGCCGACCACCCGAGCGAGCATTCGGTGAAACCCCAGGGTTTCGTCGAGCGGGCCCTCTACGAGGTGCCCGAGCAGGTCTTGAGCCCGGGCGAGGCCTTTCACGCCACCCAGGAGCGGGTGAAGCTGGCCGACGCCGTGGGGCGGATCTCGGCCGAGATGGCGGCCACCTACCCGCCGGGGATCCCGGTGGTGGTCCCGGGCGAGCGGCTCACGCCGGCCCTGGTCGCCCACCTCGGCGCCCAGGTGGCCGCCGGCGGGCGCATCGTCGGCCCCCAGGACCCCAAGCTGGACCGTATCCAGGTCGTATGCGAATAATGCGCGGGCTACTGGGGCTGACCGGCCTGGCCGGCGCCGCCGCCACCGCCGGCTGGTTCGTGCTGGCCCGGGTGCAGGGTGACAGCGAGATCGGCTTCGGCCCATGCACGGTCATGGGCACGGCTGAGGGCAGCGTCCACGCCGAGGTCGAGCTCATCAACCGGGGGCGGGAGGCCGGCGTCATCCGCAAGGTGCTGGGCGACCTGGTCGACGGGCCCCCCGGGCGGGTGCTGGTGACCCGCAAGGAAAGCCAGCCCCCCCAGCGGGGCTGGTGGGTGTCGAACATCCTCAAGCCGGGCGAGACCTGCATCGCCGAGATCGACGTCGAGCTCGTGGGACCGGGCAGTGGGCCGGTCATCATCGCCCTCGATGCCCACGAGATCGGCCGGCGGCTGCTGGTCCACCGCCGCACCCGCCTCACCCTGCCCATCGGGGTGCCCACCGCAAATCTTTAGGACAGACGGAAGTTGAGCGTTGGTTGGCCCTTCGCTCTCTGGTGGCGCGGGCGGCAACCCAGGAGACTGCGGCGGAACACTCCACCAGCTTTTCGGAGGCGGGAATTTGACGCTGTACACCGACGTACCCCTGCAGGCCGAGGACCCACGCGAGTGGCGGTCCTCGGCCCAGGAGCTGCGGGCAATCGAGACGGCCGAGCGGGGCCTGCCTCGTGGTTACAAGCTGCCGGCGGCGGCCCGTCCCATCCTCACCGCGGCGGCCAAGACCGACCTGCGCCGCTCCACGCTGACCGCGGTGGGCGACATGGCCATGTTCATCGGCGCCGGCGTGGCCGCCGCCGTGGCCCACGCCACCCCGGGCGGGCCGATCGCCTGGGCCATCAGCCTCGTCGCCGTCGTCGTCATGGGCCGCACCGGCCGGGCGCTGGAGTGCATGGTCCACGAGGCGTCGCACCGCAACTGGCAGCGCCAGGGCCGCTGGAACGACCTGCTGGCCAACGTGATCGCCGGCTTCCCGACCGCCAGCCAGGTCGGTGAGTACCGCCGCAGTCACATGGTCCACCACGCCCGCCTGGGCAGCAACGACGACCCCGACATCATCCGCTACGAGCAGTTCGACCTGGAGTCGATGACCGGCCTGCCGGGCGGGGAGCTGGTCAAGGGCGTCGTGCGCCGGCTGCCGGCGTACAACTGGTCCTGGTACACCACCATCGGCACCAGCGCCGTCACCCTGGCCCTCTCCGGCGCCTGGTACGCCGTCGTGGTGGGCACCGTGGCCCTGGCCACCGACCTGTCGCTCGCCCTGGTCGTCTGGGCCCACATGCTGGTCGGCTTCGGCCTCGTCCTGCCCGTCATCCGCATGCTCGGTGAGGCGGGCGAGCACCGCTACCTGGCCGGCGACACCGCCTTCAACGCCACCATCTCCAACTTGGGCTGGGCCCACCGCTGGATCATCCACCCCCACGGCGACGGCCACCACAGCCTCCACCACCTGTGGTCGTCGGTCCCCCACCACCAGATCCGCAAGATGCACCTGACCCTGGCCGAGCTGGACCCGAACGACTTCGCCGCCAACATCCAGTGGCGCAAGAAGGTGCTGGAGAACGTCCGTACCGGACTGGATGCCTAAGTTCTCGGTCGGCATCGCCGGCGAGCTCGCCGAGCGACACCCGGACATCCTGGTTGGCGGGCTCCTCGCCTCGAACCTTCGGGCCACCGCGGCGGCGGTCGCCGGCCAGCCGTTTCCGGACGACACCGAGCAGGCGCTGGTCAACCAGGACGTCACCCTGGAACTGATCGCCGACCACCCACTCATCAAGGACTGGCGGGCGGCCATCTCGGCGTGCGGGCTCAAGCCGTCGACCTACAAGTCGAGCCCCGAGCAGCTGGCTCGACGCACGCTGAAGAGCGGGCCGGTGCGCACGGGGCTGGTGCTCGTCGACCTGTACTGCGAGGTGGCCACCCGCCACCTGGCGCCCCTGGGTGGCTACGACACCGAGCGCCTGCCGGCGGCTGACATCGCCCTGCGCCTGGCCGGGCCAGACGACGCCTTCGCACCGCTGGGCGGCGGCGAGATGCCCCTGAACGACAAGGTGGCCGTCTACGCCGCCGGCTCGACAATCCTCTGCTGGGCCTACAACTGCCGGGACTCCCGCGACACCTGCCTCACCGAGGACACCGATACCGGCCTGTTCCTCGGAGAGGCCGTGACCGCCCGCCAGCACGGGGCCCTGCGCATCGCCCTCGCCGACCTGGCCGGCCGGCTGATCGTGGCCGGTGCTTCGGTCGGGCCGGTGGTCTACGCGGACCGGAATTCGCCCGCGATCGAGGTCACTGCCGGCTGACACACTCGGGAGGTGCGGAAGCGGCCTCCCTACCTCCTCGTGGCCGCCGGCCTGCTGGGGATCTACGTGCTGGCCTCGTTCGGCCTGGTCAAGGACGCCGGCGCCTGGCCGTGGATCGCCACCGTCGACAACGTCACCGACTTGGTCTTCGGCGCCGTGGGATTGGCGGTCATCCTCTGGATGGGATGGCTGTACGGCCGGCGTGGGCGTACGCCGGCGACGGCCCCGCGACCGTGGTGGGCCCAACCCTGGGCCCTGGTGGTGCTGGCGCTGATCCCGCTCCTCGGGTGGGTGGCCCTGGCCGCCCTGCCGAACGTCGAGCGCCGGCGCAAGGGGCGGGCCGCCATGCAGGCCGTGTTCATCTTCACGGGCCTCATCCTGTTCGGGCTCCTGAGCGACAGCGCCACGCGGGGCGACACCTGGAGGATGGTGGTCATCGCCCTGCTCGCCGCCGGCCTGGTCTGGGCCATCGCCGGAAGCCGTACGCTGCAGCCCGTGGCCGCCGCCCCGCCGCCGGCGCCGGCCGAGCGCGTGCCTCCGGCCCAGCCCCAGCCCGCCCGGGCCACCACGCCGGCGACACCCGACGAGCCGCCGTTCCACGTGCAAGGGCCCGCCAGCCTGCCCACCTTCGCCGACGTGGGCGGCATGCACGCCCTCAAGACCGAGCTCAAGGACACCTTCGGCCTCATGCTGGCCTTCGCCGGCGAGGCCCGCGCCCACCGCCTGCGCTGGAACGGCCTGCTCCTCCACGGCCCACCCGGGGTGGGCAAGTCGTTCGTCGCCCGGGCGGCGGCCGGCGAGTTCGGGCTCAACCTGATCCACATCACGACGGCCGACGTGGTGTCGGCCTACGCCGGCGAGACGGCCCGCAACCTGCGGCGGGCCTTCGCCTTCGCCGCCGCCCGCATCCCCTGCATCCTGTTCTTCGACGAGTTCGACTCCATCGCCCAGCGCCGGGACGACTGGCAGAACGCCGAGGCCCGCCGGACGGTGAGCGAGCTGCTCCGGGAGGTCGAGCAGTGGCGCCGGGTGCCCGAGCTGATCGTCATGGCCGCCACCAACGACCTCGACTCGCTCGACCCGGCGGTCATCCGCCCCGGCCGCTTCGACCGCCACATCCGGGTCGACCTGCCCGACGCCCCGGCCCGGGCCGCCATCTTCGCCGCCGCCCTCAAGGGCCGGCCCCTCGGCCCCGACGTCGAGCTGTCGGAACTGGCCATGAAGGCCGAGGGCCTCACGCCGGCGGCCATCGCCCGGGCGGTCGAGGCGGCCTCGCTGGCCGCGTCCACAGAGTCGACCGGCGCCGGCCAGGTCGTCCAGGTGACCGGCGCCCACCTGAAGACCGCCCTGGAACAGCGCGGCGGCACTGATCGCCCCACGGTCGGGGACTGGAGCTGGGAGAAGCTGATCCTGCCTGCGGCCACCACGGCGGAGCTGCAGCAGGTCGTCGCCATGGTGAAGAACCCGGATCTGGCCCGCAGCCTGGGCGTGGAGCCACCCACCGGCCTGCTCCTCACCGGGTCGCCGGGCACCGGTAAGACGACGATCGCCAAGGTGGTGGCCGCCCAGGCCGGCTGCTCCTTCTACCCCATCACCGGCGCCGACGTGACCAGCCCCTGGCTGGGCGAGTCGGAGCGGTCCATCGCCCGGCTGTTCGATCGGGCCAGGGAGAACCAGCCCTCGATCATCTTCCTCGACGAGATCGACGCCATCGCCGGCAAGCGGGGCGAATGGGGCGGCTACGACCGCCAGATCAACCAGCTGCTGGCCGAGATCGACGGCGTGGGCGGCCAGCGAGGCGTGTTCGTGCTCGCCGCCACCAACCGCCCGGACCAGCTCGACCCCGCCCTGCTGCGGGGCGGGCGCCTGTCCCGGACCATCGAGATCCCGCTTCCCGACTTCAAGCGCCGCGTCGCCCTCCTCCAGCTGTTCACCGCCGGCATGCCGCTGGACCGGGTCGACGTCGACGTCCTGGCCCGGCGTACCGCCGGCTACAGCGGCGCCGACCTCAAGGCCCTGTGCCAGCAGGCGGCCGTCGAGGCCCTGACCAAGTCGTCGGCGGTGGTGGCGGCCGGCGACTTCGACGCCGCCCTGGCCAAGCGGGGCGGGCCGGCGACCGGCGAGCCGCAGCCTCGTACCGGCACCCCGTACATTTAGCTTTCGCACTCGCAACCGGAGGTTGCTCGGCGGGGCAGCTGCGCTTCGACCCGCCGGCGAAGCCGGCGGGCCTCCGCCGTTTCTCTTGCCGCCAGCCGTTGAGGCCGCCTACCGGCGGCGCCGGCGGCCGGCGGGTAAGACTGCCGGCGTGGTCTGCATCTTCTGCATCGCCGTCCTGGCCATCGTCGCCGGCGCCCTCACTGCGGCCAGCGTCGACGAGATCGAGGAGCAGCTGGCCGAGAAGGCCGAAGGCGAGGTCCAGCGGGTGAGCGATACCGAATCGGTGGCCCGCTTCGAGCTGACCGTCGATGTCGACGGCACGAAGGCACCCGTGGCCGTCACCCTCTACAAGGAGCACAGCCGGGCCCGCATCCAGGTCCTCACCCACGAGCTCACGCCCGAGGAGGCGGAGGCGCTCGAGGACGAGCTGGCCGAGGCCATCGGCGCCAAGGTCGTCGACCGCTCCAGCCCCGACGGCGAGAAGCACGAGGAGCCGGCGCCCGAGCCCGCGGGCAGGGACGCCGAAAGGGTCGAGGCCCAGGCACCCGCCGAACGTGAGCGCCAGCGTGAGCCGGAGCCGCCCCGGGGCTAATCCCGGGACAGGAGGGCTGCGGTGTGCCACGCTCCGGGGCGTGGGGAAGGCCGGCGAGGCGGCGAGATTGCTGCGGCACGTGGGGCCCCGCCTGCTCATCCCCCTGGTGGCGGTCGAGCTGGCGACCGCCGGCGCGCCGCTGGCGATCATCGCCGTCATCGGAGTCCTGGTCGGGCGGGTCGCCGGCGACGGCGCGGTCGCCGGCCCGCTGGCCGCTCTCACCGGCCTGCTCCTCCTCCAGCAGCTGGTGGGCCCGTTCCGGGCCGCGGTGGCCTTCCGGGCCGTTCGGCGGGTCGACGGCACGGTGCGGGGCCGGGTCATGGAGGTGGCCAACCGGTCGCTGAGCATCGCGCCGCTCGAGGATCCCGACGTCCTCGACCGCCTGGAGCTGGCCGGTGGGACGGTCGACCCATTCTGGGACGCCTCGCCCGGTGGGGCGGCGGTGGCGGTCGTCTCGCGCGTGGGCCGGTACCTCCAGGTCGCCGGCGCCGCCTGGCTGCTGGCCCGGGTATCGGTGCCGGTGGCCCTCGGGCTGACCGCCCTCGTCCTCGTCACCTACGCCAACGTTCGCCGGTGGAACCGGACCCGCCTGGCCGCGGTACGGGGCAACATCGCCTTGGGCCGGGCGTCGCGGTACACGTCGGGCCTGACCAACACGCCGCCGGCGGCCAAGGAGGTGCGCCTCTTCGGCGTGCTGGACTGGCTGGAGGAGCGCTTCAAGGGCGAGTGGGAGGTCGTCAGCTCCGGTCGCCTCCGTCCCCTGCGGTGGGCGTCGCTTCGGGCCGCCGCCCTCCTCCTGGTCCTGACGCCGGCGGTGGCGTGGGGCTTCGCCGTCCTGGCCGGCTCCGGCGCCAGCCCCCGGTCCCTTGCCGTGGCCCTGCAGGCCGGGGTCGCCCTGTTCGCACTGCTCTTCGACCTGCGCCAGGACGACGCCTACCAGATCGACTTCGGCCTCGAGGCCCTCGACGTGCTGCGCGACCTCGAGGCCACCATCGGCGCGCCCGGCCCCGGGCATGGGGCCGCCGGCGCCGACGGCCTGCCCGGGGAGGCGATCCGATTCGAGGGAGTCCGCTTCGCCTACCCGGGGACGACCCGGGAGGTGTTCACCGGCCTGGACCTGACCATCCATGCCGGGACGTCGCTGGCCATCGTCGGCGGCAACGGCGCGGGCAAGACGACGCTGATCAAGCTGCTCGCCCGGATGCACGAGCCCCAGGGCGGCATCATCCGCGTCGACGGCACGCCACTCGACGAGTTCGATCCCGCAGCCTGGCGCCGGCGCCTGGCGGTGATCTTCCAGGACTTCGTGCGCTACGAGCTGCCGGCATCCGACAACGTCGGCTTCGGCGGCGTGGACCTTGTCGGAGACGAGCGGGCGCTCGAGGCGGCGGCGACCAAGGCCGGCGCCGCCGAGGTCATCCGCCCCCTCCCCGCCGGATGGGACACGCCACTCAACCGCCAGTACACCGGCGGCGCCGACCTCTCCGGAGGCGAATGGCAGCGCGTCGCCCTGGCCCGGGCGCTGTTCGCGGTCGAGGCCGGCGCCGGCATCCTGGTCCTCGACGAGCCGACCGCCAACCTCGACGTGCGGGCCGAGGCCGCGCTGTTCGAGGACTTCCTCGACCTCACCCGGGGCCTGACCACCATCCTCATCTCCCACCGCTTCTCGACCGTCCGCCACGCCGACCGCATCGTGGTCCTGGAGGGCGGCTGTGTCGTCGAGGACGGCAGCCACGACGAGCTCCTCGCCGCCGGCGGCCGCTACGCCGGCATGTTCCAGCTCCAGGCGGCCCGGTTCCGTGACTGACGCCCGCCGAATCGCCGGCGTCCTGAGGGACTTCGCACGGGGCGCCGGCGTGCGCCTGACCATCCTGGCGATCGCGACTGCCTTCGCGGCCGGCGCCGCCGCGGTCAGCGTGGGCCTCTGGCTCAAGCTCATCGTCGACGGCGCCACCGACGGCGACGTGGCGGGCGTGACGGTGCTGGCGGTCGCCCTGGCGGCCACGGTGACCGTGCAGGCGTCGGCGTCCGTCCTCTCGTTCATGTACCTGTCCCGGCTCCAGTTCGCCTGCGGCGTGCAGCTGGTATGCCGGATCATGCGGGCCGCCGGCGGCAGCCCGGGCATCGAGCACTACGAGCGCCCGGAGTTCGCCGACCGCATCGCCCTCCTCAAGTCCCAGACCAACTACATCTCGGGCTTCCTCCCGGTGCTGGGCGACGGCCTGGCCCTCGCCGGCCGGGTGGCGATCACCGGCATCCTGCTCGCCGGCGTCCACCCCGCCCTGCTCCTCCTTCCCCTGCTGGCCCTGCCCTCGTTCTGGGCCGGGACCCGGGCCGAGCGGGTCGTCAACGCCGCCAACGTGGCCACCGCCCAGCAGGGCCGGCTCGAGGCCCACCTGTTCGGGCTGTGCACCACGGCGTCGCCGGCCAAGGAGGTCCGGATCTTCGGGCTCGGCGCCGAGCTGGCCGGCCGCCGGCGCCGGGCCTGGGACGAGATCACCGGCACCATCGCCCGGGCCCAGCTCCGGTCCGGCCTCCTGCGGACCGCCGGCTGGCTGCCGTTCGCCGCCGGCTACCTCGCCGCCGTGGGCCTGGCCGTGGCTGGCGCCGGCCGGGGCGACGCCACCGCGGGCGACGTCCTGCTCGTGATGGTCCTGGCCGGCCAGGTCAACGGCCAGGTGGCCCAGGTGCTGCATGTGGCCAACCGCTCGGCGACGGCCGTGCGCGTCCTCGGCCACCTGTTCTGGTTGGAGGACCACGCCCGTGACGCCGTCGCCCGCACCACGCCGGCCGAGCCGGCGCCGGTGCCGGACCACCTGGGCCATGGCATCGACCTGGACGGTGTCTCGTTCGGTTACGGCGACGCCGACGTGCTCCGCGACGTCACCCTGCACCTGCCGGCCGGGTCGACCGTCGCCCTCGTGGGCGAGAACGGCGCCGGCAAGACCACCTTGGTCAAATTGCTGTGCCGCTTCTACGAGCCAACTGCCGGCCGTATCGCGGTGGATCGCGTCGACCTGCGGTCCTTCGACGTCGCCGAGTGGCGCCGGCGGCTCTCCGGCGGATTCCAGGACTTCGCCCGCATCGAGCTCACGCTGCGGGAGTCGGTCGGCATCGGGGACATCGCCTCGGTGGACGACCGGGTGGCGGTGGGTGCCGCCCTGGGGCGGGTGGATGCCGAGCTGCCGATCGGCCTCGACCAGCAGCTGGGTCAGCAGTGGCTGGGCGGCGTCGACCTGTCAGAGGGCCAGTGGCAGAAGGTAGCCATGGCCAGGGCGATGATGCGCCAGGAACCGCTGCTGCTGCTCCTCGACGAGCCGACGTCGGGCCTCGACGCCCACGCCGAGCATGCCCTTTTCGAGCTGTTCGCCGGCGTGGCCGCCGAGACTGCGTCCCGAACCGGGGCCATCGCCCTGTTCGTGTCCCACCGCTTCTCCACCGTGCGCATGGCCGACCACATCGTGGTCCTGGCCGGGGGCCGGGTCGTGGAGCAGGGCGACCACGAATCGCTCATGGCCGGCCGCGGCCTGTACCGCGAGCTCTACGACATCCAGGCCCGGGCCTACCAGTAGTGGTGGCCCGCCGGCGCCGGCGTGGCCGCCGGCGAGCTGGTGATCGACGCGCGCCGCCGGCCGGCCGCCGGCCGCCGCGCCGGTGGCGGTCCTAGCCGTCAGCCGTCGGCTCGGATGAGATGGGCACGATTCCGAGTTGACCGACGTTGTAGAACGTGGGGGTCGGGCACCGCGCCCGCCCACGAGGAGGACCCTGACCGTGCGCACCAGCAACAACCCGGCGCTCACCCGGAGCCCGGCGTTCAGCGAACAGCATCTGCGGACCGCCGACCCGCTCGAGGACGCCTACTCGGCCCCCAGCGCCACCTCTTTGGAGACCGGGCGGATGACCGTCGACGACGTGGTCACCCGCACCGGCCTGCTGTTGTTCATCGCCTTCGCCACCGGCGCGGTGACATGGACCCTCGGCCTCGGCGGGCTGGCCTTCCCGGCCGCCATCGTCGGTCTGGTGCTGGCCATGGTGATCATCTTCAAGCAGATCATGAGCCCGGGCCTGATCATGGCCTACGCCGCCATCCAGGGCGTGTTCCTGGGCGGGATCAGCCAGTTCTTCGACGCCCGCTACCCCGGCATCGTCATCCAGGCTGTCATCGGCACCGCCGCAGTCACCGCCGGCGTGCTGGCCCTTTACAAGAGCGGCCGGATCAAGGTGACCCCCCAGTTCACCAAGATGGTCGTGGGCGCCACGATCGGTTTCTTCGTCCTCATCATGGTCAACCTCGTCGCCGGCTTCTTCACCGCCGGTGGGCTGGGCCTGCGACAGGGCCCGCTGGGCATCGTCGTCGGGCTCTTCGCCATCGGCCTGGCCTCGATGAACCTGATCCTGGACTTCGACATGGTCGAGAAGGGCGCCCGGAGGGGCGTTCCCGCCAAGTTCGGCTGGTTCGCGGCCTTCGGCATCATGGTCACGCTGGTCTGGCTCTACATCGAGATCCTGCGCCTCCTCGCCATCCTGCGCGGCAACGACTAAATCCCTGGCCCGACGGGCAGCCGGTCGCTAGCGTGGGCCTATGCGGCGGCGGCGGTCGGCGATGCTGGGCGGCATCCTCCTCCTGGCCGGCGCCTGCGCCGGCGGCAGCTCCGGCCAGCCTCCGCCCGCGGCGCCGGCCGGCGCCCGCCAGGCGCTCGCCGTCGACGAGTGGACGGAGGCCTTCGTCGACCCCAGCCGCACCACGGAGGCCCACGGCACCGTGGCCGGGTCTGACTGGCGCACCCTCACCACCCGGATCTTCGCCCCTGCCGCCGGCCAGCCCGGCCGCCCGTACCCGCTGCTCGTCTTCGCCCACGGCTCCGGCGGTCTGGGCACCCGCTACGACCGGCTGCTGCGGACCTGGGCCGAGGCCGGCTATGTGGTGGCCGCGCCGGCGTTCCCCATCGCCCGGGACGACACCGCCCCCGGCGAATGGCAGAACGACCTCCCGAAGCTGCCCGGCGACATGACCTTCGTGATCGACCAGGTCCTCCGCCTCAACGCCGAGCCCGGCTCCCCCGTGCAGGGTGCGGTCAATCCCGCCAAGGTCGGCGTGGCCGGCCACTCGATGGGTGGGATGACCGTTCTCGGCGTGGCCGGGAACACCTGCTGCCACGACCGCCGCATCAAGGCCGCCGTCGTGCTGGCCGGGCGAGAAACCCCTTTCGGCAGCGGCCAGTTCTGGAACCGGATCATCACCCCCATCCTGCTGGTGCACGGCGACGCCGACTACAGCGTCGTCTACGGAGACGGCCGCCGGGCCTACGCCAACGCTCCGCCACCCCGATTCCTGCTCACGATCCTCGGCGGCGACCACGGCACGCCGTTCTCCGGCGACCGTGCGCACCCGCAGGCCGGTGTGGTGACCGATGTCACCCTGGACTTCCTCGGCCACTTCCTCGACGACGACGCCGGCGCCCTGGCCCGCATGGTGGGCCGGGCCGATACACCCGGGGTGGCCAAGCTCGACCTCGAGCGCTAGGCGTGCGTCGACCGGCCAGGCGACCGCGCCGGACCGATCTTCGCTGGGAGCACCGACGACCCTACGAACAGTGAGTAAACCGGTGAGCCTATGGGTACGAGATCAGCAAGGCAATAGCAACCTGGAGGTTTCTCACAATGGGTATCGGTGTCAGCGTCTTTCTTCTCGCAATCGGGGCCATTCTGGCCTTCGCCGTCGACCTTTCCGTATCGGGGTTGGACCTGGCGACCGTCGGTGTCATCCTGATGATCGTCGGCGCCATCGGGCTGGTCACGAGCATGCTGATCTTCGGCCGTGACAGCGTCGGCCGGCGCAGCGTTGTGACCGACACCTACGTCGAGGACGATGTCGCCGACCCGGTCGGCCGCCGGCGTTACTGATCTCACACCGGCAAAAGGAGCGGGCCGACCCACCTCGGCCCGCTCCTTTTTCGCGCCTACAGCGCGGCCAGGAGGTTGGTGGCGGTGTCGGCCGGCGACACCTTGTACCAGGCCCGTTCGATGCGGCTCTCCTCGTCGATGAGGAATGCCGAGCGCAGGATGCCCATGTACTTCTTGCCGTACATGCTCTTCTCACGCCACACGTCGTAGGCCTCGGCCACGGTGTGGTCCTCGTCGGCCAGCAGTCGGTACCCGAGGCCGTGCTTGGTGTCGAACTTCGCCTGCTTGGCAGGCTTGTCGGGACTGACCCCGACGATGGCGGTGTCCCCGACCCGGTCGGCGATGTCACGCATCGCACAGGCTTGGGCCGTTCAACCCGCGGTGTCGGCCTTGGAGTAGAAGAACAGCAGGAGCTTGCGGCCCCTGAAGTCCGACAGCGTGACCGGCGAACCGGTCTGGTCGGGGAGGGTGAAGGCGGGCGCCTCGGCGCCGGGCTGCAATTCGGCCATGGAGGCCGAGGCTACTCCGGCGCCTCGGCGGGCAATCCGGGGGCGGCGATGGCGTGGAAGCCGCCGTCGACGTGGACGATCTCGCCGGTGGTGGCCGGGAACCAGTCCGACAGCAGGGCGATGCAGGCCTTGGCCACGGGCTCGGTGTTGCGGGTGTCCCAACCCAGGGGCGACCGGCCGGCCCAGGCCCCTTCCATCACGTCGAAGCCGGGGATACCCCGGGCCGCCACCGAACGCAGGGGACCGGCGGAGACCAGGTTGACCCGCACGCCGTGCTGGCCGAGATCGCGGGCCAGGTAGCGGGCGGTGGACTCCAGGGCCGCCTTGGCCACGCCCATCCAGTCATACGCCGGCCACGCCTGGGTGGCGTCGAAGTCCAGGCCCACGATCGACCCGCCGCCGGCGGCCTGCAGGAGGGGCAGGGTGGCCATGGCCAGCGCCTTCAGCGAGTACGTCGAGGTGTGCAAGGTGAGGGCGACGTCGTCCCACTCGGTGTTGAGGAAGTTGCCGCCGAGGGCCCGGCCGGGCGCGAACGCCACCGCGTGCAGCACGCCGTCGACTCTGCCCCACCGGCTGGTGAGGTCGTCGCCGAGGGCGGCGAGGTGGTCGGCGTCGGTCACGTCGAGCTCCACCACGTCGGGCTCGGGCGACAGCCGCCGGGCGGTGCGCCGGGTGAGGCTCATGGCCCGGCCGAAAGAGGTCAGGACGATCTCGGCACCCTGCTCCTGGGCCAGCTTGGCCACTCCGTAGGCGATGGAGTCGTCGTTCAGGACCCCGGTGACCAGGAGTTTTTTCCCTTCGAGCAGTGTCATAGCGGGGTGTTCGAGTGCTTGGCCCGCGACCGGGGCGTCGCCCGCTTGGTGCGTAGGGCGGCCAGGCCGGCAGTGAGGAGCCGGCGGGTGTCGTTGGGATCGATCACGTCGTCGACGTAGCCCCGCTCGGCGGCCACCGCCGGCGTGCACAGGCGGGCGGTGTAGTCCGCCTCCAGCTCGGCCTGGACCTTGGCCCGCTCCTCGGGATCGGCGATGGCCCCCAGCTTCTTGCGCTGGAGCACGGCGACCGCCCCGGGAGCGCCCATCACCGCGATCTCGGACTTGGGCCAGGCCAGGCACAGGTCGTTGCCCAGGCCCCGGGAGTCCATGGCGATGTAGGCCCCGCCGTAGGCCTTGCGCAGGACCACGCAGAGCCGGGGGACGGTGGCGTTGGCGTAGGCATGGACCAGCTCGGCGCCGTGGCGGATCATGCCCCGCCACTCCAGGTCTCGACCCGGGCGGAAGCCGCCGCAGTCGACGAAGGTCAGCAAAGGCAGGCCGAAGGCGTCGCAGCCCTGGACGAAGCGGGCCGCCTTCCGGGAGGCCTCGATATCGAGGGTGCCGGCCTGGCTGCGGGGCTGGTTGGCGATGACGCCCACCGGCATGCCGCCCAGGCGGGCGTAGCCGGTGACCACGTTGGTGGCCAGGCCGGCCCGGACCTCCAGGAACGACTCCACATCGCAGACGTCGCCGATCACGGTGCGGACGTCGTAGGAAGCGGTGGGACGCTCGGGGACGACGCCGGCGGCCACCTTGGAGGGGCGGTCGAGGGGGTCGTCGGTGGGCCAGAAGGGCGGCTCGTCGAAGTGGTTCGACGGCAGGTAGGACAGCAGGTCGGCCACCACGCCGGCGGCCTCACCCTCGTCCAGCACCACCATCGAGGCCACCCCGCTGCGGTTGGCGTGCACGTCGGCACCGCCGAGGTCGACATGCGACGTCTCCACGCCGGTGAACGAGGCCGCGGCCCTCGGGCCGTTGACGTAGGCGTAGGCCTCGGCGGTCATGACCACGTGGTCGGCCAGCCCCAGGAGCAGCGCCGGCCCGCCGACGCAGGGCCCGAACACGGTGAGGAGGACGGGCACCGTGCCCGATGCGTCGGTGATGGCCTTGGCCACCCGGCCCCAGGCGACGAGGGAGGCGATGCCCTGGTGGACGTCGGCACCCGAGGTGGCGAGCTCGCCCACGACCGGGATGCCGGCGTCGAGGGCGAGCCGCACCGTGCGCTCGATGATCTGGCCCTCCACGGGGCCGATGGCGCCCCGGTGCTTACCGCCCTCCAGGCGGAACCAGGCCACCCGCCGGCCGTCGACCTCAGTGAGGGCCGCGGTGACCGCCCCGCCCCGCTTGGCGCCGACCGGGGCGACGGCGGTCACCGGCCCGGCTCCGTTCCTCCGGCCCGCCGGTGGCTCTCGATGGACCGGCCTCCCGGGCCGGTCACTCTGCGTTGGGCTTCAGCACCAGGCTGGCGTTGTGGCCTCCGAAACCGAAGGAGTTCGACACCACGGGGGCGGCGGCCAGCTTGCGGGGCTCGCCGGCCACCACGTCGATGGCCAGCTCGGGTTCGGCCCGCTCGTGGTTGGCGGTCGGCGGGACCAGCCCGTCACGCAGCGAGAGCATGGCGGCGACGGCCTCGACGGCGCCGGCGGCGGCGATCAGGTGGCCGATCGAGCCCTTGGCCGACCACACGGGCAAGGACCGGTCACCGAAGACCTTGACCACGGCCTCCGCTTCGGCGGCGTCGTTGAGCTCGGTGGAGGTGCCGTGGGCGTTGACATGGCCGATCTCCGACGGCTCCAGGCCGGCGTCGGCCAGGGCCAGGCGCATGCAGTGGGCGGCGCCGGCCCCACCCGGCGCCGGGGCGGTGACGTGGTAGGCGTCGGAGTTGCGCCCGTAGCCGGCGACCTCACCGTAGATCTGGGCGCCGCGGGCGAGGGCCCGCTCCCAGCTCTCCAGGACGAGAAAGCCGGCACCCTCCCCCATCACGAACCCGTCGCGGTCGACGTCGAACGGGCGGGAGGCGAGCGCGGGGTCGTCGTTGCGGTTGCTCAGGGCGCCCATGCGGGCGAAGGCGGCGATGGCTATCGGCGTGACGCAGGCCTCGGACCCCCCGCCGAGGACGACGTCGGCCGAGCCCTCACGGATGAGCCGGGCCGCCTCGCCGATGGCGTGGGAACCGCCGGCGCAGGCGGTGGCGATGCAGAAGTTGGGGCCGGTCCAGCCGAGCTTCAGGCCGATCAGGGCGGCGGCCGCGTTCGGCATCATCATGGGGACCAGCATGGGGCTGACCCGGGACGGGCCCTTGGAGAAGAGGTTGTACTCCTGCTCCTCCTGGGTGATGAGGCCACCGACGCCGGCGGCGGCGACGACGCCGCACCGGGCCGGGTCGGCACCGAGCTCGCCGGCGTCGGCCAGGGCGTCAGCGGCGGCGCCGAAGGCCAGCTGGGCCACCCGGTCGGTCCGGCGGGCCTCCTTGGAGTCGAAGTAGGTCGTGGGTTCGAACTCGGTGACCTCACACCCGAAGCGGACCGGAAGGGCGGCGGGGTCGATCCGGCGGATCGGTGCCGCGGTCGAGCGCCCGGCGAGCAGCGTCTCCCAGAAGGTGTCGAGCTCGCAGCCCGCCGGCGACTTGACGCCCAGCCCCGTGATTGCGACTCGGGTGCGCGTCACCGGGTCACCGCCTTCGGCGGCTGCCCCGCTGCCACAGGGCCTGTGCCTGCCTGTTCGCTCGCCAGCGGCTCGCTCACCCGGCTGCTGCCTTCTCCGACACGATCCCGGTGATGACGTCGGCGGCCTGGCCGACGGTGCCCACACCGTCAAAGGACTCGGTGGGCAGGTCGACGTCGAGCTTCTCCTGGAGGATCTCGAGGATCTCCAGCACGCTCAGGCTGTCGCCGTTCAGGTCCTCCACGAACCGTGCCTCGGGGGTCACGGCGTCACGGTCGACGTCCATCACCTCGACCGCGGCGTCCGTCAGCATCTCCAGAATTCCGTCGCGGTCCATGTTCGTGGCCTCCCAGTACTCGTTCTCTTCAGTCGAAATCAATGGCCCATCCCCAGACCGCCGTCGACCGGGATGACAGAGCCAGTCACATAGCCTGCCGCGTCGGAGGCCAGAAACGCCACTACGGCGGCGACCTCATCGGGCGTCCCGAAGCGGCCGAGGGGCACGGCGGCGGTCATCTCGGCCCTGCGGGCGTCGCTGACCGCGTCGGTCATCGCCGTCGTGATGGGGCCGGGGGCGACGACGTTGACGGTGACGCCACGACCTCCGAGCTCCCGGGCCAGGGCCCGGCTCAGGCCGACAAGGCCGGCCTTCGCCGCTGCGTAGTTGGCCTGGCCGGCGGCGCCGGTGAGGGCGACCACCGAGCTCATGGCGATCATCCGGCCCCAACGGGCCCGCACCATGCCGGGCATGGCCCGGCGCAACGTGTAGAAGGTGCCGTCGAGGTTCGTGCGCAGGACCCGGCTCCACTGCTCGTCCGGCATCCGCAGGGCCAGCCCGTCGGCGGTGATGCCGGCGTTGGCCACCACCACCTCGGCCTTGCCCCACGTGGCCTCCACCTGGCCGAAGGCGGCGTCGACGGACGCCGGGTCGGCGATGTCCACCTCGAAGGCCAGCGCGTCTGAGCCGAGGGCTTCGATGGCGGCGCAGGTCTCATCGGCGCCGGCCTTGTCGGACGCACATCCGACGGCCACCCGGTGGCCCGACCCGGCCAGGGCCAGCGCTACCGCCCGCCCGATCCCCTTCGACCCGCCGGTGACGAGCGCGATGCGCCCGCCCATCTAGCGGGACCACCTCACGATGGCGCTGGCCCAGGACATGCCGGCGCCGAAGCCGGACAGGAGCACGAGGTCACCGGGGTCGAGCCGGCCCGCCTCCGCCGCCTCGGCCAGGGCGATCGGCACCGAAGCCGCCGAGGTGTTGCCGTAGCGGTCGATGTTGACGAAGCACCGCTCGGGCGGGATGCCCAGCTTGCCGGCCGCCGAGTCGATGATGCGGACGTTGGCCTGGTGGGGCACGAACAGGGCGATGTCGTCGGCCGTGACGCCGGCTTGGTCCAGGGTCAGGCGGGCGGAGTCGACGATCACCCGGACCGCCCGGCGGAACACCTCCCGCCCGTCCATCTTCAGCCAGTGGTCGCCGCCGGCGACGGTCTGGGGCGAGGTCGGCAGGCGGCTGCCGCCGGCGGGGATGCCAAGCAGGCCGGTCAGGGAGCCGTCGCAGCCGAGGTCCCAGGCCAGGAGGCCGGTCTCCTCGCCAGGGGTGAGGACGACGGCGCCCGCCCCGTCGCCGAAGAGGATGACCGTCGACCGGTCGAGCGGGTCGACGACACGGGTGAGCGTCTCGGCCCCGACGACCAGCACCGGCCCGGATGCGCCGGTGGCCACCATGGACGCGCCGGCGACCATGGCGTAGACGAAGCCGGAGCAGGCGGCGTCGATGTCGAAGGCGCCGCACCGGAGCCCGAGGCCCTCCTGCACGAACGAGCTGGTCGGCGGGATCGGTTGCTCCGAGGTGCATGTGGCGACGATGCACAGGCCGATGTCGGCGGCGTCGAGGCCGGCGTCCTTGATGGCGGCCTGGCCGGCCTCGATGGCCAGGCTGGCCGTGGTCTCGCCGTCACCGGCCACCCGGCGCTCCTTGATGCCGGTGCGCTCAGTGATCCATTCGTCGCTGGTGTCGACGACCTGGGAGAGATCGAAGTTGGTGACCCGGCGCTCCGGGACCGCCATCCCCACGCCGGCGATGGCGACGTTCAGGCCGGTCAATGGGCGCAGCGTAGCCAAGCCACCGGTTGGCCTTCGCGCACGCGCTCGCCGGCGTGGGCGAGCAGGCCCATGAGCTTGCCGCCGAACGGAGAGCGCACCGGGGTGGAGTGGCCCTTGCCCTCCACGAAGCCGATGACCTGCTCCGCCTCGACGGCAAGCTCGGCCGCGACGTCACCCGGCTGGACCGGACGGAAGGTGCCCGGGGCGGGTGCGACGATGACCCTTTCCGGGACCGCCAGCGTCTCGCCGTGGATCGTGCCGGATTCCATCTATGCGTCCTCCGCATCGGTGGGCACCGTGACGCTGCGCAGGTTCACTGCCGCGCCGACGGTGCGCTTGGCGAGGCCGGCGAGCACTTTGCCCGGGCCGACCTCTACGAATGTGTTGCTACCCATCTCGACCAGCGTCTCCAACGTGGAGCGCCAGCGGACGGGCGAGATCAGGTGGTCGGCCAGGCGCGTCGGCCAGCCGTCGGCCCCGGCGTAGGGCCGGGCGTCGGTGTTCGAGATGACCGGGGCGGCGGGGACGGCGAACGTCGTGGCCGCCAGCACCGGGGCCAGGGCATCGGCCGCCGCCCGCATCATCGGGGTGTGGAAGGCGGCGCCGACGTTGAGGGCGATGACCCGGCGGACGCCGAGGTCGCCGGCCCGGGCGGAGGCCGCTTCGATCCCCTCGGCCGTGCCGCCGATGACGATCTGACCGGGGGCGTTGTCGTTGGCCACCCAGGCCTCGGCGTCGGTGCAGGCCTTCTCGGCGGTGTCGATGTCGGCGCCGATGAGGGCGGCCATGCGCCCGGGCGTGGCGTCGGCCGCGGCCTGGGTGCAGTCGGCCCGGGCGGCGGCGAGGGCGACCCCGCCTTCCAGAGACAGTGCCCCCGACGCGATGAGGGCGGTGATCTGACCGAGCGAGTGGCCGGCGAAGGCGACGGGCGCCTCGATCCGCTCCCGCAGGGCGTCCCAGGCCATGAGCGATGCCAGGAGCACGGAGAGCTGGGCCTCGCGGGTCCGGGTCAGCTCCTCGGCGGTGGCGTCGAGGAGGAGGTGGGCCAACGGCAGATCGACCGCGGTCTCGGCCCTTTCCACGATCTTCCACGCCGGCGACGAGCGCCAGGGCTCGCCCATGCCAGGGGTCTGCGTCCCCTGCCCGGGGAAGAGAACTGCGGTGGCCACCGAACTTCCGACCTCGGGGCGGTCCAAAGAGTTACGACCTGGTTACCGGCCGTCGAGCCCGGCCCTGAGCTCGGCGACGAACTCGGCGGCGCCATCGGGGCCGGCGCCCTCCAGCAGCCGGCGCACCAACGCCGAGCCGACGATCACCCCGTCGGCGTCGGCCGTAGCCTCGGCGGCCTGCGCCGGGGTGCCCACGCCGACGCCGAGGAGCACGGGCTTGTCGGTGACCCCCTTGAGCCGGCGCCCGAGGATCGTCGCCGTCGAGGCCAACGAGGATCGCTCTCCCGTCACACCCATCACCGCCACGCCGTAGATCCAGCCACGGCTGCGGGCGCAGATGCGGGCCATGGTTTCGTCCGGGGTGTTGGGCGCCACCAGCAGGATGGTGTCGACGCCGGCGTCATCGGCGGCACGGCTCCACTCCTCCAGCTCGATCAGGGGCAGGTCGGGCAGGATGGCGCCCGAGACGCCGTGCTCGACCAGGGACCGGGCGAAGCGGCGGTGGCCGGCCCGGAAGACGACGTTGTAGTACGTCATCACGACCAGGGGGACGTCGACGTCGGCCTGGGCCAGGGCGGCGATGATCGACTGCGGGGTGGCGCCGGCGGCCAGGGCCTGCTGGGAGGCCTCCTGGATGACGGGGCCGTCCATCACCGGATCGCTGAAGGGGATTCCCACCTCGACGGCGTCGGCGCCGGCCGCGACCACAGCCTCCACCACCTGCACCCAGTCGTCGTGCAGCCCACCGGTGACGTAGGGGACGAGGAGCTTGCGGCCGGCGTCGCGCTTGGCGCGCAGCGCCGACTCGATGTTCACCCCCTCACTGTGTCAGAGGGCGCGGTGCCGCCCCAGGAACTGGGTCAGCAGCCCCGACAGCTCGACCACGTTGTCGGCGCAACGGTCGAGCGACTTCCGCCCCTCCGTGGTGAGCTCGTAGACGCGGGGCACGGGGCCGGCGCGGGGCGCCGACCACGCCGAAGCCACCAGGCCGGCGTTCTCCAGCGACCGCAGCTCACGGTAGATCGGGCCCGGGCCGCCCCAGTCGAAGCCGAGCGGCTTCAGCCGCTCCATGAGCTCGTAGCCGTGGCCGGGGGCCTCGCCGAGGAGCAGCAGCAGGCAGGGCGCAAGGAGCGCCCTGGGATGTGCGACATCGCCCTCGAAATCGTGTCCCACCGCCGGAGCTCCCTCTGCCGCTGTATGTTGCTCGCATAGAGTAGCTCTGCTTTTAGCGACGCGGTGCAACCATCTCGGCCACCTGGGCCACGTCCTTGTCGCCGCGACCGGACAGCGTCACCATCACGGTGGAGCCGGAGGGAAGCTCGTCGGTGCCTGCAGCCCGGATCACCCAGGCCAGGGCGTGGGCCGGCTCCAGGGCGGGGATGATGCCCTCGGTGCGGGCCAGGAGGCTGAAGGCGTCGAGCACCTCCTCGTCGCCGGCGGCGTGGTAGGCCACCCGGCCGATGGCCGACAGGTGGGAGTGCTCGGGGCCGACTCCCGGGTAGTCGAGGCCGGCGGAGAGGGAGTGGGCCTCCAGCACCTGGCCGTGCTCGTCCTGGAGCAGGTACGACTTGCTGCCGTGGACCACGCCGGGGATGCCCCGGCCGATGGCCGCCCCGCCGGCGGGCTCGACGCCGACCAGGCGGGCCGGCGTGTCGACGAAGCCCGCGAAAGTGCCGGCGGCGTTGGAGCCCCCGCCGACGCAGGCCACGACCACGCCGGGATCGTGGCCTTGCAGGATCGTCTGGCACTGGGCCTGGGCCTCGGTGCCCACGATGCGCTGGAACTCCCGCACCATCCAGGGGTACGGGTGCGGTCCCATGACCGAGCCCAGGCAGTAGTGGGTCTCGCCCACGGTGGCGACCCATTCCCGCAGCGTCTCGTTGATGGCGTCCTTGAGCGTCTTGCTGCCCGACTGCACCGGCACCACCTCGGCGCCCAGCAGCTCCATGCGGAAGACGTTGAGGGCCTGGCGGACGACGTCGACCGCGCCCATGTAGATGCGGCACTCGAAGCCGAGGAGGGCGGCGGCGGTGGCGGTGGCCACGCCGTGCTGGCCGGCGCCCGTCTCGGCGATCAGGCGGTTCTTGCCCATGCGCTTGGCGAGCAGGGCCTGGCCGATCACGTTGTTGAGCTTGTGGGAGCCGGTGTGGGCCAGGTCCTCCCGCTTAAGCAGGACCCTCACACCGAGCTTGGCCGAGAGGTTCCGGCACTCGGTGACCGGCGTGGGCCGGCCGCCGTAGTCGCGCAGCACGCCCTCGTACTCCGTGTGGAACGCCGGGTCGGCCCAGGCGTCGGTGAAGGCGGCTTCGAGCTCGGCGCAGGCGGGGATGAGCGATTCGGGGAGGAAGCGGCCGCCGAAGTCGCCGAACCGGCCGTCGGTGGTGGGCTGGCCCATGAGAGAAGTCACACGTCATCCTGGTCGAACGGGGCAGCTGCCGTCGGCTCGTATTCGGGCTCCTCCGTCGACTTGGCCGCCTTGATGAAGGCCCGGACCTTGACCGGATCCTTGACGCCGGGGGACTTCTCGACCCCGCTGACGACGTCGACCCCCCAGGGGTGCACCCGGGCGATGGCCTCGGTGACGTTCTGGGGGGTGAGGCCGCCGGCCAGCATCAGGCGCAGGCCGTCGGGGACCTCGGCGAGGGTCCAGTCGAAGATCTGTCCCGAGCCGGGGCGGGGCGAGTCCAGCATGATCACGTCGGCCCCGTAGTCGGGGGCCTTGGCCACCACCGGCGCGCCGGCGGGGAAGGCCTGGATCAGGAACGGCACCCGCTCCCGCACCCACCGGGCCTGGTCGGCGGGCTCGTGGCCGTGGAGTTGGGCGGCCCGCAGGCCCACGGTGTTGACGATCTCCACCACCCGGGCCGGCGCCTCGTCGCGGAAGACGCCGACGGTCATGACCTCCGGCGGCAGGCGTTTAACGATGTCGGAGGCGATGCCCGGAGCGATCTGGCGGGGGGACGGGGCGAAGACGAAGCCCACGGCGTCGGCGCCCATGGCCACGGCCAGCAGCGCATCGGCCTCGCTGGTCGTGCCACAGATCTTCACGAACACCCCTCGACGGTACCGGTTTGTGGTTCACTTGCCGGCCATGCCCCCGACTTCGGTCGGCTGGGCCGAAGCGCTGTCGGCGGTCGCGTCGATGGCCAGCCGTGTGTCATCCCTGATCCGGTCCATCCCCGATCCCGACGCGCCGGCGCTCGGCGTGTGGACCGCCGGCCAGCTGGCGGCCCACCTCACCCACGTCTACGAGGTCGACCTCGACCTGCTCAACGAGGTGCCGCCGCCCCTCGCCGACCTGGCCGACCTGGGTGAGCTGACCCAGGCCAAGGTGCGCGACGAGGCGGTGTGCGACCCGCCGGCGCTGGCCGACCGGGTGGAGCGCGCCGCGGCGGAGTTCCTGTCGGTCGCCCGCGGCATGCACGGCGCCGAGCCCCGGGTGTGGGTCGGTGGGGTCAAGGTGACGGCGATGGTGCTGGCCTGCCACATCATGAACGAGTCGATGGTCCACGGGCTGGATCTGGCGTCGGTGACCGGCGGGCGCTGGAAGATCCAGGAGGGCGACGCCCGGCTGGCCTTCGAAGGCTTCATCTGCCCGATGTACCGCTCGCTGGGCCGGCCGGAGTTCGCCGTCCACCCCGCGAAGGCGGCCGGCGTGCAGGCCACCTACGACATCCGGATCCGGGGCGGCGGCCGGTGGTTCTTCGTCTTCGAGAACGGTGGGCTGGTGATCGAGGAGCCCTCGGACCGCCAGGTCGACTGCCACCTGTGGGCCGACCCCCGGGCCGTCATGCTGCTGGCCTGGCACCGCACCCGCCTGCCACGCCCCGTGCTGAAGATGCAGGTCTTCCCGTGGGGCCGGCGGCCCTGGCTGGCGTTCCGCCTACCCGGGCTGCTGCGGTTGCCTTAGGTCTGGCTGTCCAGGCGGTTGTTCAGGTAGTCGTCGTAGGCGGCCAGGTCGAGCAGGCCGTGGCCGGAGTAGGAGAAGAGGATCACCCGCTCGACGCCCTCCTCCTTGGCCAGCAGGGCCTCGTCGATCGCGGCCCGGATGGCGTGCGAGGTCTCGGGCGCCGGGATCGTCCCCTGGGTGCGGGCGAACTGGAGGGCGGCGTCGAACACCTTGCCCTGGGGGTAGGCCACCGCCTCCATCCGGCCGGCCTGGACCAGGTTGGAGATGATCGGGGCGTCGCCGTGGTAGCGGAGGCCACCGGCGTGGATGGCCGGGGGCACGAAGTCGTGGCCCAGGGTGTACATGGCCAGGAGCGGCGTCATGCCGGCGGTGTCGCCGAAGTCGTAGTCGAAGCGCCCCGACGTGAGCGTGGGGCACGACGACGGCTCGACGGCCATCAGCCGCACGCCGGCGTCGGCCACGAACGGCAGGGCGATGCCGGCCAGGTTGGAGCCGCCGCCGCAGCTGCCGATGACGACGTCGGGCCGCTCCTCGCCGGCGAGGGCCAGCTGCTCCTTGGCCTCGAGGCCGATAACGGTCTGGTGGAGCAGGACGTGGTTGAGCACCGAGCCGAGGGAGTAGTGGGTGTCCTCCCGGCCGGCGGCGTCACGGACGGCGTCGCTGATGGCGGAGCCCAGCGACCCCGGGTGCTCGGGGTCGTCGATCGGCGACGGCTCGACGGCGCCGCCCCACGTCTCGATCATGATCCGCCGGTAGGGCTTGTGCTGGTACGACGAGCGCACCATGTAGACCTTGCACTCCATACCGAAGAGGGCGCAGGCCAGCGACAGGGCACTCCCCCACTGGCCGGCGCCGGTCTCCGTGGCCAGCCGGCTGATGCCCTCCTGCTTGTTGTAGAAGGCCTGGGCGATGGCGGTGTTGGGCTTGTGGGAGCCGGCCGGCGACACCGACTCGTCCTTGAAGTAGATCCGGGCCGGCGTACCCAGGGCCTGCTCGAGCCGGCGGGCCCTCACCAGCGGCGTAGGGCGCCAGGTGCGCAGGACGTCAAGCACCTCGCCGGGGATGTCCACCCAGGGCTCGGCCGTGACCTCCTGGCCGATGAGGGCCATGGGGAACAGCGGAGCCAGGTCGTCGGGGCCGACGGGCTGGCGGGTAGCCGGGTGCAGCGGCGGCTGCAACGGGGTTGGCAGGTGGGGGACGACGTTGAACCACGCCGGCGGGATGCGGTCGGCGGGGAGGGTCCAGCGGTCGATGGTGCTCATTTGATCCCTTCTCTCAACCGCCGTAGGGCTTCGGCAGGGTCGGGGTCGGTGACGAGGCGCTCGCCGATCAGGGCGCCGTCGTAGCCGGCGTCGCGCAGCTTCACCAGGTCCTGCGGGGTCTCGATGCCGGACTCGGCCACTTTCAGCATCCCGGCCGGGATGGTGCGGGACAGGCGCACGGCCCGGGTCTTGTCGACCTCGAAGGTGCGCAGGTCGCGCTGGTTGACGCCGATCATGTCCGGGTGGGCCGGCAGGGACCGCTTGATCTCCTCCGCGTCGTGGCACTCGACCAGGGCGGCCATGCCCAGGTCGTGGGCCAGGGCGCGGAACTTCTTGAGCTCGTCGTCGGTGAGAGCGGCGACGATGAGCAGGACGGCGTCGGCGCCCATGATGCGGGCGTCGTAGATGTCGCGCTCGTCGACGGTGAAGTCCTTGCGCATCACCGGCAGGTTGGTGGCGTCACGGGCGGCGGCCAGGTCCTCGGGGGAGCCGCCGAAGAACTCGTTGTCGGTGAGCACCGAGATGGCGACGGCGCCGCCGGCGGCGTAGGCCTGGGCCAGCGCGGCGGGGTCGAGGTCGGGGGCGAGCTCGCCCTTCGACGGCGAGCGCCGCTTGACCTCGGCGATGACGTCGAGCCCCCAGCGACCCATCGACTTGCGGAACTTGCGGGGCGGGGGCGCCGCCTCAGCCAGCTCCCTGAGCTGGCCGGCGTCCCGGGTGTCGGCCGCCGCCGCCTCCCGGTGGGCAGCGACGATGCGGTCGAGCGTGGTTCCCATTGCCGGCGATCGTAGTTGTCACACCCCCCTGGTTGGCTTGGGGGCCGTGGAGACCGACCGCATCATCGCTTCCATCGCCTCAGAACAACACAGCGTTGTGACGAGGCCGTTGCTCTTGCAGGCCGGCGTGACACCGCGAGCCATCGAGCACCGCCTGTCCACGGGGCGTCTGATCCCCATGCACGTCGGCGTCTACCGACCGAACGGCCATCCGCGGTCGTGGGAGCAGACCCTCATGGCGGCAGCGCTGGCCGGCGGGGAAGGCGCCGTCGTGTCCCATCGAGGCGCCGGCTTCCTTCCGGGCTACCAGGCGTCGAGCCGAGAGCGGAGATCAGCGTGGTGATTCCACGAGCGCCGCGCCTTCCGTCGGTTGGCGTCCATCGGGTGACTGCCCTGGACCCCGCAGATATCACGACGGCTCGATCCATCCCATGTACCCGACCGGCGCGGACACTCATCGACCTAGCCGGCGCCATCGCTCCGGCCACGCTGGAAGTGGCCCTTGATGATCTGCTCAGCCGGCGCCTGGTCACCGTGCCGCGTACCCAGTACGAAGTCGTCCTCCCCGGCGGGCGGCGGGTCGTGCTCGACTACGCCTTTCCGGAAGTCCTCCTCGCACTCGAGGCCGACAGCTACCGGCACCACTCCAGCCGCATCGACTGGAGCCGGGATCGCACCCGCAATCGCCTCCTCACGGCGATCGGCTGGCGCATCCTGCCGGTGACATGGGACGACCTGGCGGAGCCCGCCGAGATGATTGATGCGGTGGGGAGAGGTTTGCGCCAAAAACCACGCTCAGTGGGGTAAATGCTTCAAACCTCGTGCGGCCGCGGCTAGCGGGCTCGGGTGGTCGCCGGCGCCGGCGGCGAGGCGGCGGCCGTACACGCCGGGATCTTGACCTGGGTCACGCCGGTTCCCACCGTCAGCTGGAAGGTGTCGGCTCCTTGGGTCAGACAGCGGATCTGCCAGGTCGCCGAACCGTTCCCGTCGGTGAGGGCCTGCGGTGACCCTTCCAGGATGATGCCGGCGGCCGGCGTCAGGCTGAGGGGCACCCCCGGGCGGGGGGTGACGGCGGGACGGCCCTGGTCGTCGACGCGGCCGGTGCCGACCTGGATGGTGATCGTCGCCGGCTGGTCGACCCTCGGCGGGTTAGGGTTGACCGTGGCGGTGATCCGCTCACCGCCGGCGGGCGGCACCTTCAGGTCGAGCACCTTGCGATCGTTGGCGGCCAGGAAGAAGGCCTCCACCGGCGAGGAGGCGAAGTCCGGTGGCTTCAACGCCCGGACGCGGTAGGAGCCGCCCAGGATGTTGGCGACCGAGTACGTACCTCCGCCGGTGGTCGTGACGTCCTGGCTGGCCACGTTCTTGCCCACCAGGCGCTCGACCCGGACGGTAGCCCCGTCCACCGGTCCGGAGGGGCCGGTGACCGTGCCGACGATGCTGGCCTCGCCCGGCCCCAGGGCCAGCAGGGTGCTCGAGGTCGTCGTCGGCCTCAGGGTGGTGGACGTGGTGGACGTGGTGGTCGGCCGTGCTGTCGTGGTCGGCGCCACGGCCTCGGTCGTCGACGTGGTGGTCACCCCCGGCGAGGTGGGGTCTGGCGCGGCGTTGGGCGAGCCGCTGCTGCAGGCGGCGGCCAAGACGGCCATCACGCCCAGCACGACGAGCGAGAGGCGACGCACGCTCAGGGCACCAGCGGCAGGGCCTCGACGCGGGCCGGCGACGAGCCACCGTCCCATTCGACGACGACCTCCGCCGGCGGCTCGACGGCCCGGCGCACGTAGGCCAGGGCGACCGTGGCGTCCAGGCCCGGCGAGAACGCCACGCTGGTGAGCTGCCCCACCTCCTTGCCGTCGGCCTGGACGGCAGCCCCGACCGGCGCCGGCCCGTCGGCCAGCACCAGGCCCCGGAGGCGGCGGGGGACGTTGCCACCCCGCGAGTCGATCCGGGCCACCAGCTCCTGGCCGGTGTAGCAGCCCTTGGTGAAGCTCACCGACATGTCCACCACGCCGGCCTCGGCGGGGATGGTGCCCTCGTCGAGCTCCCGGCCCATCACCGGGATCCCGGCCTCGATGCGCACGGCCTCGTAGGCGTCCATACCGCACATGGGAACGCCGGCCGGCGCCGCCGGCGACTCCCCCACCAGGTCGCGGCCGGGGAGACCGGGCCAGTCGGCCACAAGTCCTTCGGGCACGAGCTCGTGGGCGCGAGGGCCCCGCACGGCGAGGCAACGCCAGGCCAGCGGGTCGAGGTCGCACTTGACCCGCAGCCTGAACCGGTTGAGCCGCTCGATCACCGCCGGCCCGAAGCCGGCGTCGGTCTCCAGGACGAGCTCCTCGTCGCCCACCCGCGACACCCGCAGGAACGCCGTCACCTTCCCCTGCGGCTGCAGCAGCAGCGCCCACGTGGATGCGCCCACGCCAAGCCCGGCCACCTCCTGGGACAGCTGGCCCTGCAGGAACGAGTTCACGTCGGGGCCGGTGGCCCGGACGAAGTCCCGGGGCAGCTCGACGGCGCCGGCGGACTCCCGGAAGGCTTGGTAGTCCTCAGACATGGGTCGGCTCCTCGTTGTCCTTGTGGTCGCTGCGGGCCTCCGCTTCGCTTCGGGCGCGCATGCGCCGGGCGGCGGGGACGGCGGCGAGGAGAGCAGCAGCTTTGTTGCGGCACTCCTCGTCCTCGGCCCGGGGGTCGCTGTCGGCGACGATGCCGGCGCCGGCCTGGACCGACGCCCGCCCGTCGGCGGCGATGAACATGGTGCGGATGGCGATGGCGGTGTCGAGGTTGCCCGAGAAGTCCAGATAGCCCACGACGCCGGCGTAGGGGCCGCGCTTGGTCGGCTCCAGCGAGTCGATGATCTCCATGGCCCGCACCTTGGGTGCGCCGGAGACGGTGCCGGCGGGCAGCGTGGCCCGCAGCACGTCGATCGGGCCCTTGCCGGGCTTCAGCTCCCCCGACACCTGGGAGGTGAGGTGCATCACGTGGCTGTAGCGCTCCAGGGTCATCAGCTCGTCGACCGTCTCGGTGCCGAAGCGCACGACGCGGCCCACGTCGTTACGGGCCAGGTCGACGAGCATGATGTGCTCGGCCACCTCCTTGGGGTGCTCGACCAGCTCCCCGGCCAGGCGGCGGTCCTCCTCCGGCGTGCGGCCCCGCCGGCGGGTGCCGGCGATGGGGCGTGAGACGACCTTCCCGTCCCGGAGCTGGACCATGGGCTCGGGCGACGAGCCCACGACCGTCACCTCCGGATGGCGCAGGAAGTACATGTAGGGACTGGGATTGACCTGGCGCAGGACCCGGTAGACGTCGAAGGGGTCGGCGTCGAGGTCGAGGTCGAAGCGCTGGGAGAGGACGACCTGGAAGATGTCGCCGGCGAGGATGTGCTCCTTGGCCACCTCCACGGCGTCGCAGTAGGACGACGTGCCCACCGTCGAGCGCACCTCGGGCAAGGGATCCGAGGGATCGGGCGGCACCGCCGGCCGGTAGGCCAAGGGCCGGCCCAGGTCGGCGGCCGAGGCGTCGAGGCGGGACGCGGCCAGGTCGTAGGCCAGGTCCAGCTCGGCGACGCTCGCCCCCGGCGCCACCAGCACGTTCTCGATCAGGCAGACGCGCTGGCGCCAGTGGTCGAAGGCGGCCAGGTGCCCGATGACCGACAGGACGGCATCGGGCATGCCCAGGTCGTCGGGCGGCGGCGACGGCAGCCGCTCGACCTCCCGCACCACGTCGTAGCCCAGGAACCCCACGATGCCTCCGTGCAGCGGGGGCAGTTCGGCCAGCGCCGGCGACCGGTAAACCCCCAGCAGGGCCTCCAGGGCGGCCAGCACGCCCCGGTCCAGCGGCACGCCGGCCGGCAGCCGGCCTTCGACCGAGATCGCCCCGCCCCGGGCCAACAGCACCAGCGACGGGTCGCGGCCCACGAAGGAGAAGCGCCCCCACGTGTCGCCGTTCTCGACCGACTCCAGCAGGAACCCGCTGCCGGTGGGGCCCACCAGCTTCAGGAAGGCCGAGACCGGTGTCTCCAGGTCGGCGACCACCTCCCGCCACACCGGCACCACCGTGTGGGTGGCTGCGAGGGCGTGGAAGTCCGCCCTACTCGGTCGGACCGTCACCAAGAGCCCGATAGAAACAGCTCCGCTCGCCGGTATGGCATGCGCCCCGCCCCTCCTGCTCGACCACCAGCAGCAGCGTGTCGCCGTCACAGTCGTAGTACGCCTCACGGACGAACTGACGGTCGCCGGAGGTCTCGCCCTTGCACCAGTACTCCTGGCGGGACCGGCTCCAAAACCACGTCCGGCCCGTCTCCAGCGTGCGCCGCAGGGAGTCGGCGTTCATCCACGCCATCATCAGCACCTGGCCGGTCCCCTGCTCCTGCACGATGGCCGGCACCAGGCCCTCGGCGTTGAAGGTGACGTTGGCGAGATCCGCCTCATCGGCGGCGATCGGAGTAGCTACGGGCACCGGGCCAGCCTACAAGTAGAGGCCCGTGCCACCCTCGATCCTTTCCGAGGCCACGGCGTGGATGTCGCGCTCGCGAAGGATCAGATAGTCCTCGCCCCGCACCTCGACCTCGTAACGGTCCTCGGGGTTGAACAGCACCGAGTCACCGGGCTCGATGTTGCGGACCTGGGGGCCGATGGCGACCACCTCGGCCCACGCCAGCCGCTTGGAAACCTGGGCCGTGGCGGGGATGAGGATGCCGCCCCGGCTGGCCCGCTCACCCTCGACCTGGGGGATCTGCACCAGCAGCCGATCGCTCAGCATGGTGATCGGCTGCTTGGTGGTCATGAGTGGGCCATCTCGTCGGTCCGGTGGATGTATCGCCGAGCGCTCGGCGTCGCCGGCAAGGCGCACCGGAGCCCCGATACCCCTACCGTCTCAGGGCGAGGAGCAACGCAGCCGGCGGCGGCGAGAGCCGGCGAGACGCCGCCGGGACTGACGAGATGGTCCACTAGACCAGTCTCCCGTAGAGGGCGACGGTACGTGCGGCCACCGCCGGCCAAGCGAAGTGCTCGATGGCCCGCAGGCGACCGGCCCGGCCCATGGCCGCCGCCCGTTGCGGGTCGGCGATGAGAGCGTTGACCCGGGCGGCGAGGGCGGCGGCGAACTCCGCCCCATCGGGCACCACAGGCACGAGATGGCCGGTGATGTCCTCCACCACGATCTCCGGGATGCCGCCCACCGCGCTGGCGACCACCGCCGTCTCACAGGCCATGGCCTCGAGGTTGGTGAGGCCGAACGGCTCGTAGACCGACGGGCAGAGGAACACGTCTGCCGCGCTCAGGACGGCGCACAGCTCATGGCGGGAGAGCATCTCCTCGATCCAGACGATGCCGCCTCGCCGGGCGGCCACCGCCGCCGCCCGCTGGCGCATCTCGGCACCGATCTCAGCGGTGTCCGGAGCGCCGGCACAGAGGATGACCTGGGCGTCGGGATCGATCAGCTCGGCGGCGGCCAGGGCATGGTCGACGCCCTTCTGGCGGGTGATCCGCCCCACGAAGGCCACCGCCGGCCGCTCGGGGTCGACGCCCAGCCGGGCCAGGGCGCCGGCGTCGGCGGTCGGCCGCCAGGCGTCGGTGTCGATGCCGTTGTGGATGACGAACACCCGGTCGGGGTCCACCGACGGGTAGGTGGCCAGGATGTCGGCTCGCATCCCCGCGGAGACGGCGATGATGGCCGACGCCCCGTGCACCGCGGTGTGCTCGCAGAACAGCGACAGCTCATAGCCCCCACCGAGCTGCTCCCGCTTCCACGGCCGCAGAGGCTCCACGCTGTGGGCGGTCATCACGTGGGGGATGCCGTGAAGCAGCCCGCCCAGGTGCCCGCCCAGATTGGCGTACCAGGTGTGGCTGTGCACGACGTCGGCGCCCCGGCATCCCGACGCCATCAGCAGGTCGACCGACATCGACTGCAGCGCCGCCTCGGCGGCCCGGTCCGAGGGGATCGTCGGCCACGGCTGGTAGGCCCGCACCCCAGGGTCGCCACGCGGCGCTCCGAAGCACTGGACGTCGACGTCGACCAGCTTGGAGAGCTGCTCGACCAGGTGGGTGACGTGGACCCCCGCCCCGCCGTAGATCTCCGGCGGGTACTCACGGGTCAGGATGCTGACCCTCAAGGGCTGGTGATCACGTGTCCTTTGCCCAGCACGGTGATCCCGTTGGGCGAGAGGGTGAACCGGCGCCGGTCGGCCTCCGGGTCACAGCCGATGCGCGCTCCGGGCGGGATGACGACGTGCTTGTCGATGATCGACCGGCGCACGATCGCCCCGTCGCCGACCACCACGTCGTGCATGAGGACCGAGTCCTCGACGAGCGCATGCGAGTCGACGATGCACCCGGGCGAGAGCACGGAGTTCCGTACCGCGGCGCCGGAGATGATGCAGCCGGTGCTGACCAGGGAGTTGTGGGCCCGGCCGGTGCGGCCGCCGTCCTCGAGGACGAACTTGGCCGGCGGCAGCTGGGGCACGGAGGTGTAGATCGGCCACTTCCGGTTGTAGAGGTTGAAGACCGGATAGACCGACACCAGGTCGCGGTGGGCGTCGTAGTAGCTGTCGAGCGTGCCGACGTCGCGCCAGTAGGCCCGGTCGCGCTCTGTGGCCCCGGGGACCTCGTTGGTGTTGAAGTCGTACACGTGGGCCTCGCCGGCCTTCACCATGGCCGGGATGATGTCGCCGCCGATGTCGTGGCGGGACTCCTCGTCCTTGGCGTCCTCGGTGACGGCGTCCACCAGCGTCTTGGTGGTGAAGATGTAGTTGCCCATGGAGGCGAAGACCTCGTCGGGCGAGTCGGGGAGGCCAGGCGGATCCTCGGGCTTCTCGAGGAAGGCCTCGATCTTGGTGCCGACTCCGGGGTCGATCACCCCGAACGCCGATGCCTCGGCCCGGGGCGCCCGGATGCCGGCGACGGTCACGCCGGCGCCGGAGTCGATGTGGGCCTCCATCATCTGGCGGGGGTCCATCCGGTAGATGTGGTCGGCGCCGAAGACGCAGATGTAGTCGGGCCGGTCGTCGCCGATCAGGTTCAGGTTCTGGAAGATGGCGTCGGCGGAGCCGGCGAACCAGTGCGGACCGTGGCGCATCTGCGCCGGCACCATGGTCACGTAGGTGTCGAGCAGGGTCGACAGCCGCCACGTTCGAGACAGGTGCTGGCCCAGGCTGTGGCTCTTGTACTGGGTGAGCACGACCATGCGCAGGTAGTTGGCGTTGGCCAGGTTCGAGAGGGCGAAGTCGATCAGGCGGTAGTGGCCGGCGAAGGGCACGGCTGGCTTGGCCCGGTCCGCAGTGAGCGGGAACAGGCGCTTGCCCTCGCCGCCGGCGAGGACGATCGACAGGACCCGCGGTTCAGCCATCACCGATACGACAGTAATTCGTCAGCTCACGCCGGTCGGACGGGTACCCCCCGAGCAGCCAGGTGCTCCTTGGCTTCCCGTACCGAGTGCTGGCCGAAATGGAAGATCGACGCCGCCAGCACGGCGTCGGCCCCGCCGGCCAGGGCGCCGTCGGCCAGGTGGTCGAGGGTGCCCACTCCCCCGCTGGCGATGACCGGGATCCCGGTGGCGTCGCACACCGCCCGGGTCATCTCCAGGTCGAAGCCGCTGCGAGTGCCGTCACGGTCCATGGAGGTCAGCAAGATCTCGCCGGCGCCCAGGCGCTCGCACTCCTCGGCCCACGCCACCGCGTCGAGGCCGGTCGGGGTGCGGCCGCCGTGGGTGAAGACCTGCCGGTTCTTCGCATCGATGGCGACGACCACGCACTGGGCCCCGAACTCGCCGGCCAGCTCGGCGACCAGCTGGGGCCGGTCGACGGCCGCGGTGTTGACGCCCACCTTGTCGGCGCCGGCCCGGAGCAGGGCCCGGGCGTCGTCGACGCTGCGGATCCCTCCGCCGATGGTGAAGGGGATGAAGACGTTCTCCGCCGTGCGGCGGGCGACGTCGACCATGGTGTTGCGGGCGTCGGAGCTGGCGGTGATGTCGAGGAAGACCACCTCATCGGCGCCCTCGGCGTCGTAGCGGGCGGCCAGCTCCACGGGGTCGCCGGCGTCACGCAGGTCCACGAAGTTGACGCCCTTGACCACCCGGCCGTTGTCGACGTCGAGGCACGGGATCACCCTCACTGCCCGCATGCGGCGATCGCCTCCTCCACGGTGAAGTTCCCCTCGTAGAGGGCCTTGCCGACGATGGCCCCTTCCAGGGTGCGGCCGCTCGCATTGAGGGTGGCCAGGGCCTCCAGGTCGGCGAGGGAGCCGACGCCGCCCGAGGCGATGACCGGGAGCTCGGTGGCCTCCAGCACCGCGGCCAGGCCTTCGACGTCGGGGCCCTCGAGGGTGGCGTCCCGGCTGATATTGGTGACGATGACCGCGGCCACGCCGGTGCCGGCGAAGCGGGCCATGAGGTCGAACAGGTCGACGCCGGACCCCTCGGTCCAGCCCCGTACGGCCACGTCGCGGCCACGAGTGTCGATCCCAACCGCGACCTGGTGGTGGCTCGCCAGCTCGTGGACCAGCTCGGGGAGCTCCACCGCCGCCGTCCCCAGCACCACCCGGTCGACGCCGCACGCCAGTAGCTCCTCTGCCGACGCCTGGTCCCGCACCCCGCCGCTGGCCTGGACGTTGATGTCGACCGCCTTGGCGATGGCGGCGATGACCGGGCGGTTCTCGGGCGTGCCGGTGCGGGCGGCGTCGAGGTCGACGACGTGGATCCAGCGGGCGCCGGCGGCGGCGTAGGACTCGGCCACAGCCACGGGATCCATCCCGTAGACCGTCTCCTTGTCGAAGTCACCCTGGTAGAGGCGGACCACCCGGCCGCCCCGCAGGTCAATCGCCGGGTACAGCAGCAACGAAGTTCTTCATCAGCTGGAGGCCGGCGGTGCCGGACTTCTCGGGGTGGAACTGGGTGGCCCACAGGTTGTCGCGGACAACGGCCGCCACCACCGGCCCGCCGTAGTCGCAAGTGGCCACGACGTCGTCGGACATCTCGGGGGCGTAGGAGTGGACGAAGTACATCCAGACCGGGTCCGCCAGCCCGGCGAGCATCGGCGTGGGCCGGTGGTCGAGCACGTTCCACTGCATCTGCGGGCGCTTGACGCCCTCGGGCAGGAGGCGGACCATCCCGGCCAGCACGCCCATGCCCTTGACGTCGGGGGCTTCCTCGGAGCCGTCGTAGAGCATCTGCATGCCGACGCAGATGCCGATGAAGGGCTTGCCGGCGTCGATGGCCGCCTTGGCCGGCTCCTCCAAGCCGCTGTCCCGCAGCGCCTCCAGGCACCGGCCGACGTGGCCGACGCCGGGCAGAACCACGCCGGCGGCCGCCTCCACCACGGCTGGGTCGGCGGTCAGGATCGCCTCCGCACCCACGTGCTCCAGCGCCTTCTGGGCCGAGCGGAGGTTCCCGATCCCGTAATCGAGGACGGCGATCATCGTTTTCCGGGAACTGGAGCACCGCCACGGTGTTCGAGATCCCTCAAAGCGTTCCTTTGGTCGACGGCACGCCGGTGCCCTCCACCCGCACCGCATCCCGCAGGGCCCGGGCCACGCCCTTGAACGACGCCTCCAGGATGTGGTGGCTGTTCTTTCCCCGCTTCAGGTCGAGGTGGAGGGTGATGAGGGCGGAGGTGGCGAAGGCCCGCCAGAACTCCTCGGCCAGCTGGGGGTCGAACGGTGGGTTGCCGAGGGGCTCGGAGCCGGGCTCGACGTCGTAGTGGAGGTAGGGCCGGCCCGACAGGTCGAGGGCCACCTCCACCAGGGCCTCGTCGAGGGGCAGGGACATGGAAGCGAACCGGCGCACGCCGGCCTTGTCGCCCAGGGCGTCGCGGAGGCACTCGCCGAGGGCGATGCCGACGTCCTCGACGGTGTGGTGGGCATCCACGTGGAGATCGCCGGTGGCGGTGAGCTCCAGGTCGAAGCCGCCGTGGCGACCGAGCTGGTCGACCATGTGGTCGAAGAATGGCAGGCCGGTGCTGACCTTGGTCTGGCCGGTGCCGTCGAGGTCGAGGCGGATCTCGATCGACGTCTCCTTGGTGTTCCGGGATCGGGTGGCGACGCGGCTCAAGACAGGACCTCTTTCAGGGCGGACAGAAAGGCGTCGTCCTCGGCTGGGGTGCCGACGGTGACCCGCAGGCAGCCGTCGAGGCGGGGCCACGAGGAGCAGTCCCGGACAAGGACGGAGCGCTCGACGAGGCCCTTCCACACCGTGGGGCCGTCGACGTGGCGAGGGCGGAAGAGCAGGAAGTTGGCGCCGGAGGGCCAGGTGTCGACCGGCAGGTCCGACAGCGCCGCGGTCAGGCGCTCGCGCTCGGCCACGAGGGCGGCCACCCGGGCCTCCATCTCGGCGGTGAAGCGCAGGGCCAGGCGGCCGGCGATCTGGGTGGCGGCGTCGAGGTGGTACGGGAGGACGGCCCGCTCGGCGGCGGCGACGATGCCCGCCGGCGCCACGCAGTAACCCAGCCGGCAGGCGGCCATCGACCACGTCTTGGAGAACGTCCGGGTGACCACCAGCGGCCGATCGTCGGAGACCAGCGGGAGGGCGGAGGTGAGCGTGAACTGGCCGTACGCCTCGTCGACCACGACCAGGCCGGGCGCCGCGGCCAGGGCCGCCTCCACCACCTCGGTGGCGTCGATGCGGCCGGTGGGGTTGTTGGGCGAGCACAGGAAGGCGATGGCCGGCTGGGCCTCGGTGAGCAGGCGGGTGACCTCGGCGGGGTCGAGGGTGAAGTCGTCCCGCCGCTCCCCCACGGCCACGCCGGTGCCGGTGATGCGGGGGATGTGGGAGTGCAGGGCGTAGGTGGGCTCGAAGACGGCCACCGTGCGGCCGGCGCCGCCGTAGGCCAGGCACAGGGCCTGGATGACCTCGTTGGATCCGTTGGCGGCCAGGACCTGCTCCGGCCCGACGCCGTGGAGCTCGCCGATGGCCTCCCGGAGCGCGGTCGCCGACCGGTCCGGGTACCGGTTGAACGCGACGGCGGCCAGCTCCGCCTGGAACGCCTCCCGCCACGCCGGCGGCGGCGGGTAGGGCGACTCGTTGGTGTTCAGGCGGACGTCGACGGTGACTTGGGCCGAGTGGTAGCCCTCGAGCTCGGCGAGGTCCTCGCGAACTCCGATCAACGGGTTCTCATCCGGACCGACTCGGCGTGGGCGGCCAGCCCCTCGGCGTCGGCGATGGCGGCGACGTTCGGAGCCACCCCGGCCAGAGCGTCGGCGTCGAGGGCGATGGCGTGGATGTGGCGGATGAAGTCGTCGACCCGCAGGCCGCCGGCGAAGCGGGCCGAGCCGTAGGTGGGCAGGACGTGGCTGGGGCCGGCCAGGTAATCGCCCACCGACGCCGGCGCGTACGGCCCGCAGAAAACGGCGCCGGCGTGGCGCACCAGCGGCAGGAGCGACTCCGGCCGTTCACACATGAGCTCCAGGTGCTCCGGGGCGATGAGGTTGGCCACCTCGATCGCCTGCTCCGGCCCTTCGACGACGGCGCAGTACCCGCCGGCCGCCAGCGTGGAGGTGATGTCGGCCCGCCGCGGTGACTCGGCCACCAGCCGGGCCACGGCATCGGTGACGGCGTCGGCCACAGCGTCGTCCCAGGTGATGAGCCAGGCCAGGCCGTCGGGGCCGTGCTCGGCCTGGACGATGACATCGATGGCCGCCCAGTCGACCGGGGTGGTGGCGTCGGCGACGACGACCACCTCGGACGGGCCGGCGAAGGCCGAGGACACGCCGACGGCACCTTCGGCGGCGACCTCGCGCTGGGCCAGGGCGACATAGACGTTGCCCGGCCCCACGATGACGTCGACCGGGCGGATGCTGTCGGTGCCGTAGGCCATGGCCCCGATGGCCTGGGCGCCGCCGATCCGGTACACCTCGCTCACGCCGGCCAGGGCCGCGGCGGCCAGCGTCGGCGGGTCGACCGTGCCGTCCGGCCGCGGCGGCACGCACAGCACGACCTCCTCCACGCCGGCCACACGCGCCGGCAGGGCGGTCATCAGCACCGTCGACGGGTAGCCGGCCCGCCCGCCGGGCACATAGACCCCGGCCCGGTCCACCGGCCGGCGCAGCTCCCGGATGGCGACACCGTCCCGCTGGTAGACGGGCTCGTCGTGGAGCTGGGTGCGGTGGAAGGCGGTGATGGACCCGTGGGCGGCTTCCAGGGCGATGCGGAGGGCCGGCGGCGTGGCCTTGAGGGCGGCCATCAGCGCCTCCTGCGGCACCCGCAGGTCGTCGAGGTCGGCCTTGTCGAAGCGACGGGTGTACTCGCGCACCGCGTCGTCGCCCCGCTTGCGGACCTCGGCCAGGATCTCCCGCACCGCGTCGATGGGCGGAGGGCCGGAGGGGGCGGGGCGAGGCAGGCGGGAACGAAGGTCGCCGCCGGCACCCCGCAGGTCGAGGCGGCTGAGCATGGCCACGATGGTACCGGGACCGCTCCCTGCGCCCAGGTGGGATAAACCGGGGACGTGCCCGCTTCCGCCCGCGTCCCCGCGCCCGAGCTGTCCTCATTGGCCACCGCCCTGGAGGACCTGACCAAGCGGGTGACCGCCATCGCCGAAGAACTGGCCAACACCCAGGTCGACTGGGCGGCCCAAGACCTGTTCGCCGTCGAACGGTCGCTGCGTGCCGGCCACCGCCGCCTGGCCACCCTCAACGAACGGCTGCGGCGAGAGTCGTAGCTGGGCGTACACGCGCCGATGGCGCCCCGCCAGGAGCGGAGCGACCAGTCGGCACAGTGGCGCGCCGATGGCGCCCCGCCAGGAGCGGAGCGACCAGTCGGCACAGTGGCGCGCCGATGGCGCCCCGCCAGGAGCGGAGCGACCAGTCGGCACAGTGGCGCGCCGATGGCGCCCCGTAGGGGCGCCATCGGGGGGCGGCCCGGGCGGCGGAACCCAGGTACCGCCAAGGGGGATCCAGGTGGCGGGAACCTGATCCCTCAGTCATTAGAACGTACTACGTACTTGACTTTGTTCCCACTCGCGCCGGCATTTCAACCACCCCGACTTTGGGGCAAATGTGTGCGAGAACGCATGCCGTGCAACAGGGTTTGCGGGCCTGGCAGACCCGGCGACCGTGCAAAATGAGCCGCAAACTGAACGAGCCCCGCTCCCGGGCCGGCACGATGGCGTCGAGATCGGCCTCCACCTTCACGGGGTCGGTCTCCGCCGTCAGGGCCAAACGGCGTGAGAGCCGGCCGACGTGGGTGTCCACGGGCAGCCCAGGCAGACCGAAGCCGACACTCCGGACAACGTTCGCCGTCTTCCGTCCCACTCCGGGGATGGTGACCAGGTCGGCCATGGCCGGCGGCACCTCCCCCCCGAAGCGCTCCTCCAGGGCCACCGCCATTCCCAGCAGGCTCCGGGTCTTGGCCCGAAAAAACCCGGTCGGATGGATCAGCTTTTCCACTTCCGCGGGATCGGCGCCGGCCAGGTCAGCGGGAGTTGGGAAACGGGCGAACAACGCCGGCGTCACCGAGTTCACCGCCTCGTCAGTGGTCTGGGCGGAAAGGATCGTGGCCGCCAGCAGCTGGAACGGGCCGTCATGGGTGAGGGCGCACAGCTCCTTGGCCGAGCCGGGGTACTGATCGGCCAGGATGGGCACGACGGCCTTGGCCCGGCCCTTCGGTGTGCGGGGCATCCCCATGACGAGTGACTGTAGAGGCGGCGGGTACGGTTGCCTCGTGGCCGAGCTGGAGGTCAAGCGCCAGATGGGGCGGGCCGACATCGCCGCCGTGTCGGGGCTGCTCGAGCTGGCCGCCGAGGTGGACGGGCACCCGCCGCTCGACGAGCACCAATGGCTCGACCTCGTCCACGGCGGCCGGCACGACTTCGCCGGGCTGGTGGCGTGGGAGCCGGGCCACGGCCACCCCGTCGGCTACGCCCAGATCACCCGGGAGGAGTCGGCCGCCCACCCGGCGACGTGGGCGCTGGAGTACGTCGTCGATCCCCACCATCGCCGGCCCGATCTGGGCATCGCCCGCACCCTGCTCGACGCCGCCTTGGGCCTGGTGGCCGAGGCCGGCGGGGGCCATGTGCACATGTGGGTGCCCAAGCCCACGGCGGCCTCCGACGCACTCGCCGCCGCGGTGGGCCTGCGGCGGGGCCGAGAGCTCTGCCAGCTGCGCCGGCCGCTCCCGGTCGGGGAGAAGACCGACATCGAGGTCCGCCCGTTCGTGCCCGGCCAGGACGAGGGCGCCTGGCTGGAGGTCAACAACCGGGCCTTCCACTGGCATCCCGAACAGGGCGGGTGGGACCTGGAGACCCTCTGCAACCGCGAGGAGCAGCCGTGGTTCGACCCGGCCGGCTTCCTGCTCCACGAGCGCGACGGCAAGCTGGCCGCCTTCTGCTGGACCAAGGTCCACGCCGACCACCAGCCGGCGCTGGGCGAGATCTACGTGGTGGCGGTCGATCCCGGATTTCGAGGCCTGGGGCTGGGCCGGGCTATGGTCCTGGCCGGGCTCGACCACCTGGCCGGCCGCGGGCTGACCGTCGCCATGCTCTACGTCGACTCGGACAACGCCGGCGCCCGCCGGCTGTACCAGGAGCTGGGCTTCGCCACCGACCACGTCGACCGGGCCTACGTCGGCGACGTCGCCCCCGCCTAACCGATCCCCGACACCCCCACGGCCGAGCCGATGCCGTAGGTCAGGACGGCGGGCACGGCGGAGAAGAGCAGCTGGCGGGCCGCCGATCGCCCAACGGGGCGGCCGGTGAACTTGGCGAGGGCGGCGCCTACGGCGAGGGCGGCGATCACGCCGAGGACGATGGCCGTCACCATGGCTCCGGTGCCGCTGCCGAAGAAGTACGGGATGAGCGGCACCGACGCCCCGAGGGAGAAGGTCACGAACGACGAGAGCGCGGCGCGTACCGGCTGGCCCAGGCTGTCGGGGTCGATGCCGAGCTCCTCGCGGGCGTGGGTCTGCAGCGCCAGCTCAGGGTCGCGGCTGAGGGCGGTGGCCAGCTGCTCGGCGGTGTCCTCGTCGACGCCCCTCGCCCGGTAGATCTGGGCCAGCTCCCGGCGCTCGGCCTCCGGCCGGCGCCGCAGCTCCAGGCGCTCCATCTCCAGCTCCCGCTCGAGCAGCTCGGCCTGGGCGGTCATGGAGATGTATTCGCCGGCAGCCATGGAGACGGCGCCGCCGATGAGGCCGGCCAGGCCGGCGAGGCGGACCAGGCCGGGGCCGGGGTTGGCGCCGGCGAAGCCCAGGACGATGGCGACATTGGAGACCAGCCCGTCGCTGACGCCGAAGACGGCCGCTCTCGCCGTGCCGCCCTGGACGTCGCGATGGTGCTTCTCCGGCAGCGGAGGCGGCGGCTCGGACATCGGGCCACCAACGTACCCTTGAGGCGTGCCCGCACGGTTCGATCTGACCCTGGAGGAGCTCTCCCACGTCCTCGGCGACGAGCCGGCCTACCGGACGCGCCAGGTGTGGCGGAGCCTGTACCAGGGCCGGGAGCCGGAGGAGATGACCGACCTGCCCCTGGCCCTGCGGTCCCGGTTGACCCAGGACCTGGCGCCGGCCCTCCTCCCCCGCGAGACGTCGGTCAGCCTCGACGGCGGCACCACCAAGTGGCTGTGGACCCTTGCCGACGGGGCCAAGGTGGAGACCGTCCTCATGGCCTACCGCTCGGGCCGGGTGACGGTCTGCGTCTCCACCCAGGCCGGCTGCGCCATGGCGTGCTCGTTCTGCGCCACCGGCCAGGCGGGTTTCCAGCGCCACCTCACCGCCGGCGAGATCGTCGAGCAGGTGATACGGGCGGGGCGGACGTCGAGGACCGGCCGGGTGAGCAATGTCGTCTTCATGGGGATGGGCGAGCCGCTGGCGAACTACGCGGCCACGTGGGCAGCGGTGGAGCGGCTCCACTTCGACGCCGGCCTCTCGGCCCGGCACCTCACCGTGTCGACGGTCGGGATCGTCCCCGGCATCCTGAAGCTGGCCGAGGAGCGGCTGCCGGTGAACCTGGCGGTGTCCCTGCACGCGGCCAACGACGAGCTGCGGGACTCGATGGTCCCCATCAACCGCCGGTACCCCCTGGCCGCCGTCGTGGAGGCATGCGAGGCGTGGGTGGCCTCGCGCAACCGGCGGCTGTCGTTCGAGTGGGCCCTGATCGACGGGGTGAACGACCGCCCGTCGGACGCGGCCGAGCTGGCCACCGTCGCCCGGCCCCTGGCCGCCCACGTCAACCTCATCCCCCTCAACCCGACGCCCGGGTACCTGGCCCGGGGGACACCGCCGGCCGGCGTGCGGGCCTTCCGGGACCGGCTGGTGGCCGCCGGCGTCAACGCCACCATCCGCCGCAACCGGGGCACCGACATCGCCGCCGCCTGCGGCCAGCTCGCCGCCGGGAGCCAACCACCCCTGGCGTGACGGGTGCAGTAAGAATGGCCGCCATGCAACGCCGCCGCTTCATCAACCCCGCCCAGCCCCAGACGCTGGTGATCGCGGTGTACCTGCTCTACTTCCACGCCGCGTTCCTGCTCTTCGATCTCCTGCGGTTCGGCGTGTTCCCCCTGCTGTACGTGGCCGCCGTCGCCGGAGGGATCCTCGCCGGCTACGGCATCGCCAACGAGTTCAAGTGGGGTTACGGCTTGGGGATCGCCATGGCCATCTTCCCGTTCGCCCTGAACTTCTACTACTTCGGCAACCCCCTGAGCTCGAACATCCTCAGCCTCATGTTCGAGATCGCCCTGGTGGCGCTGCTCCTCCACCCCCAGAGCCGCGACTACCAGCGCCTCTGGTTCAAGTAAGGCCCGCATCTGTACCCGGTTCCCCCGGCGCCAAACCCGATTTTTCGAGATTCTGGCAGGGACCTCCCCGGCGGGCGGCGAACTCTCTAGCCCAAGGGAGAGGGAAACCACGCTGGGCGCGCGCACAGACCACCGAGAGCGTGGTGGGGGCGCCGACGGGTTCTCATGTGACGCATGCTCGAACTGCAGGAACGGCCGGCGGCGGAACCACCGTCAGCGGCCGGCGGCCTGGGCAAGATCGCCCGAGCCGATGAGTCCCGACCGAGGGTCCGTACCGAGCGCCGGGACCTGTGGTCCCATGCCCAGCAGCGCCGGCTGGCCGGCGCCAACCTGGTCACCGCCCTCATCATGCTGGTGACGGGGGTGGGGGCGGCCACGGGGTTCCAGCCCCTGGAGGCGCCCGCGGCCGTCGGCCGGGCCATCGTCTCCGCCCTCGGCCTGGCCGACTCCGAGGCGTCGGTGAGCAGGCGCCCGCCGGTCCAGGACCTGCTCCCCTACGGCAAGGGCATGTGGCTCTACGAGCCCGACAAGACCGAGGGCGGCAACGTGGCCGCCATCGTGGCCAAGGCCAAGGCGGCCGGGCTCAGCCACCTGTACGTCCGCACCGGGTCGAGCTGGAGCGGCTTCTACGCCGGCGACTTCCTCGACAAGATCCTGCCCGCAGCCCACGACGCCAATCTGATGGTCTACGGGTGGGACTTCCCCCGGCTGATCGACGTGCAGGAGGACGTGCGCCGGGCCAAGGCGGCCATCGACCACCGGGCCCCGGGCAAGCACCGTCTGGACGGGTTCTCCGCGGACATCGAGACCCGCAGTGAGGGCACCCACATCACCGCCGAAGCCGCGGCCCGGTACGGCCGGCTCCTGCGGGCCGAGGTGGGATCGGACTTCCCGCTCATCGCCACCGTGCCCCGGCCGTCGCCGGCCCAGAACTTCCCCTACGCCGCGGTGGTCGAGTCCTTCGACGCCATCGCCCCGATGGTCTACTGGCTCAACCGCCAGCCCGACACCGACGTGGCCGGGGCCCTCCGTGACCTGGCCCAGTTCAACAAGCCGGTGTTCCCCATCGGCCAGGCCTACGACGGCGCCCCCGAGGGTGGCCGGGCCGGCGTCCCGCCGCCCGAGGAGCTGTGGAGGTTCATGCGCTTCGCCCAGGCCGGCGGCGCCCAGGGCGTGTCGTTCTGGTCATGGCAGGCCGCCAACCACAAGGCGTGGCTGGCCATCACCGAAGCCGAGGAGTTCCGGGCGCCGGCGCCCTGGCAGCAGGGCTAGAACCGGACCCGCACCGCGGCCACCTGCAGGATGTTCTGGCCGTCGGCGGCACTGAGCTCGGTGTAGAGGACGGCGCCGCCCGGCCTGGTGGACGAACGGAAGGTCACCTCACCGGAGTACGGCCGCTTCATGTCGCCGCCCCCGGTGACGAAGCCCTTGCCCAGTGACCGGCCGGCGAGCATCCCGTCCTCCCGGACCTGCACGCTCACCGTGCCCTCGAAGGCGTGGGCCTGCCCGGTCAGCCGTACCGGTGAGGTGATCCTGTCCAGCGGCCTGGGCGCGGTCACGACGATGTCGGGCGCCACCACCTCGGTGACCGTCCACGGGCCGGAGGCGCCTTGGGCGCCGAGCTGGCGGACGATGACGGTGAACCTCGGCCGCGGGTCGGGCAGCGGCGTGCGGCCCTCGGCGTAGCGGGGCCCCATCGGTACCTCCACGGTGCCGGAACCGGTGGTCCGGGGCGCGAAGTCGACGGGGTTGTCCATGCCGACGTACCTGGTCATGAAGTCCCGGGCCGTGACCACGGGATCGCGGTAGGTCCGTTCGCCGCCGGCGGCGTAGGCGTCGAGCTCGGCCTTGGTGGCGAAGGGCCAGATGCCGGCGAAGGTGGCCGGGGCGGCGGGCTGGGCCAGGACCTCGCGGTAGCTGTCGCAGGTCACCGGCTTGTCGAGGACGATGCCGTTGCCCGAGAAGACGCTCACCAGCTCGCCGTTGAGGGCGAACCGCACGCCCTTGACCGTGGGGAACTGCCCGACGGTGCAGGTGACCTGGGCCAGCCGCAGGGTCAGGCCCAGGGTCCCGCCGCCGGACTCGAAGTCACGGGACAGGTCGACCTTGGCGATGCCGGCGCCGTCGATGACGAGGTCCAGGAAGCGGGTCCCCTTGGGCACCGCGGTGGTGTAGCCGTTGCCGGCTTCCGCCGCCGTGGGCCCGGCCAGCAGGGCCTTGACCGCCTCGGCGCCGATGCGGGGGACGGCGGGCACGGTGCGGTTCAGCGCCTCGAGCTTCTCGCCCCGGGCCATCCACACCGAGACCTGGGTGGTGCCGGCCGCGGTGGTCGCCGGCGCGGTGGCCGGTGTGTCGGCCGTGGTGACGGTGGTCTCGGGCCGGCCGGGGACGGGGCCGGCGTCGGTGGCACCGTCGGTCCCGCACGCGGTCGCAACCACGGCCACCAGGGCCAGCACAGCCAGGGTCCTTCTCATGACACCCGATCATGGCGGGCGGTGGTCACCGTCGGATCGCCGGCAGGTAACGGTTCGGCAACACGTCGGGGCAGCCGGAGGGTGAACGTGGCGCCGGCGCCCGGCGGGCTGGCCACGGTGAGGTCGCCGCCGTGCAGGCGGGCGTTCTCCTTGGCGATGGCGAGGCCCAGCCCCGAGCCCCGCCCGCCCGGGCGGGCCGGGTCGGCCTTGTAGAACCGGTCGAACACCCGGGTCAGATGGTCGGCGGGGATGCCGGCGCCGGCGTCGGTGACCACCACGACCACCTCGTCTCCGGTGGCCGAGACACCCACCCGCACCGGCGGGCGGCCGTGCTCATAGGCGTTGCCGACCAGGTTGGCGACGATGGCGTCGAGGCGGCGGGGGTCGGCGACGGTGGTGGCGCCGGCGCCGGCGTCGAGCTCGACCGGCCATCCCCGGGCGGCGACCGCCGAGCGGACGAGCGCGGACACGTCGACCGGCTCCCAGGCCATGGGCGCGGCGCCGGCATCCAGGCGGGAGATCTCCATCAGGTCCTCCACCAGAGTGGCCAGCCGGCGGGACTCGTGGACGAGGAGGCGGGCGGCGCGGCTGCCGGCCTCGTCGAGGCCGTGGCGATGGGCCTCCAGGACGTCGGCTGCGGTGGTCAGGGCGGTGAGCGGTGTGCGCAGCTCGTGGCTGACGTCGGCGACGAACCGCCGGTGGCTGGCCTCCAAGGCCCGGAGGTCGCCGATCGAGCGCTCCAGCGCCTCGGCCATGCGGTTGAAGGCGTGGCCCAGGTCGGCGAACTCGTCACGCCCGGCCTCGGGGAGCCGGGTGCCGAGCAGGCCGACCTCCAAGCGGTGGGCGGCGGTGCGGGCCTGGCGCAGCGGGCGCAGCACGCCTCGGGCGGCCACCGCCCCGACGCCGGCCGACAGCACCACCGCGGCGGCTCCGGCGGCGGCGAGGACGTTGCGCAGCAGGGCCAGATCGCCCTCGGCGTCGGCCAGCGGGAAGAAGAGGTAGAGCGCCGGGGCGCCCGCGGGCCGGCCGCCGACGACGACGTACCGCTTGCCCGCCGCCGAAGCCCGGACGAGGCCGATGCGGCCGGCGCCCACGGGGCCGGCGAGGGCTGCGGGCACCGACTCGGCCGAGAGCGAGATGGAGGTGGTCTCGAACTCGCCGCCCTCGCCCACGGCCACCACGTCGAACGCGGCGCCGGCCTGGGCCTTGAGCCGCTCCAAGAGGGCGGCGACCTGGACCCGGCTGGGCGAAGGTGCCAGGGTGGCGACCGCGTCGTCGAGCATGGCCTCGGCCTCCCGGCGGGCCACCGTCTCCGCCCGCCGCAGAACCGCCTCCTTGGTGATGAAGTACGAAGTGACAGCGACGCCGGCGGCGGTGAGGGCCGCCACCAGGGCGAAGGTCGCCACCAGCCGGGGCCGCAGCCGGGAGACGGAGACCGCGGCCCGGATCATTGCTGTGTCCCTGCGCCGGCCTCCCGGGCCGGCGACGGCGGCACCAGCTTGTAGCCCACCCCTCGCACCGTCTGGACCAGCGTCGGGTTGGCCGGATCGGCCTCGATCTTGCCCCTGAGGCGCTGGACGCAGACGTCGACCAGACGCGAGTCGCCCAGGTAGGAGTAGTCCCAGACCCGCTCCAGGAGCAGGGCCCGGGTGAAGACCTGCCCGGGCCGGCGGGCCAGCTCCAGCAGCAGGCGCAGCTCGGTGGGGGTGAGGTGGAGGTCGGCGCCGGCCCGGGTCACGGCCATGCCGCCGGGGTCGATGGTCAGATCGCCGAAGCGCAGGACGGGCTCGGCCGCCGGCCGCTCCTGCCGGCGCAGGACGGCCTTGATGCGGGCCATGAGCACGCGGGTCTCGAACGGCTTGGTGACGTAGTCGTCGGCCCCGGACTCCAGCCCGACGACGATGTCGAAGGGATCGCTGCGGGCGGTCAGCATGATGATCGGCACCTGGTCGTGGGCCCGGATGGCCCGGCACACCTCGAAGCCGTCCTTGCCGGGCAGCATGACGTCGAGGAGGATCAGCTCCGGCCGGTGCTGGCGCCAACGCTCGATGGCCTCGTCGCCGGTGGCCGCGGTCGTGACCCGGTGGCCGTCGCCCTCCAGCGCCATGCCCACCGCCTCCCGTACGGAGGGGTCGTCCTCGACCAGCAGGATGGCGGCCACTCAGGCCCCCTTGGGCAGGCCGAGGACCCGCTCGGCGATGACGTCCTTCAGCACCTCGTCGGTGCCGCCGGCGATGCGGGTGGCCGGCAGCCAGAGCTGGCGGGGGGTGTGCTCGTCGACGAGCATGGCGCCGGCGCCCCGCATGGCGTCGACCAGCTCGTCGTAGCGGCGCGACACCCGGCCCGCGGCCAGCTTGGCCAAGGCCGCCGCCGGGCCCTGCCGCGGGCGCCGGCCCAGGAGCTGGGCGACCCTGGCGTCGACCACCAGCTGGGCGGCGACCTGGCGCAGGATGGCATCGTCGCAGGGCCGCAGCTGGGCCAGCAGGTGGTCGACGCCGGCGCCGGCCCGGGCCAGGCCGAGGCCGAGCAGCAGCCGCTCGGAGGCGAGGGCGGTCATGGCGACGGCCCAGCCGGCCCCCTCGGCACCGAGGCGGTCGGCGTCGTCGACGTGCACCCCGTCGAGGACGACGTCGTCGAAGGCCGAGCCGCCGGTCATCTGGCGGACGGGGCGGACGGTGACGCCGGGCTGGCGCATGTCGAGCAGGAAGCACGTGAGGGCCTGGTGCCTCGGGGCGTCGGGAGCGGTGCGGGCCAGCACCAGGCCCCGGTCGGCGTGGTGGGCCCCGGAGCTCCAGGTCTTGTGGCCGTCGACGGCCCAGCCGCCGGCGTGGCGGGTGGCGGTGGTGGCGACGGCGGCGAGGTCGGAGCCGGCGCCGGCCTCGCTGAAGAGCTGGCACCAGATCTCGCCGGCGTCGAGGATGGGCGGCAGGTAGCGCCGGCACTGGGCATCGGTGCCGTGGGCCAGGATCGCCGGCCCGGCGACCGCCTCGCCGATGAGGTCGGCCGGCCGCGGGGCGCCGGCAGCCACCAGCTCCTCGGCCCAGACCGCTTGGAGGGCGACGGGCAGGTCGAGGCCGCCGTACTCGGCCGGCCAGCCCGGTCCGGCCCAGCCGCCGGCGCCCAGCTCCCGCTGCCAGGCCCGTGCCCGCTCGAGGCGGGCGTCGTCGCCGGCGTCGGCGAAGGGCAGTTCCGGCCCCTCCACCCGGTACGGCTCGACATGGGCGGCCAGCCACGCCCGCGCCCGGGCCCGGAACGCCGCCTCCTCTTGGTCGTCGCTCACGATCTGCCCATCCTGGCCTCCACGGGCCAGGAACGCGCCGCGCTTACAGCGTGCGGCGGCGGAACACCGACCAGCCGCCGGGGCCCACGGCGGCGGCGGCGACGAACAGGATGATGGCCAGGATGATCTGACCCTGGATGAGCTGGACGATGCCGATGATCGCCAGGATCACGGCGATGACCCAGAGCACGGTTGCGTTCATCCCCGATGCCTACCCCGTGATTGCCCGCCGCACCCGTACGGGTAAGTATCTGTCCGCGACGAATACCGCCGAAAGGGAGTCAAGACATGACGGATGTGAATCAGGGCGAGCCTGTCGAGGGTGTCGAGGTCCGGGACGACAGCGATTCCGGCGTCCGCGACCCCGAAACACAGGACAACCCCGACGAGGGTCCCACCCTTACCGGCACCGGCGCCCAGCCCGCCGGCAACGCCATGGACCACTGGAACACGGCGATGCCGAACACCGACGCCACCAAGCCCGAGACGATGCCCGAGCCGCTCGGCGGCTCGGCCGAGACGCCGAACCCGATCGAGAACCCCAACCCGGCCTAACCGGCCGCTTGGCCGCAGCGGGGGCAGGTCTCGTAGACCCGCGCCACCGTCCGACCGCAGCCGGGGCACAGGCGAGGACTCGCCTGGCCCCGGCGCAGTCGCGCCAGGGCGGAGAAGAGCATCCCGCCGATGGCCACGGTGATCAGAACCTCGGCGACGTCACGGACCATCCGGTCCAGTCTCTACGCTCGGTGCCATGAACCGCCTCGCGGACGAGACCAGCCCCTACCTGCAGCAGCACAAGGAGAACCCCGTCGACTGGTACCCGTGGGGCGACGAGGCCTTCGAGCGGGCCAAGGCGGAGGACAAGCCGATCCTGCTCTCGGTCGGCTACGCCGCCTGCCACTGGTGCCACGTCATGGCCCATGAGTCCTTCGAGGACGACGCCACCGCCGAGGTCATGAACGACCTCTTCGTCAACGTCAAGGTCGACCGGGAGGAGCGGCCCGACGTCGACGCCATCTACATGGAGGCGGTCCAGGCGTTGAGCGGGCACGGCGGCTGGCCCATGACCGTCTTCCTCACGCCGGACGGGCGGCCGTTCTTCGGGGGCACGTATTTCCCGAAGACCGCCCGCCAGGGCCTGCCCAGCTTCGTCCAGCTGTGCGAGGCCATGTCGGAGGTCTGGAAGGAGCGGCGCGACGACGTGCTCAGCCAGGCCTCCGAGCTGACCGCGGCGCTGGGACGGTCGGGCCAGGTCGCGTCGACCGGCGAGCCTCTGCCCGGTCCCGACGCGATAATGACCGCCCGGAACACCCTGCTGGGTCAGTTCGACAACCGGTGGGGCGGCTTCGGCCGGGCCCCCAAGTTCCCCCAGCCCGACCTCCTGGAGCTGCTGCTGCGGGCCTACCTTCGCGACGGGTCGGACGACACGCTGGGCATGGTCACCGTCACCCTCGACGCCATGGCCGCCGGCGGCATGTACGACCACCTGGGCGGCGGCTTCGCCCGCTACTCCACCGACACTCAGTGGCTGGTCCCCCACTTCGAGAAGATGCTGACCGACCAGGGGCTGCTGGTCGACGTCTACCTGCACGCGTGGCAGGTGACCGGCGAGGACCGGTTCCTCCAGGTGCTGTCCGAGACGATCGAGTACGTCCGGCGGGACCTGCGCCATCCCGACGGGGGGTTCTACTCCTCCGAGGACGCCGACTCCGAGGGGGTCGAGGGCAAGTTCTACGTCTGGTCGGAGGAGGAGATCCGGTCGCTGCTGGGCTCCTCGGCTGACGAGGCCATCGAGTGGTGGGGGGTGACACCGGGCGGCAACTTCGAGGGGGCCAACATCCTGTACCGGCCGGTGCGGGGGTCGTTGAAGCGCTCGGATGGGGTGGAGGCCGCCCGCCGGACCCTGTTCGACGCCCGGGAGAAGCGGGTGCGGCCGGGACTCGACGACAAGGTGCTGACGGAGTGGAATGGGCTGTTCATCGCCGCCCTGGCCCAGGCCGGCGCCGCCCTCGGCCGCGAGGACTGGCTGGCCGACGCCCGGGCCGGCGCCACGTTCCTGCTGGAGAACCTGCGCCGGCCCGACGGCCGCTGGCTGCGGGCCTGGCAGGGCGGCAACCCGGGGCGCCACCTGGCCTTCGCCGCCGACTACGCCGCCGTGGTCGACGCCTTCACCCGGCTGGCGGAGGCCACCGGTGAGGCCCGGTGGATCGAGGAGGCCCGCACGGCGGCCGACGCCATGTTGGAGCTGTTCTGGGACGACGGCGCCGGCGGCCTGTTCACCAACGGGTCCGACGCCGAGACGCTCATCATTCGCGGCAAGGACCTGATCGACAACGCGGTGCCGTCGGCCAACGGGCACGGGGCCCAGGTGCTGGTCCGCCTGGGGGCACTGGTCGGCGAGGGCTACTACACCCAGCGCGGTGAGGACATCCTGGGGCTGCTGGCCGGCCTGGTCCGCCAGCACCCGACGGCGTTCAGCCGGGCCCTGGCTGCGGTCGACATGGTCTCGGCCGGCGTGACGGAGATCGCGGTGATCGGGGAGTTACCGGAGTTGGTGCGGGCCGTGCAGCGCGGCTATCTGCCCAACGCGGTGCTGGCGTGGGGTGAGCCGTACCCCTCTCCCTTGTTCGAGGACCGCAAGGACGGGCTGGCCTACGTGTGCCGGGACTACGCCTGCCAGGCGCCGGTCGCCGACGTCGACAGCCTGCTGGCCCAGCTCAGCGGCGACCCCCGCTGAGCGCGGGCGCTCCGGCCGCCGGCCGGGCCATGAGCCCGTTCGTGGCCGGCGCGACGGTGTTCTTCACCTCCGGCTCGATCCTCGTCCTGGAGATCCTGGCCCTGCGGCTCTTGGCGCCGTATGTGGGGGTGACGATCGAGACCTACACGGCCACCATCGCCACGGTGCTGGCCGGCATCTCGCTCGGGACCTGGGTGGGCGGGTGGACGGCGGACCGGGTGGAGCCCCGGCGGTTGGTGGGACCGCTCCTTGTGGTCGGAGGAGGGCTGGCGCTGCTGTCGGTGCCGCTGGTCCGCCAGCTGGGTTCGGCAGGGGGCGACTCGGTGGTGGGGTTGTCGCTGGTGGGGTTCTTCGCCCCGGCGGCGGTGCTCAGCGCGGTGACGCCGGCGGTGGTCAAGCTCCAGCTGCGGGATCTGGCCGCCACCGGCCGGGTGGTGGGCCGGTTGTCGGCTTTGGGGACCGCCGGCGCCATCATCGGCACCTACCTGGCCGGCTTCGTGCTGGTCGAGGCGGTGGCGACCTCGACGTCGATCCTCGTGGTGGGGGGCACCCTCATGGTCGCCGGGTTGGTGCTGTGGGTGCGGCTGTGGCGAGGCGGCATCCGGGTCGGGGTCCCTGTGCTGGTCGTCGGGCTGTTGGCCGGCGGGCTGGCGGCGGGAAGTACCGGCCCATGTGACGTCGAGACCGTCTACCACTGCGCTCGGGTGGAGGCGGATCCGGCGCGGCCGGGGGGACGGCTGCTGATGCTGGACACGCTGCGGCACAGCTACGTCGACCTCGACGACCCCACCCACCTGGAGTTCGCCTACGCACGGGTGGTGGCCGACGTGATCGCCACGGTGGCGCCGGCCGGGCCGCTGCGGGCGCTGCACGTGGGCGGAGGCGGCTTCACCCTGCCCGGGTACCTGCGGGTGGTGCGGCCGGGCTCGACGAGCACGGTGTTGGAGATCGACCCGGGACTGGTTGACATCTCCCGGGACCGGCTCGGCCTGACGACCGGTCCCGACCTCGACGTCCATGTCGGCGACGCCCGGCTGCTGTTGGGTTCCGTCGCCGGCGGTCCCTACGACGTCGTGGTGGGCGACGCCTTCGGAGGGCTGGCCGTGCCGTGGCACCTGACGACCCGGGAGTTCCTGGAGGGCGTGCGGGCACGGCTGGCCGGCGGCGGGGTGTACGTGATGAACCTCATCGACTACCCCCCGTTGCGCTTCGCCCGGGCCGAGCTGGCCACTCTCAGGCTGATGTTCGACTCGCTGGCCGTCGTGGCTGCTCCCGACGTGCTGGACGGGCAGCGGGGCTCCAACCTGGTGCTGGTGGCCGCGGTCGGGGCGCTCGACGCGCCGGCGCTGGCGGCGAGGATCTCCGGGCGGGGTGGGACGGAGCGGGTGGTGGCCGGTGGCGAGCTGGTGGGGTTCGTCGGCGGGGCGCCGGTACTCACCGACGACTGGGCGCCGGTGGACCAGTGGCTCAGCCAGAGCCGGCGGGGCTGAGAGCTACCGGTTGCGGAGCCGGCGCACGAGCCAGATGATCACGCCGGGGACGGCGAGTAGGACGCCCCACAGGCCGAAGCCGAGTGCGAGGTCGCTGGTGCCTTCGGCGACGTCGCGACCCTCCGAGCTCTGCCTCGCGGCCCGACGCGCCGCCCGGCGGCTCGGCTCCGGCAGCGCAGCCTGAAGCTCCAACCCGCGTCGGAGCAACTCATCGTGGTCTTGACCGCCGAACGTACGTTCGTGTAGCGTGAAGGGACTTCCCCCCTCGTCAGGCCCCCGTTCTGGGAGCCAGCTTCGTGGACCCAACTGTAGAACTGGCCGGCGTGCTGGATCGGCTGCGCGAGGCCGACCCAGCGGTGCTCGCGGACCGCGAGACGGTGGTGGCGCTGCAGCGCTGCGCCGAGCGGCTGGCGGCGGTGACGACGCGGGCGGTGGCGGCCTTCGACGCCGGCCGGGCGTGGGAGGCCGACGGGGCCCGCACCGCTTCGGCGTGGCTGGCCGTGCGCTGCCGCCTGCCGGTGGAGCGTGCCCGGCGGCGGGTGCGGCTGGGGCGGGCGCTGCGGCACATGGGGGTGGTGGAGGCGGCGTGGCTGGCCGGCGAGGTGGGCGAGGCCCAGGTACGGCTGCTGGCTGCGGTGCGCACGCCGGCGGTGGCGGAGTGCTTCGCCCGCGACGAGTCGATGCTGGTGGCCCAGGCGAAGACGCTGGGGTACCGGGCCTTCGCCCGCTGTGTGGCCTACTGGGCCCAGCTGGCCGATCCCGAGGGCACCGACCGCTCGGCCGAGGCCCGCTACGGCGCCCGCCGGCTGCACCTGTCCACCACCTTCGACGGCAGCTGGGCCCTGGATGCGTTACTCGATCCCATCAGCGGGGCCATCGTGGCCAAGGCGTTGGGGGCGATCGAGAAGGAGCTGTTCGAGGCCGACTGGGCCGAGGCCCGGGCCCGGGTGGGCGAAGGGGTGCGCCTGAGCGACCTGGCCCGCACGTCGGCCCAGCGCCGCCACGACGCCCTGGTGGAGATGGCCCGTCGCTCCATGGCCCTGCCCGCGGGGTCTCGGCTGCCCGAGCCGCTGTTCAGCGTGGTGGTGGACTATGAGACCTTCGCCGGGCGGGTGTGCGAGCTGGCCAACCGGGCGGTGGTGGCCCCCGGCGACCTGGCCCGGTGGCTGGGTGAGGCGTGGGTGGAGCGGGTGGTCTTCGACGGACCGAACCGCATCCGTGACGTTGGCGTGCGCCGGCGCATCTTCGCCGGCGCCAGCCGGCGGGCGGTGCAGCTTCGGGATCGGGAGTGCTTCCACCCCTACTGCGAGGAACCGGCCGAGGGCTGTGAGATCGACCACGTCCAGCCCTGGGCCGCCGGCGGTGTGACCACCGAGGCCAACGGCCGGGTCGCGTGCGGGTTCCACAACCGCCAGCGTCACCGGGCGCCGCCGTGACGGCTCAGCGCCGGCGCTTGCCGTGCTGCACGCCGAGCTTCCACCCCACCCAGCCGGCGATGGCGGCGACGGCCAGCAGTTCGACGATGCGCAGGACGGCGAAGAACGCCGCCGCCACCCAGCCGAGGACCACGAACCCCACGACGGCCACGATGGCCACGACGGCGAGGTTGCCGCCCAGGCGGACGCGCCCCACGCCCGCCCGCCGGCCGGCGGGGACGGCGGTGGGCTCGAGCACCCGGCAGATCTGGCACTTGTCGCGGGGCAGGCCGTGGGGACAGGTGGCGGAGCTCACTCCCTCCATGGTGGCGCGACAATCAGCAATGACCTCGTCACAGGAGTTCCCGATGCGCTACGGCGTCTTCCGGCCGCTGCTTTCCGTATTGGGCGCCGGCCCCCGGTTCTCCGGAGTGACGGTCGACGGCGACCGGCTGCTCGTGCGCATGGGGTGGATGTTCCGTGCCGAGGTCCCCCGCAGCTCGATCACCGGGGCCAAGCCTCACAAGGGCTTCGTCGGCGGCATCGGCGTGCACGGGGGCCGAGGGTGGTGGCTGGTCAACGGCGGGATCAAGGGCATCGTCGACATCACCATCGATCCGCCGGCGCGGGCCAGGGTGCTCGGAGTCCGGGCCCGCCTGAAGAGGCTCCAGGTCGGCGTGCAGTCGCCGGAGGAGCTGCTGGCGGTGCTTAGCGGATCGCGGCGTTGACGAGGAGCGTCAGCACGACGGAGAGCACCAGCGACAGCAGGAGCGGCCACCAGTAGAAGCGGGTCTTGCCCCGCTGACCGGAGCGTTTGGTCCAGACGAACATGCCCGGGAGGCTTCCCGGGCCATCGCCGGCGCAAACGACTTCACCATGTCCCTCGGTGGATGACCTCGGCCGCCGGCCGGCGCCGGCGGCTGACCACCGAGGAGGAGGGGCGGTCGGGGGCGGGGTGGCCGATGGCCACGGTGCCGACGGGAGACCACTCGTCGGGGACGGCGAAGGCGGTGCGCAGCGCCGGCACCCGGTGGGCGGCGAAGAAGAGGGCGCCGAGGCCGGCGTCGACGGCAGCCAACTGGAGGAGCAGGGCGGCGAAGGCGGCGTCGACGTGCCACCACGGCACGTCGAAGGCAGGGGTGGCTTTGTCTGGCGCGGCATAGCGCCGGTGGTAGGCGGTCTCCGACGACAGGATGACCACGAGCAGCGGCGCGGCCAGCAGGTGCGGCCAAGGGAAACTTGACCGGTCGGGGAGGGTGGCGTCCCAGTAGCGCCCGGTCTGCGCCGGCCCTTCGAGCACCAGCAGGTCCACCCCCTGGGTGTGGCCGGCGGTGGGGCCGCGGAGGCCGGCGGCCAGGATGCGCTCGACGGTGTCGGGATCGACGCTCCGATCCTCGAAACTCCGGACCATCCGGCGCTTCCGCAGCATGTCGGTGAACTCCATGGAAAAGCGTACGATTCCGCCGTGCCCGTTGGCGAGCGGCCGCAACTTCCCCGAACTCCCCACCTTCCTGCCCTTGACGGCATGCGGGCCCTGGCCGTGGCGTCCGTGTTCGCCTACCACGCCGACATCGCCTGGGCCAAGGGCGGTTTCCTCGGCGTCGACGTGTTCTTCGTCATCAGCGGCTTCCTCATCACCGCCCTCCTGCTGGCCGAGTGGCGGCGGGACGAGTGGCTCGACGTGGTCGCCTTCTGGAAGCGCCGGGCCCTGCGCCTGCTGCCGGCGCTGCTCGTGCTCCTGGTGGCGGCGTGGGTGGTGGTCCCGTTCCTGGCCGCCGACCAGGCCGGGCGGCTGCGGGGCGACGTGCGGGCCGCCCTGGCCTATGTGAGCAACTGGCGGCTCATCTTCGAGCACCAGTCCTACTTCGAGGCCGCCGGCCGGCCGCCGCTGCTCCAGCACCTGTGGAGCCTGGCCGTGGAGGAGCAGTTCTACCTGGTCTGGCCGCTCGTGCTCTGGGTGGGCCTCGGGATCCGCCGCAAGGGCCGGAAGCTATTCTGGGTCATCCTCGCCCTCGCCGGCGGCTCGGCGGCGCTGATGGCCGCGCTCTACGAGCCCGGCACCGACCCCTCACGGGTCTACTACGGCACCGACACGCGGGCCGGCGCCATCCTGCTCGGGGCCGCCCTGGCCTGCATCTGGGACCCGACACGGCTGAAGGCCAAGCTGCATCCGGCGGGGCGGGTGCTGCTGGGCGTGGCCGGCGTGGCGTCGTTGGCCGGGCTGGCGTGGTGCGTCACCCACCTGCACCAGTTCTCCGAGGGGCTGTACCGGGGCGGCTTCCTCGGCGTGGCGGTGCTGGCCACGGTGGTGGTGGCGGTGGCCGCCCACCCCGGCACGCCGGTCGTGAACCAGGTGATCGGCGCCCGCCCCCTCGTGTGGGTCGGGAAGCGGTCCTACGGCATCTACCTCTTCTACTGGCCGGTGCTGATGCTGACCCGGGCCCACTACGACGTGCCGGTCTACGGGGACGCCCTGCTGGCGCTGCGGGTGGCCCTCACCCTGGCGCTGGCCACCGTGTCGTACCGCTTCGTCGAGCAGCCCATCCGCAACGGGGCCCTCGGGCGGCTGTGGACCGAGCTGCGCCGGCGCGGGCCGTTCCCCGCCCGGCCCCGGGTGCTCGTCGGCCTGCGGGCCGCCGCCGTCGGCGTCGCCGTGGCCGCCGTCGCCACCACGCTCGTCGTGGCCCGGCCGGCACCGGCCCCGCCGGAGCTCCTGGCTCTGGAGGTGGCCGCCGCCGCCACTCCCGGGCCGGCGCCGCCGGCGACCACGACGGTCGCCGAGACGACCACGACGACCATGGCGCCGACCACGACGTCGACCGTCGAGGTGACCACGACGACCTCCACCGTGCCGCCGGCCACCGTCCTGCCCCAGGTCCGGGTCACCGGGCTGGGTGACTCGGTGCTCCTGGAGGCCAAGGCCGAGCTCGAGCGGCGCTTGCCCGACGCATCCATCGACGCCGAGGTCAGCCGCCAGTTCAAGGCGCTGCTGGCGGTGGCCAAGGCCAAGCGCGACGCCGGCCTCCTCGGCCAGATCGTCATCCTGCAGCTCGGCAACAACGGCCCCGTCACCGCCTCGCAGTTCGACGACATCATGGACGTGCTGCGGAGCGCGCAGCGGGTCGTCGTCATCAACGTCAAGGTCCCCAGGGCCTGGGAGGGGCCGAACAACCAGATGATGGCCGCCGGCGTGCAACGGTGGCCCAACGCCGTGCTGCTCGACTGGCACAAGGTAGGGGCGGCCAACCCCCAGTACTTCGGCGACGACGGCACCCACATGGGCCCGAGAGGGATCAAGGTCTTCGCCGAGCTCATCCTCGCCGCGCTTTAGGCGGCCCTTGCATCAGAAGTTAGGCATGGCTAACTTCAGGGCGTGTCCCTTCCCAAGATCCTTCGCATGGCGCCCTTGGCCCTCGTCCTTGCCGGCTGCGGGGCCGACCAGGTCGCCGCTCCGCCCGCCCCCACCGCCGGCGCCGCCGGCCAACCGGTCTACGACGCGGTCCAGACCGTCTCCGTCTCGGCGTCCGAGCACGACCGCTTCCTGGCCGCCACGTTCGACGCCACCAACCGCCTCTACGCCGCCGGCTTCGTGGCCGACGGGGCCGACCAGCAGATGGCCGTCACCCGCTTCAACGCCGACGGCAGCCTCGACGCCGGCTTCGGGGCCAATGGCACGGCCACGGTCAACGTGGCCAAGGGCGGCAAAGCGGTCGAGCTGGCCCGAGGCGTCGTCGTGCAGAGCGACGGGAAGGTGGTGATCGCCGGCCCGGTGGAGCACGACCCCGCGGCATCAGGGGACGCGGCCAAGGACACCGACATCGCCCTGGCCCGCTTCGACCAGGCCGGCCGGCTCGACGCCGCCTTCGGCACCGGCGGGATCGTCCGCCTCGACCTGAGCACCGGCGTTGCCGAGGGCACGGCCTTCCGTGGCGACACGGTGTGGGGGCTGACCAAGCTCACCGGCGACAAGCTCCTGGTCGTGGGGTCCCAGGTCGCCCCGGGGCGGACCGACGCCGACTTCGCCGTCGTCCGCCTCAACGCCGACGGCACCAAGGACACGGGCTTCGGCGCCGGCGGGACGGCGCTCGTGGGCGTCGGCCCCGGCATCTCCGAGGTGCCCAAGACCGCGGTCGAGCTGAAGGACGGCAAGGTCGTCGTCACCGGCTATGCGAATGTCGCCGGCGTGATCAGCCCGGTCCTGTTCCGCCTCACTACAGGGGGCGCCCTCGACCCCTCCTTCGGCGACGCCGGCGTCGCCGTGCGGCCGGTGCTGGCCAACGTGGGCGAGGCCTACGCCATCGCCGTGGCCGGGAACCGCTTCGTGACCACCGGCTACGGCAAGGACACCCCCGAGGCCAAGGTCGACCTCATCGCCAATGGCTTCACCCTCGACGGGGCCATCGACCGGTCCTTCGGCACCGACGGCACCACCCGGATCGACATCGCCGGCGACGACGACCGGGGCCGGAACCTCGTCGCCCTGCCCGACGGCCGCACGATCCTGGTCGGCAGCGGCAAGCCGACGGCGACCAACCTCGACGCCATGGTGGTCACCCTCGCCGCCGACGGCCGGGAGACCAGCCGTAAGCTCTATGACGTGGGTGGCCCCAACGACGCGTTCTTCGGGGTCGCCCTGTCCCCCGACGGCACCCGGGTGGCTGTGGTCGGCTACCTCGGCCGGGAGACCAACGGCGGCCAGAAGGACGACGGCGCCGTGCTGTGGCTCAAGCCGTGAGGCGCCGCCTCGCCGGCCTCGCCCTGCCCCTGCTGCTGCTGGCCACCACCCTCGTGGCCTGCTCGGACAGCGCCGACCTGACCCTGTACTCCGGACGGGCCGAGGTGCAGGTCAAGCCCATTCTCGAGCAGTTCGAGAAGGCGACCGGGCTCAAGGTGTCCGCCCGCTACGGCGCCAGCGCCGAGTTGGCGGCCCAGATCGCCGAGGAGGGCGGCGGGTCGAAGGCCGACCTGTTCTGGGCCCAGGACGCCGGCGCCCTGGGCTCGGTCGACAAACTGGGCCTGTTCGGACCGGTGCCGCAGGACGTGGTGTCGGTGGTCGACGAGAGGTTCCGGGCCCCCGACGACAACTGGACCGGCGTGTCGGGCCGGGCCCGGGTGGTGGTCTACGACCCCCGCAAGGTGCCGGCGGCGGAGCTGCCGGCCAGCGTGTTCGACCTCACCCAGCCCAAGTGGAAGGGCCGCATCGCCGTCGCCCCCACCAACGGCTCGTTCCAGTCCTTCGTCACCGCCATGCTCATCGCCGTGGGCGAGCCCCGGACGCGGTCCTGGCTCCAGGGCATCAAGGCCAACGACCCCAAGACCTACCCGTCCAACGACCTGATCGTGAAGGCGGCCAACGACGGCCACGTGGACCTCGGCCTGGTGAACCACTACTACCTGTTCCAGCTGCAGTCGGAGATCGGGCCGGACAAGACGATGGCCCGCAATCACTACACCGCCGGCACCGACCCCGGGGCGCTGGTGAACGTGGCCGGCGTCGGCATCCTCAAGAGCTCGAAGAAGCAGGCCGACGCCGCCCGCTTCGTCGAGTACCTGTTGTCGGAGCCGGCCCAGCGCCACTTCGCCGAGGTCAACTTCGAGTACCCGCTGCGCCCCGGGGTGCCGACCGCCGCCGGCCTGCCGCCACTGCAGGCGGGCCAGGGGCCGCCCATCAACCTGGGCGACTTGGCCGACCTCGACCACACCCTCGACCTGCTGCGGAGCACAGGCCTCCTCTGAGCACCCGGCTGTCGGACCCGCCCGTCCCCGGGGCACTCCGGCCCCAGGGCACCACCCGCCCGCCCGCCACCCTGGTGGCGCTGGCGGGCGGTGTCGCGCTCGCTGCGCTCCTGCCCGTCGCCTACCTCGTCATCCGGGCCGGCGGCGGCGGGTGGTCGGCCGTCGCCGACACCCTGTTCCTGGAGCGGACCGCCCGCCTCCTGGCCCGTAGCCTGGGGCTGGCCGCGGCAGTGTCGGTGGCCAGCGCGGTGATCGGCATCACCCTGGCCTGGCTCACCGTGCGCTGCGACCTGCCGGGCCGGCGGGTGTGGCGGGTCCTCGTCGCCCTCCCCTTGGCCGTCCCCAGCTACGTGGCCGCCTTCGCCTTCGTCTCCAACGTCCCCGACCTGGCCGGCTTCGTCCCCACGTTCGTGGTCCTCACCCTTCTCTCCTACCCGTACGTCTTCCTGCCTGTGGCCGCGGTGCTGGAGCACGTCGACCCTGCGCTGGAGGACGCGGCCCGTTCCTTGGGCGACGGCCCCCTGACCGCCTTCCGCCGGGTCACCCTGCGCCAGATCCGGCCCGCGGCGGCCACCGGGTCGCTGCTGGTCTGCCTCTATGTGCTGTCGGACTTCGGGGCGGTGTCGATCCTGCGCTTCGACAGCTTCACCCGGGTGATCTACCAGTCCTACCAGTCGAGCTTCGACCGCCGGCCGGCGGCCATCCTGGGCTGCCTGCTCCTGGTGTTCACCCTCGGCATCCTGGTGGCCGAGGCCCGGACCCGGGGCCGGGCTCGGTACTACGGCGGCAGCCGGGGAGCCCGGCGCCGGCCCTCGCTGGTGCGCCTGGGGCGGTGGCGGTGGCCGGCGCTGGCCGTGCCGGTGGTCATCGTCGGCCTGGCGCTGGCCGCTCCCCTCGGGACCGCCCTGCGATGGCTGGCCGAGAGCGTGCAGGCCTCTGTCGACTTCGGGCGTACCGGCCGGGCCGGCGGGGCCACCGTGGTGGCGTCGGGGCTGGGGGCGGCGGTGACCGCCCTCGGCGCGGTCCCGGTGGGGCTGCTGGCGGCCCGGTCGCGCAGCCGGGTGGCGGGCATCATCGAGCGCTCGGCGTTCGTGGGCCACGCCCTGCCGGGCATCGTCGTCGCCCTGTCGCTGGTGTTCTTCACCGTGCGGTTCATGAACCCGCTCTACCAGCGGCTGCCCGTGCTCATCTTCGCCTACGGGGTGCTGTTCCTGCCCCTGGCCGTGAGCTCGGTCTACGGCTCGGCCCTGCAGGCCCCGCCGGCGCTGGACGAGGTGGCCCGGTCGCTTGGCAAGCGCCCGTTCGAGGTGTTCCGGACCATCACCGCCCCCCTGATCGCCCCCGGAGTGGGGGCCGGCGCCGCCCTGGTCTTCCTCACCTGCCTGAAGGAGCTGCCCGCCACCCTGCTCCTCGGCCCCACGGGTTTCGAGACCCTTGCCACCCGGGTGTGGTCGGCCACCCAGGCCGGCGCCTACGGCGACGCGGCCCTCCCGGCGCTCCTGCTGGTGGCCGCCGGCGTGCTTCCCACCTGGGCCCTCACCCGCCGGGGTAGAACAACTGCCACATGAACTGTGCGGCCAGATGAGCAGCGCGGTCGAGTGCGTCGGGGTGTCCAAGGCCTTCGGTGCGGTGCAGGCGTTGCGGGAAGCCGACCTCACCCTGGCCGCCGGGACGCTGACCGCGGTCCTGGGCCCCTCGGGATGCGGCAAGACCACCCTGCTGCGGGCCGTCGCCGGCTTCGAGCGGATCGACGCGGGCACCATCTTCGTCTCCGGGCAGGCCGTCGCCGGCCCCGGCGTGCACCTGCCGCCGGAGCGCCGGCGGGTGACGATCGTGCCCCAGGAACAGGCCCTGTTCCCCCACCTCACCGTCGCCGCCAACGTGGGCTACGGGGTACGGCGGGGTGCGGAACGGGACAAGGCGGTAGGGGCCATGCTGGACCTGGCCGGCCTGGCCGGCCTCGGCGACCGCATGCCGCATGAGCTGTCCGGCGGCCAGCAGCAGCGGGTGGCGCTAGCCAGGGCGCTGGCCCCCGACCCGAGCGTCGTCCTGCTCGACGAGCCGTTCGGCAGCCTCGACGCCGCCCTGCGGGAGGAGATCCGCTCCGAGGTCACGGGCGTGCTGCGGGCTTCGGGGGCCACGTCGCTGCTGGTGACCCACGACCAGGAGGAGGCGCTCTCGATGGCCGACTCGGTGGCGGTCATGCGCAGCGGGGTGATCGTCCAGCACGGGCCGCCCCAGGACGTCTACCGGCGGCCCGCCGACCTGTGGGTGGCCAACTTCGTGGGCCGGGCCAACATCCTCTCCGGGAGGGCGGCGGGGCGCTGGGTCGAGACGGCCCTCGGCGTCGTCGACCTGGTGCAACCGATGGAGGGCCCGGTAAGCGTTGTCGTGCGGCCGGAGCAGCTGCACGTCGCCGCCGGTTCGGGTACGGCGACAGTGGAGGACCGGCGGTACTTCGGCCACGACGTGGTGGTGGCGGTGTGCCTGTCGAGCGGCGAGCGGCTGCTCGTGCGGGTGCCGAGCGCCGATCCGATGCCGGTCGGCACCACGGTGACGGTGTCGTGCCGGGAGCCGGTCCTGGCCTTCCCGGCCGGGGGCGGGTAGGTGGCGGTCCGTACCGCGGCGCCGGCGGTCGACCGGCCGGGGCCGTCCCCATGGCCGGCCGTGGCGTGGTGGCTGCTGCCACCGCTGGTCCTGGCCGTGCTGGGCGGGTGGCTGGTCGCCCACCGCTACGGGTTCTGGTACGACGAGCTGTACACCGCCGAGGTGGCGCCCGTGGGCCTGGGCCGGCTGTTCGACGCCTTCGTGCGGGGCGACGGCACCATCGCCTACCTGCGCGACGCCCCGCCGTCGTACAACTTCCCGTACTACGTCGTCGCTCATCTCTGGCTGGCGCTGACGCCCTTCGGCCCCGACGAGCTGGGCCTGCGGCTGCTGTCGCTCGTGGCCATGACCGCTGCGGTGGCGGTGTTCACCCGGGCCGTCGCCCGCCTGGCCGACCGCCGGACCGGACTGTTCGCCGGCCTGCTCGTCGCCACCAACCCTTTCATCGTGGCCTACGCCGGCGAGGCCCGGGGCTACGCCCTGGCCCTGCTGGCCACGTCGGTGGCCGCCCTGGGCCTGGCCAGGTGGCTCGACGGCGAGCCCGGCGCGCTGGCGCTGTTCGCGGTGGGCTCGGCCTTCGGAGGGCTCTTCCACTGGTACGCCATGCTGGTGACCGCCGCCTTCGCAGTGGCGGCGGTCATCCTGCGCCGGCGGGAGGCGGTCCCCGTCGTCGGGGCCACCGCGGTGGCCGCCCTGCCGGCGCTGGCCGTGGTGGCGACTGCGCTGGCCAACGGCGTCGGCGGGTCGGGAGCGGAGTGGATTCGCGGGGTGGGCCTGGCCGTGCCCCGCCTGGCGCTGCGCTCGTGGGCCGGCGGGAACCTGGTGCTCGCCCTTGTCGTACTCGCCGCGGCGGTGGCCGGCGCATGCCGAGGCGACCGCCGGCCCCGCGTCGTCGCCCTGTGGTGGGTGGGGTTGCCGGTGGCGGTGGTGACCGCCGGCGAGCTGGTCCGGCCGGTGTACGTCGACCGGTACCTGCTGCCGGCGGTGATCGGGCTGGCCGTGCTCGCCGCCCTCGGCGTCGCCCGCTGCCCCGGCCGGTGGCGGACGGTCGCCCTCGCCGGCCTCCTCGTCCCCTCGCTGGCGGTCACCGCCGGCAACGTCGCCCGTGGGCCCCGGGAGGACGTCCGCGGTGCAGTCGCCGCCGTCGCCGCCGCCCACCGGCCCGGGGACCCCGTCGTGGCCGCCGCCCGCTGGGACGCCCTCGGCGTCGAGCACTACGCCCGCCGCCACCACCCCGAGCTGGTCGCCGACCTGGTCCTGCCGCCGGCGCCGGTCCCGCCGGCGGCCACCGTGTGGGTCGTGCGCCGGGTCGCCGGCGGGGTCAAGGGCGACGTGACCAGGCTGGCCGACCTGGACCGGGAACTGGCCGGCCGGGGCCTGCGGGTCGCCGGCGAGGACCGGCTGGAGGGCCGGCGCGCGGTGGTCGTGGTCCAGCGCTGGGTGGGTTAAACCGGCAGCCCGTGGGCTCGGAGCTGGGCGGCCAGCGCCGGCGGGCCCACGAACCGGTGGGCCAGGAAGCCGGCGGCCCGGGCGCCGGCGACGTTGACCTCCAGGTCGTCGACGAACAGGGTCGAGGCCGGCGCCAGGGAGTAGCGGTCACGCAGGATGGCGAAGATCTCGGGCGACGGCTTGAGCACGCCCTCCTCGCCGGACACGACGGCGCCGTCGAAGCGCCGCAGGACGCGATACCGCCGGCGGCGGGCGGCGAACACCTCGGCGGGCATGTTGGTCAGGAGGTAGAGCGGGGTGCCGGCGTCGTGGAGCCGGGCGACGAGGTCGGCGGTGCCGGCGACCTCGCCGGCGATCATCTCGTCCTGGCGCTTCCACGCGTGGATCAGCTCGGCCAGATCGGGATGGTGGGAGGCCAGATCCTCGCACGCCTCGTCGAAGGGGCGGCCGGCGTCGAGGGTGGCGTTCCACTCCGCCGTGCAGACCTCGGCCAGGAAGCGGTCGACGTCGGCGGGGTCGGGAAGCAGCTCCTGGTAGACGAGCTTGGGATCCCATTCCAGCAGCACACCGCCGATGTCGAACACAACGGCGCCCACCTGCCTCACCGGACCATTGTCGCCGCCGGCCCCGGGCCCTGCGCCGGCGCCCCTCATCGCACGCCAAACGGGGCTCAGCGGGCGCGGTAGGCCCACAGAAGGCTGCGGGCCGACTGCCCCAGCCGGGCCGCCGGCGTCCACGCCGAGCGACCGGTAGGCCGGGGCGAGCGCACGACCGGCACCGACGCCCACCGGATGCCGGCGGCGCCGACGCCGGCCACGATCCCGGGCGGGTCCACGCCCAGCAGCCGGTCCCGTGACCGGCGGTCCATGGCCAAGAAGGCGCCGGCGTCGGGCGGCAGGCCGGTGATCCGGGCCATGGCGGCGCGGTGGAGCCGGCCCGTCACCATGCGGGCCGGGCTCTCGTACGCGCCCCGCCGGCCGGCGAAGACCACGCCGGCGTCGCCGGCGGCCAGCCGGTCCAGCAACTGCGGCACCGCCTCGGGCGGATCCTGGAGATCGGCGTCGAGGCAGACCCAGGCCGTGGCGTCGTCGCCGGCGGCGAGGCCGGCGAGCAGGGCCCGGTTCTGACCGACATTGCGGGGCAGTGCGGTGACGGCCAGCCGGGGGTCGGCGGCCGCGAGGCCCGAGGCGACGGCCAGGCTGTCGTCGGGCGAAGCATCGACGACGAAGCGCAGCGTCCACGGCCGGTCGTGCAGGGCACGGGCCACCCGCCGGCTGAGCTCCTCCAGCGTGGGGGCGTTGTCGTAGACCGGCGTGACCAGGGCGACCGTCACCCCGCCTCCCAGCAGCGGGCCAGGCCCTCCTCCAGGGTGATCTTGGCCTCCCAGCCCAGCAGCCGGCCGGCCAGAGAGGGGTCACACACCCACGAGGCAGTGTCCCAAGGGCAGCCGGGATGGGCGCCGGGAGCGAGCGCCACCGCCCGGCCGCTCACCTGCTCCACCGCGGCCACCAGTTCCTCGTTGGCCACTTGGCGGCCGGTGCCGATATTCAGGACCTGGCCGGCGGGCAGCTCGTCGGCCAGCGCGGCCCGCACGCACGCCTCGACCACGTCGTCGACGTGGATCCAGTCCCGGCGCATCCCCGGGGCGGTCATGGGCAGGACGTCGCCGGTGCGGGCGGCCCGCAGGACGGTGGGCACCAGCCGGTGCGGGTGGTCGCCGGCGCCGTAGACCTGGAACGCCCGCAGGACCGCGGCCCGCACCCCCCGGGCCTCGGCGGTGGCGGCGACGAGCAGCGAACCGGCCAACTTGGTGGCGCCGAAGAAGCCCCGCGGTCGCAGGGGTGTGGTCTCGTCCATGGGCGCCGGCGACTCGGCGTACTCGGTGGACGAGCCGAGCTGGACGACCGCGCGGCACCGGTCGCCCAAGGCGTTCACCAGCCAGGCGCCGCTACCGGCGTTGACGGCCATGGTCGCAGCGCGCTCGGCCGGCGTGGACTGGGCGCGGCTGGCGGCCAGGAGGAAGGCGACGTCGGGATCGGCCCGGCGGGCCAGGGCCGCAGTGGCCACGGTGTCGGCGAGGTCGACGTCTTGCCTGGTGGTGCCGACCACGTCCCAGCCGTCGGCAGCCAGCCGGGCGCACAGGTGGCGGCCGACGAAGCCGCCGGCGCCGGTCACCAGGGCCCGAGCGGCCCCTCGAGCGGGGCCGGGTGGCCTCACACGGCTTGGTCCTCGCTCAGGATCGCCACCATGGCCGACAGCTCGGCGTGGTCGGCCGCCACCGCCGCCGGCGTTCGCCGGGTGGCCGCTTCGAAGGCGTCGCCGATACGGGGCACCTCCACGGCGAGGTCGCGGCCGGCGGTGTCGGCCCAGAACGACCGGCGTAGAAACGTGAAGGAGGCCCCGGCCCGGGCCAGGGCGCCCATGACCAGCCGGCACGGGACCGGATGGCCGGCCTCGGGGAGGGTGAGCCCCGCGGCCCCGAAGGCGATGCCGGCGCTGGCGGCCGCGGCCGCCACCCGGTCGACGGTGCCGTCGACGAGGGCCAGGAACAGGGGGCCCCCGCCCCGGTCGATCATCAGGTCGTTCAAGCCGACGTAGACCCGGGAGAGCGGGCGCTGGACCAGCTCGTCGACCCGGCGCACCGCCTCGGTGGTCTCGACCAGGATGCCGAGTCCGCACCGGCCGCCCACCACGTCGAGGGCGGCGTCGACCTCTTCGGGCCGGCGCACCATCGGGAGCAGGATCTCATCGGCGCCCAAGGCGATGGCCAGGTCGATCTCCGCCGGGGTCCAGCCCGACCAGCGGTTGACCCGGCAGAGCACGGTCCCCCGCTGGGCGGTCCGGACCGCGGCCAGGTCGTCGGGCGTGTCGGCGTTGATCTGGGTGTCGACGCCCGCCTGGCGCCGGCCCTTCCCCCGCCGTTCCCAGTCGACGACCACGCCTGCCGCCCCCGCGCCGACGACGGCTCGGGCCGGCGCCGGCATGTTCGAGAAGGCGAAGAGATTTATGTAGGCGACCCTATCATTGCCACCCTGCGGCGACCGGCGGCGACGCGCCCGGAGACCTCGCCTTTGGCGATCTCGCCGTGATCGAAATGGATAGCCTCCCCGGTGCCCGCTCGTCCCGTGAATCCCGCTCCGGAGACATCCACCAATCACTGACCGCAGACCTCGACGTACGGTTTGTGACCATCCACCACTTCGACGGAACCGCGGGGCACCATTTGTCCCCATGCGGACCGAAGTTCGATACCGGGTCGCAATCGCCGGCGCAGAGCTGCGGATGCTGGTCCTGGCCCCCCAACCGGATGGATGCGTCGGGATCGACCTCGATTCCGGCGCCTTCGTACGAGCCCTCTTTCCTCTTGGTGAGGAGCCGCTGGAGCCTTTCGACGTCACGTCGGCTCCGATCGGCGGCCCGCTCGACCCTCCTGACACGGTTCGGCCGGAGGCGGTGGCCCTCGCCGGCCCGCCTCACCGGATCGGCAGCCTGAGCCCCCGGCGAGCGGAGCGGTACCTGCAGGCGCTGCGCCACCCGCCCCACGGGCCCCTGCTGGGCTTCGCCGGGGTCACCGTCCCCTACTGGACCATCGCCGGCGACCGGCCGTCGCTGGCCCTCCTGGAGCCCACCGAAGGCCCGCTCGTGCTCGCCGGCCCCGGCGGCTTCGACTGCCGCTTCGGGTGGAACGGCACCGTGCACCAGCTTCCCCTCGGCGACCACCGGCTGGCCGCCGAGCTCTACCGCCTGCGCCGCCGGCGCTCCTCGCCCCGCGAGCTCACCCGGATCATGGGCTTCCGTCCCGGCCGGCTGCTGGTCGTCGTCGCCGGCCCGACCAACGGCCACTGCACCAAGCAGGTGGCGGCGTTGTTGCCTGGCCGCTAAAGGGCGAAGAGCTCGCTGAGATCGAGGGCGAAGCCGGGGATCAACGGCGTGGTCAGCACTGTGCCGGCGTCGACCTCGAGCTCGACATCGAACCCCGCCGCCTGGCCGGTCGAACGGCGGTAGACCAAGACGGAGTCGGACCTGGTGTCGACAAGCCAAAGCTCTCGCAGACCGAGCCGCTCGTAGGTCGACTTCTTCCACCCGAGGTCGTAGCGCCAGGTCGAGCGCGATCGAACCTCGACCGCCAGCGCGGGCGGCCCCACGATTCGCACTGCATCACGGGCCGGTCTGGCGTCCTCCGGCACCCACCAGACGTCGGGTGCGAAGACGTTGTGGTCGTCGAGATGGACGTTGACAGGAATGCCGGCCTCCCCATGACCGGGGTGGTCGTGGAGCCAGTTGGTGAGCAGGCGGTAGATCTCACCGGTGATGCGCTGATGGCGCACGCTGGCTTCGGTCACCACGATCTCCCCGTTGATCAACTGGGTCCGCTGCTCGGTGGGGGGAAGGGCGAAGTACTCGTCGGCCGTGAGGCGCGTCGAAGTCAAGGCCATACCGAAGATGCTACCGGGAGGGTGAGACGGCGGCCGCCTCCGGCGGCCAGACTGCCCTACTTGGAGGCGCGGGCGGCCAGGTACTCGGCCATGGCCCAGCCGAAGCCGATCAGCGCGTCACCGCGGGAGCGGTCGAGGTTGTCGAAGAACGCCACCACGGTGGGGTCGAGGTTCGACGGGTCGATGCACTCGTGGTCGAGCGCCGGCGGCGTGTCGCCGGTGCCGGTGATGAGGAAGCTGCGGTCGTCGACCCGGCCCTCGGCGCCGAAGCGCTTGGCCAGCCGCCGGCCCCAAGCCCGCTCCTCGCCCGAGGCCTTGTGGCCGGGGCGGGGCACGATGTCCTCCAGGCCCTCGAAGGCGGCGAAGCCGCTGGGGTCGAGGAAGCGGGTGCCGACGAGGACGTCCTCGTCGGGGAAGGCCAGCACCGCCCGCCGCAGCTGCTCGCCGATCAAACATCGCAGCACGGCGTCGCGCCGCGGCGTGCGCTTCACCGACGCCATGCCGATGATGACCGACGGCGTCCCTCCGATGCGCTCCAGGGTGCAGAACGAGAAAGCACTCAGCTTGGCGCCGTCACGCACCTGGGTGATGAGCACCCACTCCTCCACCTGCTTGGAGAGGATCCCTACGTCGTAGCCCGCCGTGCCGTCGGCACAGATGTCGGCCATTTCCGAGAGCTCGGAATCGCTCAACCCCGTGCAGTCTTTGGTCTCTGCCTGTAGTGCCATGGGTCGGCCGTGCTCCCCCTGTGTATCGCTGTTACGCAACTAGTCCATTCGCTCCGAGCAGTTCGCGCAACTCGGCGACCAGCCCGTTTCCTGCGTCCACCCGGAACTCGTCCGGAAGTCGGAGGATGGTTGAGTCTAGATGGACGAGCACGGGTTGGCTCCCTGGGTGCTCGCAGAGCACCTCCTTGAGCCGGGCCAGGCACGCCGGCGTGAGGGCGGAGGGGTCGAGTTTCACCCGCACCGGACGGCTGTGCTCGGGGCTCAGGTCGGGGCGCTTGAGCTCCATGCAGACGATCTTGGCCGGCTCCTCCCGCATGTCGATCCGACCCTTGACGCACACCACGGCGTCGTCGGCCAGGTAGGCCCCGTAGTCGAGCATGGTCCGGGGGAAGACGAACACCTCGATGGCCGACTGCAGGTCCTCCAGGGTGAACGTGGCCATCAGGTCGCCCCGCTTGGTGTACTTGCGCTGCAGCGAGGTGACCACCCCGCCCACCCAGCGCATCTCGCCGTCGCGCAGCTCACGGAGCTCGTTGATGGTGCAGTCGGTGTGCCGGCGCAGGGCCGACTCCACGCCGAACAGCGGGTGGCTGCTGACGTAGAGGCCGAGCATCTCCTTCTCGTGCGTCAGCCGCTCGGGCGGGTCGAACTCGAGGTCGGGGATCGGCATACGCTCGTCGAGCGCGGAGCCGGGCCCCTCCGCCATCTCGCCAAAGAGGGACATGATCCCGAGGTCGGCCTCCCGCCGGCGGGCCAGGGTGCGGTCGATCACCTGCTCGAACACCATGAGCAGGCCCCGGCGGGGATGGCCCACCGAGTCGAAGGCGCCGGCCTTGATCAGCGACTCCACCGACCGCTTGTTGAGCACGGCCGGGCTCACCCGCTGGCAGAAGTCGTAGAAGTCGGTGAACGGCCCGTTCGCATCCCGCTCGACCACGATGAGGCCGACCAGGCCCTCGCCCACGTTGCGGATGGCCGACAGCCCGAACGGGATCTTGCCGTCGACCGCGACAAAGTCCGACATGGACTTGTTGATGTCGGGCACCAGCACGTCGATGCCCATCGTCCGGCACTCGGCCAGGTAGACGGCGGTCTTGTCTTTGTCGTCCTTGACCGAGGTGAGCAGGGCGGCCAGGTACTCGACGGGGTGGTTCGCCTTCAGCCACGCCGTCTGGTAGCTCACCATCCCGTAGCAGTAGGCGTGGGCCTTCGGGAAGGCGTAGTCGGCGAAAGGCTCGATGACGTCGAAGAGGGCGGTGCCCAGGGCCGAGCCGTAGCCGGTCTTTTCGCACGCGGCGACGAACTTGTCGCGCTCGGCCGCCATGAGCGCCCGAATCTTCTTGCCGCAGGCCTTGCGGAGGTTGTCGGCCTCCTGGAGCGAGTAGCCCGCGAATCGCTGGGCCACCCGCATCAGCGACTCCTGGTAGATCATCAGGCCCTGGGTGTCGCCCAGCACCTCGCCAAGGTCGGGGTGGATGTAGGTGATCGGCTTGCGGCCGTTCTTGCGGTCGGCGAAGTCGTTGTGCATGTTGGCCGCCATCGGTCCCGGTCGGTACAGGGCGACCAGGGCGCCGATGTCGTCGAAGCACGTGGGCGCGAGAGACCGGATGAGCGCCCGCATGGGGCCGCCCTCCAGCTGGAACACGCCGATCGACTCGCCTCTACGGAGCATCTCGAAGGTCTTCTCGTCGTCGAGCGGCAGGTGGTCGATGTCGATCCGCTCGCCGGTGGTGGCCTCGATCAGGTCCAGCGCCTTCTCGATGACCGAGAGGTTGCGCAGGCCAAGGAAGTCCATCTTCAGGAGGCCCAGATCGGACACGCCGTGCATCTCGTACTGGGTGACGATGGGGGCATTGGCGATGTCGCCGTCGGGCCCGGGCTTGCGCTGGATCGGCAGGTACTCGGTCAGGGGATGACGGGTGATCACCACGGCGGCGGCGTGGATGCCGTCCTGGCGGCGCAGGCCGGCGAGTCCCCTCGCGACCTCGATGACCTTCTTTGCCTCCGGGTCGGTGTCGCGCAGTTCCCGAAGTTCGGCGGCCATCTTGTAGCCCTCCTCGTAGCCCGGGGTGAGCTCGAGGCATGCGGCCAGCGGCGTGTCGCGGCCCATGACCAGAGGCGGCATCGCCTTGGCGATGCGGTCGCCGACGGCGTAGGGGTAACCGAGCACCCTGGCCGCGTCACGCACTGCGGCACGCGCCTTGATGGTGGAGAAGGTGACGATCTGAGCGACATGGTCAGATCCGTACTTCTCGGCCGCGTACTTGATCATGTCGCCGCGGAAACGCTCGTCGAAGTCCATGTCGATGTCGGGCATCTCCTTGCGCCCGGCATTCAGGAAACGTTCGAAGATCAGCCCGTACTTCAGGGGGTCGAGGTCGACGATCTTCAGGCAGTAGGCCACACAGCAACCAGCCGCGCTCCCACGACCCGGGCCGGTCCGGATGCCCTTCGTGCGGGCGTGGTTGATGAGGTCCCAGACGATCAGGAAGTAGGCGGAGAGGCCCATGTCCCTGATGACGGTGAGCTCCTTGTCGATGCGTTCGGCGGCCTCGGCCGGCAACGGTGCGCCGTAGCGCTCGTGGGCGCCTTGGAGAGCCAGGTGGCGGAGGTAGTCGTCCTCGGTCCCGAAGCCCGGGGGCAAGGGGAAGTTCGGCAGCTCGGGCTTGCCGAACTCGATCTCGACGTCGGCCCGTTCGGCGATCTCCAGCGTGCTGTCGCAGGACTCGGGGACCTCGGCGAAGAGGGCTCGCATCTCGGCCGCCGACTTCAGGTAATGCTCTTCGCCGTCGAACTTGAACCGCTTGGGGTCGTCGACCTGGGCGCCGGTCTGCACACAGAGCAGGGCGTCGTGGGCGACGGCGTCCTCCCGGTGCACATAGTGGCTGTCGTTGGTGGCCAGCAGCGGGAGATGGAGGTCACGTGCGATCTCGATGAGGTGGCGGTTGGTGCGGTGCTGATCGGCAATCCCGTGGTCCTGGATCTCGACGTAGAGACCGCCGGGGCCGAAGATGTCGCTGAGGCGAGAGGTCAGCTTGGTGGCCAGCGGGACGTCGTCGCGCAGCAGGGCCTGGTTGACCACGCCGCCCAGGCAGCCCGTGGTGGCGATGACGCCCTCGTGGTGGCGCTCGAGCAGCTCCCAGTCGACGCGCGCTTTGTAGTAGTACCCGTCCAGGTACGCGGCCGACGTCAGCTTCATCAGGTTCTTGTAGCCCTGGTTGGTCTCGGCCAGGAGGGTCAGGTGGTAGTAGAGCTTCTCCCCCTCGCCGATCTCGCCGCCGGTGTCGTCGACCCTCCCCCGGCGGACCGGGCGCTCGAAGCGGCTCTCGCCGGCCATGTAGGCCTCGGTGCCGATGACCGGCGTGATGCCAGCCTTGCGGGCGGCGCGGTAGAAGTCGAGGACTCCGTACATGTTGCCGTGGTCGGTGATGCCGATCGCCGGCTGGCCGTCGGCGGCGGCGGCGGCGATGACCTCGTCGATGCGCGCCGCCCCGTCGAGCATGGAGTACTCGGTGTGGACGTGGAGATGGGCGAAGCTGTCCCCCACCGGGGACCCCCTGTGGACGGCTTGTGGACGAGTTACAGCGATGTCATTCTAGGCGCGCCGGCGGGGGCGGGAAAGGGTTGCGCAGGATAGTGGCGTGACCGCGCCGCTCAGCCGGGCCCAGGTGCTGGCGTTGCGGGCCGCCGCCAGGGGCTGGGCCGGCGTCGGCCGGCGGGCGACCTGGCCGGCGGGGCCGGTCTCATCGGGCTGCGCCGGCCGCCGGCGACTCGCAAGGCCCACCAGATCAGCGGCACCTGCAGGGGCAGCCGGGCCCACGCCAGCCCGTAGGGCACCCCGCCGTCGATGGCCATCTTGACGTTGGCGGGGAACACGACCACGAAGACGCCGGCGGCGGCATACCCACCGAGCCGGCGGGTGCGGGGGTGGGCGACCAGGCCGGCGCAGGCCAGCTCCGCCACCCCGCTCCAGCGCACCCAGAACCCGGGGTCGTCGAACATCCCGGGGACGATGCGCTCGTAGGATCGCGGCACCACGAAGTGGGCGGCGCCGGCGACGGCGAGCAGCGCGGCGAGCGACAGGGCGCGGCGGGATTCGGTCACAGTGGTTGTTCGGCGCCGCTCACCGAGCGTATGGCCGGCCGGGCTGCGACAATTGTGGCCGTGCCGTCAGCGCCACCGTCGAGCGGAGGTTCCCTCCTGCTGGGTTGCGCCCGTGACCTGCAGCGCGACCAGCTCGGCACCTACGCGCGGGCCATGGCGGCCCATGGCGACATCGCCCGCTTCCGGGTCGGCCCCTCTGGCATCGGCTTCACATTCGACGCCACCTTCGCGCCGGAGGGCGCCCGCCAGGTCCTCGCCGCCGACGCCGGCCACTACGTGAAGGACGCGCCGGTGATCTCGGAGTTCCGCCACTTCCTGGGCGACGGGCTCCTCGTCAGCCGGGGCGACCGGTGGCTCAGCCACCGGCGGATCGCCCAGCCGCTGTTCACCCGCAAGGCGGTGGACGGCCACCGCGCCACAGTCGCCCGGGCGGCGGCCGACCTGGCCGAGTGGTGTGAGCCCGACGCCGCCGCCGGCCGCCCGGTCGATCTCCACGCCCTCTCCATGCGCTACGCCCTGCACGCGCTCGGGATCACGGTCTTCGGCGACGACGTGGCCGGGGTGGCGCCGGTGCTGCGGGACATCCTCCCCCCCCTCGGCGAGCACCTCAAGCGCCGGGCGCTGGCGCCGGTGCGCACGCCCCACAGCTGGCCCACGCCGGCGAACCGGCGCGGGGAGGCCATCCGCCAGTCGGTCTGGGACCTGGCCGACGAGCTCATCGCCGACCGTCGAGCCGCGGGCGCAGAAGGCGATGACCTCCTCAGCCGGCTGCTGCGGGCCCGCGATCCCGACACGGGCGCCGGCCTGAGCGACGACGACGTGCGCGACGAGGTCATCATCTTCCTCGTCGCCGGCCACGAGACGACCGGCAGCGCCTTGGCCTTCACGCTGTACCTGCTCGGTCGCCATCCCGACGTCCAGGACCGGGTGCGAAGCGAGGTGGCCGGAGCGGCAGGGGGTGACGTCGACCACCTCCCGTACACCACCCAGGTCGTCAACGAGGCCATGCGGCTGTACCCGCCGGCCCACACGGTCGTGCGGCGGGCGGTCGAGGAGACCGAGTTGCTCGGCTACCCCGTGGACAAGGGCCGCATCCTGGCCGTGAGCATCTGGGGGATCCACCACCGGCCGTCGGTATGGGACGATCCATTCGAGTTCCGCCCCGACCGCCTCGAGGGCGCCACCCGGCGCTCGTCGGGCTACACCCACCTCCCCTTCGGGGGCGGGCCGAGGGCCTGCATCGGCGAGCACCTGGCCATGGCCGAGCTTGTGGCCGCGGTGGCGGCCATCGCCGGCCGCTACCGGCTCACCGCGTTGCAAGACGAGCCCGGCGTGGAGGTCGACCTCTCGCTGCGCCCCCGGGGCACCATGCCGTGCCGGCTGGAGCCACTGGATTAACGCCGGCCGGTGTCGTCTGGCCGCCTAGCGGCGGGCGGTGTCGTCTGGCCGCCTAGCGGCGGGCGGTGTCGTCTGGCCGCCTAGCGGCGGGCGGTGTCGTCTGGCCGCCTAGCGGCGGGCGTAGCGCCGGCGGCCTCCCACTGGGACGGTGGCGACCAGCGGGGCGGCGGCCCAGACGGCCAGGCCGAGGGCCAGGAAGCCGAGCTCGTTGACGTTGAAGTCGTCGCTGAAGGCGGACAGGGCGGCGATGGCGAAGAGAACGACGGCCACGATGAGGAGGATCCGGTTCATGCCCGAGCTGTACCCCCGGAGGGGGGTCCACTCCCCTGCAGGGCCATCGCGGTAGCGTCGCCGGCGAGCGGGAGGGATGCCTTCGGGCGCCTCCGGGCGGAGCAGCGCATGACCATCGCGAGCGAACGATCGATCCCTGGAGGCGGATGTCGTGCGTACCTCCGAGTGCGGCAATGCCGCTTCAAAGCGACCTCCCTCCCGCTCACCCCTCGACGCACTGGACACCGACGGGCCCTGGGTGGCCGCCGTGGACGCCTTCCGCACCCGCTGCCCCCGCCGGCTCGACCGCATCGCCGACTACGACCGGCTGCTCGACGCCGGCGCCCACCTCCGCCTCGGCGCCGACGTGCTGGCCGGGAGCCACCGGCCGGCGCCGCCGGTGGAGGGATGGCTGAACAAGGCCGACGGCCGCAAGAAGCGGGTGTTCTCCTACCCTGCCCCCGACGAGTTGCTGTTCCGCACCGTCAACCGCCTCCTGCAGCCGGCGGCGGCCGAGGCGGCCTCGCCGTGGTGCCGGTCGTTCCTGCCCGGCGGCGGGGCGCGGACGTCGTTCCGCAGCCTGCTGGGCGACGGTGACCTGACCGCGAAAGCGGCCATACGTCTCGACGTGCGCGACTACTTCAACTCCATCGACGTCGACGACCTCCTGGGCCGGCTGCCGCCGGCGCTGGCCGTCGACCCCGTCCGCCCATTGCTGGAGGCGGCGCTGCGGGATCGGCGGGTGGTCGTCGGCGGGCAGGTGGTCGACGGTGGGCGCAAGGGGGTCATGGCCGGCACGCCCCTGGCCCCGCTCCTGGCCACGCTGTACCTGCGTGAGCTCGACGAGGAGGTGGCCGGCGCCGGCGTCACCTACGCCCGCTACAGCGACGACATCGTCGCCCTGGTCCCGCCGGCGGGCGCCGGCGAGCTCGACCGCCTGATCCGGTCCCGGCTGGCCGAGCGGGGCTTGGACGTGAACGAAGCGAAGTCGGCAGTCGCCGGCGCCGGCGAGCCGTGGGACTTCCTCGGCTTCCGCTACGACGACGGCGCCGTGGGGCTGGCCCCCCTCACCGAGCGCAAGCTCCGGGCCCGCTCCACCCGGTTGGCCCGCCGCCTGCTGCGGTGGAGGGAGCGCACGGGAGCGCCGCCGGAACGGGCCCTCGCCACCTTCCTCCGCCGGACCAACCGGCGGCTCTACGGCGCGCCCGGCGAGCGCAGCGACTTCTCCTGGGCCACGTGGTTCCTGCCCATGCTGGACGGCCCCCAGGGCCTCGTCGCCCTCGACGCCCACGTCCAGCGGGAGGCCCGTTACGCAGCCACCGGCCGGCGCACGGCACGGACCCGCCGCCAGGTGCCCTACGCCGCCCTGGTGACCGCCGGCCACGTGCCGCTGGTCACCGCCTTCTGGGCCGTGCGCGAGGGCCCGGCGGCCTACGAGGCGCTGGTGGACCGGCGCGCCGGCCTCGATCAGCCCTCGGCCAGCTGGCGGGCGACCGCGTAGATCAGCGTGGAGCGGGCCGAGTCGTCGAGACCCCGGGTTTCCAGCACGACGTCGGCCCCGCCTCCCGGCAGGAAGGCCAGGGCCCGCCCGTCGGGCAGGCTGGCCTGCCAGCCCCCGGCGACGCCTTCCAGGGGGGTCCGGCCGCCGGGCGGCTCCCAGTCGCGGTGCTCGGGGTACAGGCGGTAGAACAGCCCGACCGCGGCCCCACCTGCCACCCACCGCCGGCCCATCCCGAACTCCTCCTCGAGCACCTCGCTCCTGGTGCTGTGGGGGACGCCGGCCCGGTCACGGTCGGCGACGGGCAGCACGGCGGCCGGGTCGGTGAGCCCGCGCTCGCGCCAGCCGGGGCGGCCCAGCATGCCTTCGACGTAGGCCGTCCCCATCCGGGGGCCGGCCGCCGGCGCCGGCCGGCTCTCACCGCCCGACGACCCGGAGCGGGCCCGGGCCTCGCCCAGCGCCCCCTCCGCCGCCTTGGTGGCCTGCTCGGCCATCTCCTTGGCCTGCTCGGCCAGCTTCTTGGCTCGGTCCAGGAATCCCACGAGGGAGACGCTAGCGCCGCGGGGGCCAGCCGTCGGGCAACGCGGCCAGGCCGGCGGTGGGGCCCAGCCACTCGTACGCCCACGCCGGCCCGGCCGACGTCGACACCTCCACCCGCCGGTACAGGCTGCCCTCCTCCTCGATGTGGTCGAGCAGGTCGACGGCCGCCGCCACACGCGTCGGATCCAGGGTGACGACGACGCCGGGGATCGGACCGCCGGCGGCGTCGAAGCACACGCACGGGTAGCCGTGCCCGGTGTCCCAGAGGCGGCCGGCGGCGGTCGCCTCCTCCCAGGCGACGGCAAAGGGCGCCAGCGCCGGCCACAACCGCTCACCCGGCATGAGGGTGCCGTAGACGAAGACCCGGGTCACGCCGCCATTCTCGGCCTCGCGCCCAGAAATCCCTCAAGGTTCGGGCCAGGGCGGTCGAAAAAGGGTGCAGCGCGTGGTGGGTCTCGAGCGCCGGCAGGAAAGGGGTCGTCACGGATTCCAGGGGGCAGGAGGTCCACCCGAGCGCGGACGGGGTGACCCACTTCAGCATCGGCATCGGCCGCTCCGGCGGCACGGTGGTCATCACCATCCACGGCGTGAGCAGCTCCGAGGACTGGAAGCGGATCGACGCCGTCCTCCGCGACATCATCGACGCACAGGGGAACCTGGACGTGGTCCTCGACCTCGGCGAGGTCGCCACCCTCGAGCGCGACGCCGCGCCCCTCATCGTCTACGCTGCCCAGCGGGCCCACAGCCACGGCGGGCGCCTGCGCCTGGCCGACCGCGCCTGCCGGGACCGGGGCCAGGTGACCGGCCGGGGCTGACCTGCGCCTGCGCCGCCCTGCCGTTCGGCGGCCGTAACGTTGGCCATGGACACTCCCGAGGTCGACGAGTTCGCCCGCCACCACCTGATCGTCACCGAGCTGATCGCCCGGCTACCCAGCGTCCGCGACGACCCCGACGTGTTCGCCTTCGAGTGCGCCGAGCTGCGCAAGCACATCTCCAAGCTGGAGGAGTTCGGCCCCACCCAGTGACGTTTTCCGCCCCCGACGGGTGGGTAGCTGCCGGCGCATGGCCACCCAGCCCATCGTCCTCGAAGGCAACGGCGGCCGCGGCCGCGCCGGCGAGCTCACCTTCATCGGCACCGCCACGGTGCTCGTCCGCTTCGGCGGCTTCACCTTCCTGACCGACCCCAACTTCCTCCACCAGGGCGACTACGCCAAGCTCGGCTACGGCCTGCGCTCCCAGCGACTGACCGAGCCGTCGATGACGATCGCCGACCTGCCGGCGCTGGACTTCGTCGTCCTGTCCCACCACCACGGCGACCACTTCGACGAGATCGCCGCCGCCGAGCTGGACAAGCACCTCCCGATCGTCACCACGCCGCACGCGGCCAGGAAGCTCGAGCGCCAGGGTTTCGTGAACCCCATCGCCCTGGAGACCTGGGAGTCCCAAACGGTGACCCGCGGGGACCATTCGGTGCGGATCACCGCCATGCCGGGCAAGCACGCACCCCAGCCCCTCAACTCCCTTCTCCCGCCGGTGATGGGCAGCATGCTGGACTTCTCGACCGCCGGCGAGGAGACCTTCCGCCTCTACGTGACCGGCGACACCCTGCTCTTCGACGGCCTCAGCGAGGTCCCCAGGCGCTTCCCCGGCATCGACCTCGCCCTCATCCACCTCGGCGGCACCCGCGTGCTGGGGGTGCTGGTGACGATGGATGCCTCCCAGGGCGTGCGGGCACTGCAGATCGTCCGGCCCAGGACCGCGGTGCCCATCCACTACCACGACTACACGGTGTTCAAGGACCCCCTCTCGACGTTCAAGGAGGCGGTGGCGGCGGCGTCACTGAAGACCAAGGTCGACTACGTGGCCCACGGCGAGACCTACCAGTTCATGCCGGCAAGGACAGCACCGGAGCAGTAGCGCCGGCGGCCGCACGTTGCGAGGCGACTACAGATAGGTACCGGGGCGGGTGGCGGCGTTGTCGCCGCCCGGCGGGTCGGCCATTCCGGGCGGGAGGCCAGGGCGGCCCCGCATCTGCTGCAGCTGGGCCTGGGCGGCCATCTGCTGGGAGAAGATGGCGGCCTGGATGCCGTGGAACAAGCCTTCCAGCCAGCCGACCAGCTGGGCCTGGGCCACCCGCAGCTCGGCATCGCTGGGGGTGTCGGCGGAGAACGGTGAGCTGAGGCGGGCGAGCTCGGACTTGAGGTCGCCCGACAGGCCGTCGGCCAGCTCCCGGACCGAGGTCTCGTAGATCTCACGGAGCCGGGAGCGGCCGGCGTCGTCCAGAGGCGCCCGGCGGACCTCCTCCAGCAGCTCCTTGGTCATCGAGCCGATGCGCAGCACCTTGGCCGGAGAGGCGACGGACTCCTTCGCCTCCTCCCCCTCCTCCGGCTCCGGGGCGACGACCAGCGTCGGCGGGTTGTCGGCAGCGATGGGGGTCTGGTCGGACATGGATGCGATCCTTCCCGATTTCAGCCCCGGCTAGCCAGCAGGGGGACCACCATCTCCTCGGGCGTAAGGGAGCCATGCCGGCAGCGCATCCACTGCTCCCCGGGGTCGGCAGGATCGAGGACGGCCACGTGCCGGCGGGGCGCGATCACCACGTCACCAAGGCGGGAGGCCACCTCGTCGGTCGGCTGGCCGCCGAACCAGCCCTGGTCGACCGCCTCCTGGCGGGTGCGGACCCACCCCAGGTCGCCGTAGTGGCGGCGGGCCGCGTCGGCCAGCCGGTCCTGGCCGCCGGGGCGGGCGTGGAGCCAGCGGAACCGCCCTTCGCCCGAGAGGAACGCGGTCGCATCGGCCACCTCCGGGTCCAGGGAGATGACGCGCTCCCCGACGTCGACCTGGCCGTGGTCGGAGACGACCACCAGGGCGGCGCCGGCGGGCAGCACCTGGATCAGGTCGCCGACGATGCGGTCGGCGGCCACCACCTCGGCGTCGTACTCGGGACCGAAGCCGAACTCGTGCGCCACCTTGTCGACACCGTCGTAGTAGGCGTAGACGAAGCGCTCGCCGTCGGCCAGGAGGGCGTCGACGGTGGCGACGATGGTGGAGGCCACCCGCCACCCGTACAGGCGAGCGCCGGCCATGTGGGCCCTGGTGAACCCCGACTCGGTCTTGTCGGCGCGGGTGACGACCGGGGCCTTGGTGGCGGCGAAGGGCTCGAGCACCTGGAACTGCTCCGGGGGCACCGAGTCACGGGCGTCGTCGTCGCCGGTCTTCCAGCGCAGGATGTTGAGGATGCGGTCGCCGGGAACCCGCACCCGGTAGCCGACCACGCCGTGGACCGCCGGTGGGGCACCGATGGTGATCGACGTGAGGGCGGTGGCGGTGGTGGAGGGGGCGACGGTGGTGATGGGCCCGCCGGCCATGGCGTTCATGGTCGGCGCCAGCCCGGGCCGCTCCTTCAGCTGGTGCCAGCCCAGGCCGTCGAGGACCATGAGCACGACCTGGCTGGCGCCCACCGCCGGGGCGGGCAGCCACGCCGGCGCCGGCGCCGCCCCGCCGTAGCGACCGGTGCGGAGAGCGGCGGCAACCACCTGGTCGATGCAGGCGCCGCCGTAGTCGGGAAGCGTCGGCTGGTCGCGGTCGCCCATCGGATCTCACGCTAGTGCTCCGTGGGGCTCCACCCGCAGCCGGCGCCACCGCCGTAGGATGGGGGGCGTGAAGGTGTCGACGAGGGGTGATTACGCCAGCCGGGCGTTGCTCTCACTGGCGCTTCACGCCGACGGGGCCAAGCCCACGTCGGTGCGCGACATCGCCGAGCGCACCGGGCTGCCCCAGCCCTACCTGGAGCAGATCCTCCTGGCCCTCAAGGGCGCCGGCCTGGTCCGGTCGAAGCGGGGCGTCGGCGGCGGCTACGTCCTGGCCCGCCCTCCGGCCGAGCTGACCCTGAGCCAGATCGTGAGCGCGGTCGACGGGCCCATCGTGGCCGGCGACTTCGGCGAGCCCCACCAGAACGGCGCCTGCGACCATGAGGGCCAGTGCGTCCTGCTGTCGGTGTGGGCAGACGTGGGCGAGCACATGCGCCAGCACCTGGATTCCTTCACCCTGGCCGACATGGTGTCGCGGGCACGCGGCAAACCTGCGGCACCGGCGCCGGCCGAGGGCCCGAGGAGCGAGATGGAGGAGCTCGAGCGCATCTCCGGCTGAGGCAGGAAAACTTCACGTCACAACGGCTCGCGCGGGGCTACGGTGCGCGTCCGTGGGGATCGCGATGGAAGTAACACCATCGGCGCTCGCGGTCGACCCCGGGCGCCTGGCCAGCATGAAGGTCCATCTGACCAACAGCGGGCCCGAGGCCTGCGACGTGGCCGTGGAGGTGCCGCCCGACGAGCGGGACTGGACGTGGGTCCACCCCGAGTCGTGCTCGGTCACCCCGGGCGAGGAAGTGGTGGCCACCGTCTTCTTCAAGCCCGCCTGCGGGCCCCACCCTGCCGCCGGCAGGCACACGGTGGAGATCGTGGCCCGACCCCTCGTCAGCGCCGAGGCCGAGGCCCACGGGGAGGGCACAGTGGAGGTGGGGCCGTTCGTCGACGCCGCCGGCGCCCTGGATCCCATGGTGGCCTACGACGTCATGGGCCACGACTACACGTTCAACCTGGAGAACCGGGGCAACGTGCCCATCACCGCCACCTTGAGCACCGACGACCCCTCGGGGGCGCTCCAGGTCGACGTCCAGCCGCGGACTCTCAGCGCCGGCCCCGGGGAGACGGCTGCGGCCGTCGTGTCGGTGCAGGCCCGCAAGAAGCTCAAGAAGGGGGAGAGCACCCACCGGGTCTGTGTGCTGGCCGAGGTCGAGGGCGGTTCCGAGCTACGGGTGGAGGGCGCCTTCCGCCAGCAGGGTGTGAAAGGCAGGAAGTAGCCCGCCTAGGGCCGCAGGGGGGGGTCGTTGGCCTTGGCGGTCTCTTCGGGGCGCAGGCCGCGGAAGATGGCGTCCTGCGACGGCGTGGCCGTGTCGGCCACGTCGACCAACCGGACCTCGGCCTTGGCCCCCAGGGCCTGGAGGGCGGCGGCCGGCGCCTTGACCACGGCGCCGAAGACCATGGGCGACGTGGGCGCGAACGCCTTGAGGGCCTTGTCCAGCCGGGCCACCTCCTGGGTGTAGAAGGTCTTGAAGGCGGGGTCGTCGACGGTGGGGATCAGCTTCTTGATCTCGTCGCGCTCGGTCGTGGTGGCCGCGGTCTGCTGCGTGGCCCAGGCCGCCAGGTCGCCGGTGACGACCGCCGGTTCCGTCCCCGGCGGGGCCACCAGCAGGCCGACGACCGTGTTGGTCCCGAGGAGCGTCTTCACCTGTGCCTGGGTCAAGTACTTGGTCAGCGACACCACCGCGACCCGTTCCTCCCTGTTGGCGGTCAACGCCGCCTTGCGGGCCGACACGTAGGCGGCCAGCTCGGTGCCGGGCGGGGGGCCTACCGCGGTG
>Ga0247713_1000020_pt1 | contig 118856 bp, 113 predicted proteins | sample 21E_NmetaG_FD_189936 | JGI IMG/M metagenome (GOLD analysis project Ga0247713, IMG submission 189936) | Soil microbial communities from hillslope of Landscape Evolution Observatory, University of Arizona, Oracle, AZ, United States - 2-1-E_N | ecosystem: Engineered > Artificial ecosystem >... | reverse complement strand
TGTCGCCGGGACCCGTCGTGACGCGCTCGGGCACGATCGCCTGGCCGCTCGCGACAGCAGGCAGCACGACAGCCAAGAGAGCGCCGACCAGCGCGCCGCGGACCATGGCGCAGGGTTACCCGGCGGGAGCCGCTGTGAGCCGCGCGCCCGGCAGGCTACGTCACCCGGCGCCGCTCGCCCGCGGCCCGCGGCTCAGCTCGCGCAGGCCGGCGATGCTCGGCACAAGCAGGTACTCGCCGGCGCGCACCGTGACGAAGCGCGGCTGGCCGGCCACGAAGCGCGGCGGCGAGCCCTGGATCGTCATCTTCGCCGTCGGGCGGTCGTCGGGCACGAGCACCCAATCCTTGTCCTCGCCGAGGCCGAAGATGTTGCCGTCCGCGCACCACTGGGCCTGGACGATCTCGAACTGGCGCTGGATCGAGCTGCAGAACGCGACGAAGACGAGCCCGCGGTCCTCGCCGTCGTCCTGCTCGCCGTCCGGAGCCGGGGGGCCGTACGGCATCCCGCGGCGGATCATCCGGTGACGCCGCGACCGCGTGGAGTGCCAGCCGAGCGCGTCGCGCGGGTTCACGCGGCGCACGTGCGCTCCCAGCGGGCAGCGCAGTCCCTCGGGATCGTCCTCGTAGCGGAAGTCGTTGATGCGGTCGGGCGTGAGGTAGCGGTCGTGGTCGTCGGCGCTCGTCGTCAGGGCGAGCGCCGTGCCGTCGCGCCAGCGACCCATGACCTTCGCCGCGAGCTCCTCCTCGTCGAGGCGCAGCGTCGCCGCCCGCTCGCGCAGCGCCCGCCGGAACGCGGCCACGTCCTGATGGAGCTTGCGGTAGACCATGAACGTCCCGTTGCGGCCCAGCGGCCCGCGCGGCGCGAGCGGCAGCTGGCGATCCTCGTCCTCGTAGCCGAGGATGAACTCGCCGAGCGCGAGCTCGTCCCAGCGGTCGTCGGCCTCCGGCTTGCCGTCGCCGCGCTTGGAGATGTTGCCGTCGCCGGCGACCGCCGGCTGCGCGAACCCGTCGGAGAAGCCGAAGTGCTCGCGGTTGCCGGCCAGGACGGCCGCCCGCTCGACGTGCAGGACCTTCAGCGGCGTGCCCTCGAGCTCGCCGAGCAGCTCGGCGACCGCGTCGTCGAGCCGACCCTGCTCGCGCGCGTTGAGCGTGACGAGGATGCTCGCCTCGCCGGTGCCGAAGCCCTCGTCCCAGTGCTCGGCGAGGTCCTCGCCGCTGTCGCGCATGTGCTCGGCGCGAGCCGCCATGCCCGCGCTGAACTCCTCGGGGAAGTCGTCGAGCAGCGGCGCCGGCACGCCCAGCGCCTGCAGGCCCGCGTAGGTCAGCGCGACGTTCAGCGTCGTCTCGGGCTTGCCCGCCTGCCACGGCTCGGCGGTCGTCACGCGCGGGACGACGGCGTCCAGCCAGGCGCGGCCGGCCGCGCCGTCGCCGACGTGCAGCCAGACGTACGCGGCGAACGGGAAGCCGTAGCCGCGCAGGACGTTGCCCTGCACGTCGCCCACGTCCAGCTTGGGCTCACCGAACGCGCGCATCATGGGAAGACCTTCCGGAAGGCCTGCAGCCGGTCGCCCGCGTCGAGCTCCTGCGCGCGCAGCGCGAAGGCCAGCGCCTGCTCGCGCGCCGCCAGCGCGTTGCGGACGTCCTGGACCGTGCTCTTGTTGTACGCGGCGACGAAGAACGAGGAGCGCACGCGGTGATCGAGCAGCCAGTTCACGAGCGCGGCCGGCATCGACAGCCCCGGACAGCCCTCGCAGCGACCCCAGACCTCGGGGACCTCGGCGGCCAGCACGTCGACGAGGTCCTCGAGGTAGGACCGCTGGTCGCCGTCGAACGAGCTCGTGAACAGCAGTTGGATGCGGCGCAGCCGGTCGGGCTTGGGCACGCACTCCGTCGGCAGGCGGTCGATGATCACCCAGCGCGCGAAGTGCGTGCGCGTCGAGCGCGCCAGCGGGCTCGCCGGCCCGCGCCCGAGGTCGGCGAGGTACGTGTGCAGCGCCTGCTCCTCGCCCGGCCGGATCGGCGTGAAGATGTTCAGCGCGCGGGCCTGTCCGTTGCGATCGCTCATAGGTGGCGCTGGACGTCGGTGAGGAACTGCTCCCACGCCGCGTCGAACTCGGCGGCGTCCATCTTCCGCGCCCGGGCGCGGAGGTCGTCGAGGCGCTCCTTGACCTCGAGTGCGGAGAGGATCATCGTCGTCGTGGCCTCCGGATAGGCGGAATAGAAGTGGCTCGCCGTGTACTCGTGGCGGGTGATGAACGCCTTGAACGGCGCCGCCGGGACCGGGCCCGGCCAGCCGTACGAGACGCCGAACGTCAGGCCGAGCTCGCGCGGCACGACGTACGAGAAGGCGTCGATGTACTGGCTCCAGGTCCCGTTGAAGTTGCTCTCGAAGAACTGGTGGGTGTGGCGCAGCTCCTCGCCCCGCAGCGAGTCCACGACGACCCAGCGCGCGAAGTGGATGAACGACAGCTTCACGAGCTTCGTGTGCAGGAACGGCAGGTAGGGGCTCAGGAAGAACAGGACGCGGTTGAACAGCACACCCAAGGGGCGCAGCGTGCTGATCGCCGTCAGTGCGGTCGCGCGCCCGCAGATGTTGGCCTTCTCGGCCTCGCCGGCGAGCGCGCGACGCTCCGCCGGGGTGAGTGTGCTCACTCAGACCACCCCCTTGCCATGTCGTGTTGAACAACGCACCTGCTCACCCCTTGCTCAGCGCGCGACCGAAGCTGTTGCGGTAGTCCTCGAGGTTGAAGGACGCGAGGAAGGCCGCCGCCGCGCGGCGGCCGCCGTTGATGAGGTCCGTCCGGCGAGGAGCGGACAGGTCGAAGTCAGTCGTGCCGACGTTGCCGGCGTCGACGGTGCACGTCCTCACGCGGGTGGAGGCGGTGACGAACCGCTCGTCCCAGGCGCTGGACTGCGTCTGCGAGATGTCGACGGCGAGCGCCGCCGGCCAGCCCAGCATCCGCACGAACGCCCGCAGGCCACTGCCGACCGAGCGCCCGCCGACGAGCCGCAGGCCGAACGTCGGGCGCGCCGGGTCGCGCCTGCTCGCGTCGAACAGCCAGACGGGGAAGTTCGACAGCGTCCCGCCGTCGACGATCGTCGAGCGCCTGCCGGTGTTGCCGTCGTCGAGCTCGACGGGCTGGAAGAAGTAGGGCACGGACAGGCTCATGCGGGCGGCGTCGGCGACCTTGAAGCCGTCGGGGCTGATCGCGGCCTTGCGGCCGGGCAGCCTGTACCGGCGCAGGTCCTCGGGCAGCACGAGCAGGCGGTGGTTGGTCACGTCGGCGGCGATCATCCGCAGGCGGTACTCGTGCTCGGGCGGCTCGCCGTCCTGGGACTCCGAGCGGACGTCGCCGAACGTCATGCCGTCGAGCTCGGCGTCGAACCAGCGGCGGAACACCTCACCGCGGGCCAGCCCGCGGCGGCGCGCGAGGTTGATGGCGCCGCCGATCAGCTTCCCGCCGGGGCCCGAGTCCTGAAACGAGGCGAACGGCGCGTCGTTGAGCAGCGCGGCCAGGTCGGATGCGGGGCGGCCGGTCGCCAGGTACGCGGCGATGATCGCGCCGGCGCTCGTGCCGGCCACGTTGCGCCAGGCGCTGACCGACAGGCGCTCGTTCTCGGCGAACTCGAGCAGCGCGCCGGCGATCGCCAAACCCTTGATCCCGCCGCCCTGGAAGGCGCCGTCGGCCTCGATGACCGTCATCGCGATTCGCCGGCCCTCCGCCACGGCGCGAAGGCGTTGTCCAGCCCGCGCAACGCCGGGCGCAGCGCCGGGTAGTGGCGCAGCAGGACGTCGCCCATCTGGTTGTCGTCGATCCAGTCGATGCCGGCCTGGGTGTAGACCTGGGCGTTGTAGTCGCGGCCGAAGAAGCGGTCGCTGTTGAGCCGCCGCGACGCCATGAGCACGAAGATGCGAAACGCCGTGTCGCTGAACGCGAAGCCCCTGGGCAGCGGCTCGGCGTACATGCCGACCATGAGGTCGACGCGCTCTACGTCGCCGTAGACGCGCTCGAGCTCCTCGGCCCAAGTCGGGTTGTCGGTGAGCTGCCCAAACGACGTCGGCACCGGCAGGTGCACCTGGCGGCGAAACTCGCAGTAGCGCGGCACGCCGAGCTCGCGGTTGCGGATGATGTCGGTCGCCGCGAGGTCCATGAAGTGGCCGTCGGGCCGCTCGAACTCCTGCAGGAAGTGCGGGAAGTTGTGCATGCACACGACGCCCGGGTGCTCGGTCCCCAGCGAGTACAGCAGGTCGGTCATCTCCATCGTCTGGCCGATCTCGAGCCCCCCGCTGCCGGTCAGCTCGCGGAACGTCTTCTCGGCGAGCACGCTGTCGTCGCCGCTGTCGCGCAGCACGAAGTGGTCGGGCACGAGCGGGTGCATCCGGTAGACCGCCGTGAACTCCTCGGTCAGCGAGTACGGGACCCCGTAATGGTCCGACTGGCTGCCGGGGATGCCGCTGATGACCTCGCTGTCGGAGATGCGCCCGAAGAGCTTGCGCACGCGCTCCTCGGCGAGTCCGAACCAGTTGGCGCGCAGGGCGGTGACGGTCGTCGGGTGGCTGATGACCGCCGGCGTCCACTCCATCGTGTGGATCTTCGCCAGCAGCGCGGCGTTGATCAGCCGCGCGCGCTGGAAGAGCTGCTCGTCGGTCCAGCGCGGGAAGTCGGCCTTCAGGCGGTCGCAGATCGAGTTGTGCTCCAGCGTGAAGACCGTGTGGAGCATGAGCATCCCGAGCCAGAAGCCCGGCTCCTGGGTGGGGTCGTGCTTGGGGTCGAACGGCAGGCGGCCGTCGATTCCGACCTTGAGCTTGCCGTCCTCGTGCGCGCGAACGTGCTGCTGGGCCTGCAGCGACGTGCCGTAGATCGACGAGCCGTCCCACCAGTGCGTCTCGCTGTTGAGGTAGGTCGGCGGCTGGTCCGTCGAGCCCGGCGGGCGCGTCGGGTCCTCGAGCGTCTTCATGATCTTCAGCGGACGCTCGGGGAACGGGTCGTCCGCGGCGACGTCGATCGTCCACATGCGCGCCGGGTCGCCCTTTCCGTGGCTGAACCAGTCGCGGATCATGAACTGCAGCCACGCCGCGACGAGCGCGTTCACCGAGGTCGCCGGTATGAACGGGTCGCGCGTCAGCAGCTCCCTGCTGACGACCCTCGGGTTCGGCGTCAGGATGTCCGGCTCGCGCTCCGGCCAGGTCAGCTCGATCGGGACGTTGCGGCCGAACCGCGATCCGGCGCGTCCCATCTGCGGGTCGTCGAGGTCGTTGTAGCTGCCGTCCGGCGTGCGCTCGACGAGAAAGCGCGGATGGAACGGCTCGACCGGCGGCTCGTCGACCGTCGGAGCCGTGCGCGTGTCGTAGAGGTTGCGCTTGCGCAGGATGTTGCGCACGCCGACAAGCACGGCGAGCCCGGGCACCAGCGGCAGGCGGTGCCAGCCGAACTTGTGGTCGGCGCGCTGCGCGAGGCTGTCGAAGGCCCGCCAGAACGGCGTGCTGCGGTAGCCCTCCGGCTTGGACTCAGCGCGCTGCGCGAATGCCACGAGCAACAGACCTGCCGACGTGCCGAAGAGCACTCTCTGGACTCTGCGCAACCTCACGGCCGCCTCCATTCCCGGCGTCCTCGAGGATGTCCTCCGACGCCTTCTCGCTGAGCATGTACACGGATGTGACGATGAAGAAGCCCGGGATCCGGGGGAACACGGATGCGTCCACGACGCGCAGCCCCTCCGTCCCCCGGACGCGGAAGCGGCTGTCGACGACCGCCATCGTGTCCTCGGGCGGGCCCATCCGACACGTGCACGACGCGTGGTGGCCCCAGGCCTGGTCGCGCACCCATTCCTTGATCTGCTCGCGCGTGCGCACCGCGTCGCCGGGCAGCGCCTCGCGGGTCATGTACTCGGCGGAGTGCCGCATGAGGCGCCGCACGAACTCGACGCCGTCCGCCATCGCCTCGAGATCGTCCTCGTAGCCCTGGCTGCCCTCGTCGAAGTAGCGGAAGGAGATCGACGGCACGTCGCGCGGATCGCCCGAGCGCAACCGCACCGAGCCGGCGCGATTGGCCGTGTGCGCCTTCAGGATCGCCCAGGTGAAGTGGTGCTTGTCACGCGTCAGGCGCTCGGCGTAGCCCGGGTAGTAGCCCTCGAACCAGGCCGGCAGCCCGAAGACGAAGAGGTCCGGGTCGGGCTGGGCGCGACTGGACTTCATGACGATCCCGATCACGACGCCGTTGGAGGCGTACGCGCCCTTGCCCGTGCGCCACTCGTCGAATGCCCGGTCGGGCGGGTCGCCCGGGCGCGGCGGCCGGAAGGCCGCGTCGCGCAGCAGCGGGAAGTCCTTCTCCATCTCGCTGATGACGCCGACCTCGTAGCGGTCCTGCAGGTTCTCGCCGACGCCCGGCAGGTCGACGAGCACGGGGATCCCGTGCTGCTCGAGCTCCGCCGCGGGGCCGATCCCCGAGAGCTTGAGCAGCTGCGGCGTGTTGAACGCGCCGCCCGCGAGGACGACCTCTCGCTGCGCGCGCACCGTGACCCGCTCGGGCTGCTCGCCGGCGCCGTCGGCGCGCGGGTCGGCGCGATACAGGTGGCGGCCCGCCAGGTACTCGACGCCGACCGCGCGCGTGCCCTCGAACACGACGCGGCACGCGAGCGCGCCCGTGCGGATCGTCAGCTTGCCCGGATTTTCGATCTGCGCCGCGCGCAGGCAGTCGCGCGTGCTCACGCGGCCGCCGTTGCGCATCGCCAGCGGCGCGAACCAGAGCCCCTCGCGCGCGCCGCGGACGCGCCAGTCGTTGGGGTCGGCGAAGCTCTTCGGCGAGCCCGGCTGAAGGTCCTCGATGAGCCGCAGCGACCGCCGCAGCGTCTCGGAGAGCGTCGTCCGCGCGGCGGACAGGACGACGTCGACGAGCTGCTGGTCGCGCAGCGCGAGCTTCGGATCGGCCAGCGACGTGCACAGCCAGCCGTCCCATCCGTGCCGGGTGACGTTCGCGTAGAGGTTGCTCAGCCACGGGATGCGCGTCACGAGCCGCGCCAGGTAGGGGTTGCTCGGCATCGGCCACGGGCGCTTGACGTAGTCGCAGCGCTCCATGCGCTCGAAGCGCCCGCGCATCGCCTCGCTGTTGAACGAGGCGTCGCCGGTGATCGCCGCGAGGTCGTCCCAGTCGCGGTCGTGCGGGTACACGGTCAGCATCGCGTTGTGGGCGGTGCAGCCTCCGAGCGTCCCGGCCCTCGGATAGAGCACGCCGTCGCGCTCCTCGACGTACTTCGTGTCGCGGCGCTGGCGCTCGTCGTCGTCGTAGTGGCGCACGAAGAAGTCCCAGCGCAGGTCCGGGTGCTCCGTCGAGAGGCCGTGGAACGCGGGCACCTGGTACTCCCAGGGCTCCTCCGCCCCGCCGGCCTCGAGCACGAGCACGGTGTGGCCGGCGGCCGCGAGGTTCGCGGCAAGCGGGCCGCCGCCGGCTCCCGAGCCGACGATCACGTACTCGAAGCTCTCGCTCATCGCTTGCGACGCAGGCGGCGCCGGCCACGCTTCGGGTTGCTCCAGGCCAGCAGCGAGAGCAGGACGTTGACGGACGAGATCGCGACGCCCATCCGCGCCGATTTCTTCGGCAGCTGCCCGCCGGCGCCCGCGAGCGCGGCGGACACGGTGTCGCTGACGTGAATCACCGGAGCGACGGCGACCGCGTTGCGCAGGTGCTCGCCACGCGCGAACAGCAGCTCCGCGCCGATGTAGATCGTGCGGATGCCGAACAGGCGCAGCGCGTAGACGGCGGCGGGGCTGGAGTCGGGATCGACCCCCAGGCGGCTGCTGAAGGGGCGCGTCGCGAACAGCGTCGCCACGCCGTTGAACAGCCGCACGGCTCCCAGCACATAGCGTGCCTTCGGTACGGCGCCTACCACCCGGATCGCCATGCGACTCCCTTCCCCAGACCTCGCCTCGGGCGCAAGCATGTCCGCTTTGCGCCCGGACGGCAACTGAACTTTTCGGTGGCGCGGGGCGCGCGCCGGCCGATTCGGCGCACGGAGCAGAACTCGTGTCGATTTCGTCACGGCTCGTTCGACGCATCGGTACAAAGCCAGTTCCGACCCCAGGAGGGATCCCGATGCGCGTCATGGTCATCGTCAAGGCGACCCCCGAGAGCGAAGCCGGCAAGCTGCCGAGCACCGAGCTGCTCGAGGCGATGGGCAGGTACAACGAGGAGCTCGCGAAGGCCGGCATCCTGCTGGCCGGCGAGGGGCTGCAGCCGAGCTCGAAGGGGGCGCGGGTGCGCTTCAAGGGCGCCGAGCGCAGCGTCGTCGACGGACCGTTCGCCGAGACGAAGGAGCTGATCGCCGGCTTCTGGCTCTGGGACGTCCGCTCGATGGACGAGGCGATCGAGTGGGTCCGGCGCTGCCCGAACCCGATGGAGAGCGAGTCCGAGATCGAGATCAGGCCGGTGTTCGAGCTCGACGACTTCGGCGAGCGGATGACCCCGGAGCTGCGCGAGGCCGAGGAGCGCCTGCGCCGGGAGGTCGAAGCGGGCAGCTGAGCGGGTGCAGGCGAGCCCGCGACGCCGGACAGCGTGACTGCCATTGCGGCCATCGAGCGACATCCGACGACGCGGCCGAGCAGCCGACCGGCGCGAGCGTCACTCGTGTTCGGGTGTGCCGGCCGCGGGTAGCGGGACGGGGGTGCACACCGCCTCGGACTCCTCCGCGTGCGCGACATGACGAGCGCGGCGGCGGCGCTCGGCTACCGGCCGGCCGCCGGCGCGGTCGACGAGGCGTTCGAGGACGACGGCGGCGTGCGGCGCGCGTACGCCGGCGTCCTGCACGCGCTGGCCGCGGCCGGGCCGGCGGCGGCCGCTGCGGCGGTCGCCGCCGGCGTCGAGCGCGACGCGATCGTGCACGGCGCGGGCGAAGGCGCCCACCCCGTCGCGATCGACGCCGTGCCCCGCGTCTTCGCCGCCGAGGAGTGGGCGCGGATCGAGGCCGGCCTGGCGCAGCGCGTCGGTGCGCTCGAGGCGTTCGTCCGCGACGCGTTCGGGCCGCGCGAGGCGTTTCGCTCCGGCGTCGTGCCGGGCGACCTGCTCGATCGCTGCCCGTGGTTCGAGCCGGACGTCGCCGCGCTTCCCGGCGACGACCGGCGGATCGCGGTCGCCGGCCCCGACATCGTCCGCGACGCGCGCGGCGAGCTCGTCGTCCTCGAGGACAACGTGCGCACGCCGACGCTCATGACGTTCGCCGTCGCCGCGCGGCGCCTCGTCGAGCCGGCGCTGCCCGGCGCGCCGCGTCCGCGGCCGCTGGAGGACGCGCTGCGCACGGCGCTGCTGCAGATGGCGGGCGACGGCAGCGTCGTCATCCTCGGCCGCGAGCCCGACAACATCGTGTGGTGGGAGCTCGAGCAGCTCGCGCGCATGACGGGCTGGCCGCTCGTCGGCGTGGACGACCTCGCGCCGCGCGGCGACCGGGTCGTGCGTCGCGGCGACGGCGCCGCGGTCGACGTCGTCTGGCGCCGCACGAACGAGGATCGCCTGCGCGACGGCGAAGGCCGCCCGACGGCGCTCGGTCGCCTGCTGCTCGGGCCGCTGCGCGCGGGCGCCGTGCGGGTGGTCAACGCCTTCGGCACCGGCGTGGCCGACGACAAGCGCACGTACCCCTACGTCGAGGCGCTCGTGCGGTTCTTCTGCGGCGAGGAGCCGCTGCTGCGCTCGGTCCCGGCCTGGGACCTCGCCGTCGACGAGCAGCGCGCCGAGGCGCTCGCCCGCTTCGACGAGCTCGTCTTCAAGCCGCGCGACGGCGCCGGAGGCAGCGGCGTCGTCCTCGCGCCGCGCGCGTCGCGCGACGAGCTCGCGGGGCTGCGCGCGGAGATCGAGCGCGAGCCGGCCGCCTGGATCGCGCAGGAGCCGGTCCTGCTGTCGACGCACCCGACCGTCGTCGACGGCCGCCTCGAGCCGCGCCACGTCGACCTGCGGCCGTTCGTCGTCGACGGGCGCGTGCTGCCCGGCGGGCTCAGCCGCTTCGCGGAGGCCGCGGGCGAGCTCGTGGTCAACCTCGCGCAGGGCGGCGGCGGCAAGGACGTGTGGGTGCTGGACTGACGGCCGCCTGGACGGTCGTCCTGCTCGGCCGGCGGTGCTGTCGTGAGAACCCGCCCGGCCGCCGATCGCAGGCCGCATGTCCTCTCGCCTGCTCGTCCGCCTCGCCGCCGCGGCCGTCGCGGCCCTCGCCTGCGCCCCGTCCGTCGCGTCCGCCGCCTCGACGTGCGCCGCTCGCGGCTACGCCATCACCCCGCTGCAGAGCAACACGTTCTACATCGACGTCGCGAGTAGGTACCTGGGGTCCTACGTCGGCTACGGCGTGCGCAACTCGACCGGCGCGTCGCGCTCGGAGCTGTGGCTGCGGCTCGAGAGCTTCAGCGGCGGGAGGATCGCGCCGGCGACCGGCGCCGCGGAGACGTCGCCGGTGCCGCTGGGCACCGTCGCGAGCGGCGCGTCGACGCCGTCGTACGCCTACCTGACGGCGTCGGCGGCCACGACCGCGGCGCAGTCCCACGACGTCGTGCTCTACAGCGGCCGGCCCGGCGCGGGCGGCACCGAGGTCTGCCGCGAGACGCAGACGATCTCCAGCGTCCAGGACGTCATCAAGGCCGCCGCCAACAAGGTCACCTCGGCGTCGGGCCCGTCCACGGCCGCACTCGGCTCGACGTTCACGATCACCGTCAACGGCGCGACCGGCCAGATCGGCTCCGGCATCGCCGCGGACCCCGGCGTGATCCGCTTCTCGCCGGCGGTGGCGGCCGGCTGGCCGTCGGACGCCTTCCGTCTGATCGGCGTGTCGCACCGCGTGCCCGCCGACGCGCCGCCGGCCGGCGACCTGCTGTCGCTGTCGAACATGAGCGGCGCCGACAGGCCCTACACCGTCACCTACACCTTCCGCGTCGTCGGCCCGACGTCGGCGCCCACGCCGATCGTGCCGGTGCAGAACATCGCCTCGGGCACGCAGGTCAAGCACACCGATCCGGGGTCCTTCGCCACGCTGGCCCCGATCCCGGTCGTCACGAGCACGGCGACGATCGCCGTCGCCGCCGGTGGCACCGCCCCGTACCCCTCCGGCACGCGCGTCCCGCTGTCGGCGACGATCACGAACACCGGATCGAGCCCCGTGAGCCTCGACGAGGTCACGCTGCGGTTGCCGGCCACATGGACAGCGGCCACCGGATCGTGGACCCGCGACGGCGCGGCGCTGGCCGAACCCTTCGACGCCGGCGCCGGCACGCTGCGCATCGCCGGACCGTTTCAGGTCGCCGCCGGCAGCACGAGCACGTTCCGCTTCGACGCGACCGCGGGCGACGCCGGCACCAGCGGATCGTTCTCCGCGGTCGGCAGGCTCGCAGGCGGCCAGGTCGACTCGACGCTCGATCCAGCCGACGACAGGCCCTCCGCGGTGACCCTGCGCGTGCTCGGCGCTCCGCGCGCCGCCGACGACACGATGTCCGTCGCCAGCGGCGTCGAGCGCGATCTCGACGTCCTCGCAAACGACGACCTCACCGGCAGCACGCCCACGCTGACGGTCATCAGCGGCCCCGCCAACGGCACCGCCACGGTCGTCGGCGAGCGCATCCGCTACCGCTCCGCCGACGGGTACGTCGGCAACGACTCGTTCGTCTACCGCGTCACGACGGCGGGCGGCGAGGACACCGCCACGGTGACGGTCACGAGCGCCGCGCCGCCCGCCGCCCCCGCCCCGCCCGACCGGACGTCGACCGGCGCCGGCACGGCGCCCCAGACCACCACGCTGCCGACGCCCGACGGCGGCAGCGTGACGCTGCTGCACGACGGCGCGCCCGCCACCACGCTGTCGGTCCCCGGCGAGGGCACGTACGCGCTCGACCCGGCGACCGGCATCGTGACGTTCGATCCGGTGCTCGGGTTCCACGGTCGCGCCGCCGGCGTCGCCTACCGGGTGACCGACGCCTTCGGCCAGAGCGGTGAGGCAACCTACCGGCCGACGGTGACGGCGCCCGCGGCGCCGTCGCCCGCCGACCTGACGTCGACGGCCGCCGCGCCCGCGCCGCAGAGCGTCACGATCGAGGTCCCCGCCCGCGGCAGCGTCACGCTGCTCGACGGCGACGCGACGGCGACGGACTCGGTCGCCGCCGAGGGCGAGGGCACGTACACGCTCGACCGCAACGACGGGCGGCTGACGTTCGAGCCGGCCGCCGGCTTCAGCGGCGCGGCACGCGGCGTCCTGTTCCGCGTGACCGACGCCTACGGCCAGAGCGCCACCGCGACCTACCGCCCGACCGTGACGCTGCCGCCCGCGCCGGATGCGCCGACGGTCACGTCGACGGGCACCGGCATCGCCGCGCACACGCAGACGCTCGGCTTCCCGCCGGGCGGCGGCGTGACGCTGATCGGCCCCGGCGGCGCCGCCGCGCTCGCCGTCACCGTCGACGGCGAGGGCACCTACGCCCTCGACCAGGAGACGGGCGTGGTGACGTTCACCCCGGTGCTCGGCTTCTCCGGCAGCACGTCGATCGCCTACCGCGTCACCGACGCCTACGGCCAGGCGACCGCCGGCAGCTACCGGCCGACGGTCCACGCGCCGGCGCCCGCGCCCGCCGTCGACGTCGCCTCGAGCGGCATCGGCACGCAGCCCCAGCACGAGATCCTGGCGATCCCCGCCGGCGCCACGGTCACGCTGCTCGACGCCCTCGGCCGGCCGGTCAGCAGCCTGCTCGTGCCCGGCGAGGGCATCTACACGCTGGACGCGCAGACCGGCGCCGTCAGCTTCGTGCCATTGCTCGGGTTCCGCGGCACCGCCACCGCGGTCGTCTACCGGATCACCGACGCCTACGGCCAGCGGTCGGAGGCGACGTACCGCGCGACGGTCACGGCGCCGGCGCCGGCCGTCGCGCCCGCGCAGTCCTCGAGCGGCGCCGCCGGCGTCGAGCAGGCGCACGCGATCCCCGTACCGGAGGGCGGCTCGATCTCGCTCGTCGACGCCGACGGCCGCAGCACGAGCACGCTGCGCATCGAGGGCATCGGGACCTACGCGGTCGACGCCGCCAGCGGCATCGTCACGTTCACGCCCGACGCCGCGTTCGGCGGCACGCCGCCGCCCGTGCTGTACCGCATCACCGACGCCTACGGCCAGGTCTCGGAGGGCACGTACAGCGTCACGGTCGTCGTGACGGACGCGGCCCCGGCGGCCGGCGCCGCGCCCCCGGCGGCCGGCGCCGCGCCCGCCGCGGCGCCGGCTCCCGCCCCTGGGGCTGCGGCGGTCTGCGCCAGCCGCCGGAAGATGGTCATCAACTGGATCGTCAAGCCGCGCGTGCGCCTGCGGCGCATCGTCGTGACCGTCAACGGCGAGCGCACCGCGTCGCTGTCGGGGCGTGCACGACGCACGACCGTCGACATGCGGGGCCGCCCGGCGCAGATCGTCAAGGTCGTCGTCACGGGGACGACGACCACCGGCCGCCGGATCGCCACGACGCGGACCTACCGCACCTGCGTGCCGTCGCAGAGCGGGCCGCGGCTGCCGACGCTGCGCCTGCGCTGAGCCGGGCTCCGGAGCGCGCCGCGCCTACCCTCCGGGGATGGACACGTCCGCCCTGCCGCTCACCCGAAGCCAGGCGGTCGCGTTCCGGGTCGCGCGCCACCATCTCGGCGAGCGGCTCGGCGCCGACGGGGCGCAGGCCGCCGCCTGGGTGGGGCTGCAGGACACCCCGCCCGGGACGGCCGCACTTTCGCTGGCCGCGAGGGCGGACGTCGATCCCGGCGCGCTCGACGAGCTCGTCGTCGTGCCGAGCGTGCGCGGCGCGCCGCTCGCCGTCGCCGCGCGCGACCTCGCGGTCTTCACGGCCGGCCTCGACCCGCCGGACGAGGAGGCGGCGAAGGCGGTCGTCGGCAACGCCTGGAGGTCGCTGGACGGGATCACGGCGATGGACGCGCTGGACCGCGTCAGCGAGGTTGTCCACGACAGCCTGCGCGACGGCCCGCTCGCGCGCGACGACTTCCACCAGGCGCTGCGCGAGCGCCTGCCGGCCGAGCTGCTGTGGTGGTGCAGGGGCTGCGGCAGCCACCACGTCCACCCGTCGCTGTGGCGGGCCACCGGGATCCGCGGCGTGCTGGCGATCGTCGGGCGCGCGGGGCGCAGCGCCGTCTTCGGGCTGCCCCCGGAGGCTGCGGCGGTCGACGACCCCGGCGCCGAGCTGGCCCGCCGGTTCCTGCGCGCGTACGCCCCGGCCCGACCGAGGCTGCTGGCCGGCTGGGCGGGCCTGGCCGCGTCACACGCCGCCGCGCTGTGGCAGCGCGCCGGCGCGCTCGTCCGCGTGGACGTCGAGGGCACGAGCGCATGGGCGCTCGCCGAGGACGCGGCGGCGCTCGCGGAGCCGCCCCGCGCCGAGGGGGTGCGGCTGCTGGCGAACCTCGATCCGCTGCACGCCGGCCGCGACCGCGAGCTGCTGGTCCCCGACCCGGCGCTGCGCAAGCGCATCTGGACGGTGCTCGGCGGGCCCGGCACGGTGCTCGCCGGCGGGGCGGTGGCCGGCCTGTGGCGGCCCGCGAAGAGAGGCGCGAAGCTCACGGTCACCGTCGAGCCGCTGCGAGATCTCGCGCCGGCGACGCACGACGAGCTCGCCGCGGAGACCCAGCGCATCGCCCCCTTCCGCGGGGCCGGCGCCGCGGAGCTGCGGCTCGCGTCGCTGTAGGCGCGTACCGCGCTGATCCGCGAGGCGCTAGGTCGCGCAGTTGCCGGCGTGCTCTTCCAGCGCCGCCCAGAACGCCGCGCGCACCGCGTCGGCGCCCCACGCGTTCGGCTCGATGATGCGGCAGTACCAGAGACTGCGATCGCGCGGGCGGGCGTGCGGCTGGCCGGGGTCGCCCGCCTGCAGGCCGTGGCCGAGGAAGCGCCCGTGGACGTCCGCCACGACGGCGCCGTGCTCCGCGGCCACGGCGCGCAGCGCGGCGTTCAGCTCGGCCAGCACGTCGACGACGTCGGGCCACGCCGGAAGGCCGACGCGCCAGGCCTCGCCCGTGCCGTCGCTGGGGTCGTACACCGTGCCGACGACGATCGGATCCGCCGGCGCGACGACCGCGCGCAGGCGGTCGAGCGCTGCGCCCACGCGCGCGCGGACGGCACCGACCACGGCGAGCGCCAGGCGCGTGTCGCCGTAGGCGCCGAGCACGTCGTTGCCGCCCACGGTGAGCGTGACGACGCGCGGCGCGGCCCCGGAGGACTCGAGCCGCGGCAGCTGGACGTCGAGCACGGAGCCCGTCGTGCCGCCGTCCGTGGCGAGCAGCGCGAAGCCGAGCTCTGGTCGCGTCGTGGCGAGGTCGCGGCCGCGCCAGTCCGGGAAGTCGTCGTCGCGGTTGCGCGCCAGCAGGCTGGCGCCTCCGCGGCCCGGCCCGCCGGCGTACAGGTCGATCGAGATCGAGTCGCCGAGCGCGACGTACAGCGCCGGGGCGTCCGCGGTTCCGGGCATGCGCGCGGGATGCCCGGGCACCGGCGCGGCGACGCGCGCGCCCGTCGATCAGCCGCTCGGAAGGGCACGCTTGACATACCCCTCCGGGGTACACTAGGCTTCGCACAGATAAACCCCCGCCGGGTATCACGCAAAGGAGTCGGGCATGATCACCTATGAGCTCAGCGAGGCATCGGCAGCAGGCCTTCGTGAGCGCCTCGAGCTGCTCGAGCGCGAGCGCGCGTCGGCCACCCTGACCGGCCTCGCCCACAACGGCGTCTACCTGGCTGATCTGAGCAACGAGATCGCGGCCGTCCGCAGCGCCTACGTGGGCGCCGCGGTCACCGAGATCGCCTCGCTGCGCGCGGCGCTCGGCTGTCCGCTCGTCGGCTGACGCGCCCGACGTGGTCGTCGCGCGCCGGCCGGCGGCCGGGACGCCACGCGGGCCCACGCGACGACCGCCGTCCGAGCGGCTCTCGCGCCGCACGCCCGCCGTCAGCGAAGAACCCACGCACCAGGAGACGCACGGTGTCCATCGGAACCTCTCATCTCGCGATCGGCGCCACGCTCGGCGCGCTCGCGCTGTCGTCGGCCGGCGCCGCGCCGGCGACCGCCGACGTGCCGTTCGTCGCCGACCCGTCGGCGCGCAACGTCACGACCTACGGCTCGACCGCGGCCTGGTCGCGCCGCGCGCCGGACGGCTACCGGCTCGTCGTCGCGCGCGGCGGCAGGATCGCCGACGCGCCGGTGCCCGCCGCGTCCGAGCCCTACGACCCCGACCTCGGGCCGACGAAGGCCAACGGCCGCACGATCGTCTACGCCCGCGGCGGTGACCTGTACCGCCTCGACGTCGGCGCGCGCGCCGAGCGCAAGCTCACCGCCCTGTCGACGGCTGCGGCGGAGACGGCGCCGTCGTTCTTCAAGGAGACGATCGTCTTCGCCCGCACGTCCGGCGCGCGCACGGGGCTGTACCTGTCGCGCCCGGGCCGCTCGCTGACGCGCGTCTTCCGTAGCGCGGCGGCCGAGACCGACGTGGCCGAGACGCGCATCATCGGCCGCTTCGGCAGGGGCGCACGCTCGATCGTCCGGGTCATGAACATGGGCGCCGACGACGTCAGGATCGTCGCGCGGGCCAGGACGGGGCAGCGGCTGACCAGCCCGACGCTGACGCGCTTCAACGGCATCTGGCTGCGCGCCGGCGCGACCGAGTCGCGCGTCGAGACCGTCGGCGTCAACGCCCACCGCGGCCTCGATGTCCGGACCGCCGACCGCGCGCTGCCGGGCAGGGTCAGCTCGCTCGCGAGCTACCGGATCCCGACGCTCTACATGACCGACGGCGGCGTGCAGCGCATCGAGCCGAAGCTGCGCTTCGACCGCTGAGCGACGGCCGGCGCCCCGCGGCACCGCCGGGCGCCGGCTGCGCGCGGACCTCATCGCACATCGACCACAAAGGAGAGTTTCGTGTACCTCAAAGTCCTCATCGCCGTAGCCCTTGCCGCAGCGTTCACCGTGAGCGCCACGGCGCTCGGTCACGAGCGCGCCGGCGCCGCGACGAAGCGCTGTGCCAGCGTCGCGTTCACGCCCGACAGCGAGGACCTTGCGTCCGACATCCGCGCGACAGGGCTGACGTGCGGACTGGCACGCGACTTCATCCGCGACTCGGCGGGGCGGCCCGGCCCGCGCTTTCGCGGGTTCCGGTGCGCGAGCACGAGCGTGAACGCCGTCGACGCGCTGCCCTACCGGCGCTACCGCTGCACGGGCGCCGGCGACGTCATCCGCTGGCGGCGGTATTGAGCGGCCCGCGGACCGCGCCGTTCACTGTTATCGCGCGCTCCCGTTGACTGCGCCGGGGAGGTGACACTACAGTGCCCCATCGGCCGCGTGGGGACGGCCGCGGCACACCGCGGAGGCATGGATGAAGCGGAAGATGCTCACCTCGCTGGCGACGCTGATCGCCGCCTCGATGATCGTCGCGCCCGGAGCGCCGGCCGACCCCGGCAGCGCGCTGGACCCGGGCGGGGCGGTGACCGACGACCCGGCCGGAGAGCACCACCACGGCCTCGGGTTCGACGGCTCGGGCTTCTCGACGGTCGAGCCGTTCCTCGGCGGACAGCCGGCGGGCAAGCCGGGGAGCCGCCGGTCGCGCGACCTGCGCCTGGAGGGCGCGCTGAAGCTCGACCCGTTCAACGCCGGCGTGCACGGCGACGTTGCGGCCTTCAAGAAGCTCGCGTTCGTCGGCAAGTGGCGCGAGGCGTGCCCCGGCACGGGTGTCGACATCGTCGACATCTCGCGGCCGTCGAGCCCGGTGAAGATCGCCGACACGGCCGACTACGCCGACACCTCGATGGAGGACATGCAGGCGATGCGGATCGGCTCGCGCGACGTGCTCGCGATCGGCCTGCAGGACTGCGGCAACAACCTGACGCCCGGCGTCGGCAAGAGCGCGCTCGAGCTCGTCGACATCACGAACCCGCGCGCCCCCCGGACGCTCAGCCTCTTCGACGTCGACGCGCTCGGCGTCGACGCGACCGGCGTGCACGAGCTCGATCTCACGACCACCCCGAACGGCCGCGTGCTCGCGCTGCTGGCCGTTCCGGACCTCGAGGCGCGGACCTCCGACGACGCCGGCCTCAACGGCAGCGGCGACCTGCTGATCGTGGACATCACCAACCCCGTCGCTCCCGTCGCCGTGGGCGAGTGGGGGGTCCTCGACCACCCCGCCCTCGGCGTGCCGTTCTACCTCGACGTGCGGCAGGGCGCCGACGCGCGCACCTACCTGCACAGCGTGCGCGCGAACGCCGACGGGACGCGCGCGTACCTGTCCTACTGGGACGCGGGCGTCCTCACGCTCGACATCTCGGACCCGGCCTCGCCCGTTCTCCTCGGGCGCACGGCGTTCGCCCCCGGCGAGGAGGGCAACGCCCACTCCGTCGACGAGGGTCGGGGCGGCTCCATCCTCGCCCAGGCCGACGAGGACTACACGCCGTTCCACTCGGAGTTCCGCAGCAGCGCGTTCGCCGGCACCCGCCCGGCGATCGAGGCGGCGTTCACCCCGCTCATCGCAGAGCGGCCCAGCCGCGAGCTGGCCGGCGAGGTCGTCCACGTCGGGCGCGGCTGCCCGGCGAACTCGATCGCAGCGGGCTCGCCGCAGGACCCGTACCTCGCCGACCCGGCGGGCAGGATCGCGCTCGTCGAGCGCGGTGGCTGCCGCTTCGACCACAAGGTCGCACGGGCCCAGCTGGCGGGGGCGACGGGCGTGATCGTCTTCAACAACGCCGACGGCGGCGAGGCGCTCGTGCTCATGGGCGGGACGATCCCGGTGTCGATGCCCGACGGCTCGAGCGTGTCGATCACGATCGCGGCGATCTTCGTCCAGCGCAGCACCGGGCTGCTGCTGCGCGACGCGACGCCGCCGGTCACGGCAAGCGTCAAGGAGGTCTTCGACGGCTGGGGCTACCTGCGCCTCTACGACATCAGCGACCCGGCGAACCCCGTCGCGCTGTCGACGTTCGCGACCGCGAACACGAACAACGAGGCGGTGGCGACGGAGGGCACCTGGAGTGTCCACAACCCGGAGATCGTCGGCTCGAGGCTGTACGCCTCGTGGTACTCCGACGGCGTCCGGGTGATCGACATCTCCAACCCGCGCGCGCCGCGTGAGACCGCCTTCTGGACCGGCGCCGGAGCGCCCTCCGACGCACCGGCGGTCAACATCTGGAGCGTGGTCCCGCACAAGGGGCTGCTGCTGGCCAGCGACCGCAACTTCGGCTTGTACGTGCTCAAGAAGTCGCCGTAGCGGCGGGCGCGCGGGTCGCCGTCGCCGGCGGCCCGCGCCTCGCCGCCTACAGCCCGCAGAGCCGCTCGCTCAGCCGCCAGAGCTCGCGGCGGGCGGCGCGGTCGTAGGCCTGCCGGTGTGCGCGCGACTCGCGCTCGCCGTCGAAGTAGCGACCCGAGACGCCGTCGAGGCGCTCGTCGAGCGCGAGGCGCAGCGTCGCCGCGACCCCCTGCTCCAGCGAGTCGTGCGTGCGCCCGAAGCCCTCGCGCACCATCTTCGTCGGCATGAGCGTCGCGGGATGCAGCGCGTTCACCGCGATGCCGGGCTCCAGCCGCTCGGCCAGCTCGAACGTGAACGCGATCTGCGCGAGCTTGCTCTGGGCGTAGGCGCGGAAGCCGTCGTAGCCGCGCTCGAGCATCGGGTCGGCGAAGTCGATCGGCGCCTGGCCTGCCGAGGCGACGTTGACGATCCGCGCCGGCGCCGACGCGCGCAGCGCCCCCAGCAGGAGATGGGTGAGCAAAAACGGCGCGAGGTAGTTGACGGCGAACGTCAGCTCGATGCCGTCGGCGCTGGTCTGCCGGCGGCGCAGGTACACGCCGGCATTGTTGACGAGCACGTCGAGGCGGTCGTGCTCGCGCTGCAGCTCGCCGGCGAGGCGGCGTACCTCCTCCAGCGACGAGAAGTCGGCGAGGTGCAGCTGCAGCCGGTCGCTGCCGGTCGCCTCGCGGATCTCGCGGATCGCCGCCGCGCCGCGCTCGGCGTCGCGACCGTGGACGAGCACGTTCGCGCCGCGCGCGGCCAGCGCGTGTGCGAGGCCGCGCCCGAGGCCGTCGGTCGCACCCGTGACGAGCACGGTCGGCCGCACCCGCGGATGCACCGGCGCGCGCCGCCTACGCGCCGGCGGGCGCCGCCGATCCGGCGACCACGACGACGTCGAGCGTCCGCGGGCCGTGCACGCCCTCGACGCGCTCGAGCTCGATGTCCGACGTCGCCGACGGACCGGAGACGAGCGTGATCGGACGCGTCGCCGCGCCCGCCTGCGCCAGGGCGTCGAGGGCGGCCGGCACGTCGGCGAGGATCTGCTCGGCGCGCACGACGCAGACGTGGTGGTCGGGAACGAGCGTCAGCGCGCGCCGGCCGCAGGCCGGCGAGCCGTCGAGGACGATCGTGCCGGTCTCCGCGATCGCCAGGGCGCAGCCCGTCAGCACGGCGTCGGCGCCGTCGAGCTCGCGCGCCGTCAGCGGCGGCTCGTCGGGGAGCGCGTCGACGACGCCCGCCGCGCACGGCGGCGCGGGCGGCACGAGCACGCGCCGCCCGGCGAGCAGATCGCCCACGAGGGCCTCGAGCTCGCCGGCGCGGGCGCGGTGCACCCGCGCGCGGTACTCGGCGACGCGCGCGCAGAAGCGCTCCACGACCGCCGACGCGCCGGGCGCCGTCTCGCGACCGGCGCGCCGGTACGCGCGCGGGATCGCGACGCCCTCGCGCGGGCCGGCCGACGGCCCGAGCGCCGCGCGCACCCGCCCGAGCAGCTCCTCGCGGGCAGCGCCGGTCATGCGCGCGAGCGCCACCACTCGCGAAAGGTCTCGTCGGGCACCGCCGGCAGGTCGCGCGTGTCCGTCCAGGCCGACAGCGGCCCGCCGCGCAGCCGCGCGACGGGGCCGCGGCCGAGCCGCGCGAGGCGCTGCGCGCGCTCGTAGCGCCCGCGCGACGCGAACACCGCCGCCATCGCGCGCATCGCCGCCTTCTCCGGGTCGACGCGCGAGCGCTCCTCGCGCACGACGCGCCCGCGCAGATGTACGAGCACCGACGGGATGTCGATCTTCACCGGGCAGACCTCGTAGCAGGCGCCGCACAGCGACGACGCCCACGGCAGCGTCGGCGCGTCGCCGAGGCCGCGCATCTGCGGCGTGAGGATCGCGCCGATCGGACCGGGATAGACCGACTCGTAGGCGTGGCCGCCGGTGCGCGCGTACACCGGGCAGGCGTTGAGGCATGCCGAGCAGCGGATGCAGTGCAGCGCCTGGCGGCCGACCTCGTCCGCGAGCACGTTCGTACGGCCGTTGTCGAGCAGCACGAGGTGAAAGCTCTGCGGGCCGTCGCCGGGATGCACCCCGGTCCACAGCGACGTGTAGGGGTTCATCCGCTCGCCGGTCGAGGAGCGCGGCAGCAGCTGCAGCATGACCTCCAGATCGCGGAACTCGGGCAGCACCTTCTCGATCCCCATGACCGTCACGAGCACCTCGGGCAGCGTCGTGCAGAAGCGCCCGTTGCCCTCGGACTCGACGACGACCGTCGTGCCCGTCTCGGCCACCGCGAAGTTCGCCCCGCTGACCGCCACGGGCACGGTCATGAACTTCTCGCGCAGGTGCCGGCGCGCGGCCTCGGCGAGCGCCGAGGGCTCGGTCGACAGCGGCTCGCCGCCACTGATCGTGCGCTCGAACAGCGCGCGGATCTCGGCGCGGTTGCGGTGGATCGCCGGCACGAGGATGTGCGACGGGCTGTCGCCGCCGAGCTGCAGGATGAGCTCGGCGAGGTCGGTCTCGATCGCCGTGACGCCGTCGGCGGCGAGCGCGTCGTTGAGGCCGATCTCGTCGGTCGCCATCGACTTGACCTTGATGACCTCGCGCGCGCCGTGGTCGCGCGCGATGCGCGAGACGATCGCGTTCGCCTCGGCGCCGTCGCGCGCCCAGTGCACGACGCCGCCGGCGGACTGCACCGCCGCCTCGAGGCGCTCGAGCTGCTCGGGCAGCGTCGCCATCGCGTGCGCCTTGATCGCCGCGCCCGCGTCGCGCAGCGCCTGCCAGTCGGGCAGCTCCTCGACGACCGCGGCGCGCTTGGCGCGGATCGTCGTCGTCGCCTTGCCGACGTTGCGCCGCAGCTGGGCGTCGGCCAGCGACGCGCGCGCGGCGGCCGGAAAGCCGGCGCCGCTCATTCCGTGCTCGCCAGCACCTCGGCGAGGTGCATCGTCCGCACGCCGGCGCGCTGGCGCGCGAGCGCGCCGCCCATGTGCATGAGGCAGGAGTTGTCGGCCGCGACGCAGACCTCGGCGCGCGTGGCGAGCACGTTGTGCAGCTTGTCGCCGAGGATCGCGCTGGACGTGTCGGCGTTCTTGACCGCGAACGTGCCGCCGAAGCCGCAGCACTCGCGCGCGTCGGGCAGGTCGACGAGCTCGATGTCGCGGACGGCGCGCAGCAGGCGCAGCGGCCGGTCGCCGACCTCGAGCAGCCGCAGCGAGTGGCACGTCGGGTGGTAGGTCACGCGGTGCGGGAACGAGGCGCCGACGTCCTCGACGCCGAGCCGGTCGACGAGCAGCTCGGAGAGCTCGAGCACGCGCGGGCCGATCGCGTCGACCTCGCGCGCGAGGCCGGCGTCAGCGGCGAGCTCGGCGAGCCGCGGGTAGCCGTCGCGCACCATCCCGACGCACGACGCCGACGGCGACACGACGACGTCGCAGTCGCCGAAGACTCGCACGAAGCGGCGCGCCAGCGCGACCGCCTCGTGCCCGTAGCCGGTGTTGGCGTGCATCTGCCCGCAGCACGTCTGCTCCTCGGGGAACTCGACGGTGTGGCCGAGGCGCTCGAGCAGCTCGACGACCGCCCGCCCCGTCCCCGGGAACAGCGTGTCGTTGAAGCACGTGACGAAGAGCGCGATGCGCACCGCTGGCCGGCCTAGCGCGAGTACGCCGCCGGGACGCCCCCGTCGACGTTGAGCACGTTGCCGGTGCTCTTGCCCGAGCGCGCCGCCGAGGCGAAGTGCAGCACCGCCTGCGCGATGTCCTGCGGGTGGATGTTGACCTTCAGCGTCGTGCGCGCGCGGTAGTGCTCCTCGAGCTCGTCGGGCGCGATGCCGTACGCCGCCGCGCGCTCCTCGCGCCACGTCGAGCCCCAGATCCGCGAGCCCTGCAGCACGGCGTCGGGGTTGACCGTGTTGACGCGGATCCCGGCGGCGCCGCCCTCCTCGGCCAGACAGCGGGCGAGGTGCAGCTCCGCCGCCTTCGCTGACGAGTAGGCGGCGGCGTTCTTGCCGGCGACGAGCGCGTTCTTGGATGCGACGTAGACGATCGCGCCGCCCGTCGCCTGCTCGCGGAGGATGCGAAACGCCTCGCGCGACACGAGGAAGTAGCCCGTGCCGAGGATCGCGTGGTTGCGTTCCCACTCGCGCAGCGTCGTCTCCTCGATCGGCGCGCTGGAGGCGACGCCGGCGTTGGAGACGAGGATGTCGACGCCGCCGAACGCGAGCACGGCGGCGTCGAAGGCGCGGGCGACCGCGTCCTCGGACGTCACGTCGCCGCCGTGGGCGGCGCCCGCGTCGCCGAGCGCGGCGACCGCGTCGCGCGCGCCGCCTCCGTCGAGGTCGAAGCCGACGACGCACGCGCCCGCCCGCGCGAGGACGTCGACGACGGCGCGCCCGATCCCGCCCGCTGCGCCTGTCACGAGCGCGACCTTGCCCTGCAGCTCGCCGGGCGGCGGCGCCTGCGCGAGCTTGTAGAGCTCGAGCGGCCAGTACTCGACGGCGAAGCTCTCCTGCGCGGTCAGCGAGGTGAAGCCGCCGAGCGCGTCGGCGCCGGCCATGACCTCGATCGCCCGGTGATAGAGGTCGCGCGACAGGCGGCAGGCCTTCGGCGTCGTGCCGACGCCGACGAGGCCGACGTGCTGGACGAGCACGACGCGCGCGTCGGGGTCCGCCGGCACCGTCGTCTCGTCGGCGTAGGCCTCGACGTAGGCGCGGTAGTCGTCGCGATAGCGCGCTGCCGCCTCGCGGACGCGCGCGCGCAGCGCGGCGGCGTCGTCGGCCTGCGGGTCGAACGGGATCCACAGCGGCACGCGCTTGGTGTGCACGAGGTGGTCCGGGCAGGCCGCGCCGACGTCGGTCAGCGAGGCGGCTCGCTCGGAGGCGACGAACTGCAGCGCGCGCGGCGAGGTGTCGACGACGAGCACCTTCGCGCGCTCGCTCGACACCGCCCCGCGCAGCGTCGGCAGGATCTCGCGCAGCAGCCGCGCGCGGCGCTCGTCGTCGATCGCGCCGGCGCCCGTGGCCGGCCCGCCGAAGCGCGCCTGGCCCGTGGTGCGCGCGTTCGTGAACTCGACGGCCTGGTTGATGACCTGGATCGTGCGCCGGTAGGCCTGCTCGGCGCTGTCGCCCCAGACGACGAGCCCGTGCTTGGCGAGCACGATGAGCTTCAGGCCCGGGTTCTCGCGCACCGCGGCGCCGACCTGCCTGGCGAGCGTGAAGCCGGGGCGGATGTAGGGGATCCAGGCCGCCTCGTCGCCGAAGCACTCGGCCACGAGGCGCTCGCCGTCGACGTTGCCGGCGAGGACGTTGATGCCGTCGGGATGTGTGTGGTGGACGTGCGGCGCCGGGACGAACGCGTGCAGCAGCGTCTCGATCGACGACCGCGGCGCGGCCGGGTCGACCTGGCAGCGGGCGAGGTGGGCGACCATCTCCTCGTCGCTCATCGCCTCGCGCTCAAACAGCGGCAGCATCTCGTCCATCCGCAGCGGCGTGAAGTGCTCGCGGCCCATCGTCGCGAGGTCCGAGCCCGAGCCCTTGACCCACATGACGTCGATCTCGCGGCCGACGTGGTCGACGTCGCGGCCCTTGGCCGACGTGTTGCCGCCGCCGAAGTTCGCGACGGCGCGGTCGGAGCCGAGCAGGTGCGAGGCGAGCAGCACCTGGCCGAGCGCGTCGCCGGGGACCTCGGCCGCGTCGGGCCAGCGGTCCTCGGCCATGGCGATCATGCCCTCGATCGTTCTCACTGTCCCCACCCTCCGGCCACGCCTGCGGTGGCTCCTCGCTGTTCGACGATCCGCTCCAGGTAGCCCGACGCCCGCAGCGCCGCGACCGGGTCCTCGGCGGCGCCCGCCGCGGCGCGCACGCGCGCGCACAACGTGCGCACGTCGCTGCGGTAGGCGTCCAGCAGGGCCTCGTGGGCGCCGAGCACGTCGCCCGAGGCCTGCGCCGCCGACAGCGCGTCGCGGTCGACGAGCAGCGCCTTGGCGTAGGCCTCCTGGATGTTGACGACGCTCAGCACCATCGCCTCGACCTTGGCCTCGACGTTGTGCGCCTGGTCGATCGTCAGCCGCGGCAGCGAGCGCGACGGCGCGGCCAGCTCGACGAAGATCAGGAACAGCTCGAACGGGTTCACCGAGCCGACGATGAGGTCGTCGTCGGCGTACTTGCGGTTGTTGAAGTGGAAGCCGCCAAGCCGCCGCTCGTCGTCGAGGATCGCGACGATCTGCTCGATGTTGACGCCGTGCGCGTGGTGGCCGAGGTCGACGAGCACGCGCGCACGCTCGCCGAGCTTCTGGCAGACGAGCAGCGCCGAGCCCCAGTCGGCGAGGTCCGTGGCGTAGAAGGCGGGCTCGAAGAGCTTGTACTCGACGAGCATCTCCTGCTCGGCGGGCAGCGCGGCGTAGACCTCCGCGAGCGCGTCGACCATCCGCCGGCGGCGCGCGATGAGGTCGCCCTGGCCGGGGTAGTTCGTGCCGTCGGCGAACCACAGCGACTGCGCCGTCGAGCCGAGCTCGGTCGCGATCTGCACGCACTCGAGCAGGTGCTCGACGGCCTTGGCGCGGACCCGGTCGTCGGTGTGCGTGATCGACCCGAGCCTGTAGTCGGGATCCTGGAAGAGATTGGGGTTGACGGCGCCGATCCGCAGCCCGAGCGATGACGCGTGGTCGCGCAGCGCGCCGAGGTCGTCGACGCGATCCCACGGGAAGTGCAGCGCGACGGCGGGCGCGCAGCCGGTCAGGCGGTGGACCTCGGCGGCGTCCTCGAGGCGCTCGAAGGCGTCGCGCGGGCGGCCGGGCTGCTGAAAGGTGGCAAAGCGCGTGCCGGAGTCGCCGTACCCCCACGAGGGGGTCTCGATCTCCAGCTGCGCGAGGGCCTGTTCAGGCGACGGGTTCACTGCTGGTCCTTTCGACGAAGCGTTCGAAGATGCCGGCGCCGTCGCGCGGCTCGTACGCGACGGGCTCGGCCGAGGCGGCGGCGATCGCCCGCAGGTCGGCGAACGAGCCCAGCTCGCCGGTCGCGCGCGCCTGCACGAGCACGTTGCCCAGCGCGGTCGCCTCGACCGGGCCGGCGAGCACGGGCACGCCGAGCACGTCGGCGGTGAGCTGGCACAGCAGGGCGTTGCGCGCGCCGCCCCCGATGACGTGGACGACGTCGACCTCGCGGCCGCTGACGGCCTTGAGCTGCTCGAGCACGACGCGGTACTTGCACGCCAGCGAGGCGAGGATCGAGCGCGCGAACTCGCCGCGGTCGGCCGGCGGCTCCTGGCCCGTCGCGCGGCAGGCGGCGGCGATCCGCGCCGGCATGTCGCCGGGTGCGAGGAAGCGCTCGTCGTCGGGGTCGAACAGCGGGACGTCGGCGCGCGCCCGCTCGGCGAGCCGCGTGAGGTCCTCGTACGTGCACGGCTCCCACTGGCGGCGGCACTCCTGCACCAGCCACAGGCCCATGACGTTGCGCAGCAGACGGACCGTCCCCTCGATGCCGCGTTCGTTCGTGAGGTTGAAGGCGGCCGCCTGCGCCGTGAGGACGGGCTCGTCGAGCTCCAGCCCGAGCAGCGACCACGTGCCCGACGACAGGACGGCGGCGTTCGCGCCCTCGATCGGCGCCGCCGCGAACGCGGAGGCGGTGTCGTGGCCGGCGACCGTGTGGACCGGCGCCTCGCCGAGCTCGTGGTGCGCGAGCACCGGCCCGAGCACGACGCCGGGCTCGACGGGGTCGCCGGCGAACGGCGCGGCGGGCAGGCCGAGACGCGCGACGAGGTCGCGCGCCCACGTGGCGGTGCGAGCGTCGAGCAGCCCGGTCGTCGACGCGACGGTCGACTCGTTGGCGAGCACGCCGGTGAGCCACAGCCCGAAGAGGTCCGGGACGAGCGCGATCCGCTGCGCCGCGGCGAGCGCCGGGGTGCCCTCGTCGGCGAGCAGCTGGAAGACGGTGTTGATCGCGATCGTCTGGATGCCCGCGACGGCGTAGAGCTCCTCACGCGGGACGCGGGCGTGCGCGCGTTCGATCATCCCGCGGGTGCGCGTGTCGCGGTAGTGGAACGGCAGCCCGAGGACGCGGTCCGAGCCGTCGAGCAGCGCGTAGTCGACGCCCCAGGCGTCGATCCCGATGCCGTCGACGCGGCCGGCGAACCCGAGCCCGGTCAGCGACTCGGCGAAGAGGCTCATGAGGTTCCAGTGGATGCCGTCGGGCAGCCGCACCGGGCGGTTGTGGAAGCGGTGCACGAGCTCGAGCTCGACGCGCTCGCCCTCGAGCCGGCCGACGACGACGCGGCCGCTCTCGGCGCCGAGGTCGATCGCGGCGTACTCAGGCAAGGTGGAACACCAGCTCGAGGCGCTGCAGCGACTCGTCCGCGCGCTCGCCGAAGAACTCGCTCATCTCCGCCTGCCAGCGGTCGTTGACCTCCTTGGCGGCCATCGCGCGCTGCGCGGCCTCGAAGTCCTCGGTCTCGACGTAGCCGACGAGCAGCCCGTCGTCGCGCAGGAACAGCGAGTAGTTGCGCCAGCCGGCCTCGCGCAGCGCGTCGAGCATCTCCGGCCAGACCTCGCGGTGGCGGAGCCTGTACTCCTCCAGCCGGTCGGGCCGCACCTGCAGGCAGAAGCAGACGCGCTCCATCGTCAGCCGCCGACCCTCGCGCACCCGAGGCCGAGCAGCGCGGCGACGCGCTGCACCTCCGCGCCGGTGTGGCCGACGCCGAGCGCGACGTGGTGCGTCGGCCCCTCCGCGCACCACGCCTCGAAGAACTCGGCGGGCGGCGCCGCGAAGCGCAGCCGCGAGTTCGTGTTGCCGATCCGGAACGTGTCGCCGGGGACGGACTCGCCCTCCGCGACCACGAGCTTCAGGCGCCCGTCGGCGGTCTGCGTGCAGCCGACGATCGTGACCGGCCCGTAGCGGACCTTGAACTCGACGCTCAGGCCGCCGCCGGACTTGCCGTGGTAGAGCTTCAGCGCCCGCAGCGTCGGGCGCTCCTGCGCGATCGCGACGTGGCCGGGGCCGTCGTGGCCCATGAGCACGAAGTCCTCCTCGAAGTCCAGCGCGTAGAACTCGGTGAACGACCCGCCCGCGCCGAGCCGGTCGAGCAGCAGCTGGGCGATGTTCGTCTTCAGGTCGCCCTCGCCGGAGGTGATGACGCCCCGCGCGGTGAGCAGCGAGTTGCCGACGATGACGCCCGCGCCGAGCTGCTCGGCCTCGTTGCCGTCGACGCCGCGGTAGTAGTAGGTCAGGCCGTCGAGCTCGAAGTCGGCGACGAGCCGGTCCAGGCCGGCGGCGACGCGCGAGGACCAGGCGAGCTGCTCGTCGGTGATCGGTCCCGCGATCGGGTCGCCGGAGGGGTCGGCGAACGCGAACATCGCGCGGATCTCGGCCTCCTTGGCGGCGATCTCGTCGCCGGTCGCCGCCGCCGTGCGGGCGGCGAGGTCGTCGATCTCGAGCACCTCGACGTGCGCGCCGATCTGCGCGTGCACGGCGGTGAAGTCGGTGTACATGTCGAGCATCCCCGGATAGGTGTGCCCGAGGAACCCCAGGCGCGAGCGGCGCAGCGCGCGGGCGGCGCCGGCGGCGCGCACCCAGGCGGCGATCTTCGACCAGGCCCGCTCGTCGTCGTCGATCGTGCCCGCGACGGTGTCGTAGGCGATGCCGGCGCGCGTGCAGGCGCCGGCGATCTCCGGCACGCAGCAGGCGGCGCAGTTGGCCAGCCACTCGCCGGTGTCCGTGTTGGCGTAGTCGAGCGTCGGCGTCGGCTGCAGCCCGAGCAGCACGACCGGCACGCCGGCCGCCTGCAGCGCGGGCAGCACCTGGCTCGACGTCGCGTACGTGACGGCGTGGCAGAAGACGACGTCGACCTGCGAGGAGGCGAACAGGTCGCCGGCCTCGCGCGCCCGCGGGGCGGTGTCGACGAGACCCGCGCTCACGACGTCGGCGCCGAGCTGGGCGAGGCGCTCCTCCACGCGTCGCCCGTAGCCCTCGATGCGCGCCTTCAGCCCGGGGAACTGCGGCCAGTACGCCTCCAGGCCGATGCCGAGCAGCCCGGCCCGCGCGCGAGGCGCGGGCCGGGTGCCGGCGACGACCGCTGCAGTCGTCGCTTCGACCATGGCTAGAAGTCGAACTCGTCGATGTTCTGCCTGTTGAAGCGGGTCGGCGGGCCGAGGATCACCTCGCCGTTCTTGCCGACCGTGTGCTCGCCGAGCTTGCCGGACTTGAACTTGTCGCCCTCGGCGCCGGTGATGAGGTTCGAGGCCAGCGCGCCCGCCGCGTAGGCGGCGAGGTAGCCGACGTCCGCCGGGTTCCACAGCGCGAACTCGGTGACGGTGCCGTCCTTGACGAACTTGCGCATCTGGTTCGGCGTGCCGAGGCCGGTCAGCGCGATCTCGCCCTTCTTGTCCGACGTCGACAGGTAGCGCGCCGCGGCGGAGATGCCCACGGTCGTCGGCGAGATGATGCCCTTGAGGTTCGGATAGGCCTGGATCAGGCCCTGCGTCTCCTGGAAGGACTTCTGGTCGTCGTCGTCTCCGTAGGCGACCTTGACGAGCTTCATGTTCGGGTAGTTCTTGAGCTCCTCGCGCATGAACCTGATCCAGGTGTTCTGGTTCGTGGCGTTCGCGGTCGCCGACAGGATCGCGATCTCGCCGCGCGAGTCGATCTGCTCGGCGAGGATCTTCACCTGGTCGCGGCCGATCTGCTCGGACGACGCCTGGTTGACGAAGATCTTGCGGGCGTCGCTGGCCACGTCCGAGTCGAACGCCACGACGCTGATGCCCCGCCGGGCGGCGTTGCGCAGCGCCGGCGCGACGGCGTTGGGGTCGTTGCCGGCGATCGCCAGCACGTCGGGCCGCTTCTGGATGACGGAGTTGATCAGCGGGACCTGCGAGGACGCCGAGGCGTCCGTCGGCCCGACGAGCTCGTGCGTGCCGCCGAGCTCCTTGACGGCGTCGGCGAAGCCGCCGTGCTCGACCTCCTCGTAGGGGTTGCCGAGCTGCTTGGGCATCGAGACGAACTTCAGGCCCCTGCGGATCTCGCCGCCGGCGTTGGTCGCCCCGTCGTTCGCGGTCGTCGCCGCGCCGCCGGAGCCCGCCTCATCGTCCTGCGTCTCGCCGCAGGCGGCGAATAGGAAGGTCATCGCCAGCAGGGCGGCGATGATCGCCCACGGCGTACGGATGCGTTGCATGGTGTTCGAGCTCCTCCTAGTGCTGTGGCGCGTTCGTGGTGGCCGCTCGCCGCGACGGCCACGGGCCGCGCCGAGGGGTTGTCGAGCTGCCGCGCGCCTCCCGCGCGCGGCGCACGAGGTTCGGGCCGAGCACGGATCCGATCAGCAGGGTGCCGATGACGATCTGAACCCAGTACGACGAGATGCCCTCGGCGAGCGTGAGCGACTTCTGGATCGCGCCGAGCAGGCCGAGCGCCAGCACGACGCCGAGGATCGAGCCCTTGCCGCCGAAGATCGAGACGCCGCCGAGGACGACCGCCGCGACCGCGACGAGCTCGAACCCCTGGCCGACGTTCGCGGCCGCCGTCGAGTTGCGCAGGCTGATGACGACGCCGGCCAGCGCGGCGACGGCGCCGGACATGACGAACAGCCACATCTTCACGCGCTTGACGCGCAGCCCGGAGAAGCGCGCGGCCTCGACGTTGGCGCCGATCGCGAACACGCTGCGACCGAACGGCGTGGCGTGCAGCAGCACGCCGAACGCCACCGCGAGGATCGCGAAGAGCACCATCGTGTTCGGGATAGCGGTGCCGGCGAAGTTGCCGAACGCGCGGTCCGTCCAGGCGACCGGGAAGTCGGTCACCGAGCTGTCGCCGATGACGACGTAGGCCAGGCCGCGGAAGAGCGCCAGCGTGCCGATCGTGACGGCCAGCGACGGCAGCCCGAGCTGCGTGACGAGAAAGCCGTTGAACGCGCCGCACAGTGCGCCGACGCCGATGCAGATCGGCAGGATCAGCTCGATCGGCAGGCCGGCGTTCCACAGCGCGGCCATCACGGCGCTCGACAGCGCGAGCACCGAGGCGACGGAGAGGTCGATCTCCGCGGCGACGATGACGAGCGCCAGCGCGAGCGCGATGAGCGCGACCTCGCTGAGGTCCAGCGACGCCGTCGTGAACGAGTCGGCGGTGAGGAACTCGCTCGACAGGCTCTGGCCGACGATCACCGTGGCCAGCAGCAGGCCGGCGACGAGCACCTCCCAGCGGCCGAGCAGCTCGCGCGCCGCCGACCGGTCGGTGGTCGTCGCGGTCTCGGTCTCAGCCGGTGGCACGGCGCGAGCTCCTTTGTCGCAGGGCGGCCTCGAGCCGCAGGCTGACGAAGCGGTCGATCGCGATCGCGAGCACGAGCAGCGCGCCGATCGCGGCCATCTGCCAGAACGCGTCGACGCGCAGCACGATCAGCGCGGAGGTGATCGACCCGAGCAGCAGGGCGCCGAGGGCGGCGCCGTAGACGCTGCCGCTGCCGCCGAAGATCGCCACGCCGCCGACGACGGCGGCCGCCACGACCGTCAGCTCGTAGCCCGTGCCGGCGGTCGCGTCGACGGTGCCGAATCGCGCGGTGAACAGCACGCCGCCGAGGCCGGCGAGCGCGCCGGAGATCACGAACGCGGTGTTGACGCGGCGCTCGGTGCGGATGCCCGCCAGCCGCGCGGCCTCGGGGTTGGACCCGATCGCGTAGAACTCGCGCCCGAAGCGCAGGTTGCGCAGGCACTGGCCGACGACGAGCACCACGACGAGCGCGAACAGGACGAGGATCGGCACGCCCAGCAGCGAGTCGGTGCCGAGGTTCAGGAAGCGGTCGGGCAGCGTCTCGGCGTTGACCTGCCGCCCGTCGGTCCACAGGAACGCCAGGCCGCGGAAGATGTACAGCGTGCCCAGCGTGACGACGAGCGCCGGCACGCGCCCGAACGTCACGAGCACGCCGTTGAGCAGGCCGCAGGCGCCGCCGAGGCCCATGCCGAGCGCCAGGACGAGCGGGATCGGCAGCCCGGGGTCGTTGGACAGCAGAGAGCCGGCCATGAACGCGCTCAACCCGAGGATCGAGCCGACCGAGATGTCGATGTTGCGCGTGAGGATGACGAGCGTCTGGCCGACGGCCAGGATCGCGATGATCGCCGCGTTGAGCGCGAGGTTGCGCAGCGAGCCGGCGCCGACGAAGCGCGGCTCGAGGATCCCCGTGACGACGATCAGCAGCCCGAGCGCGAGCACGATGCCGAGCTCGCGCACGCGGAAGGCGATCTCCGTGATGCGGCGGGCGCGCTCGCCGCTGCGCGAGCCGATCGCGGGCTGCGGTGCGACGGCGGACTCGGCCGGCGTGCTCATGCCGCCACCGCGACGTGACCGGTCGCCGCCCGCATGACCGACTCCTCGTCGGCCTCGGCGCGGCTGAGCTCGGCGGTGATCCGGCCCTCGTGCATGACGAGGACGCGGTCGGCCATGCCGAGCACCTCGGGCAGCTCGGAGGAGACCATGAGCACGGCGAGCCCCTTCTGCGCGAGCTCGGACAGCAGCCGGTGGACCTCGGCCTTCGTGCCGACGTCGATGCCGCGCGTGGGCTCGTCGACGATCAGGACCCTCGGGTCCGTCGCCAGCCACTTCGCGAGCACGACCTTCTGCTGGTTTCCGCCCGACAGGAAGCCGACCGGGTCCTCGAGGCGGTGGTACTTCAGCTGCAGTCGCGCTGCCCATTCGGCGGCCAGCGAGCGCTCCGCCGGCCCGCGCAGCAGCCCGAACGTCGCCAGCGCCTTCAGGCGCGTCAGCGCGACGTTGCGCTGGATGGAGTGATCCATGACCAGGCCCTGCTGGCGGCGGTCCTCGGGCACGAAGCCGATGCCGGCGCGCATCGCGGCGAGCGGGCGGGCGGCGGGCAGGCGCTCGCCGGCGACGAGCACGGCGCCGCCGTCGGGCCTGTCGATGCCGAAGATCGCGCGCGCGACCTCGCTGCGGCCGGCGCCGACGAGGCCGGCCAGCGCGACGATCTCGCCGGCGCGCACCTCGAAGCTCACGTCGGTGAAGACCCCCTCGCGCGTGAGGCGCTCGACGCGCAGGACCGGCGGGCCGACCTCGCTGTCGAGCTTCGGGAACATCGCGGTGAGCTCGCGGCCGACCATCCTGCGGACGAGCTCGTCGGTCGTCAGCTCGGCGGTGTCGCCGGCGAAGACGACCTCGCCGTCGCGCATGACGGTCACCGTCGAGCAGATCTCGAAGACCTCCTCGAGGCGGTGGGAGATGAACAGCACCGCCGCGCCGCGGTCGCGCAGGGCGCGCACGACGCCGAACAGCCGCTCGACCTCGGGGCCCGACAGCGCCGCCGTCGGCTCGTCCATGATCAGCACGCGCGCCTCGAAGCTCAGCGCCTTGGCGATCTCGACGATCTGCTGGTCGGCGATCGACAGGCCGCGGACCGGCCGCTCGGCGTCGAGCCGCACGCCGAGGCGGTCGAGCAGCCCCTGGACCTCGTCGTGCATCGCCTTGCGGTCGATCCGCCGGCCGCTGCGAAGCGGGTGACGGCCCATGACGACGTTCTCGGCGACCGAGAGGTCCGGGAACAGCGTCGGCTCCTGGTAGATGACCGCGATGCCCGCGGCGCGCGCGTCGGGCGGCGCGTGGAAGTCGACGACCTCGCCGTCGACGAGCATCTCGCCGGCGTCGCGTCGGATGACGCCGGCCAGCAGCTTGACGAGCGTCGACTTGCCGGCGCCGTTCTCGCCGACGAGCGCGCGCACCTCGCCGGGGCGCAGCGCGATCGTGCCGTGGCGCAGCGCGCGCACGGCGCCGTAGGACTTGACGGCGTCGCGCAGCTCGACGATCGGCGCGACGTCCTCGGCGACGCTGCGCGGCGGCGCCTGCGCGGCGGGGCTCACCTGACCTCCTCGACCGCGATGCCGCGGTGGCGCAGCGCGCTGACGTGCTCGCGCGCGGCGTCGGCGACGAGCACGCGGTCGATCGCGTCGACCTCGGCGATCGCGTTGAGCCCCGTCGCCGCGAACTTCGAGCCGTCGACGAGCAGCAGCGACTCGCGCGCGTGGGCGACCATCGTGGCCTTGACCTCGGCCTCGAGCGCGTCGGCCTCGGTGAGGACGCCCTCGGGCGTGACGCCCTTGACGCTGAAGATGAGCTTGTCGGTGAAGTGGCGGCGGATCACGTCGATCGTGTGCGGGCCGACGAACGAGCGCGTGGCGGGACGCAGCGAGCCGGACAGGCCGACGAGCGACGCGTTCGGCGCGTCGGTCTGCGCGAGGAGGTCCATCACGGGGATCGAGTTCGTGAGCACCGTCAGGCGGCGGCCGGCGGCGAGCAGGCTGCGCACGGCCGCGTAGGCGGTCGTGGAGCTGTCGACAAAGACCGCCTCGCCGTCGCCGACGTGCGCCGCGGCGGCCGCGCCGAGGCGCCGCTTGGCCTCGGTCGCCTGCTCGAGGCGACTGCCGAAGGAGTCCTCCCGGCGGGTCGTCTGCGGCGTCACGGCGCCGCCGTGCGTCCGGCGCGCGCGGCCCTGGCGCTCGAGCTCGTGCAGGTCGCGGCGCGCCGTCATCGCCGACATCCCGAACTCGCTCTCGAGCTCGGCGACCGTGACGCTGCCCTTGGCTCGCAGGCGCTCGGCGATGAGCTCGCGGCGCTGGGCCGGAATCATCGGGCGGACCGAGTCGATGTTCTCTGCGCTCCGCATCTCTCCTCGCGATCGAACATAACCGCACATAACCGAACATGTCAAGGACGTTCCTGCGCAGGGGTGGTTGCGCGAGATCCGCCGCCCAAGCGGCCGCAGTCCCCACGTCGGATGTTCGATCGAACGCCGGGCCGCCGCCTCGACCGCCACGGCGCCGTGGCCTAGCCTGTTGCCCATGGCCACCGTGATCCCCATCGAGGAGCTCCGATGCACGCCGACTGCGGCGCTCTTCGAGGGCGGCGAGGAGCTCGCGGTCTCGATCTTCGTCACGCAGTACGAGCGCGGCCAGGGCCCGGCGCTGCACCTGCACCCCTACGCGGAGGCGTTCGTCGTGCAGACGGGAACGGCCGAGTTCACGGCCGGCGAGGAGCGGTTCACGGTCGCGGCGGGGCACCTGGTCGTCGTCCCCGCCCGGACGCCGCACGGCTTCACGTGCGCGGGCGACGACACGCTGCGCGTGGTGAGCGCGCACCCGAGCGGCACGGTCCAGCAGACCGACCTCTAGCCGGCGCCTACGACAGCAGCGTGGGCGTCGCCGATGACGAGGCGCGCGTCCTTGCGGGTGTGACAGCCGGACGCGCGGGTACCCACCATCACCGTGGTTGCCGCGGCCTCGCTCGTCGCCGTCGTCCTCATCTCGCTGCTCATCACGCGAGTCGCGACGGTCGCGCTGACGCTCACCGGCATGTCGCGCGAGAGCGCGCGCTTTCAGGCGCGCTCGGCGCTGTCGGGCGTGGGCTTCACGACGTCGGAGGCCGAGAGCGTCGTCAACCATCCCGTCCGGCGCCGGATCGTGATGGCGCTGATGCTCGTGGGCAGCGCCGGGGTCGTGACCGTCGTCGCGACGCTGATCCTGTCGCTCGCGAACACGAGCGCCGCGGAGAAGGGGGAGCGCCTGGCCTTCGTGCTCGGCGGCCTGCTCGCGCTCTGGCTCGTCGCGCGCAGCGCCTGGGTCGACGCCCGGCTGTCCAGGCTCATCGCGAGGATCCTGGCGCGCGTGTCGTCGCTCGACGCCCGCGACTACGCCGCGCTGCTGCACCTCGCAGGCGACCACGCGGTCACCGAGCTGGCCGTCGGTCCCGAGGACTGGGTCGCCGGCAGGACGCTGCGCCGGCTCGAGCTGCGCGAAGAGGGCGTCGTGGTGCTCGGCATCACCCGCGGCGACGGGCGATTCGTCGGCGCGCCGCGATTCGACACGACGATCGAGCCCGGCGACGCGCTGCTGCTCTACGGCCGCACGGAGCGGATCGCCGAGCTCGACCGCCGCCCCCGCGGGGAGGCGGGCGACCGGATGCACGACGCGGCGGTCGCCGAGCACGAGCAGCACGCCAGCGACGAGCTCGAGCACGACACCCGCGGGCGCGGGGCCACGGCGGCGCGCCGCTGACGGCGCGCCCGGGCGGCGGCTCAGCCCTGCGGGGAGACGACGGCGGTCGGTCCCCGCACGAGCCGCTTCACCGCCTCGACGGTCTCGAGGAGCTCCTCGTTGGAGAAGCACGGAGGCTCGATGTGGCGCCAGCCCTCGCGCGCGCGGGGCGGGTCCCAGGGGCACGCCGTGCGCACCCACTCGAGCCTGTCCGCGCACCGGCCGGTCCGGGGGTCGCGGCGCGTGTAGTGCAGGACCTGGCCGTTGTGGATCTTGTCGCAGGGGTCATCGGAGAGCAGCAGCTCCCGCCACTGCTCCTGGGTCATGCGCTCGGTCACGAAGCGCGCCGCCCACATGACGTCCTCGTGCGTCGAGATGACGCAGCTGCCGTTCGGGCACTCGCCGTGAAGCCGGAACAGGACGCGCTCGACGCGCAGGCAGACCTCCGCCAGCGACTCGCCCTCCGGCGGGCGCCAGTAGCAGGGGTCCTCGCGGCGCGCCGCGAGCTCGGCCGAGAAGCGCTCGTAGCGCTCGCTCTCGGGCATCACGAAGTCGGCGCGGCCCCAGGACCGCTCCCGCAGCAGGATGTCCTGGACCCACTGCGCCTCGGGCAGCCTGAGGTGGCCGGCCGTCTCACGGGCGCGCAGGTACTCCGACGTGTAGTAGCGCGAGAACGTCGGCGAGACGTGCTCGCGGATCCAGTCGCCGGCGCTCTGCGCCTGCGCGATGCCCAGGTCCGTGAGCCGCCACTCGCGGTTGCGGCGAGCGCGGAACTCGGCGGTGTAGGCGCTGTTGTCGCCGTGCTTGGACTGCTCGCGGGCCTCGTTGCCCTCGCTTCTGCCGTGACGGACGAGCACGAGATCGACAGGCATGGTCACCTCCTCTCAGACCCCCGACGCGAGCCTGAAGACTACGGACCGCGCTGCGCGGCCCGTGCCCGCCCCGGCGCGCGCGCTCAGATCGCGGCCGGGCCGCGCGGCGCGGCGGTCCCGCTCGGGAGCAGGCTCCTGTGCGCCGGGGCGGCGATCACCGCGACGACGGCGCCGACGACGAGGACGGCGTGCACCGCGAGCAGCAGGTCGCGGTCGTCCGAGCGCAGGAGCGCGGCGACGACCGACGCCGCCACGGCCGCGAGCACGCACTCGCCGACGCTCGCGCCCGCGCGGCGGGCGAGCACGCGCGCCAGCAGGACCGCCGGCAGGCCGACGGACACGAGCGTCAGCAGCCAGTGCGCCTCCTGCTCGGTGACGCCGCCGAAGCTCTTGAGCGCCATGTAGCCGGCGCCGCCCGCGGCGCCGCCGAGCCAGCCCGCGCCCGCGCCGACGAGCGCCTGGCCGAGCGGCATGCGCGCGCGGCCGAACACGGCCGCGGCGGCGGCCGCGACGATCGCTCCGACGATCGCCCAGACGACCCCGCGCTCGATCGCGTAGGCGCCCAGGCGAGCCCAGTCGGACTCCTCGCCGCGGAAGCGCAGCGGCTCGCTGAGCGACGCCGCCAGGACGCCGGCGAAGGCGGCCGCCGCGAGCGTCGCGAGGACCGCCGTCACGACCGATGACGGCGCCTGGCGGGCGGGCCGCGGCTCGGGCGGCGCGTCCGCTGCGGCGCGCCGCTCGTGCTCGAGCGTCGTCTCGCCGAGCACGTTGCGCAGGCGCCGGCAGAGCACCTCGACGTCGTAGTCCCAGCGCGAGTCGGTGAGCTCGCAGGCGTTGCGGCGCGCGAGCGCGCGCAGGCCCCCGGGAAGCTCGTCCTCGGTCGGCATCCTCGCGCCGTCGACGAGCACGGGGATGACGTGGACGTCCGTCCGCTGGAGCGCGCGCTCGATCTCCAGGCGCACGTGGTCGGCCGGGTTGTCGATGCGGCGGGCGCCGTCGGCGTTCGTCGTGTTCGTCCAGCGCGGGCCGATGACGACGATGCACACCTCGCAGGCGTTCATGACCCGCTCGATGTGCTCGACGAAGTCGACGCCGGGGTCGATCGCGACGTCGCGGAAGACCCGCTCGGCGCCGAAGCGGGCGCTCAGGTCGCCGTGCAGCTGGCGTGCCCACCCGGCCGAGTCCGAGCGGCGGTAGTTGATGAAGATGCGGGCGCTGGTGCTCACGGCTGGACCCCCGGTCGTCTTGCGGTCTCGCGCTGCTCGTCGACCCACGCCGCGTGCTCGGTCGACACGCGCGCCTCGACGCGCTCGGCGAGCGTGGCCTCGCGATCGGCGCCGTCGCGGTAGGGCCCGGCATGGGAGAGGAAGAGGAACTTCTCGTGCTTCAGGGACTCGGCCGTCGAGCGGTAGCCGGTCCAGTTCTGCTGGTACTGAAAGAGCTGCTGCAGGCCCTCCAGCACGACGATCGTCGCGCCCAGCGAGCCGGCCACGGCCGCCGAGGCGCCGAGCGCCGCGGCGACGGGGATCGCCGCCGCGATGACGATCTGCGCGACCTTCAGCCGGTGGAAGGCGCGCTTGCAGCGAGCGCTGTTGCGGTCATACCACCGCAGCTGGTCCTCGAGCCGCTCCCAGGCCGGCGACGCGGGCGGCGTGCCGTTGGACGCTCCCGCCGTGACCCGGACATCGGTGCCTCCTCCTGCCATGCGCACACTGTGTCGCGTGCGCTGTCGAGACTATGTGCGATGAATCACCGAGCGGCCACGGCGACCATCTCCTCCGCCCGCCGCGCGCCGACCGGCGCCAGCACGAACGTCTCGACGGCGACGTCCGGATCGAGGTGGTTGTCGCTCAGGAAGGCGGCCACCGTGCGTCCGAGGATCTCCTCGACGCCGCTGACGAGGTCGTCGCGCATCGTGGTCTGAAACGCCTTGCGCATCGTCAGGACGAGCTCCTCGAGCCCGTCGTCGACGAGGCTTCGCTCGCCCTTGGTCAGCGTGTCCTGCAGGACGACCGTCACGACGTCGTCGTGGAGGTACGTGCGGGCCCTCGTCGGCCCCCGGCCGGTGTACTCGCTGAGGGTACGGACGACCATGTTCGAGATCGCGGCGCCCTTCAAGCCGCCGGAGAGCTCCCCGGTCGGCTCGCTGTGCTTGCCCGGCATTCCAGCCTCCTGCTCGTCTCCCTCCAGAGGAGCGGGCGCGCGCGAGCACCAGGAGGGAGGCGAACGGCGCCTGCCGCGCGGCCCGCGCCTCCCTCCCGTCCCCCGCGCGCGGCGGGCCGATCGGAACTCGCGTGGCGCCAGCGTACGCGACCGGCGCGCGCGGCGCCACAGCGCCGGCGGTCAGCTCGCCTCGGTCGGCTCGCGGTGATCCCCCGCCGCGTGCGCGGCCTGAGCGGGGGTGCGCGGCGCAGGCGCGACGCCGCGCGGCTGCGACGGGGCGAACCGCACGTGCGCCCGGACACCGCAGATGTCGAGCACGCGCGCGATCGCGGGCGGACCGTCGATCAGCGAGAAGTCGCGCCCGCGGCTGCGCGCGAAGCCGTCCTCGGCGAGGATCAGCCGGATCCCGGTCGAGTCGATGAACGTCAGCTCGCGCAGGTCGAGCACGATGTGCGCGAAGCCGCTGTCGCGCAGCTCGCGCAGGTGCGCCTCCAGCCCGCCGACGCTGGCGAGGTCGAGCTCGCCGACGGGCACGACGCGCACGACGCCGCGTTGCGGGTGGACGTCGACGCGAAACGGCTGCGGGGCCTGCGCTGACGGCTGGGGGGTCACATGCACCTGCGGGCACCTCCTCCTCGAACAACTCGCGGTTGTGATGAGGTGCCCCGCGCTCCCGCCATGAGAGCACCGGCCGCCAGGGTCATGTATGCGACGGCCGTTTCCCCTCTCGAGTCGACGGTCGCGCGTCTCGCCATCCTACCCGAGGCCTGCCTCCGCACGCACCCGACGGCGCCGGCCGTGCTCGGCGCGGCTAGAGTCGCCCGCGATGCGCCGCGTCAAGGTACCCCAGCTGCGCCCGCTGCCGATCGCGCTGACGCTCGTCGCGCTCGTCGCGCTGTGGCTCATCCGGCCGATCTGGCACGGGCTGGCGATGTTCTTCTGGACGGCGCCGATCGTCTGGCTGCCGCCGCTGGCGCTGCTGGCCGCGGGCGCCGTGCTGCTTCGCCGCTCGCAGCGCAGCTGGAAGACGCTCGAGGACCTCAGCTCGGGCGTGCGGCCGCCGGCGTGGCTGTTCGCCTTCCCGGCGGTCGCGTTCGTCCTGTTCATCTTCGGCGCGGCGTTCAACCGCCCGCTCGTCGGCCGGGCCATCGTCAAGGCGACGAACTATCAGGCGATCGACGGCCTGCCGGCCGGCGGGATCGTCCGGCTCGTCCCGCGCGACGTCGCCGAGCAGAACGCCTCGAGCGCCTTCAACTCGCCGACGGAGACGCTGACGAACTTCCGCATCGTCAACACCGAGCAGGGGCTCGTGTGGACGGCGCTGCGAACGCCGCAGGGCGCCTTCCGGATCTTCAGCAAGAAGAGCCAGGGGCTCGTCACGCTCGACGCCGAGAACACCGCGCGATCCCTGCGCCAGGTCGACGCCGAGCTGCAGGTCGCCCCCGGCCTGCAGGTCACCGACAACCTGCGCTGGCGACTGCTCAAGCGGCGCTTCCTGATCAGCCTCGAGGAGCCGGTCGGCGTCCCGACGCCACGCGGCCCGCGGATCGTCGTGCCCTACCTGGAGTACAAGGGCCTGCTGATCCGCCGGCCGGTGCTCGGCGGCGTCTTCGTCGTCGCGCCCGACGGCACGATCGAGGACCTCGAGCCGAGCGAGGCCGCGCGTCGTCCGGAGCTCGCGCGCTCCGGCCGCGTCTTCCCCGACACCCAGGCGCGTCGCATCCAGGACGCCTTCCAGTACAACCGCGGCATCTGGAACGCCTGGTTCGTGCACGAGGACCAGACGCGCATCACCGACACGGAGACCAACCGCCAGCCCTACCTCGTCGACTTCGGCGAGGACGGCCTCGGCCCGCAGTGGGTGACCGTCGCCGAGCCCTTCGGCCGGGCGTTCGCCGCGAGCGCGATCTTCCTCACCGACGCCGTCACCGGCCGAACGCGGATCTGGCGCGTGCCGCGGCGCACGTCGCTGAGCGGCAACCGGCGCGCGCTGCTGGCGGTGCGCGCCGTGTCGATCCCGGGGGTCGACTTCGGCGACGCGACGCCGGGGTCGGGCAACTTCCGCGTCGTCGAGCCGCGGCCGGTCTTCGTCTCGGGGCGGCTCGTCTACCTCGCGTCGATCATCCCCAACACCGCCAACGCCGTCTCGAAGACGGTCGTCGTCGACGCCGAGACGAACAAGCTCGTCGCGATCTTCGACAACGATCGCGACCCGCAGGCCGAGGAGAAGACGCGCCGCTACCTCGAGACCGGCGAGGTGCCCCAGGATGCCGCTCCGGGGCCGGCCGCGGACGCAGCGGCCGACACCGCCGACGCGGCGACGACCGCGACGCCGGGCACGACGACGACGCCCGCCGGCGGCGCGCCGCGCAACGACGTCGAGCGCCGCCTCGACGACGTCATCCGCCGCCAGCGCGAGCTGCTGCGCGAGACCGAGCGCCTGCGCGAGGAGCTGCGGCGGCGCGGCGGCTGACGTGACGGCGTCGCTGGACAGCTCGGGGTGGGACCGGCGCTACTCGGGCAGCGAGCTCGTCTGGTCGGGCGAGCCCAACCGCCTGTTCGCCGAGCAGGTCGCCGAGCTGCCCCCGGGGCGGGCGCTGGACCTCGGCTGCGGCGAGGGCCGCAACGCCGTCTGGCTGGCCGAGTGCGGCTGGCAGGTGACCGGCGTCGACTTCTCGTCGGTCGGCCTGGAGAAGGCGGCCCGGCTCGCCGAAGCGCGCGGCGTGTCGGTCGAGTGGGTGCTCGCCGACCTGCGCGAGTACGTTCCGCCCGCCGGCGCGTTCGACCTCGTCGCCGTGCTGTACCTGCACGTCGCGGCGGCCGACCGGCAGGCGATCCACGCGCGCGCGGCCGAGGCGCTGGCGCCCGGCGGCCTGCTGCTCGTGATCGGACACGACGCGACGAACCCCGAGCACGGCCACGGCGGGCCGCGCGACCCGGCGATCCTCTTCACGCCCGACGAGCTCGTCGCCGACGTGCCCGAGCTCGAGGTCGAGCGCGCCGAGCGCTTCCGGCGGCCGGTCGAGACGGCCGACGGCAGGGTGCACGCGATCGACGCGATCCTGCGGGCCCACAGGGCGCCGGCCTGACTCAGCGCCGGGCGGTCACGAGGTAGCGCTCGGCGTCGGGCGCGTACGTGCTCCTCTCCGGCCGCAGCCCGGCGGCGGCGAGGTCCTCGTGGAGCGCCTCGTGCGTGAACGGCCACAGCGCCAGCCGCTCGCCGCGCGTCGTCACCGCGCCGCCGTCGAGCAGCGCGACGGCGACGTCGGCCTCGTGGCGCTCGTCCCAGTCGCCGGTGGACGTCCAGGCGTGGATCGGCAGGCCGGTCGTCCCGTGTCGCTCCACGAGCCGCTCGCCGACCTCCAGGCGCCAGCCGGCGTCGCGCAGCCGCTCCCAGTTGCGCGACGTCACGACGAGCAGCCCGCCGCGTCGCAGCACGCCGGCCATCGCGGCGAGCGCGTCGCGGCGCGCCGCGACGCCGGCGGCGTGGACGAGCGAGTTGCCGACGCAGAACACGGCGGCGAAGACGCCCTGCCAACCGGCGCCGGCGAGCTCGTCCCAGGCGAGCTTCAGCGCGCGCACGGCGGCGCCGTGCTCGGCGGCCAGCGCGCGCGTGCGCGCGACCATCGCGCCGCTGCGGTCGGTCGCGACGACGTCGAAGCCGCGCCGCGCGAGGCCGACGGCGAGCTGTCCGGTGCCGGCCGCGCAGTCCAGCACACGGGCGTCGGGCTCGAGCACGCGGACCACGTCCCCGAACGCCGCGACGCTGCCCTGCGGCGTCATGAGCTCGTCGGGGACGAGCCAGTCGTAGACCTCGGCGAGCGCGTCGTAGGGCGCATCGGGCATCGCTCGGGAAGTCTGCTCACCGCACCGGCGGATCGCGCCGCCGCAGGAGCTCCAGGCGCGCTCGCCAGCTCGGCGCCCGCAGCGCCGCACCCGCCTCCTGCGCGGGAGCGACCCAGGCGCAGACGGCGCGGATGCCGTGCAGCGCGCTCGCCAGCCACACCTCGCGGCCGGCGAGCTCCTGCGGTCGCGGCGCGCGCTCGCGCACGTCGACGCCCCCCTCGCGCGCCAGGTCCAGCAGCAGCGCGCGCGTGACGCCCGGCAGCGTGTGCGCCCGCGGCGTCGTCCAGAGCGTGCCGGCCTCCCACCACAGCAGGCTGCTCAGTGCGCCCTCGCGCAGCGCGCCGGCCTCGTCGCAGAGCAGCAGCTCGTCGGCACCGGCGGCGCGGGCGTGCTCGCGCAGGGTCGTGAGGAGCGCGAGGTCCGGTCCCTTGCGGCGCGGCCGGCGGCGCGGGTCGCCCGGCGCGCCGACGACGACGCGCGCGTCGCCGGCCGGCGGCGGCGCCCGGCGCACGCGCACGGCGAGTCCCGCCGCGTCGAGCTCGACGCGCGGAAACCAGCGGCCGGCCGCCGGCACGGCCGCGCTCGCCGCGGCGCGAAAGCGTGCGAGGTCGCCGGCGTCGACGCCGTGCGCGGCGCAGGCCTCGCCGAAGCGCGCCCAGTGCGCGTCGAGCGCGCGCGTCAAGCCGTCGTCGACGAGCCAGGAGTCCGCCGCCAGCAGCGCGGCGCCGGGCGCGGCGGCGCCGGGCGCGGCGGCGCCGATCAGGCCGGTGGGCGTCCAGCGCAGGAACCTCTCGCTGTCTGCGGGCGCCAATGCCTACCCTCCCACGTCCGGTGACGACGCTGCTCCTCGACAACTACGACTCGTACACGTTCAACCTCTATCAGCTCGTCGCGGCCGTGACGGGAGAGGAGCCCCTCGTCGTGCGCAACGACGAGCTGCCGTGGAGCCTGCTCGCGCGGCGCCACTGGGACCGGATCGTCGTGTCGCCCGGCCCGGGGCGCCCGGAGCGCGCGCGCGACCTCGGCGTCTGCCGCGACGCGCTCGCGCAGGACGCGGTGCCGGTGCTCGGGGTGTGCCTCGGCCACCAGGCGCTGGCCCACGTCTCCGGCGCCGCCGTCGTGCCCGACGACGACGTCGTCCACGGGCGCATCAGCAGCGTGTTCCACAGCGGCGACGCGCTGTTCGACGGCATCCCGCAGGGATTTCGCGCGGTGCGCTACCACTCGCTCGTCGTCGAGCCCGGGCTGCCGCCCGCGCTGGAGGCCATCGCGTGGGCCGACGACGGCACGCTGATGGCGATCCGCGACCGCCGCCGGCCGGCGTGGGGCGCGCAGTTCCACCCCGAGTCGATCGCCACCGAACACGGCGAGCTGCTGATGTCGAACTTCGTCGCGCTGTCGCCCGCACGGCGCCGGCCGCGGCGGGCGGCGCCATCGCGCGCGCCGGCGCCGGCGCCGCCCGCCGGCCGCGTGCGCGTCGAGCATCGCGTCGTGCACGGCGCGGCCGACGCCGAGTCCGCGTTCGCCGCGCTGTTCGGCGACCGCCGCGAGGCCTTCTGGCTGGACTCGAGCCTCGTCGAGCACCGGCTGTCGCGCTTCTCGTTCATGGGCGCGGCGCTCGGCGGGCTCGGCGCCGCGGTGCGCTACCGCGCCGGCGAGCGCCGGCTGACGATCTCGGACGCCGCCGGCGACCGGACCCTGCACGAGACGCTGTTCTCCTACCTCGCGCGCGAGCTCGCGCGGCTGCACACGACCTGCCCGGAGCTGCCGTTCGACCTCAACGGCGGCTTCGTCGGCTACCTCGGCTACGAGCTGAAGGCCGACTGCGGCGCGCCGGGAACGCGCCGGGCGCCGCTGCCCGACGCCTTCCTGCTGCTCGCCGACCGGCTGCTGGCGATCGATCACGAGCGCGGGCGCACGCACCTGCTCGCGCTGTCCGGCGGCGAGCGCGGCGAGCGGGACGCCGCTCGCGCCTGGGTCGAGCGGGCCGCGGCGGCGCTGGCCGACGTGCCGGCGCTCGGCGAGCCGTCGCTGCGCGACCACGAGCAGGCGAATCTGCGCTTCGAGCTGCGCCGCGGGCGCGAGCACTACCTCGCCAACATCGAGACCTGCAAGGCGCTGCTGCGCGCCGGCGAGAGCTACGAGATCTGCCTGACGAACACGCTCGCGCTGCCGGCGCCGCGCGACGCGTTCGAGCTGTACCGCGTGCTGCGCCGCGTCAACCCGGCGCCCTACGGCGCCTACCTGCGCATGGCCGAGGGCGCCGTGCTGAGCTCGTCGCCGGAGCGCTACCTGCGCGTGCGGCGCGACCGCTCGATCGAGGCCAAGCCGATCAAGGGCACCGCTCGCCGCGAGCCCGACGCGGCCGCCGACCGGCTGGCGGCCGAGCGCCTCGCGCGCAGCCCGAAGGAGCGCGCTGAGCACCTCATGATCGTCGACCTGCTGCGCAACGACCTCGGGCGCGTGTCGGAGGTCGGCAGCGTCCGCGTGCCGCGGCTCATGGACGTCGAGAGCTATGAGACCGTCCATCAGCTCGTCTCGACGATCGCCGGGCGGCTGCGCGACGGCGCCGGCGTCGTCGACGCGATCCGCGCGACGTTCCCCGGCGGCTCGATGACCGGCGCGCCGAAGCTGCGCACGATGGAGATCATCGACGCGCTGGAGGGCGCGCCGCGCGGCGTCTACTCCGGCGCGCTCGGCTACCTCGCGCTCAACGGGACCGCCGACCTGAGCATCGTCATCCGCACGATCGTGGCGACAGCCGCCGGCGCGACGATCGGCTCCGGCGGCGCGATCGTCATGCTCTCCGACCCCGAGGAGGAGTACGCCGAGATGCTGCTGAAGGCCCAGCCGCTGCTCGACGCCGTGAGCATCAGCGCCGCCGCGGCGGCGCGCGGCCGCGTCAGCGGATGAGGACCGGCGTGCCGATCGGGACGCGCCTGTAGAGCGCGATGACGTCGGGGACGTGCATCCGGATGCAGCCGTGCGAGGCCCGCGTGCCGATCGAGCCGCTCTGGTTCGTGCCGTGGATGCCGACCCCGTTGACGATGCCCATCCAGCGAGCCCTGAGCGGGTTCGCGGCGCTGCCGCCGACGACCGTCGTGCCCGCCAGCTCGCCCGCCCACGGGCTGTTGGGGACCGACCACGTCGGGTTGACCTGCTTGGAGGCGATCGAGAACAGCCCGCGCGGCGTCGGATACGAGGGCTGCCCGACGGCGACCCGGTAGGTCTTCACGACGCGCAGGCCCTTGAACAGCCGCAGCGTGAAGGTGGACTGCTGGATCGTGATGACGGTGTTCGCCCTGCGGCGCAGCTGGTTGGCGTTGACCCTCGGGCGCAGGCGGATGAGCGCCGGCCGGAAGACGCGCGTCAGGCGCGGGTCGTCGAGCGCGGCGCCGACACGCCGGGCGAGCGCCGCGGCGTTGATCGTGCGCCCGCGTTTGGAGTGCGTGACGCGGACGGACCGCACGCCGATGCGCAGCTGCGAGTCGCGGGCGGGCCGGTGCAGGCGGCCCCTGACGCGCGCGGCGAAGCGGCGTACGACGGCCTGGTCGTGGCGGACGGCGAGCGGCACGTCGATCGCCGCGGGCGGGGCGCCCGGCACGGCCGGCGCTGGCCGGTCGCGGCCGGCGTAGAGCGCCCGCTTGGCGGTCGTCAGCGTGTCGAAGCGGACCTTCGCGCCCTTCGCCGTCAGCCGGAACGTCATGTCGGCGCGCTGGACGATGACGTTCTGCGCGAGCCGCGGCCCGAAGGCGCCGGACAGGCGCTGGGCGGCCTCCTCGATCGTCAGCCCTGAGACATCGACGCCGCCGGCGGTGATGGCCGGCGCGATCCGCTCGCCCGGCAGCGGCGGCGTGGCGCCGGCGGGCGCCGCGGCGAAGACGGGTGCCAGGACCAGCGCGCAGCAGATGACGAGGGCGCGGCGGGACATCGAGTGCGGGACTGTACCCGCCGGGCGCACGTCGGCATGCAGGTGGAAGGCCGGCTTGCAGCGGCCGCGCTACGCGCGGCCGTAGACGGGCACGTGCGCGCCGCTGACCGCCTGCGATGCGTCCTCGCAGAGAAAGCGCACGACGGTCGCGACCTGCTGCGGCGTCACCCAGCGCGAGTGGTCGGCGTCGGGCATCGAGCGGCGGTTGGCCGGCGTGTCGATCACGCTCGGCAGGATCGCGTTGGCGCGGATGCCGTCGTTGCGGTACTCGACGGCGAGCGCGTCGACGAGCGCCAGCACCGCCGCCTTTCCGACGACGTAGCCGGCCGCGCCCGCGAACGGGCGCACCGCCGCCCGCGCGGAGACGCAGACGATCGCGCCCCCTCCGCCGGCGAGCAGGTGCTCGAGCGTCGCGTGGCAGACGACGTACGTCGGGCGCAGGTTCAGGCGCACCTGCGCCTCGAAGTCCTCCGCCGGCGTGGCATGGACGCGCTCGCCCGCGCTGAAGCCGCCGACGAGGTTGACGACGGCGCGCAGCGGTGCCGCGCCGTCGCCGGCGGCGAGCGCCGCGACCGCGGATGCCGAGGCGGCGTCGAAGAGGTCGGCGCGCTCGAGCAGCAGCCGCTCGTGCGCGGGCACGCGGTCGCGCTCGCGCTCGTCGTGCAGCGGCACGACGACGCGCCAGCCCGCGTCGAGCAGCGCGGTCGTCACCGCGGCGCCCAGCCCGCCGGTGCCGCCGGTCACGAGTGCGCTCCCCGCCATCGTCGAACCGTAGCGCCGCGTCAGATCGGCCGGTCCGTCCGCGACGCTTGCCACCGTGTCGCCCATGTTCGTACGCGAGCTGCAGGACGGTGGCGAGCTCGACGGCGTGCTCGTCGTCCGCGAGGCCGAGCTGCGCACGAAGCGCGACGGCGGCCAGTACCTGCGCCTCACGCTCGGCGACCGCACCGGCAGCGTGCCGGCGAACGTCTGGGACGACGTCGCCGCCGTGGCCCGCGTCGCGACCGCCGGCGCCGCGGTGCGCGTCCGCGGCCGCCTGCAGGTCAGCGCGCGCTACGGCGCCGAGCTGCGGCTGCGCGGCCTGTGCGCCGCCGAGCCCGGCAGCTATGACGAGGCGGACCTGCTCGACGGCCCGCCGCGCTCCGCCGCGCAGATGGAGGCCGACCTGCGAGAGCTCGTCGCGACCGTCCAGGACCGCGACCTGCGGCGCCTGCTCGACGCCGTCTGCGCCGACGGCTCGGCGATCTGGTCGCGCTACCGCGCGGCGCCGGCCGCCAAGCACTTCCACCAGGCCTATCGCCACGGCCTGCTCGAGCACTCGCTGTCCGTCGCGCAGGCGGTCAGCGCGATCAGCGCCACGTTCGCCGGCATCGACCGCGACGTCGCCGTCGCGGGCGCGCTCCTGCACGACATCGGCAAGCTCGACGCCTACGCGTTCGCCGGCGACGCGATCGAGATGACCGACGCCGGCAAGCTGCAGGGCGAGATCGCGCTCGGCTACTTCCGCGTGCGGCGGCTGATCGAGGAGATCGACGGCTTCGATCCCTGCACGGCCGAGGCGGTGCTGCACATCATCCTCAGCCACCACGGCAGCCTCGAGCACGGCAGCCCGGTCGTCCCGTGCACGCGCGAGGCGACGCTCGTGCACTTCTGCGACAACCTCGGCGGCCGGCTCGGGTCCTTCGACCGCCTCGAGAAGCAGCTGGCGTCGGGCGAGCGCTGGTCGCGCTTCGACCGCGCACTCGGCGGCGGGGCGTACTTCGCCGCCGCCGTGCACGACGCGCGCGCGGCGTAGCTGGCGGTCCTTAAATCTCGCAAAGAGCGCCACGGCGCTCGCGCGACCGTGCCGGGCGCCGGCAGGCGGCCCGTATCGTGTCGGCATGGCCAAGGACACGGAGAAGCTCATCCGCCAGCTCTCCCTCATCTCGTACCTCATGGCCGAGCGGCGGCCGGTCACGGCGCTCGAGATCCGCCGCGACGTCGAGGGCTACAGCGCGATGAACGAGGACGCCTTCGCGCGGCGCTTCTACGCCGACCGCTCAGAGCTCGATGCGCTCGGCATCGCGCTGACCGTCGAGCGCCCCGTCGACGGCGTCGCCGAGCAGGAGAACTACTCGCTGCGGCCGGAGAACTTCCACCTGCCGGCGATCGCCTTCTCCGACGCCGAGCTTGCGGCGCTGCAGACGGCGCTGTCGCTGCTCGACGGCGAGTTCGCCTACGCCGAGCCGCTGCGGCTCGCGCTGCAGCAGATCTCCTGGGGCCGCGCCAACCCGCTGCGCGCCCCCGGGCAGCGCTCCGTCGGGCTCGGCATCACGGCGTCGGCCGGGGGGCACGAGGTGTCCCAGCGGCTGGCGAAGATCGAGACCGCGATCTTCCGCCACAAGACGATCACGTTCGACTACTACACGATGGCCCGCGACGAGACGGGCACGCGCAAGGTCGATCCCTACCACCTGCTGTTCCGCGGCGGCCAGTTCTACCTGCTGGGTCACTCCCACGAGCGCAACGAGCTGCGCGTGTTCCGCCTGTCGCGCATCCGCGGCAAGGTGGCGTACGCGACGAAGGCCGAGCACGACTTCAGGGGCCGGCCCGAGGGCTTCGACCCGCGCGCCTACGCCAACCGCGCCGAATGGCAGTTCGGCGCGCTCGACGAGACCGCCGAGATCTGGGTCTCCGAGCGCATCGCGTGGCAGATCGAGCGCCACTTCGGCCGCTTCGGCGAGGTCCAGCCCGCGGGCACGAGCGGCGACATCGTCTTCTCGACGCCCTACGCCGACCGGCGCCAGCTCGCGGCGTGGGTGCTGCGCCTCGGCGAGCATGCGCGCGTCGTCGCGCCCGCCGCGCTCGAGCGCGAGGTCGCCGCCCGCATCGAGCTGCTGCACGAGCGCCACAGCGGGCCGGCGCCGGAGCTCGCGCCCGCCGTCGCGCCGCGGGCGCCCGAGCAGCACGAGGCATCGTCCAACGGCGGCTCGCGGCGCTCGGAGGCCGGCATCCGGCCCGAGCGCTTCGCGCGGCTCGTGACGCTCGCTTCGATCCTCATCGACGCCGGCCGCGCGGGGCGGCGCCTGGATGCCGCCGAGGTGTGCGAGCAGATGCAGATCTCCGAGGCCGAGCTGCGCGAGGACATCAACGTCCTCAACGTCGTCAACTTCGGCGGCGGCTCCTACGTCCTGTACGCCGAGATCGACGACGCGGGCGAGATCGAGGTCGATCCCGAGCCGTACTCCGACAACTTCGCGCGGCCCGCCCGGCTGCTGCCGGTCGAGGCGAAGGCGCTCGTCGCGGCGATCGACCTCATCGGCGAGCACCTGCCCGAGGGCTCGCTGCAGTCCGCGCGCGAGAAGATCGTCGCCGCGCTCGGCGCCGACCCGCTGGAGCAGGGGTTGCACGTCGCCGACGCGGGCGGCGACGACTCCGAGGTCGCGCGCGTCGTCTCGCAGGCGATCGCGCAGCGCCGCCTGCTGCGCCTGGACTACTACAAGCCCAACGAGGACGAGTTCTCGGTGCGCGTCGTCGAGCCGTACGCGCTCGTCAACGGCCGCGAGGGCTGGTACGTCGCCTGCTTCGATCCCGACCGCGACGCCGTTCGCCACTTCCGCCTGGACCGCATCCGCCATGTCGAGGTCAGCGACGAGAGCTTCGAGCCGCGCGCCGAGGTCGATCCCGCCGCGGAGGTCGACGGCTGGCTGCGCACCGGCGAGGTCGAGGCGTCGCGGATCGCGCGCGTGTGGGTGTCGCCCGAGCGCGCGCGCTGGGCGCGCGAGGAGCGCCGCGTGGCCCACGAGCTCGCCGACGGCTCGGTCGTCGTCGAGCTGAGCTTCAAGGGCACCGACTTCCTCGTCCGCGACGTGCTCGCCGAGGCCGGCGACGCGACCGTGCTCGAGCCGGCCGAGGCGCGCGAGGCGGTGCTCGCCGCCGTCGCCCGCCTGCGCGCGGGCGCGCTGCGCTCGTAGGCGACTCGACGCCGCGGTCGCGTCCGGCATGATCGAACGCGGCCGTTCGCGTCCTGTGGGCAGGGTCCAACGCGCCGCGGTCGAAGAACGGCCGCATGGGGGCGCCGCCGCCCGGATCTTCGTCCACAGCCAGATGACCATGTGGGCGCGCGCCGCAGGGAGCGCCGTCCTCGAACGGGGAGCTTCAACGATGAGCCAGAAGCTGATGGTGGCGCTGTGCGCCGCCGTAGGGACCCTCCTCCTCGCGCCGAGCGCGGGAGCCTTCACGACGCTGCCGGTCTGGAAGTGCCGCGCGAGCCCGGCGTACGCGACCGTCAACGCCGGCAACCGCGTCGAGCCGATCGTCGCCAACGGGCGGATCAACACCGCGCGCGGCGCCTCCGACGAGAACGCCCAGTGCGTCGACGCCGAGGCCGGCGCCGGCAACACCGCGACGCAGATCGGCATCCCGCAGGACCTGCTCGGTGCGCGCACCGCGGGCGCGTCCACGACGATCGCGCCCGAGCTCGGCCGCGCGATCGACCAGCGCGTGACCGCCAACGCCAACGTCGAGAACCTCACGCTCCAGGTGCCGCAGGGCGGGACCGTGACGATCGGCGTCAACGCCGCCAGCTCGAGCGTCGCCGGAACCTGCGTCCCGGGCTCGACGACGCCGCGGCTCGTCGGCACGAGCCAGGTCGCCGGGCTCACGCTCGGCGGCACGCCGATCGACCTCGACCCACTGGTGGCGGCGCTCGACGAGCTGCTGCAGCCGCTCAACGCGGTCGTCGACATCATTCCCAACGAGGAGATCCGCACGGCGGACTCGCTGACGCGCCGCGCGCTGCACATCAGGATCCTGACCGCGAGCGGCGGCACGTCGCTGCTCGACGCCGTCGTGGCGGAGAGCAGGATCGGCGCGAACGGCCCGGTGTGCGATCCCGCGCAGCAGAACGACGGCAGCGGCCTGGGTCAGGTCTGTCCGCCCGGCTCGCAGCTCGATCCGAACCGCACGTTGTGCGTGATCCCAGCCACGTCGGGCTCGACCTTCGGCGAGATCGTCGTCGGCCGGCCGTTCCAGGGCCCGAGCGGCGGCCGGGTCGTGCCGCTGGACATCGCGCGCCGGCGCTTCGGGCGCAGCCCGTGCCTGGCCGCCGGCGGGCGACCGCTGTTCGCGATCGTCGGCACGAGCCGCGCGGATCGCATCACCGGCACGAACGTCGCCGACCGGATCATCGGCCTCGGCGGCAACGACCAGCTCGGAGGCGGCCGCGGCAACGACTGCATCGAGGGCCGGGGCGGCGGCGACAACATGTCCGGCAGCCTCGGCAACGACCGCATCTACGGCGCCAGGGGCAACGACCACCTCAACGGCGGCCCGGGCACCGACCTGCTGTCGGCCGGCGCGGGCAACGACACGGTCAACGCCGCGTTCGGGCGCGACCGCGTGACGGGCGGCACAGGCCGCGACTTCATCAACATCGCAACGGCCGGCCCGCCGGCGAGCGCCAACTGCGGCCCCGGCCCGGACAAGGTCCGCGTCAATCGCAACGAGCGCCGCAGGGTCCGCGGCTGCGAGACGGTCTACGTCTTCAACGACAGGTAGGGCGGCGTCACGGGCGGGGCTGACTACAGTCCCGCCCGTGAGCCGTCGTGACGAGATCAGGATGTCGCGCGCGGAGGTCGCCGCGTTCCTCGAGGAGGAGCGCACCGTCATCTGCGCGACGATCGGCCGCGACGGCTTCCCGCACCTCATGCCGCTGTGGTACGTCGTTCGCGACGGCGAGCTGTGGGCGTGGACGTTCGCCAAGTCCCAGAAGGTGCGCAACCTCGAGCGCGACGCACGCGCGACGCTCGAGGTGGAGGCCGGCGGAGCCGACTACGGGCAGCTGCGAGGCGTCATGCTGAAGTGCGACGTGACGATCCACCGCGATACCGACGACGTCGCCGCCCTCGGCCTCGAGATCTTCGAGCGCTACCGCGCCGGCGGGCCGGGTCCGGTCCGCGACGACGTCCGCGCGATGGTGCTGCGCCAGGCGCCCAAGCGCGTGGCGCTGCAGTTCGGCGAGCGCTCGCGCGCGACGTGGGACCACCGCAAGCTCGCCGCCGGGGTGTACTGAGCGGTGCGCGCATGAAGGGGCTGATCCTCTCCGGCGGCAAGGGCACGCGCCTGCGCCCGATCACCCACACGAGCGCCAAGCAGCTCGTGCCGGTGGCCAACAAACCCGTGCTGTTCTACGGCATCGAGGCGATGGCCGAGGCCGGCATCGAGGACGTCGGGATCATCATCGCGCCCGAGACCGGAGGCGAGATCCGCGCCGCGGCCGGCGACGGCTCACGCTTCGGGGTGCGGATCACGTACGTCGAGCAGGACGAGCCGCGCGGCCTCGCGCACGCGGCGCTGACCGCCGAGCAGTTCCTCGCCGGCGAGCCGTTCGTCATGTACCTCGGCGACAACCTGCTCCAAGGCGGGATCACCGAGCTCGTCGACGCGTTCCGCACGAACGCGCCGGACGCGCTGATCCTGCTCACGCCGGTGTCCGACCCGCAGAACTACGGCGTCGCCGAGCTCGACGGAGATCGCGTCGTGCGCCTCGTCGAGAAGCCGCCGCAGCCGGCGACCGACCTCGCGCTCGTCGGCGTCTACATGTTCACGGCGGCGATCCACGACGCATCGCGCGCGATCCGCCCGAGCGCGCGCGGCGAGCTCGAGATCACCGACGCGATCCAGCGCCTCGTCGACGACGGCGCGCGCGTCGAGCCGCACATCGTGCGCGGCTGGTGGAAGGACACCGGGCGCCTGGACGACATGCTCGAGGCCAACCGCCTCGTGCTCGACCGCATCGAGCCGCTCGTCGAGGGCGAGCTCATCGGCTCGCAGTGCGACGGGCGCGTGATCGTCCAGCGCGGCGCCCGGCTGGAGCGCACGACCGTGCGCGGGCCGGCGATCATCGGCGCCCGCGCGCGGCTGACCGACTGCTACGTCGGCCCGTACACCGCGATCGGCGAGGACTGCGTCATCTGCGAGGCCGAGGTCGAGCACTCGATCCTGCTCGCGGGCTCCAGCGTGCGGCGCCTCGAGGGCCGCATGGAGTCCTCGTTGCTCGGGCGCAACGTTACGATCTCCCGCGGCGTGCGCCAGCCGCGCGCCTACCGCTTCATGGTCGGCGACAACTCCGAGATCGGGATCCTGTGACGTGCGGCTGCTGGTGACCGGCGCGGGCGGGATGCTCGGGCAGGCGGTCGTCGCGACCGCGGCCCGGCTGGGCCACGACGTGCGCGGCGCGACGCGCGCGGAGCTCGACGTCACGGTCGAGGCCGCCGTCGTCGTGGCGATGCACGAGTTCCGGCCCGAGGCGGTCGTCAACTGCGCCGCCTACACCGACGTCGACGGCGCCGAGTCCGACCCGCTGACCGCCGAGGCCGTCAACGCCGTGGGCGCCGGCCACGTCGCCGCGGCGGCGGCCGAGGTCGGCGCGTCGGTCGTGCACGTCTCGACCGACTACGTCTTCGACGGCTCCAAGCGCGAGCCGTGGCTGGAGTCCGACCCGGTCTCGCCGCTGGGCGCCTACGGCGTCTCGAAGCTCGCCGGCGAGCGCGCCGTCGCCGCGGCCAACCCGGCGCACGCGATCGTCCGCACGGCCTGGCTGTTCGGCGCGGGCGGACGCAACTTCGTCGACACGATGCTCGCGCTCGGCGCCGAGCGCGGCCACGTCTCCGTGGTCACCGACCAGGTCGGCTGCCCGACGTGGACGCGCCATCTCGCCGGCGCGCTCGTGTCGCTCGCCGAGCGCCCGCAGGAGACGGGCGTCCACCACATCGCCGGCTCGGGCGCCTGCTCGTGGCACGACCTCGCGACCGAGGTCCTCGCACGCGCCGGCATCCACTGCCGCGTGCTGCCGACGACCTCCGCGGCGTTTCCGCGCCCCGCGCCGCGGCCCGCCTACAGCGTGCTCGCCAGCGAGCGCCCCGCGCCGATCGTCCTGCCGCCCTGGCAGGACGGGGTCGCGGAGTACCTCGCGACGAGGGTGGCGGCGTGATGCGACTGCTCGTCTGCGGCGGCGCGGGGTTCATCGGCTCGGCCTTCGTGCGCGTGCGGCTCGCCGACCACGGCGACGAGGTCGTCGTCCTCGACAAGCTCACCTACGCCGGCCGCGAGGAGAACCTCGCCGGGCTCGACGTCGGCTTCGTCCACGCCGGCATCGAGGACGCCGACGCGGTCGCGACCGCGATCGCCGGCGTCGACGCGGTCGTGAACTTCGCCGCCGAGACGCACGTCGACCGCTCGATCTCCGAGCCCGACGCCTTCGTGACGACGCACGCCGTCGGAACGTGGGTGCTGCTCGAGGCCGCGCGCGCGGCCGGCGTGCGCTATCTGCAGGTGTCCACCGACGAGGTCTACGGCTCGATCGAGGAGGGCTCGTTCACCGAGAGCTCGCCGCTGCAGCCGTCGTCGCCGTACAGCGCGACGAAGGCCGGCGCCGACCTGCTCGTGGCGAGCTACTTCCACACCTACGGGCTGCCGGCCGTCATCTGCCGCGGCTCGAACAACTACGGCCCGCGCCAGTACCCCGAGAAGCTCATCCCGCTCATGATCCTCAACGCGATGCACGGCGACCCGCTGCCGGTCTACGGCGACGGCCTGCAGGTGCGCAACTGGCTCTACGTCGAGGACTTCGCGCGCGGCATCGGCCACGTCCTCGAGCACGGGGCTGCGGGCGAGGCCTACAACGTCGGGGGCCCCGACGAATGCACGAACCTCGAGGTCGTGCGGCGCATCATCGAGCTGACCGGCGCCGACGAGTCGCTGCTGACGTACGTCAAGGACCGCCCCGGCCACGACCGCCGCTACTCGCTGGGCTCGGAGAAGGTCCGCGCGCTCGGCTGGGAGCCGCGCGTGCGCTTCGCCGAGGGCCTCGAGCAGACCGTCGCCTGGTATCGCGACAACCGCGAGTGGTGGGAGCCGATCCGCTCCGGCGACTACCGCGCGTACTACGAGCGCCAGTACGGCTCGGCGATCAAGGACTGACGCCCCGCGTCAGGCCGGCGTCGCGCCGAGCGAGGAGATCTTCCACGCGTTGCCCTCGCGCTCGAGCTGCAGCGTCGTCGTGCGGTCCTCGGACCGCGAGCGGTAGACGACGCTCGCCGACGCGCGTGTGCCGCGGATCTCGACGTCCTCGACGGTGAGCTCGATCGAGTCGGCGTCACGGAAGCCGTCGCGCACGGCCGATCGGCAGTTCGTCCCCTGCGCGCGCAGCGCGGCCAGCAGGCGCTCGCTGAGCAGCCGGCTGCAGACGACCGCCGGCTCGTTGTCGCGAGCCGCCGACTCCAGGCGCTCGACGACGGCGGCGACGGCGCGCTCGTCGCCTCTGAAGTCCTGCGCCGAGTCGCGCGGCGCCGCCCCACAGCCGGCCGCCGCGACGGCCAGCAGGCAGAGGGTGGCGGCGGCTCGCATCGGCGGGCAGCCTATCTACACTGGGGCGCAGATGAGCGACCTGCCGTCGTCCGGGCAGAGGGTGCCGCGCGGGCGCCACGCCCCACCGCTGAAGGTCCGACTGGAGACCCAGAAGCAGCGGCTGTTCGACGCCGCCGCGATCGTCTTCTCGGGCGTCGGCTACGCCGAGGCCAGCGCCGAGGCGATCAGCCGTCAGGCGGGCATGTCGAAGGCGACGTTCTACGAGCACTTCGCCAACAAGGAGGAGTGCCTCGTGGCGCTGTTCGAGTACGCGTCGGAGATCGTGCTCGGCGTCCTCGTCGAGGCCTCGCGCGGCGCCGGCGGCGACTTCCGCGACCGTCACCGCGCCGGGCTGCGGGCGATCCTCGAGATCGCCCACGCCAACCCGTCGATGGCCCAGGCGATCCTCGTCGAGACCGTCGGCGCCGGCCCTCGCGTCGCCGAGCTGCGCGACCGTGCGCTCAACCGCGTCGCACAGGTCATGTACGAGGAGACCGTGCGCGCCGCCGAGCGCGGGGGCGGCCCGGCGTTCGCGTCGCCCGACGAGGCCTTCGCGATCGTCGGCGCGACGTTCGAGCTCGTCGCGCGCCAGCTGCGCAGCGGGCAGCCCGAGTCGCTGTCCGACCTCGAGCCGATCGTCGAGCGCCTCATCCTCGGGCTGCTGTCCCAGCCGCGCGAGTGAGCGATCTGCGCGCGCTCGAGCGCGACGTCGTCGGCTGCCGTCGCTGCCCGCGGCTCGTGGCATGGCGCGAGCAGGTCGCGAGCGAGCGGCGCGCGGCGTTCGCGACCGAGACGTACTGGGGGCGGCCGATCCCCGGCTTCGGCGATCCGGCGGCGCGCGTCGTCATCCTCGGGCTGGCGCCCGCCGCGCACGGCGCCAACCGCACCGGCCGCATCTTCACCGGCGACCGCTCGGGCGACTTCCTCTTCGCCGGCCTGCACCGCACCGGGTTCGCCAACCAGCCGACGTCCGTGCACGCCGGCGACGGCCTGCGGCTGCGCGACGCCTGGATCACGGCCGCCGTGCGCTGCGCGCCGCCGGCCAACAAGCCGACGCCGGCCGAGCGCGACGCGTGCCTGCCGTGGGCCGCTCGCGAGCTCGATCTGCTGGCGGACGTGCGCGTCATCGTCGCCCTCGGCGCCTTCGCGTGGGACGCAGCCGTGCGACTCATCGTCGCGCGCGGCGGTGGCGTCGCGCGGCCGCGCCCGCGCTTCGGCCATGGCGCCGAGGTTCGCCCGGCGCCGCGACAGCCGGGTCTGCTGGGGTGCTTTCACCCCAGCCAGCAGAACACGTTCACCGGCGTCCTGACGCCCGCGATGCTCGACGCGGTGCTGCTCCGTGCGCGCGAGCTGGCCGGCCGGGGGAGCGCGACGGCGCTCCCCCGGCCGGGCTGACCGTTCCTCAGGCGACCGCGGCGCGCCGGCCGGCGCTCGCCGGGCTCGCGAGGCCGACGGCGATGCCGCTCACGGCGATCGCGAGGTGCAGCAGGTTGTCGGCCGTGTTGATCGGGATCAGCGACAGCAGCAGGCCGCCGTCGCCGACGACGAAGCCGAGCAGCGTGACGACGATGTAGACGACCCCGTAGCCGATCGCGAACAGCCTGGCCTTCGCGGCCGTTCCGGCCATCGCCAGGCCGACGACGCCCGACAGCAGGTGCACGAGGTTGTGCCACCCGTTGATGTCGAACAGGATCAGGGTCCCGCGCTCGGCGCTGTCGCCGACGCCGAAGCTCGGCTCGACGAGAAAACCGAGGATGCCGACGAGCACCAGCACGGTGCCCAGCACGACGGTGTACAGCTGTGCCGGCGTCTTGCCTTCCATCACGTACCTCCAGATTCGGTATCGGTCTCTGGTGGGGTTCGCAGCGGAGGCGTCGACGGATCAGCGGCGGGGTCCGACCTCCCTGGCGATCTGCTCGCCGCCGATGCGCAGACCGGCGTGGCCGCCGAACCGGATCGTCAGCTGGCCGCCGGCGGCGGCCGCCGCTGCCGGAAGCCGCTTGCGCAGCGACCAGCGGCCGCGCGTGATCCGAGCCCGGTAGTCGACGTGGCGCGAGCCGCCGGCGCCGGGATAGCGCAGGCGCACGCGGACGACGCCGCGCGCGCGCGGCGTGATCGTCCCGGCGACGCGCAGGCGCCCCGCGGAGTCGATGAGCGACGTCCGCGTCGCGAGGCTCGCCCTGGCGGTCGCGGCACGCAGCGTGACCGTGTCGGGCTCGACCGCCGGCGTGCCGGCGTACGTCAAGCTGAGGATCCCCGTCGCCTTGGAGCGCTGCGAGCGCGGCAGCGCCTTGCGGAAGCGAACGTGGCCGTCGGCGATCGGCGCGTCGAACGTCGTGGTGGCGCCCGCGGTGCGGTACCTCACGCGGACCTTGCCGGTCGCGCGCGCCGCGATCGTCGCCCGCACGTCGAGGCGGCCGCGGCTGACGACGGCACGCAGCACCTGCAGCCTCGCGGGGGCGGCCGCGACCGTCGGCGCACGCGGCGTGCTCGCCGGCGGTGTCGAGGCCGGCGGTGTCGGGCTCGGCAGCGGGCTCGAGCTCGGCGGGGTCGAGCTCGGCGGCGGGGGCGGCGGCGGCTCGAACGCCGCCGGCGGCGGGGTCGGCGGCGACGGATCGGGCGACGGCCCCGGCGGCGGGACGACCGGCTGCTCGCCCGTCGACCCGAGCGTCGGCGGCAGGTCGAACGCCTCCTGCGCGCCGGTGTCGAAGCTGTTCGCCGTCCGGGCGCTGTAGCCCATCCCGCGGCGGGCGAAGACCTGCCACAGGGTGGCGTAGTTCGCGCCGTTGGTCGCGGCGTGGTCGGCCTGGATGATCGCGTCGCGCGCCTCGAGGAAGCTCGGGTCGTCAGGCGCCAGGCGCAGGCCGCCCGTGACGAGCATGCGCGCGGTGTCCGGGCCGAGCGCCTGGCGTACGTCCCACAGCGTCTCGCCCCAGATCTCGCCGTCGTCGTGCACCGTCGCCCCGGTCTTGCCGAGGTCGCCGAGCGTGAAGCCGCCGGCGCCGACCGCCGGGTGCCCCGGGCACGCCGGCGCCGCCGAGCCGACCGGGCAGTCGATGCCCTGGCGGCGGAACGCGCTCGAGATGAGGTAGCGCCCGATCGTCAGCTCGCCGTGCGCGGCGGTGTCGGCCAGCGGGCCGTCACCGGGCCGGGCCAGGAAGTCCAGCGCGTACCAGTCGCTCCAGCCCTCTCCGAGCGCCCGCGACTGCCGTGCGGCCATCCCTGCACCGGTGCCGACGGTGCGGGTCGTGAGCCCGTGCGCGTACTCGTGGTAGACGACGTCGGCGGCGTCGGCGCTGTTGAGCGACGGGTTGGCGAAGAAGAACGCCTCCAGCCACGGCGAGTCGCCGTCGGGCGGCGTCGACATGCGGGCGTTGTTCGTGCTCTTGGCGATCGTGTCGGCGTTCGTCCCGATGTAGTTGTCGGACTCGGCGAGGACGTGGTCGCCCCCGGCACCGCCGCCGGCACCGTCCGCGTCCCTGAACTCGAAGCCGCCGGCCTCGTGCGTGAAGCCGATCGGCGCCGCCTTCAGGTGGTCGTGGAACCTGTTGACGAAGTAGAAGAGCTGCGTCGTGGCCTGGTTGCGGTTGGCGGGCCGCGTGTCGTTGGCCCTGCTGGAGTCCCAGGTGCAGTGGCGCACCTGGGCGACCCACGGGCAGGCCTGGCCGGGGACGCTGAACGGCGTGCTGGCGAAGTGCCACTCGCCCGCCGCGGTGCCGGCCGGCACCTCGGCGTCGCCCGACGTCGGCCCGTCGACGCCGTCGATGTCCGCGAACGCGTGCGCGTTGTTGCCGCGGAGCCTGCTGTAGTTCGGTCCCGCCCGGTCGAGCCACGTGCCGTCGCCGGCGAGGTTCACGGTCACCTGCACGCCGCCGACCGGCGCGCCGGGGTGGTGCTCGTGGACGCGCGCGGTCGCGAACTCCGTCCGGGATCGGCGGTGGAGCACCTCGCCGCTCGTGGCGTCGACGACGACCTCGTAGAGGAAGCGCTCCTCGCCGGTGACGAGCAGGCGCCAGGCGAGGCGCGCCGTCGAGCCGTCGTGGTAGAGGGTCAGCCGCGCGCTGTCGCCGTCGGCGAAGCGCGTCGGCCGCTCGGGCCCGCGGCCGGGCGTCGCCTGCGGCGGGACGGCGAGCGAGCCGCCGACGTCCTGCCTGGCGATCGCGAGCGCCGCCTCCACGTCGAGGTCGGGCACGACGGACGGCACGCTCAGGCCGCCGACGGCGGCGCCGCCGATGTTCAGCAGCCGGCCATCGTCGTCGACGTTCGCGAACACGACGCTGTCGTACGCGGCCACGCCGAGATAGGTCTGCGCGTAGGCGAGATGCGTCACGCCGATCGGCGAGCGGTAGCCGCTCGTCAGGCGCAGCGCGGCGATGTCGGCGGCCTGGAGCCCGAACACGTCGGCTCGCTCGCGCAGGTAGTCGAGCGCGATCGCGGTCGGCGCCCCCGGGCGCGGCGCGGTGACGACGCCGTCCCTGCGGGCGATCATCCGCACGCCGCCGCTCCTGCCGTCGGTCGTCACGACGCCCTCCGCACCGAGCTGGGCCTGCAGCGCCGCGCGCGCCAGCCGCTGCGCGGGCGGCGGCTGACGGTCGGCCGGGCGCCGGTCGAGGTTCGGCAGCGGCCGGCCGTTGGGCAGCACCGCGGCGCCGGCCGGCAGCGCCGAGCAGACGAGTGCGCTGAGGGCCGCGAGGGCCGCGAGGGCTATGCGATTCATGATCCGATCACCGGCTGCAACGCGCAGCGACGACCAATCTTGCCTAACTCTGCGACATAAGTCGCAAAAACGTGCGCGCGTCCCTGCCCGGTTAGCCTGAGGCCATGTCGCTGTCGCACTTCACACCGGCCGTCCGGAGCTGGTTTCAGGCCGCCTTCGACGGCCCCACGGAGGTGCAGGCGCAGGCCTGGCCGGCGATCGCGACCGGCGGGCACACGCTGATCTCGGCACCGACCGGGTCGGGCAAGACGCTCGCCGCGTTCCTCTGGGGCCTCGACCGCCTCGCCGCCCGTCCGCGGGCCGACGGCGAGGGCGTGCGGCTCGTCTACGTGTCGCCGCTCAAGGCGCTGGCCTACGACATCGACCGCAACCTGCGCGCGCCGCTGCGCGGCATCGGCGCCGACCTGTCCGTCGGCGTGCGCACCGGCGACACGCCGCAGCGCGACCGCGCGGCGATGCGCCGCCACCCCCCCGACATCCTGATCACGACGCCCGAGTCGCTGTACCTCATCCTGTCGGGCGAGGCGCGCGAGATGCTCACGGGCGTCGAGGCGATCATCGTCGACGAGATCCACGCCGTCGCGGCGACGAAGCGCGGCTCGCACCTCGCGCTGACGCTCGAGCGCCTGAGCGCGCTGCAGGCCGGCGGCCGCGATCCGCAGCGCATCGGCCTCAGCGCGACCCAGAACCCGCTCGAGGAGGTCGGGCGCTTCATGGTCGGACCGCGGCGGACCTGCACGATCGTCGACGCCGGCGCGCGCAAGCCGCTGGACCTGCGGATCCACGTGCCGGTCGAGTCGATGGTCGAGCCGAACGCCGGCTCGCAGTCCGACCCGCTCGATCCGATGATGGGCGGCGAGGCCACGCGGCGCTCGATCTGGCCGGCGATCTACCCCGAGATCCTCGAGCTCGTCGAGCAGCACCGCTCGACGATCGTCTTCGTCAACAACCGCCGCGGCGCCGAGCGGCTCGCGCTGCGCCTCAACGAGCTCGCCGAGCGCGAGATCGCGCGCGCGCACCACGGCTCGCTCGCGCGCGAGGAGCGCACGGTCGTCGAGGAGATGCTCAAGGCCGGCGAGCTGCCCTGCCTCGTCGCGACGAGCTCGCTCGAGCTTGGCATCGACATGGGCGCCGTCGACCTCGTCCTGCAGGTCGAGTCGCCGAAGTCCGTCGCGCGCGGCCTGCAGCGCATCGGCCGCGCCGGCCACAACGTCGGCGACGTCTCCAAGGGCCGGATCTTCCCGAAGTTCCGCGCCGACCTGCTCGAGTGCGCCGTCGTCTGCAAGCTCATGCGCGGCGGCGAGATCGAGCCGACGGTCGTGCCTCGCAACGCGCTCGACGTGCTCGCCCAGCAGATCGTCTCGATCGCGGCCAGCGCGCCCGACGACGAGCCGGTGAGCGTCGACGGCCTGCAAGCGCTCGTCACGCGCACCCACTCCTACGCGGAGCTGTCGCGGCCGCTGCTCGAGAACGTGCTCGACATGCTCGACGGCCGCTACCCGTCGCAGGAGTTCGGCGAGCTGCGCCCGCGGATCGTCTGGGATCGCGTCGGCGGGACGATCCGCGCGCGCGACGGCGCCCGCCGGCTCGTGGTCACCAACGCCGGCACGATCCCCGACCGCGGCCTGTTCAGCGTCACGCTGCCCGACGGCCGCCGCGTCGGCGAGCTGGACGAGGAGATGGTCTACGAGGCGCGCGCCGGCCAGACGTTCCTGCTCGGCGCGAGCACGTGGCGCATCGAGGAGATCGGCCGCGACCGCGTCGTCGTCTCGCCGGCGCCCGGCGCTCCCGGCGCGGTCCCGTTCTGGAAGGGCGACGGCGTCGGGCGCCCGAAGGAGCTCGGCGCGGCGATCGGCGCCTTCAGCCGCTGGGCCGTCGAGCAGGACGCCGAGACGCTGCAAGGCGAGTACGACCTCGACGCGCTTGCCGCGCGCAACCTGCTCGAGTTCCTGCGCGAGCAGCAGGCCGCGACGCGCGTGCTGCCCAGCGACCGGACGGTCGTCGTCGAGCGCTTTCGCGACGAGATCGGCGACTGGCGCCTGTGCGTGCTGTCGCCGTTCGGCGGCCGGGTCCACGCCGCCTGGGGCCTGGCGCTGAGCCGGCGCATCCGCGAGCGCTACGGCCTGGAGTCCGACGCGATCTGGTCCGACGACGGCATCATCGTCCACCTGCCCGACGCCGATGAGGCGCCGAGCGCCGAGCTCGTGCTCCTCGAGCCCGACGAGGTCGAGGACGCCGTCGTCGCCGAGCTGGCCTCCAGCGCGCTGTTCGGCGCGCGCTTTCGCGAGAACGCCGGCCGCGCGCTGCTCATCCCGCGCGCCTATCCGGGCAGGCGCACGCCGCTGTGGCAGCAGCGGCTGAAGTCGCAGTCGCTGCTGGAGGTCGCGCGCCGCTATCCGGACTTCCCGGTGATCCTCGAGACCTACCGCGAGTGCCTGCGCGACATCCTCGACGTCCCCGGGCTCAGCGAGCTGCTGCGCGGCCTGCACGCGCGCGAGCTGTCGCTCGTCGAGGTCGAGACGCCGACGGCGTCGCCGTTCGCCTCGTCGCTGCTGTTCGACTACGTCGCGACGTACATGTACGAGGGCGACACGCCCAACGCCGAGCGGCGGGCGGCGGCGCTGTCGCTCGACCGCGAGCTGCTGCGCGAGCTGCTCGGCCAGGAGGAGCTGCGCGAGCTCATCGACCCGGGCGCGCTCGAGCAGGTCGAGGACGACCTGCAGCATCGCTCCGACCGCACCCGCGCCGAGACCCGCGACGCGCTCGCCGACGTGCTGCGCCGCGTCGGCGACCTGACCTCCGACGAGGTCGCCGGCCGCGTCCTTCCCGGGATCGACGCGGCCGCGATGCTCGACGCGCTCGCCGCCGAGCGGCGCGCGGTGCGCCTGCGCATCGGCGGCGAGCAGCGCTGGGTCGCGGCCGACGACGCGGGGCTTTACCGCGACGCGCTCGGCGCTGTGCCGCCCGGCGGCCTGCCCGACGCGTTCACGGCCGACGTGCCCGACGCGCTGGCCAAGCTCGTGGCGCGCTACGCGCGCACGCACGGGCCGTTCACGACCGCCGAGCTCCGCGCGCGCTACGGCGTCGATCCGACCGCCGTGCTCGAGCGCCTCGAGCGCGACGGCGAGCTCGTGCGCGGCGAGCTGCGGCCGGGCGGCCGGGCGGGGGAGCGCGAATGGTGCGATCCCGAGGTGCTGCGCCGCCTGCGACGGGCGTCGCTGGCCGCCCTGCGCAGGGAGATCGAGCCCGCCGACCAGCGGGCGCTGGCGTCGTTCCTGCCGTCGTGGCAGGGCGTCGACCGCTGGGCGGGCGGGATCGGAGCGGGGGCGGGCGTCGACCGCCTGCGCGAGGCGCTCGTGCCGCTGCAGGGGCTCGCGCTGCCGGCCGAGGCGTGGGAGCGCGACGTGCTGCCGCGGCGCCTGGGCGCCTACTCGCCGACGTGGCTCGACGGGCTGTGCGCCGCCGGCGAGGTCGTCTGGGTCGGCGCCGGCTCGCTCGGGCGCTCGTCCGGGCGCGTCGCGCTGTACTTCCGCGAGGATGCCGAGGCGATCGGCCGCCCGGCGACGAAGGGCGGCCCCGCCGAGCCGCCCGCGCGCCGCGAGCACGAGCTGCTGCGCGAGCGGCTGGCCGCGTCGCCGTGCTTCTTCACCGATCTGCTGGCCGACGTCGAGCTCGCGCCGGAGGAGGTGCAGGAGGCGCTGTGGGATCTCGTCTGGGCCGGCGAGGTGACCAACGACGCGTTCGCGCCGCTGCGCGCGCCGCGGCTGACGCTGGCCCGCGCGCGCCAGGCGCCGCGATCCGCCGCGCGCCGCTTCGGCGCGCGGCGCGGCGGCGCGCAACCGACGGTCCAGGGCCGTTGGGCGCTGACCGACACGATCTTCCGGCGCGAGCCGGAGCCCGCTCAGCGGCGGCGGACGCTGGCCGAGCTGCTGCTCGAGCGCTACGGGATCGTCACGCGCGAGCAGGTGCTCGCCGAGGGCATCCCCGGAGGCTTCTCGATGCTCTACGACGCGCTCTCGCAGCTCGAGACGCTCGGCGTCTGCCGGCGCGGCTACTTCGTCGAGGGCCTCGGCGGCGCGCAGTTCGCGCTGCCGGGCGCGGTCGAGCGGCTGCGCGCGCAGAAGGCGGTCGAGGAGTCCGCGCCGCTCGTGCTCGCCGCGGTCGACCCGGCGCAGCCCTACGGCGCCGCGCTGCCGTGGCCGCAGCGGGGCGCCGAGGGGCGCCGGCCGGCCCGCGTGCGGGGCGCCTACGTCGTGCTCGCGGGCGCCGAGCCGGTGCTCTACGTCGAGCCGGGCGGCCGCGGCATCGCGACGCTCGCCGAGCCCGGCGACGCGCGGCTGCGCCCCGCCTTCGAGGCGCTCGCCGGCTTCGTCACCGCCGGCGGCGGGCGGCGGCTGTCGCTCGAGCGCGTCGACGGCGAGCCCGTCGTCGGCTCGCCCTACGAGGCGATGCTCGTCGAGCTCGGCTTCCGCGCCGGGCCGCGCAAGCTGACGCTCAGCGCGTAGGCGAATCTCGTACCCGACGATCGAGCGACGCCGGCCCATCGATGTCGGGTCGCGTGCATGCGTCCTCGGCGCGTCATGCGGTGCCTGTGGGCGTTCGGAGCAGGACGGCGTAGGCGGTGATCGAGTACAGCAACCTGCCCGCTGCCGGCTTGCTGTTGAAGCGGCGAGCCAGCCGTCGACATGCTCGTCCCGCGTCGGATTGCGAGCAGCCTGCGAGCGCGGCTGCCACGCGGCGTGCCGGTGCGGTCAGGTCGTCGGGTATCCGCCGGCGAGCAGACGCAGCGCGACGAGCGCGATCAGCGCGAGAACGCACACCGCGATGACCAGGCAGATCCGCAGACCGCGTCGGCGCCTGTGCTCGGCCGGCGTCGCCGCCGGCAGGCGCGCGGCGAGATAGAGGGCGCCCAGCAGGCCACCGATCCCACTCGTCCCGCCGAACACGACCAGCATCGCGAACGGGCCCAGAGCAACCACGACGCCGCCGGTGCCGGAGGCGACCGCGAGCACCCACAACAGTGCCGGGACCAGCGTGAACGCGAGCGCGACAGCCGTCGCCACGAGCTTGTCGCGCGTCCGCCATGCGATCGAGATCCAGACGAGCACGATGCCGACGACCATGCCGAGGACGGAGAAGAAGAAGCCGCCGACACCCAGCACGAGCACGGCGGCGATCTCGAGCGCGCCGGCGACGCTGGCGCTGCCGGCGCCCCGTCGGCAGCCTCGAGCACGATCTCCTCCGGGGATCCGATTCGCTCCAGCAGGTTCCTGACGCTCGTCTCGTCGACGACCGCGACCGTCTGCAGCGCATCGGCGATATGGCTGCGAATCTCGCCGACGAGCTCGATCGCGCGATCCCTCGGCAGGACCTTTGCCGCCGCGGCTTCGAGGCGGCGGATGTAGTCCTCGACGAGCGGCTCTCCCTGCGTCGTGCTCATCGCCTTGGCTCGCAGTTGAGCAGTCCGTCCACCGCATCGCGAAACCGCACCCAGTCGGCGTTGAACCGTTCCAGCGCTCGACGGCCGTCGGCCGTGATGGCGTAATAGCGCCGCGGCGGTCCGGCGTCCGATTCCCGCCAGGAGGTCGTCACAAGGCCGTCGCGACGCAGCCGGCTGAGCAGCGGATAGATCGTCCCCTCGCCCGTCACCATGCCATCGGTTTCTGCGAGCTTCCGCACGATCTCGAAGCCGTAGCGCTCTCCGTCGCGCAGCAATGCCAGGACGCAGTACTCGAGCGCACCCCTGCGAAGCTGCGACAGCAGGTTCCGTGTCCCACCATCTTCTATGCGAGGCAAGGTACCAGGTGCCGCCGCGTCCTGTCGCAGGCCCCGGCAGGCGCGCCGGCCCTTTCGGCGGCTGAGTGCCCGGCGTCCCTCGGCCGGAGCATCAGCGGTCACGGCGACCCGCCGGGTGAGGCAGGCCGGGCTCCTTCTTGCCCGGGTTGAGCAGGCCCTTGGGGTCCAACGCGGCCTTGATCGCGCGCTGGGCCGAAACCGCCGCGGCGGGCCACTGACGTGCGAGCTGGCCGGCCTTCAGCACCCCGATGCCGTGCTCGCCGCTGACCGTTCCGCCGAGATCGAGCGCGAGGGAGAACACCTCCTCGGCGGCGGCGTCGGCGCGCGCGCGCTCGCCCGCGTCGCCGGGATCGAGCATGAACGTCGCGTGGACGTTGCCGTCGCCGGCATGCCCCCACGAGCAGGCCTGCAGGCCGTGGCGGGCGCCGATCGCGACCGTCCCCGCGATCGCCTCGGCGAGCCGCTCGACCGGCACGGCGATGTCCTCCGACAGCTTCGCCCCGCGCGCCGCCGCGACGGCGAGCGGGACGCCCTCGCGCCAGCGCCACAGCGCGCGGACGGCCGCCCGCTCGCTCGGCGCGTGGACGCGCTCGGCGCCGTCGCCGAGCGCGTCGATCAGCTCGCTGCGCACGCGCGCTGCCTCCGCCGCCGAGCCGTCCGCCTCGGCGATCACGACGAAGCCCCGCAGCGGCGCGTCGGGGAAGGCGGCGCCGGCCGCCCGCATCGTCGGCGCGTCGAGATACTCGAGCGCGGCCGGGACGATCCCGGCGGCCAGCACGCCCAGCACGGCCGCGCAGCCGCGCTCGGCGTCGGGATAGGCGGCGATCACCGGAAGCTGCGCCTCGGGAGCGGGCACGAGCCGCAGCCAGGCGGCGGTCACGATGCCAAGCGTCCCCTCGGACCCGGTCAGCAGCGCGCGCAGGTCGTAGCCGGCGACGTCCTTGCGCAGCGGGCCGCCGATGCGCACGAGCTCGCCGGGCGCGAGCACCGCCTCGACGCCGGTGACCCAGTCGCCGGTCACGCCGTACTTGAAGGCGTGCGGGCCGCCGGCGTTCGTCGCGATCGTCCCGCCGAGCTGCGACTGCTCGGCGGCCCCGGGGTCGGGCGGGAAGTACAGGCCGCTCTCGCGCGCGCGCCGCGCGACCGTCGCCGTGCTGACCCCCGCCTCCGCCTGCATCCGCCACAGCTCCGGCTCGAAGCTGCGCACGGCGCTCAGGCGATCGAGCGCGATCGCGACGGCGCCCCCGTCGAGCGCCGCCGCGCCGCCGGCCAGGCCGGTGCGCCCGCCGACGGGCACGATCGCCACGTCGCGGTCGTAGCACCACGCGACGACGGCGGCGACCTCCTCCGCGCTGCCCGGGCGCACGAGCGTCGCGGTGCGGCCGGGCACAGCGGCGTCGCCGACGACCGCTTCGCGCTGCACGTGCGCCGCGCCGACGATGCGTCCCAGGTCGTCCACGGCCCCTACGCTAGAGAGGTGCCCGAGGGCGACACGATCCACTACGCGGCGCGGCGCATCCGCCCGCTCGTCGAGGGCCATGTCCCGGAGATCTCGCATCCGCACCCGCGGCTGCGCGGCGAGCGCTGGCCGCAGAAGCTCGCGGGACGCGCGGTCACGAGCGTCGGCGCCCACGGCAAGCATCTGTTCGTGCGCTTCGAGGGCGACCTGACGATCCACTCGCACCTGCGCATGACCGGCTCCTGGGGCACCTACCGCGACGGCCGGCGCTGGCGGCGCGGCGCGCATCGCGCGTGGCTCGTCCTGCGCACGGGCGACGGCGAGGCGGTGCAGTTCGACGGCCCCGTGCTCGAGCTGCTCACGGCCTCGCGCAGCCGCTTCGACCGCCGACTGGCGCAGCTCGGCCCCGACATCCTCGCGCCCGACCTCGACGAGGTCGCGTTCCTGCGGCGGCTGCGCGAGGACGACCCGACGCGGCCGATCGGCGACGCGCTGCTCGACCAGCGGACGATCGCCGGCATCGGCAACCTGTGGAAGTGCGAGGGCTGCTTCGCGGCCGCCATCGATCCGTGGCGCCCGGCCGGCGGCGTCAGCGACGACGAGGCGCTGGCGATCGTCCGCGCGGCGCGGCCGGGCATGCAGCAGTCCGCCCGGGACGGCATGCAGGACCCGCACCGCAGGGTCTACGGCAGGGCCGGCCGGCCGTGCCCACGCTGCGGGGCGCCGATCCGCAGGCGGGGGCAGGGCGACGACAACCGCCCGACGTACTGGTGCGAGCGCTGCCAGTCATGAGACCCATGCGCCGCGTCGGTCACAAGGGCGCCGATCACATCGCGCCCGGCAACACCTTCGCGTCCTTCGAGGCGGCGCTCGAGGCGGGCGTCGACATGATCGAGTTCGACGTCCTGCCCGAGCGCCCCGACGGCACCGGCGAGCTGCTGCTCGCCCACGACTGGGAGGACGCCGCCGCGCGCACGCCGCACACGCTCGACGAGGGCCTCGCGCACTTCGCCGACGCCGCCTACGACGGCATCGAGCTCGAGGTCGACCTCAAGCTGTCGGGCTACGAGGAGCGCGTCGCCGAGGCGCTCGAGCGCCACGCGCTCTCCGACCGCGTGCTCGTCTCGACGACGGAGGACTCGTCGCTGGCGCTGCTGCGCGAGCGCCATCCGCAGATCGCGCTGGGATGGTCGGTGCCGCGCGTGCGCCGCAACCCGCTGCTCAACCCGGCCACAGCGCTGCCCGCGCTGGCGGTGCTGCAGTACGTCCGCCGGGCGCTGCCGGGCGTCGCCGCCAACCGCATCCGCCGCGGGGAGATCGAGGCGCTGATGGCCCACTGGCGGCTCGTGACGCCGGCCCTGGCGCGGGCGATCCGCGGCGCCGGCGGCGAGCTCTACGTGTGGACGGTCGACGACGCGCGGCGAATCGCCGAGCTCGAGCGCCTCGGCGTCAGCGGCGTGATCTCCAACGACCCGCGGCTGTTCGGCTGAGCTAGCCGCGGGTGATCGTGCACGTCGCGGCGCTGTAGCCCGGCGGGTCGGCGCCGGCGCTCGAGCGATGCCCCCTGCGCGTGCGCATGCTCGCGCGGCGCACGACCTCGCCGCGGCGGCGCCACTCGAACGTCACCTTGCCGCGCAGCAGGACGCGGTCGCCGATCTTCGGCGAGATGCGGAACGAGCGGCCGGCCTGGCGCGCCCTGAAGTGCGCGCGACCGACGTACACGAAGCCCGAGTCGCCGCCCTCGGGGACGTTGTGCCAGCGGTCGTCGGCCGTCGACAGGAACTGCACGCGGAAGCGCATCCACATCGTCTCGCTGCCGTCCGCCGAGCCCGGCATCGAGCCGCGGACGCCGATCGTGTCCGGCCAGCGCGCGGTGTCGCAGACGTTGACGGTCGCCCACAGGTGACGGGAGTCCTCGACGGTGCGCGGCGCGCCGGTCGCCGCGACCGGCGCGGCGACCGCGGCCAGCGCCAGCGCGCCCGCGACGCGGCGGGGCGTGATGATCCGGCGGCTGGGGCGTAGATGTTGCATGAGCGCGGCTCTGACCATGGCTGACCGAGTGAACACTCCTACCCGCAGCTTCGATGCGCTGTACCGCGACAGCGCGCGCGACATCTACGCGTACGTCCGCACGCTGCTCGGCGACGACGCGGCGGCGGAGGACGTCACCGCCGCGGCGTTCGAGCGCGCGTTCCGGCGCCGCGCGAGCTTCGACGCGCGCCGCGGCAGCGAGCGGGCATGGGTGTTCGCGATCGCCCGCAACGCCGCGCTCGACGAGCTGCGCCGCCGCCGCCGGTCGGCGCCGCTGCTCGCCGAGCTCGCCGACGAGACCGCGCCCGCGCCCGACGAGGAGGCCGACCTCGCCGTCCGCCGGACGACCGTGCGGGCCGCGCTCGCCGCGCTGCCGCCGCGCGATCGCGAGCTCGTCGCGCTGAAGTTCCACGGCGGCCTGACGAACGCCGAGCTCGCCGCCGTGCTCGGCACGAGCGAGTCCAACGCCGGCACGCGCCTGCACCGCGCCGTCACGAAGCTCCGGGAGGCCTGCCATGCGCCGTCGTGACCCTCTGACGCCCGCTGCGCGCCGTGAGCTCGACGCGCTCGACCGCGCGCTCGCCGGCGAGCCCGTCGACGACGCCCTGCACGAGCTCGAGGCGCTCGTGCGCGACGTCCGGGCGAGCGCGCCGCAGATGCGGCCGGATTTCGCCGAGCGTCTCGAGCGCGAGCTCGCCGGCGGCTTCGCCGGCGCGGCGCCGGCCGCGCCGCCGGCGAGGCGGCGGCGCCGCCCCCGGCGCACGCTGATGCTGTCGACGGCGGGCACCGTTGCGGCCGCGCTCGCCGCACTCGTCGTCGTCCTCGGGCAGGGGTCGCAGCAGGAGCCATCGCAGCTCGCGCGGCCCGAGACGCCGCAGGCCCCGAGCGGCGCTCGCGAGCGCGGCGGCGGGCAGGCCGTCGGCGCGCAGGCCGACCGCGCGACCGCCGACCCGGCGACCTCCGCCGCGCCTCCGATGGCCGGCGGGGCGATCGCGCCGCAGCCGCCGGCGAGCGTGGCGCCGGGCGCGCCGCGCAGGGTCGAGCGCAGCGCCGACCTGGTGCTCGAGACGCCCGCGAGCCGCCTGCGCCGCACCGCCGATGACGTCGTGCGGACGGTCGACCGCTTCGGCGGCATCGTCGCGTCCTCGACCACGGCGGCCGACGACCGCGGCGGCGACGCGACGTTCGACCTGCGGATCCCGGCCGCACGCCTCGACGACGCGCTCGCCGCGCTCTCGCGGCTCGGGCACGTCGCCGAGCGCCGGCAGAGCCTGCAGGACATCACCGCGTCGCTCGGCTCGCTGCGCGACCGGCTGGCCGACGCGCGCGCCGAGCGCCGCACACTGCTGCGCGCGCTCGGCCGCGCGACGACGCGGGCGCAGATCGACAGCCTGCGGGCGCGGCTGCGGATCACGCGGTCGACGATCAGCCGCCTCAACGGCGACCTCGCATCGCTGCGCCGCCGCGCCGAGCTGGCACGCGTGGCCGTGACCGTCCGCGGCGTCGAGCGGGAGACGGGCGGCGGCGGCTGGTCGCCGCGCGATGCGCTCGGCGACGCCGCGCGCATCCTCGAGGTCATGGCCGGCGTCGCGGTCGTCGCGCTGGCGGTCGCCGTGCCGCTCGGCCTGCTGGGCGCCGCGCTGGCCTTCGGCGCGCGCGGCCTGCGGCGCCGCGGCCGCGAGCGGGCGCTCGACCCGGCCTGACGCAGCGCCCCTGCGGTCGCGCCCCCGTGTGCTATTGCTCACGCATGGGCACCAGCGAGCAAGAGGCGATCGACCTGCTCGCGCACGTGCCCGTCTTCGAGGCCCTCGGGCCGCGGGAGCTGATGCGCGTGGCGGCCGTCAGCGTGCCGCGCTCCTTCGACGCCGGCGAGGTGATCTTCCGCGAGGGCGACGCCAGCCACACGTGCTACATCGTCCGCAGCGGCCACGCCCGCGCGATCCGCGCCCACGGCGACGGGCGCACGCTGACGCTGGCGCACTTCGGGCCGGGCGACATCTTCGGCGAGCTTGCGATGTTCGACGACGAGCGCCGCTCGGCGACCGTCGAGACGCTCGACCGCGTCGACGTGGTCGCGGTGCTGGGATCGGACATGCGCCGGCTCCTGCGCGAGCATCCCGACATCGCGGTGAAGCTCGTCATCTCGCTCGGCCGCCGGTTGCGCGAGGCCAACGAGCGCATCGCGCGCCAGTCGTTTCAGACCGTCCAGAGCCGCGTCGCCGGCGTGCTCGGCCAGCTCGTCATCCAGGCCCAGGCCGAGGGCGCCGGCGACCGCGACGTGCTCGTCGTCGTCACGCAGGCCGACGTCGCCCAGCTCGCCGGTTCCTCGCGCGAGTCCGCCAGCCGCTTCCTGGCCGTGCTGGAGCGCGCGGGGATCGTCACGCAGGGGCGCGGCCGCGTCGTCGTCCACGACCCCGAGGCGCTGAAGCGCTACGTCTACTGATGGCCTCGGAGTTCTCGGCCGGCGGCGTCGTCTTCAACGACGCCCACGAGGTCATCGTCATCGTCCCCACGCGGCGCGCCGCCGACGGCTCGCGCGTCCTGGCGCTGCCCAAGGGCCACCCCGACGGCGCCGAGACGCCGGCCGAGGCCGCGCTGCGCGAGGTTCGCGAGGAGGCCGGCGTCGAGGCCGAGGTCGTCGACTCGCTGGGCGACGTGCGCTACTGGTACCAGCGCGGCGGGCGGCGGATCGCGAAGGTCGTCGAGTTCTACCTGCTGCGCTACGTCTCCGGCGACGTGGGCGACCACGACCACGAGGTCGAGGACGCGCGCTGGGTCCCGGCGGCCGAGGCCGCCACGTCGCTGACCTACGCCGGCGAGCGCGACATGGTGCGCAGGGCGCTGTCACGGTTGCAGCCCGGCCAGTAACCTGCCGCCTGTGCAGGTCCTGAACTTCTACTCGACGATCTTCGCCGATCAGCTCAAGCGCGGGCGCAAGACGGCGACGATCCGGCTCGGCGACAAGTCGCACAAGTACCGCAAGAACCAGGCGGTGCTCGTGACGATCGGCTACCAGCACTCGCCGCGCGAGAAGGTCTTCACGGCGGTCATCGACTCCGTCGAGGTCAAGCGCGTCAAGGAGCTGTCGCCGCGCGACATCGAGCACGACAACCCGGAGTTCCGCCGCACGGAGGAGATGATCCACTTCCTCGAGCAGATCTACGCGCGCGAGGTCACGCGCGAGGACACCGTCACGGTCGTGCGCTTCTCGCAGATCGTCGAGAACCCGCCGTCGGTCACCGAGCGCCTGCACGGCATCGGCGGCGCGCAGAACTGACCCGCCGGGCGCCCCGGCGCCGTTGGCACTCTTCCGTCGAGAGTGCCGATTCGCTAGAGTCGAGGCCAGCGTTGGCACTCCGGACATGCGAGTGCCAAACCACCGTCACATTCTCTGGAGGTCTGACACACATGAAGCTCAAGCCCCTGGGCGATCGGCTCATCGTGCGGGCGATCGAGGAGGAGGAGACCACCGCGAGTGGGCTCGTCCTTCCTGATACCGCCAAGGAGAAGCCGCAGAAGGGCAAGGTCATCGCCGTCGGCGACGGCAAGTTCGACGAGGACGGCGAGAAGCGCATCCCGCTCGACGTCGCCGAGGGCGACGAGGTCCTGTACTCCAAGTACGGCGGCACGGAAATCAAGGTCGACGGCGAGGAGCTGCTCGTGCTCCGCGAGTCCGACGTCCTCGCCAAGATCCTCTAGTCAGGAGAACGGAACTCATGCCCCATAAGGAACTGAAGTACGACGTCGACGCGCGCAACGCCCTGCAGGCCGGCGTCGACGCGGTCGCCAACGCGGTCAAGGTCACGCTCGGCCCGAAGGGCCGCTACGTCGTCCTCGACAAGAAGTTCGGCGCCCCCACCATCACGAACGACGGCGTCACGATCGCCCGTGAGATCGAGGTCGAGGACGTCTTCCAGAACCAGGGCGCGCAGCTCGTGCGCGAGGTGGCCACGGCGACCAACGACGTCGCCGGCGACGGCACGACGACGGCCACGGTGCTCGCCCAGCAGATCGTCCGCAGCGGCCTGAAGAACGTCACGGCAGGCGCCAACCCGCTCGCGCTCAAGCGCGGCATCGAGCGCGCCGTCGACGCCGTCGTCGAGAACATCGCCAAGCAGTCCAAGGACGTGGCCGGCAAGGACCAGATCGCGCGCGTCGCGACGATCTCGGCCGGCGACGACGACATCGGCGACGTCATCGCCGACGCGATCGAGAAGGTCGGCAAGGACGGCGTCGTCAACGTCGAGGAGGGCCAGACCTTCGGCATGGACCTCGAGTTCACCGAGGGCATGCTCTTCGACAAGGGCTACATCTCGCCCTACATGGTCACCGACCAGGAGCGCATGGAGGCGGTCCTCGAGGATCCCTACATCCTCATCGCCAACCAGAAGATCGGCTCCGTCCGCGACATCCTGCCGGTGCTCGAGTCCGTCATCCAGTCCGGCAAGCCGCTGCTGATCATCGCCGAGGACGTCGAGGGCGAGGCGCTCGCGACGCTCGTCGTCAACAAGCTGCGCGGCACCTTCACGGGCGTCGCCGTCAAGGCCCCCGGCTTCGGCGACCGCCGCAAGCGGATGCTCGAGGACATCGCGATCCTCACGAACGCCGAGGTCATCACGGAGGAGATGGGCCTCAAGCTCGAGAACACGACGATCTCGCAGCTCGGGCGCGCGCGCCGCGTCGTCGTCGCCAAGGACACGACGACGATCGTCGACGGCGCCGGCGAGGCCGACGCGATCAAGGGCCGCATCAACCAGATCAAGGCCGAGATCGAGACGACCGACTCCGACTTCGATCGCGAGAAGCTCCAGGAGCGCCTCGCGAAGCTGTCGGGCGGCGTCGCCGTCGTGAAGGTCGGCGCGGCCACCGAGACGGAGATGAAGGAGAAGAAGCACCGCGTCGAGGACGCGCTGCAGGCCACCCGCGCAGCCCTCGAGGAGGGCATCGTCGCCGGCGGCGGCGTCGCGCTGCTGCAGGCCGAGAACGCGATCGACCTCGAGTCCTTCGACGACGACGAGCGCACGGGCGCGAAGATCGTCCTGCGGGCGCTCGAGGAGCCGCTGCGCCAGATCGCGCACAACGCCGGCCTCGAGGGCTCGGTCGTCGTCAACGACGTCCGCAAGGCCAAGAAGGGCCACGGCCTGAACGCCGCGACGAACCAGATCGAGGACCTCATCGCCGCGGGCATCATCGACCCGGCCATGGTCACCCGCTCGGCGCTGCAGAACGCGGCGTCGATCGCGAAGAACATCCTCACGACCGAGGCGATCGTCGCCGAGATCGAGGAGAAGGGCAACGGCGCCGGCTCGATGGCCGGCATGGGCGACGGCGGCATGGGCGCGATGATGTAGCCAGGGAGCCCCGCTCCCGGAGCCGCGAGCTCCGCCGCAGTCTGCGAGGGCCCGGCGCATGCCGGGCCCTCGTGCGTCGTAGGCCGCTGCGATGGCCGCCGGCCGCCTCACCACGCTGCACCGCTGGCCGGTGAAGTCGATGGCGGGCGAGCGCCCCGACGCGCTGTCGCTCGACCGCTTCGGCGTGACCGGCGACCGCGCGCACGCCGTCTTCGAGCTCTCGGGGGGCCACGCCGCGCCGCGTCAGCGCGGTGACGCTGCCGCGGCTGCCGGCCTGGTCTGCGGCCTTCCCGCCGGCGTCGCGCTGACGCGCGAGACGGCGCCCCAGCCGGTCGTCACGGACCCCGGCGGCACGGCGCGGTCCTGGGAGGACCCGGAGCTGCCCGAGGCGCTCGCCGGCGATCTCGGGCGCCCGATCGCGCTCGTCGGCAGGGCGCTCGGCCAGCAGAACCGTCCGACGACTGTCCGCGTGACGGTCGAGGCGTCGCGGCGGGCGCTGGAGGCGGCGCTCGGCGCCCCGTCGACGCGTGCCGCCTCCGCTCGAACCTCCACGTCGAGCTCGACGCCGGCCGTTCGCCGAGGCGCGCTGGATCGGCCGGTGGCTGCGCGTCGGCGCCGCGGAGCTCGAGATCGTCGAGGCCTGCGCGCGCTGCGCGATCCCGACGCGCGACCTGCGGACCCAGCGCAAGTGGCCGGCGCTCATGCGCCTGCTCGTTGCCGAGCACGACACGACAACGGCCTTCGCGCGACCGCAGCGATCTGCGGTCGTGCGGCTCGGAGACGCCGTCGAGGTGCTCAGCCCTCGACCTGCGCCACCGATCGCGGCCCCTCGCCCGTGTAGAGCGCCGTCGGGCGGATGAGGCGCCCCTGGCGCTTCTGCTCGAGGATGTGCGCCGACCAGCCCGCGACGCGCGCGCAGGTGAACATCGACGTGAACAGCCGCGACGGGATCTCGGCGAGGTCGAGGACGACCGCCGACCAGAACTCGACGTTCGTCGCGAGCACGCGGTCGGGCTTGCGCGCCTTCAGCTCGGCGAGCGCCGCCTGCTCGAGCGCGATCGCGACGTCGTAGCGGCGCGATGACAGCTCGCGCGCCGTGCGCCGCAGCACGCGCGCGCGCGGGTCCTCGGCCCGGTAGACGCGGTGGCCGAAGCCCATCAGCCGCTCGCCTGCGTCGAGCTTGCGCTTGACCCACGCCTCGGGGTCGCCCGCGGCCTCGACCTCGTCGAGCATCTTCAGCACGCGCGCCGGCGCTCCGCCGTGCAGCGGCCCGCTGAGCGCGCCGACGGCGCTCGACAGCGCCGCCGCGCAGTCTGCGCCGGTCGAGGCGACGACGCGGGCGGTGAACGTCGAGGCGTTCATGCCGTGCTCGGCGGCCGACGTCCAGTAGGCGTCGATCGCCTGCACGTGGACGGGGTTGGCCTCGCCGCGCCAGCGGATGAGGAAGCGCTCGGCGGTGCTCGTGCCCTTGTCCACCGCGCGCTGGGGCACGGGCGGGCGGCCGACGCCGCGCGCGGACTGCGCGACGAACGAGAGCGCCGTGACCGACGCCCGCGCGAGGTCGTCGTGGGCCTGGTCGTCGGAGATGTCGATCAGCGGCTTGAAGCCCCACTGCGGGGCGAGCACGGCGAGCGCGGACTGCACGTCGACGCGCGGGTCGCCGGAGCGCACGGGCAGCGGGTGCGGCTCGGCGGGCGGCAGCCCGGGGTGCAGCCGGCCGTCGACGAGCAGCCGCCAGACCTGCGCGTAGGGCACCTTGCCGACGAGCTCCTCGATGTCGATGCCGCGATAGCGCAGCGCACCGCCGTCGCGGTCCGGCTCGGCGATCTCGGTCGCGAAGGCGATCACGCCCTCGAGCCCCGACTGCACCCCGTTCGTGCTCATGCACACCCCCTGTGGCCTCTCGAAGATCTCGCCGTAGGCTTGCAGACCGTGACCGACGCCGACCTGATGTTCCGCCCGGTCACCGAGCTCGCCGCGCTCGTGCGCGACGGGACCCTGACGGCGCGCGAGCTCGTCGACGCGTCGCTGCAGCGCATCGACGCGCTGCAGCCGGTCGTCAACGCGTTCGTCGACGTCGACCACGATGGCGCCCGCGCCGCGGCCGACGCGATCGGCCCCGGCGATGAGCGGCCGTTCGCGGGCGTGCCGATCGCGATCAAGAACAACCGCCCCGTGCGCGGGCTGCGGCTGACGCTCGGCGCGGACATGACCGGGGACTTCGTCGCGGGCTTCGACCACAACGTCACGCGCCGGCTGCGCGACGCCGGCTTCGTCGTCGTCGGCACGACCTGCCTGCCCGAGTGGGGGATCATGCCGGTGACCGAGGGGCGGCGGTTCGGCGCGACGCGCAACCCGTGGGACCTCGGCCGCACGCCCGGCGGCTCGTCCGGCGGCTCGGCGGCGGCCGTCGCCGCCGGCATGGTGCCGGTGGCGAGCGGCAACGACGGCGGCGGCTCGACGCGGATCCCGGCCGCCTGCTGCGGGCTCGTCGGGCTCAAGCCGCAGCGCGGGCGCGTCTCGCACGCGCCGAACGCCGGCGAGCACCTGCTCGTCCAGGACGGCGTGCTCACCCGCACCGTCGCCGAGACCGCGCTGCTGCTCGACGTCCTCGCCGGCCCCGAGCCCGGCGACGCGTCGTGGGCGCCGCCGCCGCGCGAGCCGTTCGCGACGGCCGCCGCGCGCGAGCCCGGTCGGCTGCGGATCGGGCTCACGACGGCCGCCGTGCTGCTCGACGCCCGCGTCGATCCCGTCTGCGCGCGCGCCGCGCGCGACGCCGCGGGGCTGCTGCGCGAGCTCGGCCACGAGGTCGTCGAGGTCGACCCACCGTGGCGCCGGCCGGCGCTGTTCGAGCGCTTCACCGCGATCTTCGGACCCGCCGTCTGCTCGCAGATCGCCGTCACTGCGCGGATCGCCGGCCGGGAGCCGCGGGAGGCCGACATGGAGCCGCTGAGCTGGGCGCTGTGGGAGCTGTCGCGGCGCATCGACGCCGTCGACGCGGCCGTCGTGGCGCTCGAGATGCAGGCCTTCGCGCGCGCGATCACGGTCTGGGCCGAGCCCTACGACGCGATCCTGACCCCCGCCCTCGCGCGGCCGCCGCTGGCGACCGGCGAGCTCGACCCGTGCGGGCCCGACCCCCTGGGGACGTTCCGGCGCTCGGGGCACTTCACGCCGTACACGGCGATCGCGAACGTCACCGGCGCGCCGGCGATCTCGCTGCCGCTCTACGCGCGCGACGACGGCCTGCCGCTGGCGGTCCAGCTCATCGGCCGGCCGGCGCAGGAGGGCGCGCTGCTCGCGCTCGCGGCGCAGCTCGAGCGTGCGCGGCCGTGGCACGCGCGGCGCGCTCCGGCGGCCGCCGCCTAGACCCCGAGCACCTCCGGCATCGCGCGCGGCGTCACGCCGAGCGCCTGCGCGCCCGCCGTGCCGCCGGCGGACAGCATCGACACCTCGAGCAGCTCGACCTCGTCCCACGTCGCCGGCGCGCGCGACTTCATGAGCATCTCGGCGACCCGCAGCACGCGGCTGACGATCGGGATCGGCAGCTTGACGATCGGCCGGGGCCGGCCGGCGGCGCGCAGCACGAGCTCGACGACCTGCTCGTAGGTCAGCGTCTGCGGGCCGGCGAGCTCGTAGCGGCGCGGCGCGCCGGCCGGCAGGCCGAGCGCCGCCACGATGCAGTCGGCGACGTCCTCCGCCCAGATCGGCTGGTACTGCGCCCGCCCGCGGCCGCTGAGCGGCATGACCGGCAACACGATCGCCATGCGCTCGAGCAGCGTCGACAGCATGTCGCCCGGCGCGTAGACGATCGACGGTGCGAGGACCGTGTGGCGCACGTCGGATCCGAGCACCGCCCCCTCGGCGAGCGCCTTGGCGCGCAGAAAGCGCGTGCGGTTGTGGCTGGTGGCGCCGAGCGCGCTCGTGAAGACGAAGTGCTCGACCCCCGCACGCTCGGCTGCCTGCACCATCCGCCAGGTCGCGATCCCGTTGAGCTCCTCGATCGAGCCCGCGCGCTGGTCGCGGACCGAGGCCGCCAGGTGGACGACCGTGCGCACGCCGCGCATCGCGTTGCGAAACGACGGCGGGTCGCCGAGATCGCCGAGCGCGATCTGCACGCGCACGCGCTCGGACCCCAGCCGGCGGGGGTCGCGCACGAGGCAGCGGACCGGCTCGCCGGCGGCGGTCAGCCGCCGCAGCAGCGCGCGCCCGACGAGCCCGGTGGCACCGGTCAGCAGGAGCACGCCTGGATACTATGTTCGGCCCCGCCGCTCCAAGCCGAGACCGAAGGAACGAACGCTTCATGGCCTACGTCATCGCCGAGCCCTGCATCGGAACGAAGGACAACTCGTGCGTCGAGGTATGCCCGGTCGACTGCATCCACCCGACGACCGACGAGCCCGATTACGACAAGGTCGAGATGCTCTACATCGATCCCGAGGAGTGCATCGACTGCGACGCCTGCGTGGAGGCATGCCCGGTCGATGCGTGCTTCGCCGAGGACCAGCTGCCCGAGGAGTGGTCGCACTACGTGAAGATCAACGCCGACTACTTCGCGCAAGGGTAATCCATAGTAATCTGGTCGTGAATTGTCCATTTAGCCGAAAGGGTGCGACATGAGCACGACCGACGAGCTGCTCGAGAATGCCAAGAGCTACGCCGAGAGCTTCGACAAGGGCGATCTGCCGATGCCGCCGGCGCGGAAGATCGCGATCGTCGCCTGCATGGACGCGCGCCTGAACCCCTACGGGCTGCTCGGTCTGCAGGAGGGCGACGCGCACGTCATCCGCAACGCCGGCGGGGTCGTCACCGATGACGAGATCCGCTCGCTGGCGATCTCGCAGCGGCTGCTCGGCACAGAGGAGATCGTGCTCATCCACCACACCGACTGCGGCATGCTGACGTTCACCGACGACGACTTCCGCCGCCAGATCCAGGAGGACACCGGCATCAAGCCGGAGTGGGCGGTCGAGACGTTCAGCGACCTCGACGAGGACGTCCGCCAGTCGATCGCGCGCATCAAGGCGAGCCCGTTCGTGCCGAAGAAGGACTCCGTGCGCGGCTTCGTCTACGAGGTCGAGACCGGCGACCTGCGCGAGGTCAGCTGACGGCTTCGCGCCCGCGCCGGCGGCGCGTCAGCCGGTCGCCATCGGCAGGCTGAACCCGGTCGGCGCGGGCCCCCGCAGCACCGGCAGCTCGACGGGCGCAAGCGCCACGATCCCGCGCGCCGCGTGGCGGATCGCCTGCGCGGCCGGGTCGTCGGGATCCGTGAAGACCAGCGGCGTGCCCGCGTCCGCCTGGGCGCGCAGCGGCATCGTCAGCGGGACCTTGCCGAGCAGCGGCACGTCGAGCTCGTCCGCCAGCTGCTGGCCGCCGCCCTCGCCGAAGAGCTGGAAGCGCTCGCCGCCGGGCGTCGTGAAGCCCGCCATGTTCTCGATGACGCCGGCGATCTCGAGGTTGACCTTGCCCGCCATCTGCGCGGCGCGGCGCGCGACCTTCTGCGCGGTCGGCTGCGGCGTCGTGACGATGACGAACTCGGCCTGCGGCAGCAGCTGGGCGAGCGTCATCGAGACGTCGCCGGTGCCCGGCGGCAGGTCGACGAGCAGGTAGTCCAGCGCGCCCCAGGCGACGTCCTCGAGGAACTGCGTCAGCGCCTTGTGCAGCATCGGCCCGCGCCAGACGACGGCCGAGTCCTCCTCCACGAAGAAGCCGATCGACATGACCTTCACGCCGTGCGCCTCGAGCGGCACGATCTTGCGCTCGGCGGAGATCGGCGGGCGGTCGTTGCCGAGGCCGAACATCCGCGGGACCGAGTAGCCCCAGACGTCGGCGTCGAGGACGCCGACGCGCTTGCCGTCCGCCGTCAGCGCCGCGGCGAGGTTGGCCGTGAGCGTCGACTTGCCGACGCCGCCCTTGCCCGAGCCGATGCACAGGACCTGGCGGACCTGCGCCAGCGCGCCCGCCGGCAGATTGGGGCGGCCGAGCGCCTTCTGCAGCGACGACTTCTCGGCGTCGGAGAGCACGTCGAAGGCGACGTCGACCGTCGTGACGCCGGCGACGCCCCCGGCCTCGCGCCTGACGGCCTCGACGAAGTGGCTGCGGATCGGGCAGCCGGGGGTCGTCAGCGACACCGTCACGCTGACGGCGCCCACATCGGAGATCTCGATCGAGCGGACCATTCCGAGCTCGACGATCGATCGCCCGAGCTCCGGATCGATGACGCGCTCGAGCGCCGTGCGGATGTCCTTGTCGGTCGGCATCCAACCAGTCTAGAAAAACGCCGATGCCGCACCCGCTGCGGGGCGCGGCGTCGGCCGGGGGAGGTGCTGCGGATGTGCTGCGGGGTAAGGTCTAGGCGATCGCCGCGATGCGCTCCTGGACCTTCGCCGTCGCCTGCGTGGCGGCGCTGCGACCGCCCTGGACGACGTTCTCGACGCGGGCGCCGACGAGCTCGGCGTTCTTGACGACGGGCTCGGTGCGCGCCTTCAGCTCGCGCTCGATGCGCGCGCGCTGCTCGCGCAGCTCGCGCTCGACGCGCGTGCGGGTGCGCTTGGCGTCGCGCTCGATGCCTTTGACGGCGCTGGAGCCGCGGCGCTCGTAGCGGCGCAGCTGCTGCTCGGCCTTGCGGCGCGTCGAGTACGTCGCGCGGATGTCGCCGATCGCCGAGGCGACGTTCTCGCGCGCGACGAGCGTCGCGCCGACCGGGACCAGGACGGCCTTCTCGGCGAGCTCGGCGGCGCGGCCGATCGGGGTCCTGATCTCCTCGCGCCTCTCGGCCGCCTTCCTGGCGGCGCTCGTCTCGGCGCGCGCGGCGGTCGTCTTGGCCCTGCGGGCCGCGGTCGAGCGGGCGGCGCTGCCGCGGTTGGCGGCGCGGGTGGCGGCCGCCTTCTTGGCGGCGGTCGAGCGCTTCGTGGCGTCGCGCCTGCGGGTGGCGGCCGCCTTCTGGGCGGGGGTTGCGGTGCTCTCGGCCATGGTCGTGGGCTCCTTCTGGGCGCGAATAAGGTTAGTTGTAAGTGCTCGCTGGCGACACTCTAGCACGAACGTGTGTTCTGACCCGGCGCGGCCCGCCGGCTACCGCCCGAACGCCGGTTCGGCGCTGTGCGCCGGGCGGGGGACGTCAGGCGGCGGCCGGCGCGACGCCCGTGCGGCGCATCCAGGCGGCCGGGTCGCGCAGCTCGACGAGGCTCGGAAGCTGCTCGGGGGCGGCGAAGACGCGGTGCAGCGCGGCCGGCCCGGCGGCGGCGACGACCGCGTCGCAGAAGCGCTTGCCGTCCTCGTACTGGCGCAGCTTGGCGTCGAGGCCGATGAGGCGCTCGAGCAGCGCGAGCAGCGGCGAGCGCTCGCGCCGACGGCGGTCCAGCGCCGCACGCAGCCGGTCGAGCGACGGCAGCGCCTGCGCTCCGACGACGTCCATCACGTGCTCGGCGTGGCCCTCCACGACGCCCATGACGCCCTGCATGCGCTCGAGCAGCTCGCGCCGGCCGGAGCCGCCGAGCGCCGCGACGAGCCCTCCCTCGCGCAGCGACGCGACGAGCGCGCGGACGTCCTCGGCGGCCGGCAGGCGCAGCAGCGAGCGCGGGTCGACCTTGACCTCGAGCGAGTCGAGCAGCTCGCCGAGCAGCCCGGCGAGGTACGGCCGCAGCCACGGGATCCCGGCGAACTGGACCGCGTGCGTGACCTCGTGGAACGCGATCCAGGTCAGCAGCTCCTCGCCGTCGGCGTCGAACTTGGCGGCCGCGTGGGCGATGTTCGGCGCGACGAACAGCAGCCGCGCCGGCGCCTGCGGGTCGACGAGCACGAACTCGTACTGGCCGAGCACGCGCTGGGAGAGGTAGCCCGTGATCGCGCCGGCCTCAGCGGAGATGAGCGTCGCGGCGGCGGCGCGAGCCGGGCCGCGCAGCAGCCCTCCGCCGTTCGCGGCGCCGGTGAGGCGCTCGCCGAGCGGGTCGAGCAGCTCGCCCATCGAGTTGACGTTGGCGGCGATCCAGCCCGAGCGCTGGACGGCCTCCGGCGCCGGCAGCGGCGAGGCGGGCTGCAGGCCGGTGTAGGCGACGACGCGCCGCTGCGCATCGGCGCAGATGGCGGCCAGGTCGCCGCGCAGCGGCAGGTGTTCGGGCGCGGAGCCGCGCGCGCCGTTGGCGCGCGACACGGCGTTGGCGATCCGCTGGGTGAGGGCACGGTCGAGCATGCCCCCATCATGGCGGACCGGCGCGACCGGCCCGCCGGCTCAGGCGACGATGTCGCGCAGTTGCGCGAGGCCCTCGCGCGTGCGCGCTGCGACCACCGGCGAGTGCGGCTCGAGGTCCAGCGGCGCGCCGAGCGGCTCGTCGAACGCCGGGAAGTCGACGAGCGCGCCGGCCTCGCGGACGATGAGCTGCGCGGCGGCGACGTCGACGGCGCGCGTGCGCCACAGCGTCAGCATCCCGTCGACGCGCGTCGGCGCGAGCTGGCACAGCGAGATCGCGATCGAGCCGATCGCCCGCACGCGGTACGTCGCCTGCGACAGGCCCTCCATCGCCGGCGCCATGTAGCGCGGGTCCGAGGACTCGATCGCGAGCATCTCCAGACGGCCGTCGTCGAGCCGGCGCTCGGGCGGCGGCGAGTCGATGCGCCGGCCGTCGAGCCAGGCCCCCTCGCCGCGACGTGCCGTCCACTCCTCGCCGGGACCGAAGTCGAAGACGAAGCCGAAGGCGACGTCGGCCATCGTCGGGCCGTCGGCGACGGCGATCGACAGCGCGTGGTGCGTCATGCCGCGCTTGGCGTTCAGCGAGCCGTCCAGCGGGTCGATGACGACGAGCACGCCCTCGTCGCCGTAGTCGACGATGCCGCGCTCCTCGCTGACGGCGGTGAAGCGCGCGCCGCCGTCGTGCAGCGCGTCGAGCTGCCCGAAGACGACGGCCTCGGCCTGCTCGTCGATGACGAGCGTGCGGTCGCCGCCCTCCCCGCGGGTGCCCGTCTCGACCACGCGCTCGTGGCTCGTCGGGTGGCGCGCGAGGACCTCGCGCATGCCCTGCGCCGCCGCGCGGCAGGCGCCGAGCCAGTCGGCCGCCAGCGCGCTGGGAGTCGATGACATCGGCGGCATACTAGGTGGGTGTCGAGCGCTCTGGTCCCCGGCGGGGTGGGTCTCTCGCCTGCCCAGGCGCGTGCCGCCGCCCATCCGGCGGGACCGCTGCTCGTGCTCGGCGGCGCGGGCACCGGCAAGACGACGGTCCTCGTCGCGCGCTTCCGCACGCTCGTCGCGCGCGGCGCGGCGCCCGAGTCGATCCTCGTCCTGAGCCCGTCCGCGGCCGGTGCCGCGGCGCTGCGGCGCCGCATCGAGGACGCGCTCGACGGGCCCTACGAGGAGCTGGCCGTGCACGGCGTTGCCGACCTGTGCGCGCGGCTGCTGCGCGACGAGGTCGCCGAGGCCGGCGTCGACCCGTTCTTCGCCGCGGTGAGCGGCAGCGACCGCCTCGCGCTGCTGCTCGACCGCATGGACGAGCTGCACCTGCGCAGCCACGACATCGCCGGCCGGCCCGCCGTGCTGCTCGCGGGCGTCGTCGACCGCATCGACCGCCTCAAGCAGGAGTTCGTCACGGCCGCCGACTACGCCGCCTGGGCCGAGAGCCTGCCGGCCGGCGACGACGCGCAGCGCATGCGCGCGGCGCGCGAGGTCGAGTTCGCGCGGCTGTACCTCGATCACGACCGCCTGCTCGCCGAGGACGGCGCGCTCGACGCCGGCGAGCTCGTGCTGCGCGCCGTCGCGCTGCTGCGCGACCGCCCGCACGTGCGCGCGCGCATCGCGGAGCGCCTGCGCCACGTCCTCGTCGACGACATCGCCGACCTCGGCTTCGCGTCCATGCTGCTCGTCGAGCTGCTCGCCAGCGAGCACGGAAGCCTGACGGCGACCGCCGACGAGGACGCCGCCGCCGCGCGCATCCGCGCCGCGGCGGCGAAGAACGTCGCCGACTTCAGGCGGGCGCATCCGGGCGCCGAGGTCGTCGAGCTCGAGCGCTCGATGCGCTGCCCGCAGCGCGTGCTCGACGCGGCGCGCGCGGTCGTCGAGCCGATCCCCGGCCGGCGCGGCACGGCGCCGGCCGGCCGCCCCGGCGGCACGGTGCGCTTCTGGCGCGCGGCCGACGAGCGCGCGCAGGCGCAGGCGGTGGCGGCCGAGGTCGAGCGGCTCGTGCGCGGCGGCTGCGCGCCCGAGCGGATCGGCGTGCTCGTGCGCTCGCTCGGCGATGACGGCCGCCACGTGCCGGTCGCGCTCGAGGAGCGCGCGATCGCCTTCCGCACGGTCGGCGAGGCCGACGTCTTCTCACAGGCCGAGGTCCGCGACGTGCTGGCGTGGCTGCGGGTGCTCGCCGACCCCTCCGACGCCGCCGCCGTGGTGCGGGCGCTCGCGCGCCCGCCGGTGTCGATGCGGTCGGTCGACATCGCGCGCTGCGTGCAGATCGCCAGGCGCCGCAAGCTCGACATGGTGTCCGCGCTGCAGGCCGCGACGGAGTCGCCGCAGCTGCCGCCCGAGGCGCGCGATCACATCCAGGCGTTCCTGGCCCTGTACCGTGCGAGCGCGCAGACGCTCGACAGCGCGCGACCGGACCTCTTCGTCCATCGCCTCGTCGAGCGCCTGGGGCTGCGCCGCCAGCAGGTCTTCTCCGCGCAGGCCGACGTCGTCGAGCGCCTGCGCCACCTCGCACGGCTGGGCGAGCTGGCCGGCGCCTACGCGCGCCGGTCGCCGCACGCGACCGCGCGCGACTTCGCGCGCTACGCGGCCGCGGTCGCCGAGGCGGGGCTGCGCGGACAGGAGGCCGACGTCGCGCCGCCGCGCGCCGGCGCCGTGCAGGTCATGGCGCTCGACGCCGCCGCCGGGCGCGAGCTGGACTGGGTGTTCGTGCTCGGGCTGACGGCGGCGCGGATGCCGGGGCCGCGGCTGCGGGCCGCCGAGGCGATCCCCGACGCGCTGCTGAAGGAGACGCTCGGCCCCGACGGCCGCGAGGCGCACGTGGCGTCGATGCGCCGCCTGCTGTACGTCGCCGTGACGCGTGCCCGGGCCGGCGTCGTGCTCGCCCACCCGGCGCGGGGGCCCGGCGGCGCGCTGCAGCCGCCTTCGCCGTTCGCCGAGGAGGCGCGCGCCGCGCTCGGCGCCGAATGGGAGCAGCTCGACGAGGAGCTCTTCGGGCCCGAGGAGGCGCTGCACGCGACGTTCTCGGCGCTGCGCGACGAGCTGCTCGCCGACGTCGCGCGCGTCGGCAAGGGCCTCGGCGAGCTGCGCCTGGACACCGACCTCGACGTCACGCACGCCGTCGCCCGCTACCTCGAGCTCGTGAAGCTCGCCGCGCTGCTCGAGCGGCCGGCCGGCCAGTCGGTCGCCGACGCGCTCGGACCCGTCAACGAGCGCCTCGCGGCGTCCCTGTCGCCGCTGCAGCGCGAGGTGCTGCAGACGTCGCCGCTCGACGACCTGCTGCTCGACGCCGAGCGCGACGACCGCGCGCGCGCGGCGGCACGGGCCGCCCGCAGCGAGCCGAGCCTCGTGGCGTTCCTGCCGCGGCGGGGCGACGGCCTGGCGCTGTCGGCGTCGGACATCGACACGTACCGCGCGTGCCCGCTGCGCTACAAGTTCGCGCGCGTGCTGCGGGTGCCGCAGGAGCCGACGATCAACCAGCGCTTCGGGATCCTCGTCCACCAGGTCCTCGAGCGCTACCACCAGAGCGCCGGCGACTCGCTCGAGGAGCTGCTGAGCCTGCTCGACGGCGGCTGGCGGCGGTCGGGGTTCGGCGACAGCGAGGAGGAGCGCCAGCTGCGCGACAAGGCCGAAACCGCGCTGCGGCGCTATCACCGGCGCGTGAGCGAGGAGCCGGTCCAGCCGGTGTGGTTCGAGCGGCCGTTCGCGTTTCGCATGGGGGCGCACACGCTGCGCGGGCGCGTCGACCGCGTCGACCGCCTCGCCGATGGCGGCTACGAGCTCATCGACTACAAGACCGGCCGGCCGCGCTCGGCCGCGGCGCTTCGGGAGGACGTCCAGCTTTCGCTGTACGCCGTCGGCGCGCGCGAGTCGTGGCAGCTGGAGGCCGCCCAGCAGGCGTACCTCTACGTGCTCGACGACGAGAAGGTCCGCGTCCCGAGCGCGGAGATCGACGCCGACTGGATCGCCGACACCGTCGAGGAGGTCGCCGCCGGCATCCTGGCGCAGGACTTCGAGCCGACGCCGTCGTACACCGTCTGCTCGATGTGCGACTACCGGATCGCCTGCCCGGCGGCCGACCGCTGACCGCGCGCTCAGACCGGCTCGAGCGGGCGATGCGGCGGCGGCGGCAGCTCGACGGCGACGGGATCGCCCGGGCGCACGTCGCCGCCGGCGAGCACGACCGCCATGACGCCGGCCTTGCGGACGAGGTTGCCGTCCTCGTCGCGTTCGAGCGTCGCCTGCATGAGCCCGGGCTGGATGCGGTCCAGCTGCTTGCAGGGGTTGCGCGTGCCCGTGACCTCGACGACCGCGCTGTCGCCGAGGCGCAGCCGCGTGCCGGTGGGCAGCGCCAGCAGCTCGACGCCGCGCGTCGTGACGTTCTCGCCCATCTCGCCCGGCTGCACCGCGAAGCCGGCGGCGCGCAGCTCGTCGTGCAGCTCGCCGTGGATGAGGTGCACCTGGCGGCGGTTGGGCTCGGTCGGGTCGCGCCGCACGCGCGAGCGGTGCCTGATCCGCTCGCCGAGGTGGGCGTCGCCCTCGACGCCGAGGCCGGCGACGAGCCGGATGCTGTCGTGGGTCGGCTTGACGAGCGTGTGAGCCGCGCTGCGGCTCACCGCGGTCACGACGGCGCCGTCGGCGGGCCCGGCGCTCAGCGGTCGGGCCCCTGCTGCCTGAGGAAGCGCTGGATCTCGCTGGCGAGCGCGTCGCCCGACGGCAGGTCGCCGAGCCCGAGCGAGTTGGCGTCGTCGCCCGCGACCTCCTCGAAGCGCCGGACGAGCGCCTGTGCGGCCGGATCGGAGTCGACGACGAGGCCGAGCTGTCGCTCGTACTCGATCGTGGCCTGCTCGAGCTCGCTCGCGTCGACCGCCACGGCCACGAGCCCCTCGACCGCGCGCACGAGCGCGAGCGCGGCCTTCGGGTTGGGCGCCGCCGGCAGGTAGCGCGGGACGCTGGCCCACACGCTCGCGGACGGCAGGCCGGCCTCGGCGCAGGCGGTGTGCAGCACGCCGACGATCCCGGTCGGTCCCTCGTACGTCGTCCGCGCGAGCGCGAGCTTGCGGACGAGCGCCTCGTCGGAGGCCAGGCCCGAGATCGGCACGGGGCGCGTGTGCGGCACGTCGTTGAGCAGCGCGCCCATCGTCACGACGAGCTGCGTGCCGACCGCCTCGGCGAGGTCGACGATGTGGCGCGTGAACGAGCGCCAGCGCATCGACGGCTCCGGCCCGTGCAGGAGGATGAGATCGCGCGGCGCGCGCGGGACGCGCGCGGCGTAGATCTCGATCTGCGGCCAGGTGATCTCGCGCGTTCCGTCCTCCGTGAAGCCGATGTGCGGCCGCGTGACCTGAAAGTCGTAGAACTCCTCGGGGTCGATGCGGGCGAACCGCTCGGCGCCGAACGACTCGGCGAGGAACACGAGCGCGGCCGAGGCGGCGTCGGCGGCGTCGTTCCAGCCGCTGAAGGCACAGACGAGGGCGGGAGCTCGCAGGCCGTCGGGCCGGCTCTCCCAGATCAGGGGCTGCATCCGACTCAAGGTACATCATGGCCTGATGACGATTGCCACCCTGCGAGCGGGCCAGGAGGTCGAGGGCGTCTTCGCGTGCACGCGCAAGGACCGGCTGCTCTCGCGCGCGGGCAGCCCGTACCTGGCGGTCGAGCTGCGCGATCGCACGGGCGCCGTGCAGGGCCGCGCGTTCCGCGACGCCGACGTGCTCGCAGGCCGCTTCGAGCGCGGCGACCTCGTGCGCGTCGCCGGCCGCGTCGAGCGGTTCCGCGACGAGCTGCAGGTCGAGCTGCGCGCGATCGGGCGCGCGCCCGCCGCCGACGCCGACCCCGCGGCCTTCCTGCCGGTCGCCTACCGCGACCTCGACGAGCTCGACGGGTTCCTCGAGCACCTCGCGCGCGAGGTCCACGACGCGGGCCTCGGCGCGCTGCTGCGGTCACTGCTCGACGACGCCGCGCTGCGCGCGCAGTGGCGCCGCGCGCCGTGCAGCCGAAACGGCCACCACGCCTATCTCGGCGGGCTGCTCGAGCACACCGTCGCGGTCGCGACCCTGGCGCTCGAGGCCTGCCAGCTGCACCCGCGGCTGGACTGCGACCTGCTGCTGACGGCCGCGATCGTCCACGACATCGGCAAGACGCAGGAGTTCACGTACGGCGCCGAGATCGGGCTCACCGACGCCGGCCGGCTGCTCGGCCACGTCGAGCTCGGGCTCGCGCTGCTGCGCGAGCGCGCCGCCGGGATCGGAGCGCTGGGCGCCGAGCGCCGGCTCGCGCTCGCGCACTGCGTCCTGTGCCACCACGGGCCGGAGGCCGCGCCCGGGCGCCGCTTCGGCTCCGCCGAGGCGCTCGCGCTGCATCGCCTCAACGCGCTCGACGCCTCCGTCAAGGGTGCTCTGGAGCACGGCCTTCGTCCGTGAGCGCGCGCCGCACGAGCTGCGCGGCGATGCCCACGATGAGCACGGCGAAGGCGATCTGAAGCGCGCGCTCGGGCACCGCGTTGGCGAGCGCCGCGCCGCCGACGGCGCCGGCCGTCGCCAGCACGCCGATCAGCGTCCCGGTGCGCAGGTCGACGTTGCCGTGCCCGTGCTGGCGCCACGCGCCGACGAGCGCCACGGGGATGATCGCCAGCAGCGAGGTCGCCTCGGCCTCGACGTGGCCGAGGCCCAGGCCGATCGTCAGCGCCGGCACGAACAGCGCCCCGCCGCCGACGCCCAGCAGGCCGGCCACGACGCCCGCCGCCAGCCCGATCACGACCGCCTCGATCACCCGAGCGCGAGGTCCACCGCGACGGCCGTCAGCATGGCCGCGAACACGAGCGAGATCGCCCGCCGCGGGATCCGCTGCTGCAGCTCGGTGCCGATCAGCACGCCGGCGACCGCCGGCACGCCGACGAGCACGCCCTCGCGCAGGTGCACGTTGCCGTAGGCGGCGTGGACGGCGGCCGCGACGGCGGCGATGATGACGATCGCGGCGAGCGACGTCCCGCTGGCGAGCCGCTCGTCGACCCCGAGCCAGAGGACGAGCAGCGGCACGAGCACGATCCCCCCGCCGACGCCGAACAGACCGCTGAACAGTCCCGCGAGCGTGCCGATCGCGGCGAGCGTCAGCGTCCGGCGCGATCGCATGCGCGCCATACTAGGCTCATGTCCGCCGCGACCACCCTCGTCGAGGCGCTGGAGCCCGTGCGCGCCGATCCGGCTCGCGCCGCGATCCTGCTCGACATCGACGGAACGCTCGCGCCGATCGTCCGCCACGCCGACGACGCGCACGTGCCCGAGCCGACCCGCGCGCAGCTGATCGCCGTCGCCCGGCGCTACGGCCTCGTCGGCTGCATCAGCGGCCGCCAGTCGACGACCGCGCGGCGGATCGTGGCGCTGGGCTCGATCGCATACGTCGGAAACCACGGCGCCGAGCTGCTGCCGGCGGGCGGCACCGAGGTCGAGATCGATCCCGAGGTGGCCGCGCACGAGGACGCCGTGCGGCAGTTCGCCAGCGACGTCTGGAGCGCGGAGCTGCAGCGCCTGCGCGTCCGCCCGGAGGACAAGCGCTCGATCGCGGCCTTCCACTGGCGCGGCGCGCCGGACGAGGCCGCCGCGGAGGCGGCGGTGCGCGACATCGCCGAGCGCGCCGAGGCTGCCGGCCTGGCGACGCACTGGGGCCGCAAGGTGCTCGAGATCCGCCCGCCGGTCGCCCTCGACAAAGGCCGCGGCGTGCGGCGGCTGCTGGCCGGCGAGGGCATGCAGGCGGGCCTGTACGTCGGCGACGACCGCACGGACCTCGATGCCTTCGCCGCGCTGCGCGAGCTCGTCGCCGACGGCGAGCTCGGCGCCGCCGTCTGCGTCGGCGTGCGCTCCGACGAGGCGCTGCCGGAGCTCGAGGAGGCTGCGGACGTGCTCGTCGAGGGGCCGCTCGGGGTGCGCGAGCTGCTGCTGACGCTCGCGGCGTAGCCGCTCGCGATGCGGTTCGTCGACTTTCTGCGCGTGGCGGTCCTGCTGTGCGCGGGAGCGGCGACCGCGCTGGCGGCCGTGACCGTCCTCGCCGCGGCCGCCGACGCGAACGACACGCTCGTGTTCGTGATCGCCGGCTGGTGGGTGCTGGCCGGCGCGATCGGCACGTGGCTCGGGCGCCGCGCCGAGACGAACTCGCCGATCGCCCGGCTGCTGGCGACCGCCAGGTCGACGACCTCGCTGCCCGAGCAGCGCCCCGGCAGCCTGCTGCTGAACCGCATGTGGCCGCTGCTGGTGTCGTCGCTCATCGCCCTCGGGCTCGCGCTCGTGGCGCCGCAGGTCCCGGGCATCGCGTGCGGCTTCGCGATCATCGCCGCGCTCGCCTGGCGCCGCCAGGAGGCGGCCGTCACCGCGATCGAGGACCGCGACGGCGTCGCCTTCTACGTCGAGCCCACGCCACCGCACAAGCCCATCCGGCTGATCCGCGCGCCCGGCTTCCGCCGCGACCTCGTGTCCGCCGACGGCGCGTCGCGCTAGCACCGGATGGCGGCGGTCGACGTGCTGATCGTCTCGCTGGGCTCGACCGGCGGGCTGCGGGCGTCCGACGCGGAGCTCGCAGGCGCGCTGCGACGCGCCGGCGCCGGCGTCGCCGTCGCCGCCGCGCGGCGGCCGCCCGCCGTGCGCACGTACGCGCTGACCGACCTCGCGTGGGCCGCGTCGGCGCGCGCGGCGGCGCGGGCCGGGATCGCGGCGCATGCGCCGCGGGCGGTGATCTACTCGACCGTCACGGCGGCGCTGCTGTGGCCGTGCCCCGGCGCGATCCGCTACGACGCGCCGGCGGCCGCCAACCGTCCCGGCCGCCACGGGCTGTGGCAGCGGCCGCTCGAGCGCCGGCGGCTTCGCGAGGCGCCGCTGCTTGTGCCCGTCGACGGCGGGACGCTCGCCGAGACGCCGCGGCCGCACGCGCCGGCGGTCGTCGTGCCGATCCGCGTCGAGCCGTCGCCCGACATCGGCGCCGCGCGCGACGTCGCCGTCCTGACGTACGCCGCCAACCCGCACAAGAAGGGCCTGGACCGGCTGCTGGCGGCGTGGACGACGGCGCGGCGCGACGGCGAGGAGCTCGTCGTCGCGGGCGCCGACATCCGCATCGACGCCCCAGGGGTGCGCGTCGCCGGGCGTCTGGCGCCGGCCGACTACCGCGCGCTGCTGCGCCGCGCGCGCGTGTTCGCCGCCGCGCCGCGCCGCGAGGACTACGGCATCGCGCAACTCGAGGCGCTCGCCGACGGCTGCGTGCTCGTGACGACCACCGCGCCGGGCGCCTACGCCGCGCTGCCGCTCGCGCGCGCGCTCGACGCGCGGCTCGTCGTCGACGACGCCGCAGGCCTGTCGCGTGCGCTGCGCACGGCGCTCGACGACCCGCCGCGCGACTACGCGACGCGCGCGGCCGCCGCGCTGGCACCGTTCTCGCGCGACGCCGTCGACGCGGTCGTGCGCGAGCAGCTGCTCGAGCGCCTGCTCGGCGGCGCGACGCCTCCGCGCTGACGCGGCGCCGGAGGGCCGCCGCACGGTTGCATCGCGCGTCCCCGGCGTGCGAACCTCGCGCCGGCGAGCGCACGCGGAGATCGATGGGCGAGCACGGACAGACGGAGAGTCGGGTCGGCGACGAGCGGGTCACGCCGCTGCCGCTGCAGCGCCTGGCGCGCCCGTCGGACGCGCCGCCGATCGCCGAGCTCATGCGGGCGTCGGTGCTCGCGCTGTTCCCCGGCTTCTACGACGAGCGCCAGACCGCGAGCGCCGCGGTCCACATCGCGCACCTCGACATGCAGCTCATCGAGGACGGCACGTACTTCGTGCACGAGGCCGGCGACGAGATCGTCGCCTGCGGCGGCTGGAGCCGCCGCGCGAAGCTCTACACGGGGTCGGGCGCCGGCGAGGACGACGCCCGCCTGCTCGATCCGCGCACGGAGCCGGCGCGTGTGCGGGCGATGTTCGTCCGCGGCGACTGGACGCGCCGCGGGCTGGGCCGCGCGATCCTCGAGGCCTGCGAGCGGGCCGCGCGCGCGGAGGGCTTCGAGCGCCTGGTGCTCGGCGCGACGCTGCCCGGCGAGCCGCTGTACCGGGCCTTCGGCTTCCGCGAGGTCGAGCGCTTCACGCTGACGATGCCCGACGGCGTGTCGGTCGAGGCGGTCGCGATGGAGCGCGCGGTGACCCCCGCCGCGTCGTAGTCGCGCGGCCGGCGCGCTCAGCGGGGCGCGCGCGCCCGCTTGCGCAGCCGCGCGAACTGCGGCCACGGCCGCGTGTTCGCCACGTGCTCGGGCGTCAGCCACGCGCGCCGCGCGGTCGCGATGCCCCAGCGGACATGCTGCAGGCGGTCCGTCCCGTGGGCGTCGGAGTCGACGAGCAGCATGACGCCGGCCTGCGCGGCGGCGCGCGCGTGCACGTCGTCGAGGTCGCGGCGGTCGGGCGCGGAGTTGATCTCGAGCATCGTGCCGGTCCGCACCGCCGCCGCGATCACGTCGTCGACGTGCAGGCCGTAGGGCGCGCGGGACTCGATCTTGCGGCCGGTCGGATGTCCGATCGCGTCGATCCACGGGTGCTCCATCGCGTGCACCATCCGGCGCGTCATCTCGGCGGCGGGCGTGCCGAACGCGGTGTGCACGGAGCCGATCACCCAGTCCAGCCGCGCGAGCAGCTCGTCGTCGTAGTCGGGCGAGCCGTCGGGCAGGATGTTCGTCTCCGTGCCCGCCAGCACGGTGATGCCATCGAGGCGGGCGTTGACCTCCGCCACGCGCTCGATCTGGCGCTCGAGCTCGTCGGGCGCCACGTGGTTGCCGAAGCCGTGCGAGGCGGAGTGGTCGGTGATCGCGACGTACTCCAGGCCCCGCTCGAGCGCCGCGCGCGCCATCTCCTCGATCGTGTTGCGCCCGTCGGAGGCGATCGTGTGGCAGTGCAGGTCGCCGCGCAGGTCCTCGACGCGCACGAGCCGCGGCGGCACGAAGCCCGCGTCCAGCTCGCCGCGGTTCTCGCGCAGCTCGGGCTCCGGGTACGCGAGGCCGAGGCGCGCGTACACCTCCTCCTCGGTCGCGCAGCGCAGCGTCTCGCCCGTCGCGTCGTCGAGGATGCCGTACTCGGAGACGTGCAGGCCGCGGCGCACGGCCGCCTCGCGCAGCGCCACGTTGTGCGCCTGCGAGCCGGTGAAGTGCTGCAGCAGGTTGCCGAAGCTCGCCGGCTCGACGACCTTCAGGTCGACCGGCAGCCCGGTGTGCGTGCGCCCGCGCGCCGCGTGCTCGTTGGGCGCCGACGCCGACTCGATCTCGTCGAGCCCGCCGAGCGCGCGCGCGAGCGCACCGGGGTCGCTCGCCGTCGCGATGATGTCGAGGTCCTTCACCGAGTCGGCCTGCCGGCGCGCGGAGCCGGCCAGCTCGACGCGGTCGGCGGCGGGATGCGCCCGCAGCGCCGCGACGATCTGCTCGCCCATCGTCAGCGCGCGGTGCAGCAGCACGCGCTGCGCCGGGCGCTCGGCGATGCCGGCGTCCAGCGCCGCCAGCATCGCCGCCTCGAACTTCGGCCCGAAGCCCTTCACGCCGCGCAGCCGCTGCTGCTCGGCGGCCGCGCGCAGCATCTCCGGCGACTCGATCCCGAGCTCGTCGAACAGCCGCCGCGCGCGCTTGGGCCCGAGGCCCGGCAGGCGCGTCATCTGCAGCAGCCCGGGCGGGTACTTCGCGCGCAGCTTCTCGACCGCGGGGATCGTGCCCGTCTCGAGCAGCGCGACGAGCTTCTCCTCGAGCGTCCTGCCGATGCCCGGCAGCGTCGTGACCTGCCCCTGGCGCGTCAGCGCGGCGACGGACACCATCGCCTCGCGCACGCTCTTGGCGGCGGCCCGGTAGGCGAGCACGCGGTGGACGACCGCCCCGTCGAGCTCGTAGAGGTCGGCGAGCTCGTCGAAGGCGGCCGCGATCTCGAGGTTCGAGGGATCCGAGGCCATGCGGCGCTCTAGGGTAGTCGCGCCGATGCCTCCGACCGCCTGGCTGATCCTGCCGACGTACGACGAGGCCGAGAACATCGCGGCGATCGTCGCGGCCGGGCGCGAGGCGCTCGAGCGCGCGGCGCCCGGCGCGCACCGGATCCTCGTCGTCGACGACGGCTCCCCCGACGGCACCGGCCGGATCGCCGACCGGCTCGCCGCCGACCACGACGACGTGGAGGTGCTGCACCGTCCGCGCCGCGAGGGGCTCGGGCCTGCGTACCTGGCGGGGTTCGCCCGCGCGCTGGACGGCGGAGCGGGCTTCGTGCTGGAGATGGACAGCGACTTCTCGCACGACCCGGCGGACCTCGCGCGGCTGCTGGCGGCCGCCGCCGACGCCGACGTCGTGCTCGGCTCGCGCTACGTCGCGGGCGGCGGCATCTCCGACTGGGGCCGCGTGCGGCGGGCGGTCAGCCGCGGCGGCTCGTGGTACGCGCGGCGGGTCCTCGGCCTCGACGTGCGCGACCTCACCGGCGGCTTCAAGTGCTTCCGCCGGGAGGTGCTGGAGGCGATCGACCTGCCGACGGTGCGCTCGCGCGGCTACGCCTTCCAGGTCGAGCTGACCTTCCGTGCCGTGCGCGCGGGCTTCCGCGTCGTCGAGATCCCGATCGTCTTCCGCGACCGGCGCGCCGGACGCTCGAAGATGTCGTGGCGGATCGCCGGCGAGGCGGCGGTGCTCGTCCCGCTGCTGCGCCTCGGGCGCCGCCGTCGCACATCCGGCCAGCGCCGCGCGCGCTGAGCGGGCGATCCGCGCGCCGCGCCGAAGCCAGCGCGGTGCAGCCCTCCGACCTCGTCCTCGTCCGCGGCCTGCCGGACACGCGCGCGACGCTCGCCCGCTGGAACGAGCGCCCGTGGCCGGTCATCGGCCGCTGGGCCGCCGGCGCGCTGGCGATCGCGGCGCTCCTGCTGACGGCGGTCTGGCTCGTCGCCGAGCTGTCGACCGCCGAGGCCGGCCCCGGCACGTTCCTCGCGCGCGACGGCGACCCGACGCTCGCGCAGGCCGCCCGCGTCGTGGGCCGCAACGCGCTGGTGCTCGCCCTGCACGCGATGGCCTGCGTGGCCGGCTACATCGCCGGCAGCTCGCTGCCGCACGAGGCGCGGCGGCGCACCGGCGCGTCGCGGCGGCTGCACGAGCGCGCCGGGCCGCTGGCGATCGCGTTCGTCGCCGCCGCGACCGGCTTCTCGCTCGTGACCCAGGCGCTCGTCCTCGGCCAGGGCGCCGCGACGCTCGCCGCGCAGCTCGGGCTCTCGCCCGCGCTGCTGCTGGCGGGGCTGGCGCCGCACGCGCTGCCCGAGCTCGTGGCGCTGTTCCTGCCGCTCGCGGCGTGGCTGAGCGCGGCGCGGCGGCGCAACCCCGACGAGCTGCTCGCGGCCACCGCGGTGACCGTCATGCTGGCGGTGCCCGTGCTCGTCGCGGCCGCTTTCGTCGAGGTCTACGTCAGCCCGGGTGTCCTGCGCGCGCTCGCCGGGTAACGCGCCCGGGACGCCTCGCTTCATTTTGTATAGTGGATTGCGCTCTCGCCGCCGGGTCTCGGGCATCGACGACCTTGCGGCGACGTTTCACAAAGGAGACAACATGGCCGGATCGATCAGCGACGTCACCGACAGCAGCTTCCAGGCCGAGGTCATCGAGTCGGAGACGCCGATCCTCGTCGACTTCTGGGCGCCGTGGTGCGCGCCGTGCCGTGCGATCGCCCCGCTGCTGGAGGAGATCGCCTCCGAGCGCGAGGACGTGCGCATCGTGAAGCTCAACGTCGACGACAACCAGGAGACGGCCGCGACCTACGGCATCCTGTCGATCCCGACGCTCATCCTGTTCAACAACGGCGCCGAGGCCCGGCGCGTGCGCCCGACCCGCTCCAAGGCGCAGCTCGAAGAGCAGCTCCAGCTCGAGTCCGCGGCCTAGCTGACGTGCCGCCCGCCTGACGCGCCCCGCGCGTCAGGCGCGCGCGACCGCGATGTGCAGGTCGCGCCCCTCGATGCTCGCCGGCTCGCCGCGGCCGTTGGCGTCGTAGCGGACCCGCACGGCGAGCACCTCGCCGCTGACGTAGCCCTCGTGCGCCCGCGCGGCCGCGAGCAGCTCGTCGTCGCCTCCGAGCGTCAGCACGATCCGGTCGGAGATGTCCAGCCCGGCGTCGCGGCGGGCGTTCTGGACGGCGTGGACGACCTCGCGCGCGAGCCCCTCGCGGCGCAGCTCGTCGTCGAGCGTGAGGTCCAGCGCGACGGCGTGCGAGCCCTCGCGCTCGAGCTGGTAGCCCTCCAGCGGGGCCAAAGCGACGAGGACGTCGTCCGGCATGAGCTCGTGGTCGTGCCCCTCGATGAACAGCCCGATCGAGCTGCCGCTGCGCACCGCCTCGGCGACGTGCGCGGGGTCGAGCGCCGCGACCGCTGCCGCGACCTGCGGCATCGCCTTGCCGAAGCGCGGGCCGAGCGTGCGGTAGTTGGGCTTCAGCGTGTACGAGCCGAGCTCGCCGGCCTCGGAGACGAAGCGCAGCGCCTTGACGTTGAGCTCCTCGCGCACGACGTCGCCGAGGCGCTCGATCGCGTCGCGCTCGCGTCCGGCGGCGACGACGACCGCCTCGCGCAGCGGCTGGCGCACCTTCAGCTTCGCGGCGCCGCGCGCCGCGAGGCCGAGGCGGACGGTCTCGCGCGCGATCGCCATCGCTGCCTCGAGCTCGGCGTCGCGCGGCTCGGCCTCGGGCCAGTCGCAGAGGTGGACGCTCGGCTCGGCGCCGTCGAGGTTGTCGTAGATCTCGTCGGCGACGAACGGCACGAACGGCGCGAGCAGCTGGGCGACGGTGACGAGGCAGCGGCGCAGCGTCTCGTGGGCGCCCGCGTCGCCGTCCCAGAAGCGCCGGCGCGAGCGCCGCACGTACCAGTTGGACAGGTCGTCGACGAGCTCCGCGATCGCGCGGCCGGCGGTCGTCGCGTCGTACGCGTCGAGGCGCTCGGTGACGGTCGTGATCGTCGCGCTCAGGCGCGAGCCGATCCAGCGGTCGAGGTCGGTCGGCGGCGGCGCGGGCGCCGTCTCGTCGACCGGGTACAGCGTCGCGAACGCGTACGTGTTCCACACCTGGCGCAGGAACAGGCGCACGCCCTCGCCGATCGCCTCCGGCGAGAAGAGGTAGCCGTCCCACGGCTGCTTGGAGGTGAAGAAGTACCAGCGCAGCGCGTCGGCGCCGAAGCGGTCGATGACCTCCGACGGCGCGACGACGTTGCCCTTGGACTTCGACATCTTCTGCGCGTCGGCGTCGAGGATCAGGCCGAGGCAGACCACGTTGCGGTACGGCACGTCGGGCCCGCGCAGGAGCGCCGAGATCGCCAGCAGCGAGTAGAACCAGCCGCGGGTCTGGTCGAGCGCCTCGCAGATGAAGTCCGCCGGGTACAGCTGCTGCAGGCGCTCGCGGCCGGCGCCCGACGCGGGCGGCTCGTGGCGCTGCGCGAACGGCATCGCACCGGAGTCGAACCACACGTCGATGACCTCCGGAACGCGCGACGCCGGGTCGCCGCACTGCTCGCACGCGAACGTCACCTCGTCGGCGAACGGGCGGTGCGGGTCCTCGAGGCGCACGCCCGAGCGCTGCTCGAGCTCGCCGAAGCCGCCGATGACCGTCACGTGCCCCCGGTCGCAGCGCCAGACGGGCAGCGGCGTTCCCCAGTAGCGCTCTCGTGACAGCGCCCAGTCGACGTTGTTCTCCAGCCACCGCCCGAAGCGGCCGTGCTTGATGTGCTCGGGGTGCCAGGCCACCTGCTCGTTGGCGGCCAGCAGCTCGTCGCGCAGCCCTGACGTCGCGATGTACCACGACGGCTTGGCGTAGTACAGCAGCGGCGTGCCGCAGCGCCAGCAGTGCGGGTAGCTGTGGACGTAGGCCTCGTCGCGCAGCAGCCGCCCGCGCGCGCGCAGGTCCTCGACGAGGTCGGGGTCGGCGTCCTTGACGAAGCGCCCGGCGAAGGGCCCGATGCGCTCGTCGTAGGTGCCGTCGGCGCGCACCGGGTTGACGACGTTCAGGCCGTACTGCGCGCCGAGGCGAAAGTCGTCCTCGCCGAAGGCGATCGCGGTGTGGACGAGCCCCGTGCCGTCGTCGGCCGTGACGAAGTCGGCGAGCAGCACGGTGTGGCCGCGCTCGCCGTACTCGGCGGCGCCGAGGAAGCCGAACGGCGGCTCGTAGCGCACGCCGTCCAGCGCGGCGCCCGGGAAGCGAGCGAGGACCTGCACGCCGTCGGGGTCGCCGAGTACGCGCTCGACGAGCGCCTCGGCGAGCACGACCGGCGGCTCGAGCGTGCCGGTCTTGGCGCGCACGTAGACGAGCTCCGGGTCGACCGCGACGGCGGCGTTGGAGACGAGCGTCCACGGCGTCGTCGTCCAGACGAGCAGCTCGTCGCCGGCCTGCAGCGGCCCGCCGTCCTGCGCGACCGGCAAGCGGACGTAGACCGACGGGTCCTCGACGTCCTTGTATCCGAGCGCGACCTCGTGGCTGGACAGCGCCGTCCCGCAGCGCGGGCAGTACGGCACGACCTTGTGGCCCTCGTACAGGCGCCCGTCGTCGTGGATGGCCTTCAGCGCCCACCACACCGACTCGATGTAGTCGGGGTCCAGCGTGCGGTAGGCGTGGTCGAGGTCCAGCCAGAAGCCGATGCGCTCGGTCAGCGCATTCCAGTCCTCGAGGAACGCGAAGACCGACTCGCGGCAGCGGCGGTTGAACTCGGCGATGCCGTACGCCTCGATCTGCTCCTTCGAGGTGATGCCGAGCTGCTGCTCGACGGCGATCTCGACGGGCAGCCCGTGGCAGTCCCAGCCACCGCGGCGCTCCACGTAGAAGCCGCGCATCGTGCGAAAGCGCGGAAAGATGTCCTTGAACGCCCGGCTGAGGACGTGGTGGACGCCCGGCGGCCCGTTCGCCGTCGGCGGCCCCTCCCAGAAGACCCACGGCGGGGCACCCTCGCGCCGGCGCAGCGACTCCCGGAAGACGTCGCGCTCGCGCCAGCGCTCGAGCACCTGCTCCTCGAGCGCGGGAAAGGACTGCTGCGGATCGACCGGCCGCCGTGCCATGGCGATGCAGTGTAGGCGCAGCCCCACCAGGTGCCTGACGGAGGCTGCGTCGTGGCTGGCGCCGCACGCCGAAGGGGGACAGTGCGCCAGCACGGCCCCCGCCGGGGGTGGCGTCAGGCGCGACGCAGGCCCGTCAGGTCAGGCGGCGAGCTTGCGGCAAATCGATGCGAGCGACCGCTTCTCCGCCTCGTCGAGCACCGCGAACGCCTGCGCCACGCGCTGGCTGTGCTCGGGAAACAGCCGGTCGACGATCTCGGCGCCGCTGGGGGTGATGATCACGGCCGCGGCGCGGCGGTCGTCGACGAGCCGTCGGCGCTCGACGAGGCCGCGGCCCTCGAGCGTCGTGACGACCTCGGTGGCGTTCGCCTTCGACGTGCGCAGCCGCGCCCGCAGGACGCGCAGCTCGAGCTCGCCGCCGGCGGTCGTGAGGATCACGAGCACCGAGAAGCCGGTCGCCGAGAGCCCCTCGCGCTCGAGGTCGGCGCTCAGCCGGCGCCTCACCGACGCCTCGGCGCGCAACAGCGACTCGAGCGCGCGATGGGCCAGCGGGTCGCCGGGAACGAGCGTCATCTCGGGCCGGCACCGTATCGGCCGGTCCGGACGTCGGCCGGCTCTAGAGGGTGCGCGCGACCGCCGGGCGCGATCGCGCGTCGGGGCTCTGTGCGTTGAGCCGTGCGAGCACGAGGTCGCGCGCCGCGACCGGGCGGGAGCCGAGCCGCGGGACCGCCGCCGCCTGCGAGTCCGGCAGCGCGCCGCGGAAGTCGGCGGCCTCGAGGCGCTCCGCGCTGCGGCGCGCCTGGTGGGCGATCCGCTGCAGCGTGCCGATCCAGGCGCGCCGGCCGGTCAGCACGACGAGCCGCGGGGCCAGCGTCTCGAGCACGTGCACGAGCCGCGCGGCGTCCAGCTCGGCCGCGAGCACGAGCGTGCGCAGCCCGGCCCTGCGCAGGCACAGCTCGAGCGCCTGGGCGTGCAGCGAGTCGCTGTCGATGGACGTGCTGGCGTCGAGGATCACGACGCGCTCCGGACGGATCGCGGGCGGCGCAACGCGCTTGGCGGCCGCCAGCCAGCCCGTCGCCCAGCGCCAGGCGAACGCGAGCTCTGCGGAAGGCGCCGCCGGGTCGCCGGTCGCGAGGCCGTCGACGCCCGGCAGCAGGACCTCCTCGACGGTGCGCTCGACGGAGCGCACCGCCAGGCTCTCCTCGAGGATCCGGTCGGCCTCGAGCTCCTCGAAGCGCCGCAGCGCCGAGCGCAGCCGCACGGGCGATGACGGTCCGCTGCCGCGCTCGCGCGCGATCGAGATCGCCGACGAGACGTTGTGCGTCTCCTCGAAGGCCTGTCGCAGCGCCTCGATCTCCGCGAGATCGAACTGGCGGTGGCCGCCGGACGTCCGGCGCGGCGTCGGGTAGCCGAAGCGTCGCTCCCACGACCGCAGCGTGTTGGGGCTGACGCCAAGCATCGCGGCGGCGGCATGAGTGCGTAGGACGCTCATCTCGAGCACCGGCCGCACCCCCGCACAGCAGACAGGCAGGTCGCCCGGCGGGGCCCAGCCGATCGCCACAGCTTACGGAGTCGCGCGGGGAAATTCAGCCCGCGAGCACGAGCAGCGCGGCGTGCGGCGGACCGCACGAGCCGATCCGCGCCCGGAAGCGCACGCCGAACTCCTGGCGCTGGCGCACGACGGCCGTCCGCGGCTCGCCCGGCGACGACGCCGCCTCGACGAGCAGGACGAGCAGGTTGTCGGCCCTCGACGCGTTCGCGTCGGCCGGCACGAGGAAGTCGGCGATGTGCTGGTTGACCGCGTCGGTCTCGTCGACGCCGAGCAGCTCCTCGGCGCGCGCGGAGACCGCGCAGACCGACAGCGTCGAGTCGATGACGAGAAACGGCTCGCCGGGCTGCGGCGCGACGTCGGCGGCTGCCTGCAGCACGAGCCCGAGGCCGCAGTGCGCGCAGACACGCGACCGGCGCTCGGCGTCCGGCGCGGGCGCGGCGCCGCAGTGGCCGCAGAAGGAGACCTCGGGCCGGCCGTCGTCGCCCTCCGGCCGTACGGCGCGCAGGCGCCTCATGCCCGCGCCTCGCGCACGTCGGCGTCCTCGACGAGCGCGACGGCCGGCGCGCCGGCGCGCGTGCGCTCGGAGTCGCGCTCCTCGGCGAGCGCCAGCAGCTGGCGGTGCGCGCCGAACGGCGCGTCGGTCAGCACGCGCGTGCCGGTCGCGCGCACGGTCGCGCCGGTCTGCCCGCGGCGGAAGACGGCCACCGGCAGCGGACCGGCGGCTGCGCGAACGCGGTACGCCCAGCGGGCGACGTCGTCGTCGCCGACGCGGGTCCCGGCGATGACGACGGCATCGGGCCCCAGCGACTCGACGACCTCGCCGAGGCAGGTGATCGCGGTCACCGGCAGCGCCATCACGCATGCCCCGGAGCGCCCGCAGAACAGCTCGAGGGCGCGCAGCGCGAGCGCATCGAGATCGAGGTCGTTGCCGGTCGCATCGCCGACGAGGATCGCGAGCCGACGCGCCGGAGGAGGGGCCAGCCGCTGCGCGCGCCGCAGCCAGCCGTCGGCCCAGCGGGCCGCGAACGCCCAGGTCGCGCTGTCGGTCCCGAAGCGCCGGCCGAGCTCCTGGAGCCCCGGCAGCAGCACCTCCTCCACCGAGCGCTCCACCGAGCGCAGCGCGAGCGCCGCCTCCATCGCGCGGTCGGCGCGGTCGAGCTCGAACCCGGTGAGCGCGCCGACGAGCGCGTGCGTGTCGGTGCTGAGGGCCTCGCGCGCGCGGCTGATCGCCGACGAGATCGACAGCCCCTGCTGGAGCGCGTCGCGGAGCGAGACGACCTCGCCATGGGTGTACAGGCGGTGCCGTCCGGCCGACCGCTGCGGCTTGGGATAGCCGAAGCGCCGCTCCCATGCGCGCAAGGTGTTGGGGCTGACGTTCAGCATCGCCGCCGCCTCGCTCGTCTTCAGGGTGCGCATGAGGACCATGATCTTGCGCGTTGCGAGCGGATGCAAACGCTCGCGTCGAAAAATGCACGGACTGCAGGGCCGAAGGGGCCCGCATCGCGGGCGTGTATGCCCGGCGGGCCGGTGGCCATGCGTGAAGCACAGGGCGGGCGACGCGTCAAGCCATTATTAAGGTCTGTCGGCAATCAGTTCAGCTTTAGCCGAACGAAGCTCCGCGCTTTGCGCAGGATCTCCCCGAGGAACATCTATGTTTGCCACTCGTACTGCCGCGTGCGCCCGTTTTGCTGCCAGCGTGCGGCGGCGCCGTCCATGGGATGGACGGCAGCGACCAGCATGTCCCCCAGCCGGAGGTTCAGATGAACACGCTCAAGTACCGCACGTACCCGTTCCTCATCGCCGCCGTCAGCGTCCTCGCGGCCACCGGGGCGGCCTGGCGCGCGAACTGACGAACGCGGGGGGCGCAGGTCACGCGGTCGCCGCTACGGTTACCGCGTGACGGTCGCCTCGACCGCTGCCCATCGCCGGCTCGCCGTCGCAGCGGCGCTGCTGCTGCTCGCCGCGGCGCTGCCCGCCGTGATCGTCTCGCCGAAGGACGAGCTGCTCGAGCCGCTGACGCTCGTCCTCGCCGCAGCCGCGATCGCGAGCGTCCTGACCGCCTCCAACTGGGAGGGCGCGATCGACATCTCGGCGGCGTTCGTGGTGTTCATGCTCGCCGTCGCGTTCGTGGGTCCGGTCGGCGCCTTCACGATCGCCGTCGTCGCCGAGGTCGTCATGTGGTGCGTGCGCCGCTACCGCCTGACGGTGCTGCCGATCAACCTCGCCGCGACCGCCGTGCCCGCGATGCTCGCCGCGCTCGCCTTCGACGCAATCGCGGGCGAGCCGCTGGGCGGCGACGCAGTCGACGTCGCGGCGCTCGGGCTCGTCGCCGTCGGCTTCCTCGCGATGAACTTCATCGTGCTCACGACGCTCATCGCGCTGCTCGACGGCGGCGATCTGCGAGCGGCGCTGCACCACCCGCGGGAGATCCTCCCGTCGCTGGCGCTGACCGTCGCGCTGACGCTCGCGGTCGCCGGCGTCTACGCCAGCTACGGCATGGCCGCCGGCCTCTTCCTCGTCCTGGCGATCGTCGCGTTCACGTACATGTCGCGGCTCGTCGTCATCGCGCGCCAGCGGACCGGCCAGTACGCGTCGCTGTCGTGGGGCGTCCTGTCGGCGCTCGTGCGCTCGCTCGACCGCCGCGACGGAAGGACGGCGCGTCACAGCGCGGCCGTCGCCGCCTTCGCTCGCGACATCGCGACGCACTGCATGATGAGCGAGCGCGAGGCCGAGCTCGCGCACACCGCCGGGCTGCTGCACGACATCGGCCGCTTCGCGCTGCCCGACAGGGTGATGGAGCGCCAGGGAACGCTGACCGAGGACGACTGGGAAGCGATCCGGCTGCACCCCGCGCTCGGTGCCGACCTGCTGCGCGACCTCGGCGTCTACGGCCCCGTCGCGCAGATCGTCCGCGCCCACCACGAGCGCATCGACGGGCGCGGCTACCCCGACGGCCTCCGCGGCGACGAGATCCCAGCGATCGCCCGCGTCGTCGCGGTCGCCGAGGTCTACGACACGCTCACCGCCGAGGACACGTACCGCGACCCGATGACGTCCTTTCAGGCCGTCACCGAGCTCAGACGGGTCGCCGGGAGCCAGCTCGACGAGCGCTACGTCGAGGCGCTCGCATCGCTGCTCGCGGGTCGCGGGATGGACTACCGCCACGCCGACACGGCCGACTTCGACTCCGAGCTGGCGATCCAGAGCCGCATCGCCGACGCCGTCTCGACGGACTCCGCCGCCGGGTCCGGGATCGGCGCGGCGGCGAGCAAGCCGGCCCCCTGAGGCCGCCGCCCCAGCGCCTCTGGTCGCGTCGTCGCGGCCGGCCTCCGGCGCGCCGGCGGACTCTACGATGCGGCCATGGCCCGTCCGCTCGCGGCAGCCGTGCTTGCGCTGATCCTCGCCGGCTGCAAGGCCGAGCGGGAGCCGGTGCCGGCGGCCTGCCTGCGAGCCGCGGAGATCGTGCGCGCGCTGGAGCGCGCGCCGCAGGCCGTCACGCTCGCCGACGGCACGCGGCTGTCGACGTGCGTGCGCCGGGCGCGCGACGACGGCGAGCTGCAGGCGCTCGGCCTGTCGCTGACGACCGCCGCCGACACGCTGCGTGCGCGCGCGGCGTCCGACCCCGCCGCCGCCGCCGGGCTCGGGTACCTCGCAGGCGCGGTGCGCGCGGGCGCGAACGCCAACCAGGGGCTCGCCAGCGAGCTGACCCGGCGGATCGACAACGCGTCGGCGCTCGGCGACGGCGCCGCGCCGGCGGCGCGGGCGGCGCTGGCGCGCGGCCTGCGCGCGGGGACGGGCAGCGGGTGAAGCTGCGGCTGTTCCACCACCGCGACGGCGCGCGGATCGCCTACCGCGAGGCGGGCGTCGGGCCGAGCCTGTGCCTCGTCCACAGCGCGGCGCTCTCGCACCGCGAGTTCGCGCCGGTCGTCGAGGACCTCAGCGACCGCTTCCGCCTCGTGCTGCCCGACCTGCCGCTGCACGGCGACTCCGAGGACCGGCCGCGGCATCCCTACACGCTCGACTGGCTGGCCGAGGTGATGACCGCATTCTGCCGCGAGACGTGCGGCCCGCACCCGCTCGTCGGCGGCCACGGCGCGGGGGCGGAGATCCTGCTGCGCGCGGCGGTCACCGGCCAGCTCGCGCCGGGACGGCTCGTGCTCATGCCCAACCGCCTGCACCGCCGGCCGCAGCGCTCGCGCCTGCCGCTGCCGTTGCGAGCGGTAGCGCCCGCGGCGGCGCTGCCGGGCCTGGACCGCCTCGCGTCGCACGCCGCGCGGCTGGCCTACCGGCCCGAGCACGGCATGAAGCTCACGGCCCGCGGCAACCCGGCGGCCCGCGACCTGCTGCGCCACGCGACCGACGACATCGGCGGCAACGCCAACCTCGCGCGGTCGTGGTCGCGCTGGGTGCGCCGCTGGCCCGCCGACGCCCAGACCGAGCTGCTCGAGGCCTACCCGCGGCTGCACGCCCGCGTGCTGCTGCTGTGGGCCGACCGCGACCGCTATCACCCGCTGGTCGGAGCCGAGGAGGCGCTCGACCTGCTGCCCGACGCGCAGCTGCGCGTGCTCGCCGGCACCGGATTTCTCATTGCCTACGACGACCCGGTCGGCGTCGCTCGCGAGCTGACGGCATTCTGCCTGTAGTCCACCACGAGGAGAGGGATCGACGATGATCTGCGCGCTGACGGTCCGGACCCTGAAGGCCGGCACGTTCGAGGACTTCCGCGCCGCGTTCATGAGCGGCATCGGCACCGACGGCCCGCCCGAGGGTTGGGTGCGGTTCAACATGGTCTGCAACGTCGACAACCCCGACGAGGTCATCTGCTTCGGCTTCTTCGACGGCACCGTCGAGCAGCTCCGAGGCTCGGCGCCCGACGAGCGCGAGCAGCAGCTGGCGGCGATCGCCCCGTTCGTCGAGTCGGTCGGCGCCGACGGCCTCTACGAGGTCGTCGAGGACTTCTCGGTCAGCTAGCGGCCGAGCCGCGCGCCATCCTGCGGAGGTCCATCGCCTCGTCGTAGGTCGCCTCGTCGACGCCGTGCTCGAGCGCGACGTCGCGCAGCATCCGGCCCGACGAGGCGGCCTCCTTGACGATCGCCGCCGCCTTGTCGTAGCCGATGTACGGGTTCAGCGCCGTGGCGGCGGCGAGCGTCGACTCCGCCGAGCGGCGGCAGCCCTCGGCGTTGGCCTGGATGCCCTCGACGCACTTCGCCGCGAACAGCTCGCTCGTCGTCGTCAGCAGGTGGATCGAGCCGAGCAGGTTGCGCGCGATGAGCGGGATGCGCACGTTGAGCTCGAAGTTGCCCTGCATGCCGCCGATCGTGATCGCCGCGTCGTTGCCGACGACCTGCGCGCCGACCTGCACGACGACCTCGGGGATCACCGGGTTGACCTTCCCCGGCATGATCGAGGATCCCTTCTGCAGCTCGGGCAGGAGGAGCTCGCCGATCCCGGCGCGCGGGCCCGAGCCCATGAGCGCGAGATCCTGGGCGATCTTCGTCAACGAGACGGCGACGACCTTCAGCGCGCCGGACAGCTCGACGAGCGCGTCGCGGTTGGCCTGCGCCTCGAACGGGTCCTCGGGCGGCGAGATCTCCAGGCCGCTGCGCTGCGCCAGCAGCGTGCGAACGAGCGCGGCGAACTCCGGGTGGGTGTTCAGCCCGGTGCCCGTGGCCGTGCCGCCGAGCGGGATCTGCGCGACCTGCGGCAGCGCGTTGGCGATCCGCCGGCGGCCGAGGCGCACCTGCGCGGCGTAGCCCGCGAACTCCTGTCCGAGCGTCACCGGCACGGCGTCCATGAGATGCGTGCGCCCGGCCTTGACGACGTCCTCGAACTCGGCCGCCTTGCCCTCGAGCGCGCGCTCGAGCCGCTCGAGTGCCGGCAGCAGCCTGTGCGTGGCCTCGTCGAGCGCGGCGAGGTGCACGGCGCTCGGGAAGACGTCGTTGGACGACTGGCCCATGTTGACGTGGTCGTTCGGATGCGCTCCCTCGCCGGCCAGGCTGGCGATGACCTCGTTGGCGTTCATGTTCGTCGACGTGCCCGAGCCGGTCTGGAAGACGTCGATCGGGAACTGGTCGTCGTGCTCGCCGGCCGCGACGGCGTCGGCGCCGCGCGCGATCCGCTCGGCGAGGTCGGCGTCGAGCTTGCCGAGGTCGGCGTTGACGCGCGCGGCCGCGCCCTTGATCGCGGCGAGCCAGCGCACGACGCTGACCGGCACGCGCTCGCCGGAGACCGGGAAGTTCTCGACCGCCTTGGCCGTCTCGCCGCCCCACAGCTGCCGGCCGGCCGAGCTCACGCGGGGCCTCAGCCGCCCTCGGCGGCGGCCTGCGCCGCGAACCGCCCGCTGACCACGCGAACCGCCGGCTTGGCCTTCGAGTGCAGGTCGAACAGGCCCTTCTGGTTCACGCCGCGAACGAGCTTGATGTTCGGCACCTGCGACTTGATGGAGCCGCCGTAGAACGTCGGCGCGACGGCGAAGTCGCGCAGGTTCCACACCAGCGCGCCGGCGATGTCCGGGATGTTCGCGTACGTCGAGAGGTGCACGTCGTGCAGGTGCGACTGGAAGGCGTAGCCGCCGGGCGACGTGGTCGCGTTGCGGCCGTTGGCCTCCGCGCCGAACTCGGTGACGGCGATCACCTTGCTCGGGAAGACGCGCCGCAGGTCGGCCAGGCGCGCGCGGATCTTGCGGCGCAGCGTCGCCGCGCTGGCGTGCGTCGACTCATACCAGCCGATGTAGTTCGTCCAGCCGATCATGTCGATGTTGCGGTAGATCAGCGACGGCTTGCGCGGAGGGTGCGCGCCCCAGATGTCCAGCGCGATCGGACGGCTCGGATCGACGCGCTTGAGCTCGGCCGCCATCGAGTCGACGTACGGGATCTGGCCGCTCGGATGGCCACCGCCGGCGACCTCGTTGGCCATGTTCCAGGTGATGATCGACGGGTGCAGCTGGGCCTGGCGGAAGGTCGTGCGCGTCCGCTCCTTTGCGACGCGCGCGCGCCGGGCGCCGCGCGACGTCCAGTTGCCGGGGCTGTCGGTCGGTCCGATGCCCTGCCACACCATGATCCCCGCCGCGTCGAGGCGCTCGAGCAGCCCCTGGTCGAGCGGGTGCTGCGTCCGCGTGGCGTTGGCGCGAATCGCCTTGAGCTGCTCGACGAGGCGGTCCTGGTCGGTCGGCAGCAGCGCATCGCCGCGGCCGTAGGCGTCCTCGTGGATCGACGCGCCGCGCATCCGCACGGGGCGCCCGTTGAGCAGCAGCCGCTTGCCGACGGCGCGCACCTCGCGCAAGCCGACGCGGGCGCGGTAGCGGGACTCGCCGGGCACCTCGAGCTCGAGGTCCCAGAGGTTCGGCGAGGACGGCGACCACAGGGCTGGGTCCTCGACGCGCGTGCTGGCCTCGAGCACGTGGGTGGCGCGCCGCGCGATCGACTCCGGCGCGAACTCCAGCGGCACGCGGCGGTCGCCGCGCACGAGCGCGCCGCGCACCCCGATCGGGCGCGTCGCGACGTTGTTCGTGACGTGCACCCTGAGCGAGACGATCGCCGCCCCGTCCGACAGGCGCGTGCGCATCACGGGGTAGCGCAGCTCGCTGGGGCCGATCCGGCGGATGCTCACTCCGCGGTTGATGCCGCCGAAGTTGAACCACAGGCGGTGCCAGCCGTCGCGCTTCATCGCGGCGGGGTCGCGCCAGTCGGCGCGCACGACGATCGAGTGGCGCACGCCGGCGCGCAGCGGCGCGCGCACCTCGAAGGGCAGGTACTCGCCGGTGTGCGAGCCGACGCGCTTTCCGTCGATGAAGATCTGCGCCTTGTGGTTGATCGACTCGAAGCGGATCGCGTAGACGCCGTCCTGCGGGACGGAGACGCGGGTGCGATACCAGCCGATCGTGCCGCGGAACGCCGCGATGCCGCGCTCGCCGCTGATCTTCTTGGCGTCCGGGACGTACGGCAGCCGGACCAGCTCGCCGCTGAAGCGGCCGGCCTGGTAGCCGCTGCGCAGCCCGACGTCCTGGCGGTCGCGCTTGAAGCGCCACAGCCCGTCGAGCTGGGCGCGGTCGCCCGGCCCGGCGTAGACGACCGGCGAGCCGCCGTGGGGCGAGAGCACGACCGGCTGCGCCGGCGCCTCGGGCGCCGCCGACGAGACGGCGACGAGCACGGCCACGAGCACGATCGCGATCGCGGTCAGGCCACCGATCGCCGCTCCAATCAGCCGCCTGCTCACTGGACTGTGTTCATCGTGTCGGTCACGGTTCCTGCACCGTCGTTCGCGCGCGGCGCCTCCGGGCGCGAACGCACGAAGCCGTCCTCGCCGCTGCAACGCGGCGCTGACCAGAATGTAGCGCCCCGCACCGATGCGAGCCCCGGCGGGGCCTTGCGGCCGGCGCTCACACGCTCAGCGCGACGTACTTGACCTCGACGTACTCCTCGATGCCCTCCGGCCCGCCCTCGCGGCCGAAGCCGGAGTGCTTTATGCCGCCGAACGGCGCGCCCGCGTTGGACACGAGCCCCTGGTTGAGGCCGACCATCCCGGTCTCCAGGCGCTCGCTGACGCGCAGCGCGCGCTCGACGCCGCCCGTGTAGACGTATGCGACGAGCCCGAACTCGGTGTCGTTGGCAAGCGCGATCGCCTCGTCCTCCGACGCGAACGACGTCACCGGCGCGACGGGGCCGAAGACCTCCTCGTGCAGGATCCTGGCGTCGCCCGGCACGTCGGTGAGCACCGTCGGGCGGTAGAAGTGGCCGGCGCCCTCGACGCGCTCGCCGCCGCACAGGACGCGCGCGCCGCGCTCGACGGCGTCGTCGACGAGCGCCGCGACCTTGTCGAGCTGCTCGCCGTCGATCAGCGGGCCGACGTCGACGCCGTCGCCGGTCCCGCGCCCGATCGTCAGCGCCTCCATCCGGCTCGCCAGGCGCGACGCGAACTCGTCGGCCAGCGCGTCGGCGACGTGGAAGCGGTTGGCGGCCGTGCAGGCCTCGCCGATGTTGCGCATCTTCGCGACCATCGCGCCGTCGACGGCGGCGTCGAGGTCGGCGTCGTCGAAGACGAGGAACGGCGCGTTGCCGCCGAGCTCCATCGAGACGCGCAGGATCTGCTCGGACGCCTGCGCCATGAGCTTGCGCCCCACCTCGGTGGAGCCCGTGAACGAGAGCTTGCGCGTGCGCGGATCGGTGATGACCGGCTGCATCACCGCGCCCGACGAGCGGGCCGTGACGACGTTCAGCACCCCGCCCGGCAGCCCCGCCTCCTCGAGGATCGCGGCGAGCATGAGCATCGACAGCGGCGTGAGCTTCGCCGGCTTGATGACGATCGTGCAGCCGGCTGCGATCGCCGGCGCGATCTTGCGCGTGCCCATCGCCAGCGGGAAGTTCCAGGGCGTGACGAAGACGCACGGGCCGACGGGCTGGCGCATCGTCAGCACGCGCCCTGTGCCGGCCTCGCTGGCCGTGTAGCGGCCGGCGATCCGCACCGCCTCCTCGGAGTACCAGCGCAGGAAGCTGGCGGCATACGCGATCTCGGCGCGCGACTCGGCGACGGGCTTGCCCATCTCGAGCGTCATCAGCAGCGCCAGCTCGTCGCTGCGCGCGGTGATCGCCTCGTAGGCGCGTCGCAGGATGTCGCCGCGCTCGCGCGGCGCGCTGTCGCGCCAGCTCGCGAACGCCTCGTGCGCGGCGCCCAGCGCGTCGAGCGCGTCCTGCTCGGTGGCGTCTGCGACCTCGGCGATCGTCGCGCCGGTCGCCGGATCCTCGACGGCGACCGTCCCGCCGTCGCGGCCGTCGCGCCAGGCGCCGCCGATGTACAACTGCTTCGGGACGGCCTGCAGGACCGCGTGCTCGGCGTCGACTCCGGCGCTCGCCCTAGGCTGGAGTGCGCTATGACCAGGCGTCGAATGCATGACGGGCGGCGTACCCGGCGCCGCGACGGGCGCAACTCCGTCCTCGCCGGCGTGTCGGGACGCCCGATGACGCCGATTCGCATCGGGCTGGTGACGCTCGCCGTCGGGTGCGCGGCGGCCGCGCCCGCGCACGGCGCGTCGCGGCTCGTCGTCCGCGGCGCCGGCTTCGGCCACGGCGTCGGCATGAGCCAGTACGGCGCCATGGGCTACGCCCAGCGGGGCGCCGACCACGCCGCGATCCTGCGTCATTACTACACGGGCACGCGGATCGGCGAGCTCGCCGGTGCGAGCGAGATCCGCGTGCTGCTGAAGACCGCGAGCCGGATCTCGTTCAGCGGCGCCGCGCGTGTCGCCGGCGGGCGCGCGCTCGACGCCGGGCGCACGTACACCGCGGTTCGCGCTCTCGGCGGCGGGGTGACCCTGCGGTCGCCGTCCGGCCGCAACCTCGGGACCTACGCGGCGCCGCTGACGGTCACCGGCGCCTCCGGCGGCTTCCGCGTCGCGGGCCGCGCCGGCAACGGGATCTCCGGGGGGCGCTACCGCGGCAACCTCCAGCTTCGCCCCGGCGTCATCGGCGGGATGTCGGCGATCAACGCCGTGAGCCTCGAGGACTACCTGCGCGGCGTCGTCCCCGGCGAGATGCCGGCCAGCTGGCCGGCCCAGGCGCTGCGCGCCCAGGCGGTCGCCGCGCGCACGTACGCGATCGCGACGCGCAAGGACGGCGACGGCTTCGACCAGTACGCCGACACGCGCTCGCAGGTCTACACCGGCATCGCCGGCGAGCGCCCGACGACCGACGCCGCCGTGGCGGCGACGCGCGGCGAGGTCGTCGTGCACGGACGCGACCCGATCGTGACGTACTACTTCTCGACCTCGGGCGGACGCACGGAGAACGTCGAGAACTCGTTCCTCGGCGCGCAGCCCGCGCCGTGGCTCGTCTCCGTCGCCGACCCCTACGACGCCGTCTCGCCGCGGCACCGCTGGACCAGGCAGCTGAGCCTTCGCTCGGCGGAGCGCCGCCTGGGCTCGCTCGTCAAGGGCTCCCTGCGGCAGATCAAGGTCGTGCGCCGCGGCCGCTCGCCGCGCGTGGTGTCCGCGGAGGTCGTCGGCTCCCGCGGGCGCACGCGCGTGACCGGGCCGCAGCTGCGAGCGCGGCTGGACCTCTTCGACACCTGGGCGCGCTTCACGGTCGTGACGGCGCGGGCGACGCGCGGCGACGGCAACCGGCCGGGAAGCGACGCGCCGTCGGGCACGCCGAGCGGCGGCGCCGCGCCGCGCGCGGTCGCGTTCGCGGCCGTCGCGCTGCCCGTGGCGGGCACGATCAGCGGCCGCATCGCGCCGGCGGTCGCCGGCAGCCCGATCGTCGTCGAGCGCCTCGGGCCGGCGGGCTGGGTCGTGCAGTTCGACGTGCCGGCGCGCGCGAGCGGGCGCTACAGCGCCGACGTGCACCGTCCCGGGCTGTACCGGATCCGCCACGCCGGGGTCACCGGACCGGCCGTGCGCGTGCGCTGACCGGCGCGTCAGCGCGAGTACACGCGCGTCAGCGACTCGGCGACGCAGACCGGCTTCAGCGCGCCCTCGGACTCGAACGTGAGCCTGAGCTTGATCTGCGCGCCGCCGAGGACGTCGTCGACGGCGACCAGCGCCAGGCGCATCCGCACGCGGTTGCCGACCGGCAGCGGCGCCGGGAAGCGCACGCGGTCCAGGCCGTAGTTGACGGCGAACGCGAAGCCCTCCAGGCGCAGGAGCTGCTTGGCGAACATCGGGTGCAGCGACAGCGTGTAGTAGCCGTGGGCGATCGTCCCGCCGAACGGCGTCCGCGTCGCGCGGTCGGGATCGACGTGGATCCACCCGTCATCGCCGGTGACGCCGGCGAACGCGTCGATCGCGTCCTGCGTGACGTCGTGCCAGTCGCTGACGCCGAGCTCCTCGCCGACCCGCGCGCGCAGCTCGTCGATGCCGGTGATCGTGAGCACCGCCGCCAGCTTAGGGCCCTGCGCCCGTGCTCCGTCGCGCGCAGAACGGCCACTAGCCTGTCGCCCGTGCCCGCCCCGCTGCTCGTCGTCGACGCGCCGTCGCTGCTGTACCGCGCCTTCTTCGCGCTGCCCCAGAGCATCACCGACGCCGACGGGCATCCCGTCAACGCGCTGCTGGGGACGGCGAACCTCGTGCTGTTCGCCGTCGAGCGCCACCGCCCCCGCGCCGTCGTGCTGTGCTGGGGGCCCGAGTCGGCGCCCTACCGCACCGAGCTGTACGCGCCCTACCACGCCGACCGCCCGCCGATGCCGCCCGAGCTCGAGCGCCAGTGGCGCGACGCGCCGGGGTTCTTCGGCGCATTCGGATGGCACAGCGTCCGCGACGACGAGCTGGAGGCCGACGACCTGCTCGGGTCGTTCGCGCGCGTCGAGGTCGAGTCCGGCGGCGAGGCGCTGCTGTTCACCGGCGACCGCGACATGTTCCAGTGCGTCGGCGACGGCGTCACGGTGCTGTTCCCGCGCGGCGGCAGGGACGGGCCGGAGGAGATCGGCCCGGCCGAGGTGCGCGAGCGCTACGGCATCGAGCCGCGGCAGGTGCCCGACTTCATCGCCCTGCGCGGCGACCCCTCCGACGGGCTGCCCGGCGCGAAGGGCATCGGCGCCAAGACGGCGCGCGACCTGCTGCGCTCGCACGAGACGCTGGAGGGAGTCATCGCGGCCGCGTCGAAGCCCGGCGCCATGACCCCTCGACAGGCCGGCGCGCTGACGGGCGACCCCGGCCTGCTGCGTACCTTCAAGGACATCGCGACCCTGCGGACGGCCGACGTCGAGCGCCCACCCGACGCCCCGCTGGACGGCGCGACGGCGGCGGCCGCCGCCCGCAGGCGCGGCATGAACCGCCTCGCCGAGCGGCTCGAGGCGTGGTCCTGAGGGGCGCGCGCGCCGCCGTGGCGGCGCGCGCCCAGCGAGACGCCGTGGCCGGGGTTTACGCCATCATGTGCGCCCAGGTGCCCCGCGTCCTGCTCTTCGTGCTCGCGGTCGTCGTCGTGCTCGCGCTGCCAGGCGGGGCGCGCGCCGCGGCCCCGCCTGCGCCGATCGCCCTCCTCCAGGGCTGGCAGTGGGCCGCCGACCCCGCCGACGCCGGCAGGGCCATGGGCTGGCAGAACGGGCAGGCCGGCCTCGGCTGGAGGCCGGCGACGGTGCCGCACGTCATCGAGGCCCGCACCGACCCGGCGGTCTTCTACGGCTCGATCGGGTGGTACCGGCTCACGTTCAGCGGTCCGGCCTCGGCGCCCGGCATGAGCTGGGCGCTGCGCTTCGAGCAGGTGCGCCGCAGGGCGCAGGTCTGGCTGAACGGACGTCGGATCGGCAGCCACGACGATCCCTACACGCCGTTCGAGCTGCCGGCGAAGGGCCTGCGCGCCGGCGCGCCGAACACGCTCGTCGTGCGCGTCGACTACCGCCGCGCGCGCCGGCTGCGCGAGGGCTGGTGGAACTGGGGCGGGATCACGCGGGCGGTGTCGCTCGTGCCGCGCGGCCCGGTCGTCATGCACGACGCGGGCCTGCTGCCCCAGCGCCGCTGCCGCGCGGGCGCGTGTCGCTGGAGCGTGCTCGTCGACGGCTGGCTGGAGAACGCCAGCGCCCACGCGCAGCGGCCGACGGTCTCCGTCGCGCTGCGCTCGCCCGACGGCGTCCTGTCGCAGCGCGCCGCCGCGAGGCCGCGCGCGCTGCGCCCGGGCGAGCGGGTGCGGATGCGCTTCGCGGTGCCCGTCCGGGGAGCGCCGCGCAGCTGGTCGCCCGAGCGGCCCGACCTCTACGCCGCGACCGTCACCACGCGCGTCGGAGCGACGATCGCGCAGGTCGACCGGCGGCGCGTCGGCCTGCGCCGCGTCGACGTCGTCGACGGGATGCTGCGCCTCAACGGTCGCGTGCTCGACCTGCGCGGCGCGTCGATCCAGGAGGACGTCCCCGGGCGCGGCCCGGCGCTCACCGACGCCGACGTCGACGACATCGTGGACGGGCTGAAGGCGCTCGGCGTGAACGTCACGCGCGCGCACTACCTGCTCGACTCGCGGCTGCTGGACCGCTTCGACGAGGAGGGCATCCTCGTGTGGAGCCAGGCGCCCGTCTACCATCGCGACCGCCTGCTGCGCACGCCGCGCCAGCGCTCGCACGAGCTCGACGTCGTGCGCAACACGATCCTCGCCGCGCGCAACCACCCGTCGGTCATCACGCACTCCGTCGCCAACGAGCTCACGCCCGAGCCCGACCAGCAGCGCACGAGCCGGCTGTGGCTGCTCAACGCGGCGGCGCTGACGCGCGACCTCGACCCCACGCTGCCGACGTCCGTCGACATCCTGTCGTATCCGAACATCCCGCGGCAGCGCACCTACGACGCGTTCGACGTGCTGGGGATCAACTCGTACTACGGCTGGTACGAGGGCAAGGCACACCGCTCGACCGCCGACATCGACGACCTCGCGCCGTACCTGCGCGCGATGCGCGCGAAGTACCCGAGCACCGCGCTCGTCATCACCGAGTACGGCGCCGAGGCGACCGGTCACGGCCCCGCCGACGTCAAGCAGACCTACGCCTTCCAGTCGAGCTACATCCGGCGCAACCTCAACATCGTGGACCGCCTCGGGTTCATGGGCGGGGCGATCTACTGGACGGCGCGCGAGTTCGCCGTCAAGCCGTTCTGGGACGGCGGTGCGCACCCGATCGAGCGCGACTCGATCCACAACAAGGGCCTGGTCTCCTACGCCGGCGAGGTCAAGCCCGCGTTCGCGGTGGCGCGCAGGGCGTTCAAGGCCACGCCGCTGTACCGCGACGACCCCGACGCCGTCGCCCGCGCGCAGCTCTCCGAGCCGCGCGCGCTCGGGCTGCGCACGCTGCTGGGCGTCGGTGCGCTGGCGGTCGTCGTCGCGCTTCTGTCGCTCGACGCGTGGTGCCTGCGGGAGATCTGGCGGGCGTCGCAGCCGCGCGGCGAGGCCGAGATCGTGGAGCTGCGGCGGGCCGCCTAGGCGATCCGGCTGGCGCGACCGGCCGTCAGCGACGATCGCCGTCGGCGCCGGCGACGGCGGCCTGCAGCAGCGCGCGAGCCGAGGATCGCATGAGGTCGACGGCGTCCCCGCGCGACAGTCCTCCGACGTCGGTGAGCCAGACGAGCGCCTCGATGCCGATCGCCGCCCGGATCGCCAGGGCGAGGCGGTGAAGCTCGCGCTCGTGCATGCGATCGCGCAGCGGTGACAGCGCGTCCTCGATCCAGTCGATCGCGCGGCCCCGGCGCAGCGGCAGCGACTCGTCGTCGGGCCGCGGCGTCTCCAGCGACATGCGCAGCATCGCGCGCAGCTCCGGCTCGTGCTCGACGACCTGGCGCGTGATGCTGCGCGTCACGACCTCCAGCCGCGCGGCGGGGTCCGCGGGTGGATCGTCGCCCAGCAGCGACGCCTCCTGCAGCTCGGGATAGCTGGCGACGAGCAGCTCGCGGCGGTTGCGGAAGTAGCGATAGGCGGTCGTGCGCGAGATCGCCGCGCGGTCGGCGGCCTGCTCGACCGTCGGCGTCGTGCCCTCGCTGAGCAGCTCGCGCGCCGCGGCGACGAGCGCCGCGCGCGTGCGCGCCTTCTGCTGCGTGCGGCCCGACAGCTCATATGGGATTGACATGCTCATGACGGGCCTCTACTGTCCATGGACACCACAGTCCCATCTTAGCGGAGGCTCCGATGAGCTCAGCGGTACCGATCATCAGGCAGGGCGGCGAGGGCGAGCAGATGTGGTTCGCCGGCGGCGGCATCTTCACGTTCAAGGCGACGGCGGAGGAGACCGGCGGCGCGTTCGTCCTCATCGAGGACCGGATGCAGGGCGGCAAGCGCACCCCGATGCACGTGCATCCCGCCATGGACGAGGCGATCTACGTCCTCGACGGCGAGATCCTCGTCGACATCGAGGGCGAGCAGCATCGCGTCGGCACGGGCGGCTTCTTCTGCGCGCCCCGCGGCGTGGCGCACGCGTTCATGGTGACCTCGGCGACCGCGCGCGTCCTCGCGCTGCAGACGCCCGGCACGGGCGAGTCGTTCTACCGCGCGGCGGGCGAGCCGCTCGGCGCTGGCTACGACGAGTCGACGCCGGCCGACTGGGAGCGGCTCAAGCGGGTCGCGCAGCAGTCGGACTCGATCGAGATCGTCGGTCCCCCGCCGTTTCCGCAGGACGCTGCGGTCCACGCCACGGCCTGAGGTCGCCGCGCCGACCGCCGCGGCGCCTGGACCTGCTGCCGCGCGGCCGACCTCGTCGACGCGCCGAGCATCGCGGCAGGCGCCGCGAGCGCGCGGCTAGTCGATCTCGAGCGCCACCTCGTAGTGGTCGACGGAGGCGATCGACGCGCCGGCGCTGGAGGAGGCCTCCTCGCGAAGCTCGTTCGCGCGCTGCACGCTCGCCTCGAGCGCCTCCTCGGAGTCCCAGAGGGTGATGCTGATCGCCCGGCCGC
>Ga0247713_1000019_pt1 | contig 122885 bp, 128 predicted proteins | sample 21E_NmetaG_FD_189936 | JGI IMG/M metagenome (GOLD analysis project Ga0247713, IMG submission 189936) | Soil microbial communities from hillslope of Landscape Evolution Observatory, University of Arizona, Oracle, AZ, United States - 2-1-E_N | ecosystem: Engineered > Artificial ecosystem >... | reverse complement strand
GCCGAGGCGCAGGAGGGTGAACGCCGCGATGAGGACTCCGAGCATCGTCACCGGGTGTGACGCCGTGCCGTACGACCCGGTAGCGCACGGTCTTCGATGCTGAGTTGCCGGCGGCGTCCTGCGCGTTGACGGTGAACGAGAACGCGCCGGCCGACGACGTGTCGATCGGGCTGCCCGACGGGACCGGCCCCGCGCACAGCGTGATCGCCGGCTGGCCGCGCGCCGGGCGGCAGGAGTAGATCGCGACGACGTCCTCGCGGCGCCGGTAGCGCACGCCCTCGCCGGGCGAGACGATCTCGATCGCGATCGCCGCGGCGGCGGCGTTGCAGCGCGGGACGATCACCACCGTGGTGTTCGTCGGCAGCGCCACCTGCACCGGTGGGCTCGGGTCGTACTCCGTGTCGCCCGAGTAGCTGATCGTCACGTCGCGCCCGAGCGCCGCCAGCTGCGAGGTGAGGATCGGCGTCAGCGGCGTGATCGACTCCCCGCCGCGCGCGACCGGCACCGACGCCACCTGCCGGCCGTCGGCGGCCACGACGACGCTGCCCGTGGGCGGCGGGCAGGCTGTCGCGCGCGGTGGCACGAGCGTGACGCTCAGCCGCGCGGGCAGGCGCTCGTCCTGGGCGCGCGCCGGCACCGCGGCCGTGAGCGCCGCGCAGAGCGCCGCGGCGGCGGCGAAGGCCGGCCACCGCGGACGACGCCTGGGCCGCCGAGCTCGCATCCTCAGCCTTCTGCACGGCGCACTCGGCGGTATGGTCCCCACCCCCGCTCACCGTCACTCGATGAGCCCGCGATCATAGTCCCGGCCCCGCTGCCCCGCCACACGTCGCGCGGCGTCACGGCATCTGTGCGGCAGATCACCGTCGCACGAGCGGTGGCCGCCTACGCTCTCGCCATGCTCAACGCCTCACACGTCACCGCCGGCGCCACCGCGAGCACGGCGACCGCAGCTCCGTCGAGCTGGCTCACCGGCCTCGCCGCGCGGCTGCCCGCGCTGCTGATCATCCTCACGCTCGCGGGCGCCGTCGTCGCGCTCGCATCGATGGCCTGAGCGGCTCGGCGATGTGCGCGCCGCGGCCGCGGCGCGTGCCACCATTCGCCGCCGTGGCCGCCCTCGTCAGCCGTAGCGTCGCGCTCGCGCTGCTCGCCGCGGCCGGCGCACTGACGCCGATCGCCGCGCCGCCCGCCGAGGCGGCCTCCTTCAGGCCGTGCGCGCTGTCGCTGCGCGACCAGGACCCTCCGGGCGGCACGTCGGCCTACGACCTGACGCTCGAGCGGATCAGCGTGCGCTGCGCGACGGCGAAGACGGTGATGGCCGCCTTCCATCGCTGCCGCGCGCCGGTCGGGTCACGCTGCTTCAGGAAGGTCGCCGGCAGCTGGCGCTGCACGGGCCGCCGCGACTCCGGCACGCCGGTGTTCGCGGGCAGCTTCACGTGCCGGTCGGGCAGGCGGCGCGTCAGGAGCAGCTACCGCCAGGCCACGCCGGACTGCTTCGGAGCCGCGGCCCGCGACCCCAGGCGCCGCTGCGTCAACCCGGCCCGATCGCTCGGGCCGCCGGACGACATGAGCTGGGTCTGCGACCCGGGCGCGGTGCCCGGCGCCTGCCTGTTCGGCCACCTCGGGCCCGAAACCCGCGGGCACTTCGCGGTCGTCGGCGACAGCCACGTCACGCACTGGCGGTCGGCGCTGAACGTCGTCGCGCAGAGCGAGCGCTGGCGCGGATACTCGCTCGCGGCCGGCGGCTGCTTCTTCTCGGAGGCGGTCGGCCGCTTCCTCGAGGCCTGCGACGGGTGGTATCGCGCCACGCTCGCGTGGTTCTCCCAGCATCCGGAGGTCAGCACGGTGTTCGTGACCTCCAACGCCGACACGCCGGTCGCCGTCCACCCCGGCGAGACCTCCGACGGCGTCAAGGTCGACGGGTTCCGGCGCGCGTGGCAGGCGCTGCCGAGGAGCGTCAGGCACGTCGTCGTCCTGCGCGACACCACGATCTCCACGCCCGAGACGCTGCTGTGCCTCGAGCGGGCGGTCGCCGCGGGCAGCCGACGCCTGTCGACGGCGTGCCCGCTCGCGCGCTCGCACGCGCTGCGCCCGGACCTGGCGGTCGTGGCGGCGCGGAGGCTGCGCAGCGAGCGCTACGCGCACATCGACCTGTCGGACTTCCTGTGCGCACCGAGCGTGTGCTTCCCCGCGGTCGGCGGCGCGCAGGTCAACGCCGACGTCTGGGGTCACCTCACCAGCACCTTCATGACGACGCTGGGGCCCTATCTGCTGCGCGAGCTTCGCAGGCTCATGGCGACCTGGGAGCCGTCGCCCCGGCCGGCGCGAATTCCGTCACCGCGGCGCGCGCAACCCGAGTAGGGTCGCGTACCGGATCCAGCGAGGAGGAAAGGGGAAGAGATGGACCGGCCTGTCGGCGAGTCCGGGCTGCTGTCCGCCGCCGCGACGTACCACATCTACCAGGACCTCGGCGTCGGCGACTCCCAGCCGCAGAACATGCCGGGGACGGAGTGGAAGTCGAAGAACCTCAACAGCTTCCTCTGGGGGCTGATCCGCCAGGACCTGCCCGTCACGAACTGCCGCCTGGCCAACGGGCAGCGGTTGGGCATCGAGCAGATCAGGGTCGGGCGCAACGTCCTGCAGGTGCTCGCCACCTTCCTGACGCTCGGCATCTGGGCGCCCACGCGTATCAGCTGGCGGTGCTGCCGCCCGCCGTCGCAGACCGGAACCCTGGACTGACGGCGGCGATGATCCACTGGGACGACCGCGGCCCGCAGTCGTGGAACGGCGTCCACGTCACGCACCGCACGACGGTCGCCGAGCTCATCGACGTCGACAACGTCGGCCCGCAGGGCACCGTGCTGACGGGCTTCGACATGTTCCGCAACGCCGGCGAGAGCCTCGACGAGCTGATCCGCAAGGCACGCGAGGCCGGCCGGCGGATCCTCCCGATCGGCGCGGGCTGGGCGCTGTCGGAGATCAACATCACCGACGGGTGGCTCGTGAACACGAAGCTGCTGAACGGCTGCTACGACGTCGGCGAGCGATACTTCGACGCCGCCTATCCGGCCGCGGATCGCCCGCTCGTCGTGCTCGCGCAGGCCGGCATGCAGATCGCCGAGCTCAACGCCTACCTCGAGCTGCTGCCGCAGGACGTCGCCCGCAAGCGGGCGCTGAAGGCCGCCGGCATCGGCAACGGCCAGACCGTCGCCGGCGCCGTCTCGGGCAACACGCACGGGTCGCAGATCAACTTCGGAGCGATGCCCGACTTCGTCGTGGGCCTGCACATCGCGACCGGCAGCGGCCGCACGCTGTGGATCGAGCGGGCCTCCAAGCCCGTGCTCAACGACGACTTCGCCGCGAGGATCGGCGCCGACCTCGTCCGCGACGACGAGATCTTCAACGCGGCCGTGGTGAGCTTCGGGACCTTCGGGATCATCGCGGCCGTGGCGATCGAGACCGAGCCGATCTACCACGTCGCCTTTCCGGCGATCGGCGACATCCACCACGACCACCTGAAGGCGAAGCTCAGGGGGTTCGGCGCCGCCGACCCCGCGGATCTCTTCCACTACGAGTTCATCTTCGATCCCCATGGCCGCAAGCAGATGGCGATGGAGGCGGGCGCGCCGCGCGTCCCCTACGAGCCCGGTGTCCCGACGCCTCAGCCGCGATGGATCGTCCGCGACAAGAACGGCTACGCGCCAGGCATCAACGTCCTGCGCGTGCTTGGCGTGCTGCGCTTCCTGCCGCCTCGCATCCCCACGGGGATCCAGTTCAAGCAGTACCGCAGGCTCGCGCTGCTCAACGGCGTGCGAGGCAGCCCGGGGCAGCTCTACACCTCCTCGATCTACTACCTCGAGGGCTACACCGAGAGCGCGCTCGGGGTCTCCGTGAACGATGCGCCGGAGATGATCGACATCCTCTCGAGGGTGGCGCGCGAGCTGCGGCTGCCCTCGATCAGCCAGGTGCGGCTCGTCCACCGCTCGCAGGCGACGCTCGGCTTCACCCAGCACGAGCCGAAGACGGCGGTATTCGAGGTCGGGCTGATCAACGACGGCAGGTTCCCCAGGTTCGAGCGCCGGATGGACGCGGCGCTGCGCGACGCCGGCATCCGGTACACGATGCACTGGTCGAAGAACTCGGGGATCGATCCGCAGAAGCTCGACTACATGTACGGCTCGGCGAGGATCGAGAGCTGGAAGGCGGCGAGGCGCGCCGTCTTCGGCGACGACGCGGCCCTCATGGAGCTGTTCCAGACCGATGCGATGGCGCAGGCGGGGCTGGCCTGAGCGCCGCACCATGGGTGAGGTTCTGAGCGCTGTCCCGTGCAAACTCGCTGATCTCGGCAGGGGCGGTTTGCATCTAGCGGGGCCCGGGAACCGTCCCCGCAGAGGCGCGAAGGGGACCACCCGCTCCGCCGGCGCGGCCGCGCCGCCCCCGGCGGCTCGGCCGCGCTGAGGCATCGCGCGTCGAGGGCTGGCGTGCGCCGGCGTGATCGCCGGCGAGACCAGCGAGGCCCAACGAAAGCAGGGGAAGATGATGGACGCAACGTTCCGTGCGCGCCTGCGTGCGCTCATGTGCCTGGCACTGCCGGGCGCAGTCGTCTCGCTGGCGCTGCTCGCTCCCGCGGGCGCGCTCGCGGCCGCGCCGCAGAGCACCCATGACGCGCTGATCGAGCGCATCCAGCAGAAGGTCGGCTCGGCCGGCCTCGACGCCGACCGGATCCTCGACGAGGACATCGCGATCCAGCTGCGCGACAGGACGGTCACCGTCCCCGTCCGCGAGGCGCTCGCGCGGCTCTCCGGCGCGAGCGTGATCGACGAGGGCGCCAACACCGGCGTGGCCGGGACGCCCCAGCTGACCGCCGGCGGCATCCTGCACATCGCGGCGAACCTGCGGCTGCAGACGTTTCCGCTGACGCCCGTGTCGCAGCTTCCGCCCGCTCCGGACCTGCGTCCCTACGACGTGCGCGAGTCGCAGTTCAGCCCGACGACGCCGGTCGTCCCGGTGATCAACCCGCTCGTGCTGACGGGCGCCGACCTGCCGGAGGGCGCGCCCCCCGGCCTCGACGACCCGATCCTGCTGCTGCATCCCGGCGGCAGGCTGAAGAGCGTGCAGGGCGGCAGCTGGAGCGTCCTCGGCACCCATGGCGCCGGAAGCCACGGCATCGGCCACAACCTCGACACCGGCGCGCGCGAGACCACCGACGGCGATCCGTGGCCCGTCTGGCTGCCGCTCGTGACCGGCGCGATGATCCCCGATCGGTCGATCGACTTCCTCGGCTTCGGCACGGTCGTCAACAGCTCGACGTGCACGCTCGTGCGCGCGAGCTCCAACCCGGCCAGCCCGTTGTTCGGGCGGGTCATCGCTCGGATCTGCGTCGGGGTCGGCGCGATCATCGGCGACGGCGTGGCGCAGTTCAACGGCGGCGGACCGATCGACTTCCGCAACGATCTCATGCCGCTCTGGGAGGCTGCGCCCGAGGAGCTCACCGCGCTCCTCGGGACGGTCGACGGCGCGGTCGGGTCGCTGCCGCTGGGCGACCTGCTCGGCGTGATCGGAGACCTGCCCGGGGCCGACCTGCCGGAGCTGCCAGAGGGCCCCGACACCGGCGGCCAGACCGCCCCGCTGACCGGCGGCTCCGCGGGCGCCGGCGGGCTCCTGACGCGGACGCTCGGCGGCCTGCTGTCGGGCCGCTAGCTGCACGCGGGCGACGCCGATGCGCCCTCGCCCCGCACCCGCTCCCCGGGTGCGGGGCGGCCGCGACGGCTAGCCTGCGGCACGCATGCGGTCGGCCGCGCGCGGGCCGTCGCCGCGGGTGACGAGCGACGCTCGCACCGCGCCGATGTCATCGCCGCGGCAGGCGGCGCGCTGCACGGCGGCGCCGCCGCCGCCGGCGAGCATCTCGGTGAGGCCGTCGAGCTGCCCCTCGCAGCCAAGCTCGCGGGCGGCCGGGCGCACGCGTGCGAGCAGCTCGTCGAGCAGCTCCGCGACCGGCCGCAGGTCGCCGTCGTCGTCGGGCAGCGTCGCCTCGACGCCCTCGCGCGCGGCGCGGAACGAGGCCTCGTCGAGGATCTCCGCGGGCGGCCCGTCGACCGGTCGCGCGGTGGCCTCGTGGCGTGCCAGGGCGTGCACGGCGGCGGCGAGCGCAGCCGTGTGCTGCTCGGAGAGCTGCGTGTCGAGGGCGCGGATCTCGACGGTTCCCAGGCGCGGGTGGGGGCGCAGCTTCCACCAGTGGAACGTGTAGTCGTCGACCTCGGCGACGCGCGTGAGCCGCGCGGCGTAGCGCGCGAAGTCGTCGAAGTCGGCCATCGCGCGCGGGGCGTAGGACCGCGGCCAGGCCCGCAGCGTCAGCTCGCGCGCCGACGCCACGCCGGTGTCGCGGCCGTGGCGGTACGGCGAGTTGGCGGCGAGCGCCTCGAGCAGCGGCAGATGGCGGCGCAGCCCGTTGAAGACGCGGATCGCGGTCGGCGCATCGGGCATCCCGACGTGGATGTGCAGCGCGCACACGGGCGTCGCGCCGGCGTCGCCGAGCAGCGAGGCGATCTGCCTGTAGCGCGGCTTGTCGGTCGTCATCGAGTCGCCCTCGACCGCCGTCGGATGGGTGCCGCAGGCCATCAGCCCGACGCCGGTCGCCAGCACGGCGCGGCGCAGCTCGCCGAGCTCCGCGACCGCCTCCGCGACCGTCGCGCAGACTCCGGTGATGAGCTCGATCTGGCTGCGGTGCAGCTCGTTCTTGACCTCCCCGCGCTCGAGCTCGCCGAGCTCCTCGAGCACGCGCGGGCCGTCGTTGCGCAGCCGGCCGTCGTCGGGGTCGACGACGAACAGCTCCTCCTCGAGGCCCAGCGAGAACGGCTCTCCCTCGCCGAAGTGCTGGGGCTCGCGGTGCATGCGCCCGCAGACGTACCCGCCGCGGGCGCGGATCAGCCGCCGCCGGCGGCGAACTCGACGATCGACGTGTCGATGAGCCACTCCACCGGCGCGACGTCGTCGGTGTAGACGCGCCCCCCGGGCAGGCGCGGCTCGATCCGCGCCGCCGCCTCGCGCGCGAGCGGGCGCAGCTCGGGCGGCAGCGACGGCGCGTTGGCCCGCAGGCGCCGCGCCGAGGCCTCGCCCATCGTGCCCAGCAGCAGCGTGTTGACGCGCTCCGACGGGTCTCGCATCACCGTCGGGAAGACCGCCGCCATCGTCGCGCCGAGCACCCTCTCCAGCGCCGTCGAGCCCTCGGGATGGCCGGCGTTGACGACGACGACCCCGCCTGGGCGCAGCCGCTTGCGCGCGAGGTCGAAGAACTCCCGCGTCGCCAGGTAGAACGGGATGTACGGCTGGCGGTAGGCGTCGACGAAGATCGCGTCGTAGCGCTCCTTCGTCCTGCGCAGGAACGGCCGCGCGTCGGCGGTGTGGGTTCGCAGCCCGGGTGCCCGCATGTCGAAGAAGCGGCGGCCGATCTCCGTCAGCTCGCCGTCGATCTCGACGCCGTCGATCCGCGTCCCGGGGAAGAAGTGGCCGTACGCGCGCGCGGTCGTGCCGGCGGCGTTGCCGAGGATCGCGATGCGGCGCGGCGGCCGGTCCTGTGCGGCGAACGGCACGATGATGTACTCGTCCCAGATGTTGCCGGTCAGATAGGAGCCCGGCCGGCGCACGGAGTGCACCGCCTGGCCCTCGTTGAGCTCGAGGCGGCGCGTGCCGTCGAAGTCCTCGACGACGCGCGCGTACTGGTACTCCGTGTCGGTCTCGTGGATGACGCGCGAGCCCTCGTCGGTCTCGCCCTTGACGGTGCCGACCGGCAGCGCCAGCAGCGCGATGAGCACGGCCGGCGCGAGCAGCAGCCGGCGGCGCGCGAGTCCGGCGACCGCCAGCAGCACGAGCGCCAGGCCGAACACGATGAACGTCCGCCGCGTCCCGATCAGCGGGATCAGCAGCAGCGCCGCGAGGAACGTGCCCAGCAGGCTGCCGACGGTCGAGATCGCGTACAGCCGCCCGGCGACCGTGCCGGCGTGCTCGACGTCGGCGACCGCGAGGCGCAGCGCGTACGGCGCGACGGCGCCCGACACGAGCACCGGGACGGCGACGAGCACGGTGACGCCGAGCAGCGAGCCGACGAACGCGCCCGCGGAGATGGCGTCGAGCGCCTCGACGGCGACGCCGAGGAACGGGTCGGCGGCGAACGGCACGGCGGCGAGCAGCAGCCCGGAGATCAGCACGATGCGGTACAGCCCCTCGCGCGTGGGGTTGCGGTCGGCCAGCCTGCCGCCGTACCAGTAGCCGATGGAGAGGGCGACGAGCACGATCCCGATCGTGTTGGCCCAGACGATCGTCGACGCGCCGAAGTACGGCGCCAGCAGCCGCGCGGCGGCGATCTCGGCACCGAGGATGCTGATGCCGACGACGAAGACGATCAGTCCCAGCGGGGGCTCGGGCAGGCGGCGCATCGACACGAGCGTATTCGTCCGCCGCCGCGCCTAGGGTCACTCCATGACGACGAACGAGCTGGCGAGGACCGACCACCGGGTGCTCTGGCACCCGTTCACCCAGCAGCAGGGCTGGTGCGAGGAGGAGCCGCTCATCGTCGAGCGGGCGCTGGGCTGCATGCTCTACGACACCGACGGCAACGCCTATGTCGACGGCGTCTCGTCGCTGTGGTGCAACGTCCACGGCCACTGCCATCCGGCGATCGACGCCGCCGTCCGCGAACAGCTCGAGCGCGTCGCGCACACGACGATGCTCGGCCTCACGCACCGCCCGGCGATCGAGCTCGGGCGCCGGCTCGTCGGGCTCGCGCCGGCGGGGCTGACCCGCGTCTTCTACTCCGACAACGGCTCGACGGCCTGCGAGGTCGCGCTGAAGATGGCCTTCCAGTACTGGCGTCACCGCGGCGAGCAGGGCCGCGCCGGGTTCATCTGCCTGCGCGACGCCTACCACGGCGACACGATCGGGGCGGTGTCGGTCGGCGGCATCGATCTCTTCCACGGCTGCTTCGAGCCGCTGCTCTTCGAGGCCTGGCAGGCAGAGCCCGGCGACGCAGCCGACATGCGCCGGCTGCTCGAGCAGCACGCCGGCGAGGTCGCCGCCGTCATCGTCGAGCCGCTCGTCCAGGGCGCCGCGGGGATGCTCACGCACCCCGACGGCTACCTGCGCGCGGTGCGCGCCCTGTGCGACCAGCACGACGTGCTGCTCGTCTGCGACGAGGTCGCGACGGGCTTCGGGCGCACGGGGACGATGTTCGCCTGCGAGCAGGAGGGCGTCGCGCCGGATCTCATGTGCGTCGCCAAGGGGCTGACCGGCGGCTACCTGCCGCTGGCGGCGACGCTTGCGACCGAGCGCATCTACGAGGCGTTCCTCGGCGACCACGAGCAGCTCAGGACGTTCTTCCACGGCCACACGTACACCGGCAACCCGCTCGCCTGCGCGGCGGCGCTCGCGACGCTCGACGTCTTCGAGCGGGAGCGCACGCTCGCCGCGCTGCAGCCGAAGATCGAGCTGCTCGGCGAGCTGCTCGACGACCACGTGGCGCCCCTGGGCCACGTTCGCGAGGTGCGCCGCCGCGGCTTCATGGTGGGCATCGAGCTCGAGCCGTTCCCCGCCCACGCGCGCATGGGTCACCAGGTCGCGCTGGCCGCCCGCCGCCGCGGCGCGATCGTGCGCCCGCTCGGCGACGTCGTCGTGCTGATGCCGCCGCTGGCGATCGGCGAGCAGCACCTGCGCCACCTCGTGCAGGCGACGTCGGCGGCGATCGCCGACGCGACGTCGGCGACGCTGCTGCGCGCGGCCGCCTGATCAGGGCCGCTCGATGATCACCATCGGCGACTTGACGACGGCGGTCGCGCTCTGGCCGGGCCTGAGGTCGAGCTCGTCGGCCGCCTCGCGCGACATGAGCGACACGACCCGGTAGGGGCCGCACGCGAGGTCGATCTGCGCCATGACGCCGTCGCGCTTGACGTCGACGACCACGCCGGCGAGGCGGTTGCGCGCGCTCGAGCGCGGGCTCGTGCCGCGCTCGCGCAGCACGCGGGCGAGCTCCTCGGGCGCGAGCACGCGCTGGTTGCCGCGCCGCTCGAACGTGATTCGGCCGCTGCGCTCCCAGCGGCGCAGCGTGTCGACGCTCACCCCCAGCGCCTGCGCCGCCGCGCCGATCCGGATGCCGCCGTCCATCGCCCTGCGAGCGTACTTCAGCGGCTGGCCAGCGCGTCCGTGCGCGCCCCCGCCGGCAGCAGCGCGCAGGCGTCGGCCGGCGGCGGCGCGAGGCGGCTGCGGAACTCCGGGCTGGCGGCGTGGCAGCGCGCGAAGACCTCGGCGAAGTCGCCTGCGCCGGACTCGTAGTCCGACGCGCGACCGGCGACCGGCGACCACGGTGCGTCGGGTGCGCCGCGCGCGCGCAGCCACGCCCGCCGGCGCGCCGGCGTCATGCGGCTTGCGTCGTAGGCGTGGCCGAGCTCGTGCGCGAGGTCGTGCGCGACGCGGTGCGGCGCGTCGCGGGCGTCGACGAAGAGCGCGATCGTGCGCCGCTGCGTGTCGGTCTGCCCGCGCACCTCGCCGGCGGCGCCGCGGACGACGAGGCGGTAGCCGAGGTCCTCGGGACGGACGTCGACGAGTGCCTGCGCGCGGCGCACCAGCGCGCGCTCGGCGGCGGTCGGCGGCCGCCCGTCCGCCGGCGCGTCGCCGCCGCCGGAGTCGCCGGACGTCAGCGCGAGCGCGGCGGCGCCGGCCAGCGCAGCGGCGGCGACCACCACCGCAAGTCGCCGCACCGCCGCGATCAGCGCCGCGGGAGGCGCCCGCTGAAGCGGATCGTGGCGTTCAGCTTGGCGGCCGCGATCCGCGTGCGGGTCGTGCCGGCGCGGACCTCGAGCACGTGCGCGCCCGCGCGCATGCGCCGCAGCTGCGACGGCTTCAGGCGCCACGTGATCGTTCGCCTGCCGCCCTTGGCGACCGTCGAGACGCGCACCGCGACGGCGACCGTGCGTCCGCGCGCGCGGCGGGTGAGCCGCGCCCGCACCGCACGCGCGTCGTCGGGCAGCGTCACCTGGAAGGTGAGGCCCTGCCTGGCGAGCGTGGCGAGCGTCATGCGCCTGGCGACGGTCAGCCCGCGCAGTCCTAGCGGCTTCGACGCGGCGTTCGCAGGCGGCTGCGCCGGCGGCTGCGCGGCGGCCGCGGGCTGGGCTGCGGGGGCGGCCGCGGCCGGTGCCGCTGCCGGCGGCGTCACCGGCGGCGCCGGCGCGTCGCCGGGGTTGCCGGTCGGCCGCGGCGGCAGCCCGGTGAAGACGGACCTCTGGCCGACGCAGTCCAGGCCTTCGAGCGGACGGATCGGGCAGTCGGGGTCGGACATGACGCGCATCAGCCCCCACATGCCCGCCTGCGCGAACGGCCGGCGGACGTTGCCGTAGAAGTAGTCGCCGGTCTCGCGCTGGCGACCGCCCGCGCCGCCGATGAGCTCGAGGTCGTACGCCTGCCAGGCGACCATGCCCTGCGCCGTCGTCTCGTTGCCGCGCTCGATCTCCGGATCGATGCGCCACGACTGGCCGCCGAGCCCGAAGACGTGGCCCTGCTCGCTGCCCGGTGCGACGAGCGCGTGGACCTTCACCGGGTCGCCGGCGTAGGCGCGCAGCAGCGGCGTCGAGGGGTCGCCGTTGGCGCGCGAGCTGAACGCCGCGCTGTCGTCGCCGCGCGGGGTGCTGCGGTAGTTGACGGTCGAGTGGCCGGCGACGTCGACCGGGTAGGGCATGAAGTTGCCGCCGATGATCGGGTCGTCCTCGCTGAGGATCGTGGTGAAGTCGCGGTAGCCCTGCCTGCCGGGCACGCGCACGTCCACGCCCTCGCCGAAGCGCACCGGGCGGCCGCTGTCGGGATCGCTGAACGTGGCGCCCGACGGTGCGACGATGACCGCCCCGTACAGCCCGTCGACGCCGGTGTCGTTGCCGCCGAAGTCGCCGATCATCGCCGCGCCGATCTTGCGCGTGTCGGCGTAGAAGCGGTACGTGCGCTCAGCGCCGGGAGCAACCGTCTGCTCGGGGTTGAAGCCGGCGTTGACCCCCGACGACCCGGTCGTCTTGAGCAGCTCGGAGACGTGGAAGGACGCCCGCGCGGACGCGCGCTCGTTCTTGAAGTTGACCTCCAGGCACTCGCCGGCGGCGACGTGGACGACGAGCGGCTCGGCCGCCTTCGTGCCGTTGCGCACCGCCGCGGCGTCGGCCGTCGGCACGAACACCGTCGCCACGCCCGGGCGCGGGTTCGCCAGGTCGATGGCGCTGACGCCGATCGTCCGCGTCGTCGCCGTCTCCGGGCACGGCTCGCCGGCTCCGGGCGACGCCGGCGGCCGGCCGCCCGTCGGCGTCGGAAGGGGCGTCCCGCCGACGGGCACGCTCGTGCCGGGCAGCGGCTGCAGGTCTGACACCTGGCGCGGCAGCACGCGCAGCAGGCCCCAGGCGCCCTGGCGGAAGCGCCGCCCGAGCGTGTTGAAGTACAAAAAGTCGCCGGTGCGCTGCTCGGGACCGCCGGCGCCGCCGTCGAGGATCGCGGTGTAGCGCTCGGAGACGCCGAAGTGGACGGTGTCCGTCGGCGACGCGGCCGTGCGCGACTGGCCGTCGAGGAAGCGGTTCTCGCGGAAGAAGCGGTGCCCGTCGATCTTCAGGCCGTCGACGGCGGGCCCGACGTTCATCGCGCGGATCGCCAGCGGATCGCCCTGGTAGGCGCGCGGCATCGGCGTGTTCGGGTCGCCGTGCGTCCACGAGCTGAACAGCAGCGACGGGTCGCCGTTGCGCGAGAGGCGCTCCGACCACGGCGCGGCGCGCAGGTTCATCGTCGAGTCCGTGACCGGGTTGTCGTCGATCTGGAACAGCGCGAGCTCGCGGAAGCTGCCCTCGACCTGTCCGGGCGCCAGCGGCGTCGACGTGCGGATGTCGGCGATCGCGCCGGACTTGATCTCCGCGCCCGTCCTGGGGTCGTGGTACGTCGATCCCTGCGGCTCGACGACGAGCTGGCCGACGAGCCCCAGCGGCCAGCCGTGGATGCCGTCCACGTGGTCGTGCCAGAAGACGTTGTCCATCTGCACGTCGGCGTACCAGCGCGACTGGACGAACTCCGTGCCGGCGTAGTTGCCGCTCGCGTGGTCGTTGGCCAGCGCCTTGGTCAGCCTGACCGTCCCCGCCGCCGCGTCGACCGACTCGATCGTGCGAATCTCGATGTGGGCCTCGCCCTGGCTGACGGCGATCGCGACGCCGGGCTGGAACTTCGCGACGCTCGACAGCTGCAGCGTGCGGCTGCCGGCGGACGCCCGCGCGGTGAGCTGCGGGTCGGTCGACGCGAAGTCCTCGACGGCCTGCTCGTAGGACAGCCCGGTGATGACGCCGTCGGAGCCCTGCGTGTCGAACTGCACGTGGTGGATGTGCATGTTGGACTTCGAGTGGCCGTTGTGGGCGCCGGTGTCGGGGATGCGGTTGGTCAGCGTCAGGCCGACGCAGTCGCCGATGTTCGCGCGGATCGTCAGCGGCTCGACGGGCTTGCGGCCGGCGAGCACGTCGGCGGCGTCCTCGGCGAGCACGAAGATCTGCGCCCGCTGGGCGAGCGTCCCCACCGTGACCTTGTGGTTGGTCTGGATCGTCACGACGTTGAACGTCCGCACGGGCGCGCCGGAGGGGCAGATGCCGTCCGAGCGACCGGCCCAGGGATCGGTGGCGCCCGCCTTCGGCTGGTTGCCGGTGTTCCCGAGATACGGCGCACCGGAGTGCTCGCCGGGGGCGAACGGCGGCCGCTTGCCGAGCTGCGGGCGCAGGAGCGGGAACGCCGGTCGCCCGTTGGAGGGGTTGAAGAGGATCTTCGGCCGGTCGACGCTCTCGCCCGCCAGTCGCACCGGCCGGTCGCCGGCCAGCAGGCTCGGATGGCCGTCGAGGCGCTCCTCGTCGCGCGGCGTCGTGTAGTTGGCCCACGTCGAGCGGTCCTCGGGCTCGCCGAGGTAGACGGGCGCGGACGGGTTCGAGGCGTCGACCTTCCAGTCCCACACCGACGCGTCCTCGTCGTTGCGCGTGACGCCCTGCGGCGGCAGCTGCGGGCGGATCCAGTCGTCGAGGTTGTCGGCCGTGATCGTCGTGCCGTTGATCGTCTTGCCGATCAGCTCCGCGGAGTCGACGGCCGGTGGCGGAGCGGCCCGGTCGGGCAGCGGCGCGAGGTTCGGCTGCAGCGTGTCGAAGACGCGCCAGAAGCCCCACATGCCCGACACGTAGTGCTCGACGATGTGGCAGTGGAAGAGGAACTCGCCGGCGCCCTGCTGGACGCCGCCGGCGCCGCCCTCGATCTCGAGCTCGTAGGACTCGCCCGGGCCGAAGGCCTGTGAGTCCAGGCGCGTCGACGTCGCGTTGGGGTTCGGCTTCTTGTCCAGGCCGGTGTCCTGGTAGTCGAACGTCGGGTCGGCCTTCGGGTTCAGGCGCCAGCGGATGCCGCCGCCGTGCAGGTGGAAGACGTGGAAGACCTCGGCGCCGGCGTGCAGGACGCGGATCTTCGTCGGGTCGCCCTTGTAGGCGCGCGGGACGATCGTCGCGGGGTCGCCGAAGGTGTACGAGCCGTAGCCGTGGGCCTCCTCGTCCTGGTCGCCGGGGTTGCGCAGGCGATTCATGAACGGCTCGGAGCGGTAGTTGATCGCCCGCGCGCCGGGGCGGTAGCTCTCGGTGATGGGGTCGACGCGCGGCATCGTGCCGCCCGACGCGTTCTGCGGCCGGTACTCCTCGTGGCCGACCTCGTGGTAGAGCTGCACGTACTCGCGGAACGCCTTCTTGCCCTCGGGCTTGATGACGGCCTCCCAGCCGGACTTCAGCGGCGAGAGGTCGTCCATCGCGTGGTACGTGGAGCCGCGCGGCTCGACGACGAGCGCGCCGAAGAGCCCGTGCGCGACGGCCGAGCGGTGACCCGGGCCGGGGCGCATGTAGTGCGTGCCCTCGAAGGTGTCGTCCTCGGGGACGTAGAAGCGGTAGCTGCGCGTCGCGCCCCGCGGCACCGCCGAGGACGGATTGCGCCCGACGGCGTCGCCGGAGTTCTGCGCGTCGAAGGCCAGACCGTCGATGTGGACGCCGTAGTCGCCGCCGGAGGCGTTGTTCGCGAACTGGATCTCGACGCAGTCGCCGATGTTCGCGCGGATCACGAGCGGCTGGATGGCGTCCTCGCGCAGCCCGATCGAGGCCTTGCGGGCGCTCTCCTCGCGGCGCACGCGGGCGACCTCCTCGGAGAGGACGTACATCTTGCCCTGCGGGTCGTGGTCGCCGAAGCGGTTCAGCGGGATGTCGACGTCGATCGCCTGGACGTCGAAGGTCTTCACCGGCACGCCGACGGGGCACGGCGCGCCCGCGCCCTGGGCCGACACGCGCTCGGCGCCGCTGATCGCGAGGATCGCCACCGGCAGGACGAGCACGAGCGTGAGCGCGCTGTGCAGCGCGAGGCGCTGGCGCGGGACGAGGCGCCCGGCGAACCAGCTCTGCACGTCCGGCACGGCCCACGGCCGGCGGCGGAAGAACGCGGCGCTGACGGCGGCCGACAGCACGACGTTGGCGCTCAGCGCGATGAGCATGTCGCGCCCGAGGTGGGCGAGGAACGACATCGCGTGGCCGCCGTGCTCGGCGCCGAAGAGGTTGCCGTGCGCCGGCCCGCTCGCGCCGACGGCGAGCGTCGTGGTGAGCGCGACGACGGCCGCCAGCACGGCGGCGCAGAGCGCGACCGGGCCGTCGGTGACGCCGGCGCGCGCGATGAGCTTGCGCGCGAGTACGATGCCGATCCAGACGCCGGCGCAGATCAGCGGCAGGGCGAGCGTCGCGTCGCGCAGCCAGTGCAGGACGAACGGCGGCTCGTTGCGCTCGTGGGCGCCCTCGACGTGGTGCATGAACGTCAGCCACAGGCCGCCGCCGTAGGCGATCGCCAGCGAGAACGCCATAACCGCGCTCGGGCGGGCGAGGCGCGACAGGCGATTGCGCGCGAAGGTCCGGATCAGCAGCTCGGTCATCTGTGGCTGTGGCCCTTGCCGCCGTGGCCCTTGCCGTGCTGGAAGCCGTCGAACGCGTCGGGCGGCGTCCTGCCGGTACGGCCGAGGTCGATGAGGATCGGCTCGTCGCGGCCGGGATCGGTGAACTCGACCCAGAGCTTGGAGCCGGTGCGCGGGGCGACGAAGCTCAGCCGCCCGTCGATGCTCGCGTCGGGCTGCAGCGTGCCGGGACGCAGGTTCGACTTCACGGTCTTGACCGGCTTGCGCTCCTTGCCGACGAGCAGCCGGAACTGGCGCGGGTCGTAGGCGACCGGCTCCTCGAGCAGGTTCGTGAGGGTCACGGACGCCTGCACCTGGACCTTGTTCGGGGCGACGCGCCCCGAGATGCCGTGCGTGCTGCCGCCGAGCTGCTTGGCCGTCGTGCCGTTGATCTTCTCGGCGTGCTCGACGGCCACGACGCCGAACGAGGTCGGGATGTCCTGAGCGGTCCCGAACGGCCCCTTCAGGAGCTTCGGCGCGGACGTGGCGGGCACGCCGGCCGTGATGACGTTCGACGCGATGACCGCGCCGGCGGCCGCGAGGCCGAGCGTCCCGGCGAGCACGACGGCGACGACGAGGTTCCAGACGCGCGGGCGGCGGCCGCCGGGACGGCCGGGAGCGGGCGTGGCGGTCATCGTGCGCGGGTCCTCGTCGTGGCCGGCGCGAGCACGCCCGGCCGGCCGAGCGTGCTCGAGCACGTCCCGAAGGCGGCGGTGACGGTCGATCCGCGCATCCGCAGGCGCGCGGCCTGGGCCGGCGTCAGGACGACGCGCACGTCGCGGAACCTCACGCCCGCCACGCGTCGCGCGGCGATGCTCTGCGCGAAGCCCCGGCGCGAGCGCAGCGTGAGCTTGACGTAGCGCGCGCCGCCCGGAGGCGCGATGCGCGCCGTCAGCAGGCGCCCGCGGCCCTTGCCGTTGAGCGCGAAGCGGCCGCGCCACTTCGGCGCGAGCGCGCGGCAGCTCGCGGCGACGCTCGAGCCCGAGGCCGCGACGACGGCCGGTCCTGCGACGGACGCGGCCGGCGCGGCGGGGACGGGGTCGCCGTGCTGCTCGGCCGGCGGCGGAGGCGGCGGCGGGGCGAGACGCTCGAAGCTCCAGCGGACCGTCGCGCCGATGTTGCCCGCGAGGTCGGTGGGGGTCACCGCGAAGAGGTGCTCGCCGACGTCGAAGCCGCGCAGCCACTTCGGCGGCTCGCAGGCGTAGAGCGCGCGGCCGTCGAGCTCGCAGCGGTAGGTGACGCCGAACTCGTTGGCCGAGAAGCGCATCCGCAGCGCGTCGCCGACGAACACCTTGTCCGATGCCGGGTTGTCGACCTGCGCGACGGGCGCGATCGTGTCGACGACGAACGTCTGGCGAGCGGGCTGGCCGTCCCCGGCGCGCACCTCGAAGACGTGGACCGCATCGCGCAGGCCGGACAGCGAGTGGCTCCCGGTCGTGCCGTCAGCGCTGTCGCACGGCGCCCAGGCGGCGCCGTCGAGGCGGCACCGAAACGGCGCGCCGGACGACGAGCTGAAGTTGAACGTCACCGACGTGGCGCTGGAGTACGGCTCCGGCCCGCCGGTGATCGCGACCGTCGGGAGGTCGGCGGCTCGCAGCGGCAGCTCCCAGAGGCGGCTCTGGCCGAGCGACTCGGGGGCACCCGCGCTCGCCGGCGGGTCATCGGCGACGAGCAACGCACCGCCCGTGCGGACGGCCATGCCGCTCACGAGCGCGAAGCCGGTCTCGTAGGTCGTCACGGCGTCGCCGGGGGTGAGCACGTCGACGCGGTCGAGGCCGTCGACGTTGGCGGTTCCGACGTACACGCGGGCGTTGACGCGATCGGCGACCAGCGCGTTGGGCACCGAGCCGGCGGCGGCGGGGAAGCCGGGGACGGGCTCGGCGACGGGGACGCCGGCGCCGGGGGTCGCGATGCGCGTCACGCCGCCGGCCTCGGCGAGGTAGAGCGCTCCATTGAGGTTGGCCATCGACGGCACGGCCCGCGCGTTCGCGATCCCGACCACCGGGGTGGCCGCAATGCCGACCGGCGGCGCGGCGGCGGCGTCGTCGAGACGGCGGATCGTCGCGTCGTCGCGGCCGTTGAAGTCGACGTACACGCTGCCGTCGGCGTTGCGGCCCATCGCCAGCGCGAAGACGCGGTTGCCGCCGGCGTTGACGACCTTCTCGGCCGAGTCGATCGAGTCGGTGTCGGCGTTCCAGTGCAGCCGCCAGACGCCGCTGCCCTTCGAGTCGCCCTCGGCGACGAAGAAGTTCGAGGAGACGGGGTCGAACGCCATCTGGTGCGGCGTCGACGGGCCCGGGCGCGGGGCCGCGAGCTCGGCGGCCTCGGGCTGGCAGTAGGGCGAGGCGACGAGCGCCGGGACGGCGGTCTGCACGCGGCAGACGCCGAGCGCCTGGTCGGCGACCCACAGCGAGCCGTTCGTGGTCTCCGCGATCCCCTTGGGGAGCGTCATGCCCGATCCCGGCGCGATCAGCAGCTCGGCGGCGTGCGCCGGGGCGGCGAACGGCAGCGCGGCACACACCGTCAGCGCGGTCCCGAGGCCGAGGCGAAGGCGCGAGACGGCGCGGCGGCGGGCGTGGGAGGTCGGACGCATGGCCGGCATGCTCGACGACCAAAGGCGGACGCACATGGGCAAGTCGTGCGCATCGCGGTTGCGGGATCTCGCAGACCCCGCGCATTGCTCGCAGGCGCCGGCCGACTCGGCGGGAACGCCTGTCTAAAGCTCAACCTCAGCCCGAAGCATTGCCCGAGGCCGGGCGGTCGGACCGGCGGCCGTCGCGCGTTCCCGACGCTGGTCCGCCGGGCCCGCGTCTGCGTAAACCCGCACCGGACTGCGCGCGCTTCGCCCATGCGGGGCCCCCGGGCCCGCCGCATGATCGCTACGTGATCTCGCGCGCGACGAAGACCCTGGCCGCTGCCGCCGTCGCGTTCGCGGCACTCGCCGGCACGGCGCACGGCTTCGTCGGGATCCCGAACACCGGCCCGGGGACGAACGTCGAGAGCGGCTTCGGACACGTCAGCTCGGGCCCCGACCTGCTCGACGGCCTGATCGCCGTCCCCTTCGACCCCGACGCCCACCCGGAGGCTGCCGCCGCCCTCCTGTCGCCGGCAACGCCCGAGGACGATCTGCAGCGCGCGCTGGCGACCATGGCGTCCGCGTCGACGGCGGACGCCGCCGGCGCGGCGCGCCAGCAGGCGCTCGACATCCTCGAGGGCAACGACAGCCCGGCGCTGGCGAAGCGCGCCTACCGCGGCATCGGGCTGCTGAACTGGAAGGTCAAGGCCCAGCGCGTGGCCGCCGGCGGCACCGTCACGATCCGCCAGGTCCGCTGGGGCGAGCACCTCGTCAGCGACACGTGGCTGCTCGACTTCGCCGACCCGTCGAGCCCGTACGCGATCCGCTACGAGGTCGTCGAGCTCGGCGCCGCGTTCGGCGGCGAGCTGACGCCGACGCCGCTGCTGCGCAACGGCGACACCGTCGTCGGCGGTCAGCACTCCGCGATCCAGCCGCTGGGCATCGACGGCAACCTCGACACGGGAACGACGCAGTCCAGCCGCTTCACGACCGACCGCGGCCTGGGCGCCGTTCCCGAGCAGACGCGGTCCGCCGTGCAGGCGGTGACCGTGGCGATGCCCCCGCCGCGCGCGACGAGCGCGATCCTCGACCCGAACCTGCGGACCGGCCACGAGGCCGTCGCGACGCTCAAGCCCGCCACCGCCGAGCAGATCGCCGCCGCGCGGGCCGCCATGGGCTCCGCCGCCGGCGCCAGCGCCGAGGAGGACAAGCTGGCGGCGATCGCCAAGCTGTCCGACCAGTCGCCGGAGAAGCAGGTCTGGTCGCAGCTGCACGGCCTCGGCGGCGCGCCGGATGCAGCCGCCGACGACGCCGCCGCCGCGGCGTACCTCAGCGCCGCGAAGGCCGCCGGCGCGGCGAGCGCCGGGCTCGTCGACGGCATGCGGGTGCGCAGCGCGCTGCCCGCGGGCGTCGACCCGGCCGGCGCCGACCTGACCGTCGTGCTGCAGAACAACGAGGCGTACGTGTCGCGGAGGTCGCTGCGCCTGGAGCCCGGCGCGACGCTGAGCGTGCGCGTCGTCAACCGCGACCGGATGACGCACCGCATCTCCGCGCTCGACATGCACGACCGCAACGGCATGCTCGGGGCGACCGGCTGGGGCGAGTTCAAATGGGATGAGCTCGACCTCGACTCGAGCCCGATGCTTGCGGCGGGCGAGGCCCGCACGCTGACGCTGACGCTCGCACCGAAGGCGTTCGCGCTGTGGATCGGCGACCTCGGCTCCGGCGACCAGGCCGGCGCGACGGTCGGGGTCGATCGCGCCATCCGCCAGGAGTCGCTGGCCCTCGGCGCGGGCACCGTGCCGATCCACTCGGCCCCGGCGGCCAACGGCGAGGTCTGGGTGACGCTGACGGGCGTCGACACGATCGCCCGCATCCGGCCTGCCGCCGGGCTGCGCGACTCGCAGGTCGACCGCTTCCGCATCCCGGGCGGCAGGCACGCCGTCGACTCGGCGGTCGCGCCGCTGGCGCCGTCCGACATCGCGGTCGACGGGCGCGGGATCGTCTGGGTCACGCTCGCGAGCGGCAACGCGATCGCGCGCGTCGATCCCGCCCAGGTGCGGCCGGACACGACCGCCGGCATCCGCATCCTGTCGCTCGACGCCTGCCCGACGAACGTCTGCCGGCCGGAGGTCCCGCCGGTTCCCAACGAGCAGCCCACCCGCCGCCCGACGCGCATCAAGGCCTACATCGACGGCCAGGGGCACACCGTCCTGTGGTTCGTCGAGGCGGGCGCCTCGCGCATCGGCGCGATGCGCGTCAGCGAGAGCGGCACGCAGCTCAACCAGGCGCACTTCGGGTGCGGCTGCGACACGCCCGAGTCGCTCGACCTCGGCACGGACGGATCGGTGTGGTTCGCCGAGATCTTCGAGAACCGCCTCGGCCGCATCATCCCCGACCGCACCACGCCGTTCTCGGCGTCAGCCGCGACCGTCCAGCACTTCCCGATCCCGTCGTCGACGTCGGTCGACCAGCCGCCGCTGACGGCGCCGGTCGACACGTCGCTGCCGCTGAGCGTCGCGGTCGACGGCCGCGACCGCGTCTGGTTCAGCCAGTCCGCGCTCAGCGGCGTCGCCTACCTCGACCCGGCGCAGGCGGTCGCCGGCACCTCCAGGGGCTTCACGGAGCTGGAGATGCCCGACAGCGACTTCCGCAGCCCCGCGGCACCCGCCGACGTCATGGTCGACCGCGCCAACAACTTCTGGTGGGCGGGCGAGTACGGCGACCAGATCGAGCAGCTGAAGCCCGACGGCGGCCAGGGCCTGCGCCTGCGCGGTTCGGCGCGGCGCGGGCTCACGGAGGGACCGGTCAGCGACGCGCAGGGCAATCTCTGGGTCGTGGAATCCGGCGCGAACCTCATCACGCGCGTCAGCGGGGTCACCGAGGGTCCGCTGCGCCCGTTCGGGCTGCCGTCGGCCTACGAGGCCGACACGACGGCAGACGGCGTCAGCGGCGCGCGCCTGCGCGACGCGACCTCGGTCCGCGTCCAGGTGCTTCGCCGCGACGCCGTCGCCGCCAGCGCGACCGTGCCGGTCAGCGGCGGCGCCTTCACGGTCGCGCGCGGCGACTGGCAGGGCGGCGGCTCCGATCAGGTGCGCCCCGGCGACGTCGTGCGGGTCTCGCCGCAGGGACCGTTCGAGCGTGCGCCGGTGTCCTTCGACGTCGCCAGCCTGTCGGGCGCCGTGCTGGCCGACGGCTCCGTCGCGGGGACGGCGCTGTCTGGGACGCAGGCGCTGTCGGACCGCATCTCCGTCACCGTCGCCGCGACGACGTGGACCCCCCCGATCAACGGCGGAAACGGCGCCTGGAGCGTCCTCCCGGCGAGCCCGCTGCCGCAGGACGCCAGGCTGACGCTGTCCTGGACGGGCGCGACGGTCGCCGGCACGTTTCGCACGGTGACGAGCGCCGGCGGCGCGACGCCGCCGGCTGTCAGCCCGCCGGCGGAGACTCCGCCGGCGGCGCCGCCGGCCGTCGCTCCGGTGGCGCCCCCGGTGCTGGCGCCGCCCGCCGGCGCGCCGCCCGCCCTTCCCGACGCCCCGGCCGCGCCCGCACCCGGCGCGAGCCCGACCGACGCCGCGTGCCGGGACGGCCGCTGGCTGTACGGCGACGCGCGCCGGCCGAGCGTGCTGCTGCTCGGCATGACCCGTGCGCAGGTCGGCGCGTGCCTCGGCCGGCCGCGGTCGAAGGTCGCCGCGCGCGGCAAGCGGCCGGAGCGCTGGCTCTACGGCCGCAGCATCACGCTGCGCCTGCGCGCCGGGAGCGTCGTCGGCTTCGAGCTGCGCGACGGGCGCCTGCGCACCAGCCGCCACAGCGCCCGCGTCGGCTCGCGGGTCGCCGTCCTGCGCCGCGAGCTGCCCGGGTTGCGCCGCGACCGGCGCAGCCGCCTGCACCGGGCGCTCGTGGCCCGCGGCGACGGTCGCTACGCCGACGTACGGGTGCGCCTGGACAAGTCCCTCAGGATCCGGCACATTGGCGTGACGTTGACGACCCGCTCGGCGCTGGACACGTTCGCTCGATCGCTGCTGCGCGGCAGCGGAGCAACCGGGCGGTGAGCAGGCGGCTCGGCATGCGGCTGGCCGCGGCGCTGCTCGTCGTCGCCGCCGCCGCGGGAGTCACCGTGGCGGCCGGCGGCGGGGGCGGCACGGACGAGCTGCGCCTCGACCACGGCGGCAGCGCGTCGCGCGCCGAGCTGCGCCGCGTGCTCAACGCGGTCGACGCCGCCAGCACGGCCGTTTCCCGCGCCGAGCTCGAGTCGCGCGGACAGGCGCTGTTCGACTCCTCCGCGGTGGCCAAGACCGGCGAGGCGTGCAGCTCCTGTCACATCATCGGCGGCGGCGTGAACCCCCTGCTCGGCGTCATCACCCACAGGATGCAGGGCTCGGGCCCGCCCACGCCCGACAACTTCACGGGCGTGCGCGACGCGCCCGCGCTGTGGGACGTCGCGCAGACCGCGCCCTACAACTGGATCGGGGCCAACGCGACGCTCGAGCAGCAGGTGACGTCCGCGATCACGACGCACTTCAAGGGCGAGGCGACCGACGTGACCGCCGAGCGCGTCGCCGCCGTCACGGCGTACCTGCGCACGCTGCGCGCGCCGACGACCCGTCATGACCAGGGTCGCCTGACGGCCGCCGAGCTGCGCGGCGAAGAGGTGTTCGTCGGCAAGGGCGGCTGCATCGCCTGCCACGGCGGCCCGCAGTTCACCGACAACCAGATCCACAACACCGCGGTGCCGCAGGTCGACGTCCCGGAGCTGGGGCGCGGCAACGATCCGGGCTCGGCGGCGATCCCGGGCGGCTTCAACACGCCGCAGCTGCGCGACCTGCGCAACACCGCGCCGTACATGCACAACGGCGTGTTCGACACGCTCGAGAAGGTCGTCGACTTCTACGACGCAAATCCGCTGACCGGCGGCCCGCTGCGGCTCACGCCCGGCGAGAAGGCGGACCTCGTCGCGTACCTCAAGACGCTGTAGCCGGCGCCGGCCGCGCGGCGGCGCGCGACCGGGTTGCGAGAACCTGCAACGCAGATCTGCCAGCAGTCCCCTCGTAGACCGCCGGCATCCGGAGCAGCATCGCTCCCCTACCCGCAGCCGCAGGACCGCCGTCCACGACTCACAGCCTTCTGAAGGGGACCCCACATGCGAAGCACCGCACGCCTCCGTCCACGTCACCTCGCCTTGCCGATCCTGGCGACGGCCGCGTTCGCGGCGCCGGCCCAGGCCGAGGTGGCCCCCAACCGCAACCTCGAGGTCAACCACTCGATCGAGTACGGGCTGCTCGAGGGCACCGGATACACCGTCGGCCAGGACGTCCGCGTCGACGTCTTCCGCGGATCCACGCTGATCGCGACGAAGACCGGCGAGTTCGCCGCCGGCCGCGACGGGGCGTTCTTCGAGATGAACCACGTCGGCGGCTCCGACTGCTGGGACGGCGTCGCCCCCGGGCGCACGCCCGACATCAAGCCGGGCGACCGGTTCGTCGCGACGATCCTCGACGAGACCACCGGGGCCGACACCGCCGACGTCGACTACTTCTTCGTCCGCGACATCGCCTTCGACGAGAACCCCGACGGCACGATCACCGGCCATGCCCGCGGCCAGGAGACGAGCCCGGGCGTGTTCAACCTCACCCGCCCGGTCGACCCGGACGTCGAGGTCATGGAGGCCAAGCGCGTCGCGGCCGCGCGGTCGGTCTACACCTTCACCGGCGCGGACCTCAACGGCAGCGGCGCGTTCGCCAACATCACCGTCGGCGGGGCTCCCGGCACGGGCGAGCTGTTCATCGATCACCTCGACGAGACCGGCGGCGGCAGCGGCACGACGACCGCGACGCGGTCGTCCGACGAGCCGGAGCTGCCCTGCGGGCCGATCGCCACGACGGCGCTCAGCTCCGTCTCGCACAGCGTCATCAACCTGGCCAACGTCGGCACCGCCATGGTCGTCGGCGGTCCGCGGCTCGCCCCGGCGACCGTGACCGGCGTGACGTTCGGCGGCACGACGTACGCCGCGGTCAACAACGCCGACACGTGGACGGCGACGATCCCGGCCTCCGCGCTCGGTGCGCTGGCGAACAACGCGCAGCACATGCTGTCGGTGTCCTTCAGCGACGGCGCGCCGAACGAGACGCGCTCGATCCTCAAGGACGTCACCGCTCCGCTGGTGACCGCGACGCTCGACCCCGGCACGTACACCGGCGCCCGCAGCGTCGCGCTGCGCTCCGACGGCTCCGAGGCGGTGCGCTTCACGACCGACGGCTCGCGTCCCAGCGCGCTGAGCAGGGTCTACGACGGCACGCCGATCGTGCTGGGCGTCGGGACGCACGTCATCCGCGCGTTCTCGACGGACGCCGCCGGCAACCGCTCCGACGCGACGTTCACCTACACGATCCTGGCCCCGGTGGTCCCGCCGCCGGCGACGCCTGCGACCGGTGCGGGCGCCGCGGCCGCGCAGGGCGGCGGCGGCGCGGCGCTGACGACGGCGCCGGCCTCGTCGAACACCGGCGCGACCTCGAGGGTGTCGCTGCGCGCGTTCGCGACCCCGCCGCGCGTCAAGCGCAGCCGCGCCTCGCGCTACGGCATCCGCGTCGTCATGCGCGTCGCCAGCGACGCCAAGGTCGTGCGCGTGCGCATCTACCGCAGCCTGTCCAACGGCCGCCGCGTGCTCGTCGCGACCGTGTTCCGCTCGCCGCGCGGCGCCGGCGTCAACCGCATGTCGCTGCGTGACGGCAGCGTGCGGCGCAAGCTGCGCATCGGCAACTACGAGGTCGAGGCCACGCCGGGCGCGAGCCGCACCGACCTGGGCGTCAGCTCGCGGGCGAAGTTCAAGGTCGTCAAGGGCTGACATCACCGCACACCCCCGCAGCGCCCGCCGCCCGGCCCTCCAGCCGGGCGGCGGCCGTTGTGCAGCGCGTCCCGCGAGCACCCGTCGGCGCTGCGAGAACCCGCAACGCGCACCTGCAGGGTGTCCTCTGTCGGCCATCGCGCCGCGCCTCGATCATCGGCCGGTGACCGTCGACCGCTCCGCGAAGCGCCCGCTCGCCGCACGCATCCGCCGGCGCTCGCTGATCGCCGCGCTCGCCGCGCTCGCCGCCGTGCCGGCGGCGGCCTCGGCGCAGGAGCCGAGCGTCCGCGCCGGGCACTCGATCGCCGTCATGCACAACGTCGACTTCGTCGCGGCGACGGGATACGGCGCCGGGACGCCGATGCGCGTGGAGGTCTTCCGCGGACCGCATCGCATCGGATCGGCGTCCGGGATCGCCGCGGCCACGGCCGAGGGTCCAGGGCTCGAGGTCAACCACGGTCCCGAGGGGACCGCTCAGCAGGGCGACTGCTGGGACACCTTCACGCCCGACGTCCGGCCCGGCGACAGGATCGTCGTCAGCGGCGACGGCGGCCAGGACGTCGTCTTCGTCGACAGGATCCTCGTCGACGAGGTCGTCGCAGGGACCGCCGCCGGCGACGAGAACGTCTACGTGCGCGGCGTCGCCCGCTACGCCGACGGCCGGCCGATCCCGGTCGCGGCGCTCGACTCCGCGGAGGTCCGCGGCGACGGCGGCGCCACGCGCGCCAACCCGACCCGGCCCGTGGCGCGCATCGGCGACCCCGCCGGCGACCGCTGGGAGGCCGTCTACGAGGCGCCAGGCTACGGCGTCTTCAGGGGCACGCCGAGCAAGCTCTCGATCCTCACCGGCGACCACGCGATGGGCTACGGGCACCTCACGATCCCGCCGCCGCCCGTCGTCCAGCTCGTCGAGGGCCCCGACGCGCCGGGCCCCGCGCTCGGCTGCGAGGGCGCTCCGGCGGCGCCGGCCAGTGCGATCACGGCGACCGACGACGCGGCGATCAACCTCGCGAGCGGCGACCTCGAGGTGAGCGGCGTCGCCGCGGGCGCGGTGACCGCCGTGAGCGCGACGCTCTCCAGCGCGACGGCGACGCTGGCGGCGCTGCCCGAGAACGTGTCGCTCACGACCGAGCCGGGCGGCAAGGCCTGGACGGCGAGGTTCACGCGCGCGCAGCTCGAGCGGCTTCCGGACGGCGCGGTGACCGTGACGGCCGGCTTCCAGGGCGCCGACCCGGCGACGCACGCGCGGACGATCGCCAAGGACGTCGTGGCGCCGGCGGCGCCGACCGCGACCCCGCCGTCGGGAACGTACGCGACGGCGCAGCGCGTGCAGCTCGTCACCGCCGACGCCGACGACGTCATCCGCTTCACCCGCGACGGAACCGCGCCGACGGCCGACAGCCCGCGCTCCTCCGGCGTGATCTCGGTCGCGACCACGCAGACGATCACGGCGTCCGCCACCGACGCCGCCGGCAACGCCGGCCCGGCGCAGGCGTTTTCGTACGCGATCGTGTCGCCCGCCGACGCCCCGGCCCCGCAGACGGCGGCCCCCGTCGCGGCGCCCGGCGGCGCCCTCGCGCCGATCGCGACCGTTCCCGCGCCCCTCGAGGCAGCGCCGCCCTCGAGCAGCAGGCCCTACCTGCGCTCGTTCGGCACGCTGCCGCGAATCCGGCGCAGCGTCGCGTCGAGGTCGGGGATCCGCGTCGTGATGCGCGTCGGCGACGACGCCCGCGTCGTCCGCATCCGCGTCCTGCGCAAGCTGCGCAACGGCAGGCGGCTTGCGCTCGCGACGACCGTGCGGACACCGCGCCGGGCGGGCGTCTTCCGCGTCGTGCTGCGCTCGCCGAGCCTGCGGCGCGGGCTGCGGGTCGGCAGCTACGAGCTCGAGGCGACGCCCGGCGCGAGCCGCGCGAGCCTCGGGACGCCGTCGCGCTTCGGCTTCGCCGTCATCAAGGGCTGACGCGCGGGCCGCGCCACTTGCCGGCGGCCCGTTCGGCTACCTTGCACACGGCCGGGTTCGCGCACGCGCGCAGCGCGCCCGCCGCCGCACGGCAAAACGTCCATGGGAGCCCGGCCATGAAGATCCGCGTCATCACCGTCGACGACTTCCCGCTCGTCCGCGAAGGCATCGTGCGCGCGCTCAACCGCGACCCCGCGATCGAGGTCGTCGGCGAGGCCAACAGCGGCGAGGAGGCGCTGGAGCTCGTCGCCGCGCTGCGGCCCGACGTGCTGATCCTCGACCTCATCATGCCGGGGCTCGACGGCCTCGGGGTGCTCGAGCGCCTGCGCCAGACGCACCCGGAGGTGCGCGTGCTGCTCATGACGGCAAGCGAGCAGGCGGGGCCGCTCGTCGGCGCGATGGAGGCCGGCGCCGCGGGCTACCTCTCCAAGCGCGCCAGCCCGGAGGAGCTGCGCCAGGCCGTCATCACCACCCACGGCGGCGGCTCCGTCATCACGCCCGCGCTCGCCGACCACCTGCTGCGCGAGCTGCCCAACCAGACGGCCGTGGAGGCGCAGCGCAAGGTGCGCGCGCTGCTCGGACCGCGCGAGCTCGAGGTCCTGCGCGGCGTCGCGCAGGGCAAGACCGACATCGAGATCGGCCAGGAGCTCTACATCTCGCCCCGCACGGTGCAGAACCACCTCACGCGGATCCGCGAGAAGACGGGACTGCGCCGGCGCTCTGAGCTCACCCGCTGGGCGGTCGAGCACGCGATCATGTGACAGGGGCTGCCCCACCGCGCTCGGCGGCGGCGCTCAGTCCTCGTACGGCGTGAAGTCCTTCTTGCGAGCGCCGCACACGGGGCAGAACCACGTGTCCGGGATGTCGGCGAACGCCGTGCCCGGGGGGATGCCGCCGTCGGGGTCGCCCTCGTCGGGGTCGTAGATGAAGCCGCAGGATTCGCAGATCCAGCGCGTCGTGGTGGTCTCGGTGCTCATCACCGGCAGGGTAGTGATCTGCCGGTAGCCTCGACGGCCGGATGAGCAGCGACCCGCCGACGACCTCGGGCGCCATGCGCCGCCGCCCGGTCACGACGCCCCGCCAGTCGGCCTCCGTGATCCTGCTGCGCGACGCCGCAGCGGGTCCCGAGCTGCTCCTCGTCCGGCGCAGCCCGGCCCAGCGGTTCATGGGCGGCTACTGGGTCTTCCCGGGCGGCGCCGTCGACGCGGGCGACGGGCCCGCCGACGAGTCGCACGTCGCCGCCGCCGTCCGCGAGCTGCGCGAGGAGGCCGGCGTGACGGTCGCCGCCGCGGACCTCGTCGCCTTCAGCCGCTGGATCACCCCGGAGGACAGCGAGATCCGCTTCGACACCCGCTTCTACCTCGCGCGAGCGCCCGCCGGCGCCCGCCCGCGCGCCGACGGCGTCGAGTGCGTCGCGCTGCGCTGGAGCACCGCGCGAGCGGCGCTCGGCGAACATGCCGCGGGGCGCCTGCAGCTCGCGTTCCCGACGCGCCGCCACCTCGAGGAGCTCTCGGCGTACGGCTCGGTCGACCGGCTTCTCGGCCACGCGCGTACGAGAGACGTCCAGCCCGTCCGGCCGCGGAGCCTCACCGACGGCGGCCGCGTCCACCTGCCCGGCGAGACCGACTGACCGGAAACTAGAAGCGTTGCAAGGCTGTGCAGATCCTGCAGCGTGATCCCGCGGCGCCAGCGCGCGCAGGCGCTCGCCGCGGTATCTCCAGGTTTTCCCTGCAAATCGCGCTTTTCCTGGGGTACCCTAGGGACTGGGCGATGCGTGATCCTGCGCACACTGGGGTTGACCGCGACGTGACGGCTTGCGTAAGGTTGCACGCGAAGTACCCCTTTTTCTGCAGATTGCACGCCGGTCTGCTCGAGAGAAGGCAGGGATGGAGATGAGCTTGGGGCAGCAAGTTCAGGCGCCTGCGGAGGGCGCCGATGAGACGCTGGTGGACGCGATGCGTGATCGGAGCCGCGAGGCCTGGCGATCGGCCGACCGCGTGCGGCTGCGCGCGCGGGTTCGGGCGGTGATCGTGCCGGGCCTGGAGGAGCTCGTCGATCCCGACGGCGACCCCGCGGAGCTGCGCGCCAAGGCCGACGCCCAGGGCCAGCAGCTGCGCGCCGAGCTCCGTGCGCTCGGCGAGGCCGACGACGAGTTCGACGTCGATCCGGCCACCCGCGACGCGCGGGAGTGGATCCGCGGCCATCTGCACGACACCGCCCTGCAGATCCTCGAGTACATCGCCGGCGACGGCTTCGCGTCCGGCCTCTCGGCTTCGCAGATCGCCGGGATCGCCGGCAAGGCGGCTCACGACCTGCGCCGCTGGACCGACAGCGCCGACGAGATCGCCGCCGGCGAGCTGCTGGCGCAGCTCGAGCAGGTGACCGCGGAGGCGCGGTCGCTCGACGCGCGCGTCGAGCTCGTCCCCGACGCCGTCTCGCAGCCCATCGACGCGTCGCTGACGTCGGAGCAGGTCGAGGCGCTCGTCGGCGCCGTGCGCGAGGCCGTGACGAACGCCCGCAAGCACGCGCAGGCATCGCACGTCGTCGTCCGCGTCGAGCGCGGCGACGACGGCGCGACCGCCGTCACCGTGACCGACGACGGCGTCGGCATCGATCCGGAGCTCGTCGAGAACGCGAACGGCCTCGGCGTCCGGGGCAGCATCGTCGGCCGCATGAAGCGCGTCGGCGGACACGCGTCGCTCCAGGACGCACCAGGTGGAGGAACACTCGTAACACTCGTCCCGTCAAGGCAAGGAGCCTGAGGAACATGAAGATCCGCGTCGTCGTGGCCGATGACTTCCCGCTCGTCCGGGAGGGCGTCGTGCGCGCGCTCAACCAGGACCCCGGCATCGAGGTCATCGCGCAGGCCGAGAACGGCCAGGAGGCGCTCGACGTCGCAGAGGAGCTCAAGCCCGACGTCATGATCCTCGATCTGCGCATGCCCGACCTGGGCGGCCTGGCGGTGCTCGACAAGCTGCGCCACACGCAGCCGCAGATCCGCGTCATCGTCATGACCGCCAGCGAGCAGGCCAGCACGCTGCTGGATGCGATCGCCGCCGGCGCGGCGGGCTACCTCTCCAAGCGCAGCACCGGCGAGGAGCTGCGCCAGGCGGTCATCACCGCCCACGGCGGCGGCTCGGTCATCACGCCGTCGCTGGCCAGCCACCTGCTCAAGGAGTTCTCCAGCTCGGCGCGCGGCGAGCAGTCGCAGGTGCGCCCGCTGCAGGGCCGCGAGCTCGACGTGCTGCGCCTCGTCGTGCAGGGCAAGACCGACAACGAGATCGGCCAGGAGCTGTTCATCTCGCCGCGCACGGTGCAGAACCACCTCACGCGAATTCGCGAGAAGACGGGCCTGCGGCGCCGATCAGAGCTGACGCGCTGGGCCGTCGAGCACGCGATCGGCTGAGTCGGCCGGCCGCCCGCCTCACTCCGCCACGCGCACGCGGCCGGCCATGCCGCGGCGCTCGTGGTCGGCGACCGGGCAGTACCACTTGTAGGTCCCCGGCGGCAACCGGACGGTGATGGTCGTGCGCTCCCCCGGGCGCAGCGTCTGCGTGCGCGCCTCGCCCGCCGCACCGACCACCGCCAGCGCGTGCGGCGCCTGGCCGTCGTTCGTCGCCTCGAAGGCCACGACGCCCCCGCGACGCACGCGGACGCCGGACGGCAGGCGGAAGTCGGTCAGCGACACGGCGACCACCGCGTCGACGCCGGCGCCGACGGTCGTGGCGCCGGTCCCGACCGGCGCCGGCGATGTCCGCGCGCCCTGCCCGCGGTCCTCGCCGCAGGCGCCGAGAGCCAGCGCCAGCGCGGCGGCGGCGGCGATCGGGACGGTCGGCGCGCGCATCGTCCGGGCAGCGTAGGGCAGCGACGTGCGCGCCGCCGCCGCTCGCGAGCGCCGCGCGACGGCCCGTAGCCTGTGCGTCGATGCTCCGCGCCGCGTCCGCCACGAGCCGCGGGTCACATCTCGCGCGGCTGCCCGCGCAGTCGCTGTTCATACTCGGCGCGATCTCGCAGTACCTCGGCTCGGCGTTCGCGGTGCTGCTCTTCGCCGCGGTGCCCGCGGCGGGCGTCGCCTGGCTGCGCGTCGTGGCGGCGGCGGCCGTGCTCGTCGCCTGGCGACAGCCGTGGCGCACGCGCTGGTCTCGCGCGCGGCTGCGCCTCGTGACCGCGTTCGGCTTCGCGCTGGGGCTCATGAACCTCTGCTTCTACCTCTCGATCGACCGGCTGCCGCTGGGCACCGCGGTGGCGATCGAGTTCTGCGGCCCGATCGCCGTCGCCGCGCTCGGCTCGCGCACCCGCCGCGACCTCGCCGCGCTGGCGCTCGCGGCCGGCGGCGTCGCCGCGCTCGCCGACGTGCACCTCTCCGGCAGCCCCGACGGCTTCGCGCTGGCAGCGGCGGCGGGGCTGTTCTGGGCGCTGTACATCATCCTGGGCCACCGCCTGGCCGGCGACGAGGGCATCCGCCCGCAGGACGGCCTCGCGCTCGGCATGGCGATCGGCGCGGTCGGCCTCGCACCGGCGCTCGTCGTCAGCGCCGTCCCGGCACTCGTGAGCCCGCTGCTGCTCGGCGCCTGCGTGCTCGTCGGCGTCACGTCGAGCGTCGTGCCCTACGCGCTCGAGCAGATCGCGATGCGCCGGCTGCCGCGCGCGCGCTTCGCGCTGCTGCTCGCGCTGCTGCCGGCGACGGCGGCGGTCGTCGGCGCGATCGTCCTCGGGCAGGTGCCCGGCGTCGTGGAGGCGGCCGGCGTGGCGCTCGTCGTCGTCGCCGCATCGCTGCGCACGCACGCCGAGGCGTGAGGTCACGGGCGGCTTCCGGGGGCGCATGCGGCTACAGTTCGCAGAGCATCCATGGAGGCCGGAGCACTTCGAGCACCCGCCGCGCTCAACCGGATCTCGGTCACGGCGCCCCTGCTGCGGATGCGCTCCGATGAGCAGCTGGTCGCGCTCTTCCGCGCCGGCAGCGACGCCGCCTTCAACGTCATCCACGACCGCTACCGCCAGCGGCTGTTCGCGTACGCGCGCCAGATGCTCGACGGATCGCGCCAGGACGCCGAGGACGCGCTGCAGGACGTCTTCCTCCGCGCGTACTCCTCGCTGCGCGCCAGCGACCGCCCGCTGTCGCTGCGCGCCTGGCTGTACCGGGTCGCGCACAACCGCTGCATCGACCACCTGCGCAGGCCGATGCCGCCGGCGATCGATCTCTTCGAGACGTCCCGCAGGCCGCTGCACGACCCGATCGCCGAGGCCGAGCGTCGTGACGACCTGCGCCGTCTGGTCCAGGACGTGCGCCGGCTGCCCGACCAGCAGCGCTCGGCGCTGCTCATGCGCGAGATCGACGGGCTGAGCTACGCCGAGCTCGCCGCCGCGCTCGGCGTCTCGCTGCCGGCCGTCAAGTCGCTGCTCGTCCGCGCCAGGATCGGGCTCGTCGAGGCGGTCGAGGCGCGCGACACCGCGTGCCTGGACATCCGCACCGACCTGGCGGGCGCCTTCGAGCGCGGCGTGCGCGCGACCGGGCACGTCCGCCGCCACCTGCGCGACTGCCCCGGTTGCTCGGAGTACCGCGCCGAGCTGCGCGCCGTGCGCCAGGGCCTGAGCGCGCTGTCGCCGGGCCCCGGTCCGCTCGCGGCGGCGCTGAAGCTCGCCGGCATCGGCGGCGCCGGCTCGGCCGGAGCCGCCAGCGCCGGCGGCGGCGCGGCGGCCGGCGGCGGCGTGGCCGCCGTCGCCGGGACCGGCACGGCCGCGAAGGTCGCCGCGGTCGTGGGCTGCGCCGCGCTCACCGCCGGCGGCGCCGTCGAGGTCGGCTCGCACATCAAGCCGTCCCAGAAGCGCTCCGGCAGCGCCCGCCAGGCCGTCGCCGCGCCGGCGGCGACGCGCCCGTTCTCGTTGCCGTCGCAGCGACGCGCGACGGCGACGGCGGCCGCGACGCGATCGCCCGCACGGCGCGAGGGCGCAGCCGCCGGCGCCGGCGCCGTCGGACAGGCCGCCGCGACGCCCGGCAGGCACGACGACTCGCCGATCGCCGGCGCGGTCCCGAAGGCGCCGGTCGAGACGCCCGCCGCCGACACCGTCACCGGCGGCGCGACCGCGCCGAGCGAGGAGTCGGGCTTCGGCCACGGCGTCGACGGGCTGACGCCCTCGACGAGCCAGCAGCAGGCGCCGGCCCAGCGCGATGCCGCCGCGCAGGGCGCCGCGGCGCCCGCCGGCGGCTACGCCGCCCCCGCCGCCGACTCGGCCGGCGTCCCGGCGCCGCCGCCCGAGCGCAGCGGCAAGGTCGAGTTCGTGCCCGGCAGCCCACCGGCCGGCTGACGTTCGCTGCCATCGACCGCTACCCCGCGACACTCGACCACGAGACGCTGCTCGTGCGCCGCGGTGAGCGGTCGGGCCTGTTCACGATCGTCGCCGTGCACTCCACCGTCCGCGGCCCGTCACTCGGCGGCTGCCGACTGTGGCACTACGACGACGCCCGCAGGGCGGTGCGCGACGCGCTGCGGCTGTCGCGCGCGATGACCTTCAAGTCGGCGGTCGCCGGCCTGCCGCTCGGCGGCGGCAAGGGCGTGATCATGGCCCCCAATCCGGCCGCGCGCGTGCGCCGCGGGCTGCGCGCCGACGCGCTGCGCGACTTCGGCGACACCGTCGCGCAGCTCGGCGGCGCCTACATCACCGCCGAGGACGTCGGCACCTCCGCGCGCGACATGAAGCTCATCGCGACGCGGACGCCGCACGTCACCGGGCTGTCGCGGCGGCGCGGCGGGTCCGGCGACCCCAGCCCGTGGACCGCGCTCGGCGTCCACGCGGCGATCGAGGTCTGCTGCGAGCGCGTCTTCGGCTCGCCGTCGCTGCGCGGCCGCACGATCGCCGTCATCGGCCTCGGCCACGTCGGCGCGCGGGTCGCCAGGGCATGCGCCAAGGGCGGCGCGACGCTGCTTGTCACGGACATCGACCCCTCCAGGCAGGAGCTCGCGCGCGGGCTCGGCGCGCGCTGGATCATGCCGGGCGAGGCGCTGGAGGCCGCCGTCGACGTGCTCGTGCCGTGCGCGCTGGGCGGCGTGCTCGACCACGACACGGCGCCGCGCGTCCAGGCGCCGGTGATCGCGGGGGCGGCCAACAACCAGCTCGCCGACGACGACGTCGCCGGGCTGCTCGCACAGCGCGGGGTGCTGTGGGCGCCCGACTTCGTCGTCAACGCGGGCGGCATCGTGAACATCTCCGTCGAGCTCGATCCCGCCGGCTACGACCCGCGTCGCGCGCGCAGGCGCGTGCGCGGGATCGCCGACACGCTGCGGCGGATCTTCGAGGACGCCGCGGCGACGGGGGCGACGCCGCTGCAGGCCGCGATGGCGCTGGCGCGCGAGCGGCTCGCCGAGGCCCACTAGATCCAGCGCGCCGGCCCGTCAGACGACCGGCCGCAGCCCGCCGGGCGGCGGCCACGGCGGGCGCTGGACGCCGCCGGGCAGGCGGCGCTCCTCGTCGAGCTTGTCGAGGTGCGCGGCGAGCGTCGCGGTCGCCGCCAGGCGCAGGCTCGCCGGAGCGTCGTCCCAGACGCGGTCGAGCAGCTCGTCGACCGTCCGCAGGCCGTCGCCGAGCGCGGCGAGCAGCCGGCGCTCGCGGTCGCGGCGATGCTCGAGATAGCGGTCCAGGAGCCGCGCCGGATCGTCGACGGGCGGGCCGTGGCCGGTGCACAGCAGCTCGAGCTGCATCGCGCGCAGGCGCTCGAGGGCGGCCAGGTAGCCGCGCAGCGCACCGGGGTCGGGCGCGACGAACACGCTGCTCTCCGCGAGCACGGCGTCGCCGGTGAAGCACACGCGGCCTGCGACGAACGCGAGGTGATCGGCCGCGTGGCCGGGCGTCGCGACTGCGACGAGCGGCCCGACCGCGTCGCCGTCGGCGAGCCGGCGGTCGGCGCCCTCCCAGCGCGCCGCGGCGACCGGCGCCCCGCCGGCCCGGGCGCGGAGCGCGCCGGCGGCGCCGGCGTGGTCCCCGTGGTCGTGGGTCAGCACGATCGCGCCGACGCCGCCGCGCCGGCCGGCCTCCTCGAGCACCGCCGCGACGTGCGCGTCCAGCGCCGGTCCGGGATCGACGATCCAGCACGGGTTGCGTCCGACGAGCCAGGTGTTCGTCCCGGCCAGCGTGAACGGGCCGGGGTTGTCAGCGCGAACGAGCGCGACGTCGTGGCGCGCGAGCGCGGCGTCGCTCATGCGCCGAGCGTCCGGCTCAGCGCGACGCGAGCCGGTACACCGGCCCGCTGAGCGAGGCGACGTACACCCGGCCGCGCGCGTCCTCGCCGAACGACGCCAGCTGCTCGACCCGCGGGACGTTGCGGATCGCCGCGTCGCCGCGGGCGGAGCCCGGCCGCAGCCGCACGGAGCGCAGCTGCCCCCGGCAGAGGTCGCCGTAGACGTAGCGTCCGCGCAGCGCCGGCACGCCGCGGTCGCGCACGACGTAGCCGCCGGTCACCGAGCAGTTGCCGTCGTCGTGGGACAGCTCGAGCACCGGCGGCACGTGCCCCGGCGCCGGCTCGTCGAAGTTGCGCCGCCGGCCCTCGAACGGCCGCCAGCCGTAGTTGGCGCCGCGGGCGGCGCCGCGGCGCGCGAAGTTGATCTCCTCGATCGCGTTCTGGCCGACGTCGGCGATGCTGAGATCGCCCGTCGAGCGGTCGAACGAGAACCGCCACGGGTTGCGCAGGCCGTAGCTGTAGATCTCGGGGCGCGCGCCGGCGCGGTCGACGAACGGGTTGTCCGACGGCACGCCGTAGGGCCGCCCGCCGGAGGGCCGCGGGTCGATGCGCAGGATCTTGCCGAGCAGGCTGCCGAGGTCCTGGGCGTTGCCGCGGCGGCCGTGCTGGTCGTTGGCGCCGCCGCCGTCGCCCGTGCCGATGTACAGCCGCCGATCGGGACCGAACTTCAGCAGGCCGCCGTTGTGGTTGGGCTCGAGATCGTCGTAGCGCAGGACGTTGCGGGCGCTCGTGCGCACCGCACGGTCGCGGCTGGCGCGCGAGCGCCGGTACTCGACGACGCGCTGGACCCCGCTGCGGTCGGTGTAGTTGACGTAGAAGCGCCGGCTTCTCGCGTAGTCGGGCGCGAAGGCCATCGACAGCAGGCCCTGCTCCCCACCGGCCCTGACGATCGAGCGGATGTCGAGGAACGGGCGCGACAGGCGCCTGCCGCCGCGGATGACGCGGATCGTGCCGCCCTGCTCGACGACGAAGACGCGGCGGTTGTCGCCCGGCGGCGCGGTGACGTACAGCGGCGCGCTGAAGCGCCCGAGGCGCACGAGCCGCACGCCGGTGGCGGCCGGGCGCGCGCGCTGCGTCGTGGAGACCTGCGAGGTCTGCACCATCGTGGCGGTCTCGCTGCGGCTCGTCTCCTGCGAGCCGGTGTCGTCCGAGCCGCAGGCGCCGAGCGCGAGCGCGGCGCAGATCGGCGCGGCGAGCGACGCGACGCGGGTCATGCGGAGAGGATCGCAAACCGCGCCGGCCGGCGGTCGCAGTCACAGCGAGACGAGCCGGGTGGCGGTCGCCTTCCAGCTCGCGGTGACGCGTGCGCCGGGCGCCAGCCGCAGGTCGGCGGCGGCCGCGGCGGTGATCTCGGCGACGAGCGGCTGCGGCGCGGCGAGCCCGACGCGCACGCGGTTGCCGATCGGCGTGACGGTCACGACATCGGCCTGCAGGCGGTTCTGCGAGGAGCCCTCGCCGTGCGCGCCGGCCGGCTCGAGCGCGATCTCCCACGGATGCACGCTGAGCGCCACGGCGCCGCTGCCGCCGTCGGTGCTCGTCACGCGGCCGCCGCCGTCGAGCTCGACGACCGTCGTGCCGCCGGGCCCGTCGTGCGCGGTGCCCGTCAGGACGACCGCGCCCGTGAAGTCGGCGACGAAGGCCGATCGCGGCGCCGCCGCCAGGTCGCCGGCCGAGCCCTCCTGCACGATCCGCCCGCCGTCGATCACCGCGACGCGATCGCCGAGCACCGCCGCCTCGGTGAAGTCGTGGGTGACGAGCAGCGCCGGCACGCCGGCCTCGCGCAGGACGGCCGCGAGCTCTCGCGAGGCGCTTGCGCGCGTGCGCGCGTCGAGCGCCGACAGCGGCTCGTCGAGCAGCAGCACGCGCGGCGCCGGCGCGAGCGCGCGCGCGAGCGCGACCCGCTGGCGCTCGCCGCCCGACAGCGTCGCCGGCCGCGCCACCGCGAGGTCCGCGACGCCGAAGCGCTCGAGCAGCTCGTGCGCGCGCGCCCGGCGCCGCGCGCGGGACATGCCGCGCAGCCCGTATGCGACGTTGTCGCGGACCGTCATGTGCCCGAAGAGCGCGTAGTCCTGGAACACGTAGCCGCAGCGGCGCTCCTCGGGCGGGACGCGGCGGCGCGTCGCCGTGTCGAGCCAGACCTCGTCGCCGCACGTCACGCGGCCGCGCTCGGGCGCCAGCAGGCCGGCGGCGATCCGCAGCAGCGTGCTCTTGCCCGCGCCCGATGGGCCGGCGAGCGCCAGGCAGCTGCCGGCGCCGACCCGCACGGCGGCGTCCAGGACCAGCCGCCCGAGCGTCGTGTGAGCCTCAACGCGCAGCACGGGCGACCCCGCGGACGGCGAGCAGCTTCATCGACAGCAGCAGCGCGGCCGAGACGGCGACGAGCACCGCCGACAGCGCGAGCGCCCCGGTGAAGTCCGTCCCGAGCCGCTCGTAGATCGCCAGCGGCGCCGTCTGCGTGCGACCGCGAAACGAGCCGGCGAAGATCAGCGTGGCGCCGAACTCGCCGACCGCCCGTCCCCAGGCCAGCGCGAGCCCGGCGAGCATGCCGGGCGCGGCCGCCGGGATCGCCACGCGCACGAACGTCCGCCCCTCGCCGGCTCCGAGCGTGCGCGACGCCGCCAGCCACGACGGGTCGACCGCCGCGAACGCCGCCTGCGCGCCGCGCACGAAGAACGGCGCCGAGACGAACACGAGCGCGACGACGACGCCGGCCATCTCGAGCGACAGGCGCACGCCCGTGTCGGCGATCGCGCCGCCGACGATCCCGTTCGGGCCGAGCGCCGCGAGCAGGCCGACGCCGGCGACCGCCGGCGGCAGCACGAGCGGCAGCTCGACGAGCGTCGTGACGAGCGCATGGCCCGGGAACGAGCGCGTCGCCAGCAGGTAGGCGACGGGCGTGCCGACGACGACGATGACCGCCAGCGCGGCGAGCGTCGCGCGCAGGCTCAGCCACAGGGCGTCGGCGACGGCCGGGTCGCCGAGGCTCGCCAGCAGCTCGCCAGGGCTCGAGCGCACGAAGATCGCGACGACGGGCAGGCCGAGGAACGTCAGCGTCAGCGCGAGCGCGACGAACAGCGCCGGAGCGAACCAGCGCCCCGCCGTCACCGGCCCGGAGATCTGAAGCCGGCCGCGCGCAGCGCGTCGGCGCCGTCACCGCGCCGCAGGCCGGCGACGAACGCGCGCGCGGACTCCTCGTGCTCGGTGTCCTTCACGATCGCGACCGCGTACTCGACGTCGGGCTCGAGCTCGCGCGGCACGCCGATCGCGCGCAGCCGGCCGTTCGTCGCCACGACGTCGGTGACGTAGACGATCCCGGCGTCGACGGCGCCCTGCGTCAGCTTCGCGGTGATGCCGCCGACGTCCGGCTCGCGCGAGCGGACGTTGGCCTCGATCCGCCGGCGCGCGCCGGCGTCGAGGCGCTCGAGGACCGTCTGGGTGTACGCGCCGATCGGCACGCTGCGTGCGCCGGTCGCGATCGTCACGCCCGGCTTGGCGAGGTCGTCGAACGTCCGCACCTTCGTCGCGTCGTTGGGGACCGCGACGACCAGCCGGTTCGACGCGATCGTCTGCGGCCGCTCGACGAGCCCCGCGTCGTGGAGCTGCCGCGCGAGCGCGGTATTGGCCGAGGCGAACACGTCGGGCCTGGCGCCGGAGCGGATCTGCGCCGCGAGCTCGTCGGAGCCGGCGAAGGAGAACTTGACGTCGGCGTCGGTGAAGACCTCGCCGTAGGCGGTGAACGCGCCCTTCAGCGAGGCCGCCGCGGAGACCAGCAGCTCGCCGCTGCGGCCGCTGTTGGTCGGGGCGACGGGGTCGCCGCAGCCGGCGAGCACCGCGACGGCGGCCGCCAGCACTGCGAGACACCTTCGCATTGCCTAAGCATTACATAGGCGAGTCGGCGGGCGCCTCGACGTCCGGCAGCGTGCCCTCGACCCACGTGGGCGTTCCCTCCTCGGGATGCTCGCGCTTCCAGATCGGCGCCTGCGACTTCACCGCGTCGAGCAGCGCGCGCGCACCGGCGAACGCCTCCGCACGATGTCCCGCGGACACGGCGATGACGACGCTCGGCTCGCCGAGCGGCACGGTCCCCGTGCGATGCGCGACGGCGGCGGCGGCGAGCCCGTGCTCGGCGACGGCGGCCTCGGCGAGCTCGCGGATCTTCTCGCGCGCCATCTCGACGTAGGCCTCGTACTCGAGGCTGGGGACGTCGCGCGTCGTCCCGCAGAACACGACCGTCGCGCCCGTCGACGGGTCCGCGACGAGCCTGCGGACGGCCTCCGGATCCAGCGGCTCGCCGGTGACCTCGGCAAGGCGCACCTCGCCGCAGCCGCCGCTCACCGGCGGCACGAGCGCCAGCTCGTCGCCGTGCGCCAGCGGGTGGTCGGCGGGGACGTACTCGCGCGCGACCGCCGCCACGAACGGCGCGCTCTCAGGCAGCCCGGCGAGCGCCCCGCTGCGCAGCCGCTCGATCGCGTCGGCGACGGTGGCGGGCTCGTCGAGCTCCAGCGTCACGGTGCCTGCACCAGCGTGCTCGCGCAGGCTCGCGAAGAGTCGCACGGTAACGTCCACGCCCCCATGCTAGGGACCGCCGCGATCCTGACGATCAGCGACACGCGCGCGGCCGGCACGCGGGCCGACACGACGACCGAGCTCATGGCGGAGATGCTCGGCGCGCTGGGCATCGAGATCGTCGCCCGCCGCCTCGTCCCGGACGAGCGCGAGCAGATCTCGGCGCTCATCGTCGAGCTCGCCGCGGGCGCCGACCTCGTGCTGACCTCGGGCGGCACCGGCCTGGCCCCGCGCGACGTCACGCCCGAGGCGACGCGGGCGGTGCTCGACCGCGAGGCGCCCGGGATCGCCGAGGCGATGCGCGCGGAGACCGCCCGCCTGCAGCCGCTGTCGTGGCTGTCGCGCGGCACCGCCGGCACGCGCGGCAGGACGCTCGTCGTCAACCTGCCCGGCAACCCGAAGGCAGTGCGCGAGTGCCTCGACGTGCTCACGCCGCTGCTGCCGCACGCGCTGAAGCTCAGCTCCGGCGCCGATCCGCACTAGCGCTCCCGGCCGATGGCGCAGGCGAGCCTTCGCGACTTCCACGACAACGCCGGCTCGCGGACGCCGATCTCCCGCACGCCCGATCCGCGGGTGCGCCGCTTCCATCGCAGCATGCCCGGCTACGAGCCGACCCGCGTGGCGCAGGCGCCGCGGGTCACCGCCCGTCTCGGGCTGGCGGGGCTCGTCGTCAAGCTCGAGACGGAGCGCTTCGGGCTGCCGGCGTTCAAGGTGCTGGGCGCGTCGTGGGCGGTCTGCCGGGCACTGAGCCGGCAAGCGGGCCACGAGGAGCCGGTCGCGACGTTCGCCGAGCTTCGCGAGGTCGCCGCCTCGCTGGACGAGCTCACGCTCGTCGCGGCGACCGACGGCAACCACGGCCGCGCGGTCGCGCGCATGGCGCGCCTGCTCGGGCTCGGCGCCCGGATCCTCGTGCCGGCGCACACCGCGGCGGCGCGGATCGAGGCGATCGCCGGCGAGGGCGCCGCGGTCGACGTCGTCGACGGCAGCTACGACGACGCGGTCGCCGCCTCCGCGGCGCTCGCCGACGACCGCCGCCTCGTGATCTCGGACACGTCGTGGGCCGGCTACGAGGACGTGCCGGGCTGGGTGGCCGACGGCTACGCGACAATCTTCGCGGAGCTGGCCGAGCAGGTCGACGACATCCCGCCGCTCGTCGCGGTGCAGATCGGCGTGGGGGCGCTCGCCTCGGCCGCCGTCCGCGCGCTCGCGGGCCCCGGCCGCGTCATCGTCGGCGTCGAGCCCGCCGCTGCGGCCTGCACGCTGGCCGCCGTCCGCGCGGGCGTGCCGGTGCTCGTGCCGGGGCCGCACGACTCGATCATGGCCGGGCTGAACTGCGGCACCGCGTCGCGGATCGCGATGCCCGAATTGATCGCCGGCATCGACGCGTTCTGCGCGATCGACGACCGCGCCGCCGAGGCGGCCGTGCGGATGCTGCTCGACGACGGGCTCGCCTGCGGCGAGACCGGCGCGGCCGGCGTCGCGGGCCTGCTGGCGCTGCGCGAGCGCTGGCCCGAGGACAGCTGGGAGCGGCTCGGCGCGGGGGCGGCCCCCGCGGCGCTCGCCCTCTGCACCGAGGCGCCGACCGATCCCGCGTCCTTCGCTCGGATCACAGCGGCGTAGCTGCCCCCGGCGTGTGGGTAGGCACGCCGGAAAGCGAGCGAACGCGAGGAGACTCGATGGCCACGCAGGAGCAGAACCCACCGCCGATGGACCCCGACAGCAGCGAGGCCGACGCCAAGCAGCTGGAGCTCGCCCGCGAGCAGGGAGCGGCCTACCGCAAGGCGCTCGAGCACATGGCCAACGAGGTCGCCCACGACGGCGGCATGCAGCCGGCCGACCAGTACCTCGTCGGCTACGCGATCGAGGACGCCGAGGGGATGTACATGTGGGAGGACGGCAAGCTCGCCTGGCACGACCCGCAGGACGAGAACCTGCACGTCGAGATCATCGTCTGCGATGCGTCCGACGGCCGCTTCGTCCCCGGCCTGAAGGTGACCGGGACGCTCATCGACCCCGACGGCAACGAGGTCGGCACGCACGAGCACCCGCTGCTGTGGCACCCGATGCTCTACCACTACGGCCGCAACTGGAAGGTGCCCGTCGACGGCAGCTACACGCTGAGGGTCCACATCGAGCCGCCGACCTTCATGCGTCACGACGAGATCAACGGCCGGCGGTTCGAACACCCCGTCGACACGACGTTCAGGGGCGTCGAGGTCGAGCGCGGCCAGGACTGAGGACGGCCGCCGTCAGGCGGGCGCGCCGGCGCGCGCGGCGCCCGTGTCGGCGAGCGCCCACGCCGCCGCGCCGGTGAGCGCGGCGGCCAGTAGCACCGCCGTCCACGCGCCGACGGCGTCGGCGACGACGTGCGAGCCGACGAACGCGCCGAGGTAGACCGCGAGCAGCACCGCCGTGCGGGCGGCGCCCGCCGCCCGCCACCAGCGCAGCGCGCACCAGCCCGCGCCCGCGACGAGCACGAGCCCGCCGAGCGCGCGCACGCCGGTCGCCTGCGCGACGGCGAAGCCCAGCAGCAGCGAGCCGGCGGCGACGGGCCAGGTGGCGTGCCTCATCGCCGAACCGTAGCTCAGCGCGCGCGTCGTGCCGGCCGCCGGGCCAGCGCGCGCGCCCGGCGCCGGCGGAGGCCCCGTCGTCGCGCGCGGCGGCGAGACCGAACAGCCCGAGCGCCCTCGGCCGCCGCCGCCGGACCGCTCGCGCGCAGCCGGCGCGCCGGCTCGTGCAGCAGGCGCCGCACGACGGTCCGCAGCACGCCCACGCGCTCGCGGCCGGCGCCGGTCAGCTCCTCCCAGTGGCCGTCGTTCTCGCTCAGCACGGCGGCGACGATCGCCTCCGCGTGCTCGTGCAGCGCCGCGACGGCGGGGGCGGCGGCGTAGCCGGCCAGCCACGCCTGGAAGCGCTGCTGCTCGTCAGCGACGAGCGCCGCCGCCGCGGTGCACTGCTCGCGCAGCCGTCCGTGGTCGTCGTCGAGGCGGCGGTCGACGTCGTCGAGGTCGAGCGGCGTCACGCCGGCGACCGCGCGACCGCGCCCGCCGGCGGCGCTCGCCGCGTGCGACCGGTGGCGGCTGGCCACGACGACGTCGCATCCTGCCCGGCACGACGGCGCGCGCGCAACGGGCGCCACGCGCACGATCGCTGCAGGTTGTCGCACGGTTGCGTGGACCGAAGCCCGAGCGTCCGCCGGTGACCGCCGGCACGCGCGCGCCGCGGCTGTAGCATCGCTGCGTCGTGGCGACGACGCGTGACAGGCGCCGGCAACGGGCGTCCCCGCCGCACGCACGCCCCTGCCTCCCCCGCGCCGCGCGCATCGCCGTCGCGGCCGTGCTCGCGGCGCTGGCGGCGCCCTCAGCGCTGTCGGCCGGCGTCGCCACCGGCGCAGCCGATCACGACCGGCGCGAGCCGCCGGCGCGCCGGACCGCGACGCCGCCCGCGGCCGACGCGTCGCTGCGCATGGACCTGCGGCGCGCCGGCGGCCGCGCGCTGCCCTCGCACTTCGTCGGCTTCAGCATCGAGTGGTCGCTCATCGAGCGGTACATGGGCGCTGCGGCACGCCCGGCGTTCACGAACCTGCTGCGCAACCTCGGCACCGGCCTGCTGCGGATCGGCGGCAACTCGCAGGACCTCATGCCGTTCGTGCCGGCCGGCGCCAACACCAACCGCGTCATCGCGCGCGACGACGTGCTGGCGATCCGCGCGACGCTCGCCGCCGCGAAGAGCGACACGGCGCCGCGCGGCACGCCGAGCTGGGGCGCGATCCTGGGGACCGCGATGGCGCCGCGGGGGCCCGAGCGCCCGTTCGTGGGCAGCGGGCATGCTCAGGCGTTCGCGACGCAGGGCGTCGCGCCCGTGTTCGCCGGCCGCGCCGGGCGCTACGTCGCCGGGATCACGCTGGGCAACGAGCCCGACCTCTCCTACCGCCTCGACCTCGCGCGCTACCTGGCCGACCTCACCGCCTACCGCGACGCGCGCGTCACGAGCCCCTACGCGGTCGTCGCCCCGAGCACGAGCGAGCCGATCCGGCCGTGGCAGGTGATCGAGTCGCGCGCCGCCGAGACCCGCTTCTTCTGGGCCTGGCCGGCGATCCTCGACACGCTGGCGTCGGCGATGCGCGCCCGGCGCGGGCCGTTCGGCGCGTTCGCCACCGACCACTTCTATCCGCTGTCGCGCAACTGCGACGCCGACGAGTACCGCTGCGCGACGATCGAGCGCCTGCTCTCCGCCGAGCGCCTGGCGAACCTTGCGTACGTCGCGCACGCGCACGCGACCGATGCCGCGCGGCGCGGCGTGCGCTACCGCGTGTCGGAGCTCAGCTCGGCGGCGGGGCGGGGCGTCGACGGCGTCAGCAACGTCGCCGCCAGCGCCACGTGGGCGCTCGCGGCCATGTTCGAGGCGGCCTGCCCGCAGCCGCCGCAGGCCCCCGGCGCGAACGCCGGCTGCGCGCTGGGCGCCGACGGCGTGAACTTCCACAACGCCGAGGTGCGCGAGTTCTTCCTGCCCGAGGAGGGCAACGCGCACTACAACGCGATCCACTACGACCCCTCGCCGGCTGCGGGCGCGCCGACCGCGGGGCCCGTGTACTACGCGATGTTGCTGTTCGCGCAGTTCGCCCAGGACAGCCGCGGGCTGCGCCGCGTCGCGGTCGCGGCGGACGGCGACGCCGGCGCCGACGCGGCCGAGGGGCTGTCGGCATGGCAGCTCGAGGGCGGCGACCCGCAGGCGCCGGAGCGGCGCCTGTTCGTCATCAACCGCTCGTCGAGCGCGCTGACGGTCAACGTCGCCGCGCCTCCGTCGCGCTACGCCATCCACCGCATGACGCCGTTCGACCCCACCGGCGCCGGACGCCTGCTCGACGCGCCGCAGGTTCGCGTCGACGGGCGCGCCGTCGCGGGGGACGGCCGCTGGCCGGGATTCGCCCCGGCGCTCGGCAGGGCGGTGCGCGGACGCCTGCGGCTGGCGCTCGGGCCCGGCGAGGCCGCGGTCGCCGCGTTCCCTCCCCGGCCGCTCGCCGGGCAGCCCGCCGGTGCCGGACGCTAGGCGTGGGGCGGCTCGCGGCGGACGGCTCGACTCAGCCCTGCTCCAGCGGCCGGCCGGCGTCCTTCCATGCCTTCAGGCCGCCGTCCATGTGCGCGACGCGGTCGTAGCCGAGGTCCTGCAGCATGGCCGCCGCGAGCGCGGAGCGCCCCCCCGAGGCGCAATGGAGGATGATCCGCCGGCCCGGGTCGAACTCCTCCCGGTGGTACGGGCTCGTCGGGTCCGCCCAGAACTCGAGCATGCCCCGCGGCGCCTCGACGGCCTCGGGGATGTAGCCGGCCTGCTGGCGCTCGCCGGGCTCGCGGATGTCGACCAGCAGCACATCTCCGCCCTGAAGCTCGCGGGCCGTCTCGTCGACCGTCAGGTTCTCCACGCGCTTCTTGGCCTCGGCGACCATCTCGGCGGCAGTCGGCATGGACCCTCCTCTCTGTACTGGCTCGTCGTCATCGGGGCGCCCGGATTTGAACCGGGGACCTCACCGACCCGAACGGTGCGCGCTACCAGGCTGCGCCACGCCCCGATGCCGGGGATTATCTCACGACGACCCGGCGACCGCCCGGTAGTAGCGCACGGCGAGCCCCGTGATGAGCGTCTGCAGGGCGCTCTCGAGCGTCACGCCCTCGCGCTCGGCGTAGCGCTCGGCGCCGGCGTCCTCGACGAGCTGGGCCTGGCGGACGACGTCGTCCATGAGCTCGGGATGGCGGTCGGCGAAGTACGCCCCGAGGGCGTAGAGCGCGGTATCGGTGAACGGCTCGAGCTCGCGCTCGCGACCGGGGTCCGTCAAGGCGCGGTGCGACCCGCCGTCGCGAGCGTGTCGGCGCCTGCCGGAGCGGCCGCTCCGACCACCGAGACGGCGTCCGAGGCCCCGGCGACGCGCGGCGAGGGAAGGGCGGGCGGCGACGGCACCGCCGGAGCGCCGGACGTGACGCTGCCGGCGGGGCCGGTCACGTCCTGCGCCGACGGCGGCGCGGGCGCCTGCGGGCGAGGCAGCTGCGTGCCGGCCGCCTGCGGCGCGCCGCCCGGGATGGCCGTGTCGGCGGTCGGGCTGATCGCACCCGTCAGCTCCTGCGGCCGCGGCGCTGCCGGCACCTCGCCCGGCGCTGCCGGGGCGGTGGGGCCCGCTGACACGGCCGGCGCCCTCACGCCGCCGCGATCACCGCCGGCATTCGGCGTTGCCGGCAGCTGCCTGGCGGGTGCGCCGCCCGACCGCGCCTCGCCGCCGCCCGCCGTCGTCTGCTCCTGCGACGTGCCCGACGTCGCGCCACCGCCGCCGGCGCCGCCGGCCGGCTCGCCGCCGACCAGTGCACCGGTCGAGGATGAGCCGGTGCCCGCGGCCGGGCTCGTGCGCGCCGCCGAGGGCGACCCCGGAGCCGCCGTCGCGCCGGGCCGCTCCGCCGCCGGCTGGCGCTGCTCGCCGCGCGCCCCGCCGAACAGCCCCTCGATCGCGTGGCGCTCGTGGATCGCCGCGCCGGCGCCGACGCCCGCGACCGCGACGGCCGCGGCCGTCGCGAGCATCTTCGACAGCCCGGAGGCCGCCGCCGGGTCGAGTGTGGTCGCCACGCTCGACGTCCATTGCGCGATCTGCGCCGACTGCGCCGGCGCCACGCCGGGGCCGGCGTCGCCGGCCGCACGGCGGCGTCCGAACAGCGGCCACGGCAGCAAGCCGGCGATGCGTGCCGCGATCGCCGCCGCCGGCCGCCGGGCGACGTCGAGGTCGACGCCCGCGGCTGCCGCGTAACGCCGGCACGGCTGGCAGTGGGCGACGTGCTTCGCCATGCGCCTCTGCGCGCGGACGCCGGCGGCGCGCGCGCCGCGCGCCTCGACGAAGCCCTGCACGCGCCGGCAGGCCTCGCCGCTGACCAGGTCCTGGTACTCCTCGCCCAGCCGCTGGCGGGCGCGGAACAGCGAGCTCTCGACGCTCGCGCGGCTCATCCCGAGCCGGTCGCCGATCTCGGCGTAGGACCGGCCCTCGAACTCGCGCAGGACGAGGAGGTCGTGGTAGTTCTGGTCCAGCCCGCCGAGCGCGCCGCGGAGGTCGTCGAACGCGAGCTTCACGTCGATCGCGGAGTCCGGCGTCAGCGCGGGCTGCGCGAGGCGCCCGTGGTCGTCGGCGCCCAGCGCGTCCTGCTCGTCGAAGGAGATCTCGTCGGTGTTGCGCGACCGCCGCCAGGCGTCGATGCAGGCGTTCTTGGCGATCTCGTAGATCCACGGCTTGAAGGCGATCTCGGTGTCCGTCTCGCGCAGCCGGCGCAGCGCGGAGATGAAGACCTCCTGCGTGATGTCCTCGGCACGGCCGTGGTCGCGCAGCCTGCTGCGGACGAACGCCGCGATGCGCGGCTGGTAGCGCACGAACAGCGACTCGAAGGCGCGCTCGTCGCCGGCACGCACGCGGGCGACGAGATCGCGGTCCTCATCGTGCTCCGCGGGCCGACTGAGCGTTGCCAAGGCCGTCATCGACTTCCCCATTCAATCCGTTTGGCTCATAGCGGCCGCCCGGTGCATCATGCGTCCGGTGCGCTGCAGCGGCTCTCGAAGACTGTAGCGTTGGCGCTCGTGCTACTCAAGATGCTCGGGTACCTCGACGACCTGCTCGAGCCCGCGAGCTTCACCGACTACGGTCCCAACGGCCTGCAGGTGCCCGGGCGCGACGACGTGCGCACGGTCGTCACGGGCGTCTCGGCCGGCGCCGAGCTCTTTGAACGAGCCGCCGCGCTCGGCGCCGACCTCGTCCTGGTCCACCACGGCCTCTTCTGGAACGGCGCGCCGCTGGCGCTGACGCCGTCGTCGAAGCGGCGCCTGCAGCTGCTCTTCGAGCACGACATGGCGCTCGCCGCCTACCACCTGCCGCTCGACGGCCACCCGGAGGTCGGCAACAACGCGCTGATCGCCGACGGCCTCGGCTGCACGGAGCGCGTGCCGTTCGCGCTGCACAAGGGCGCCGCGATCGGCGTCGGCGCCCGCTTCGACGGCGACGGCATCGAGCCCGCCGAGCTCGTGGCGCGCGTGCGCGACCTCACCGGCCGCGAGCCGCTGGCGTTCCTCGACGGTCCCGAGCGGGTGCGGACGCTCGGGATCGTTTCGGGGGCGGGCGCGAGCTACCTCGGCGATGCCGTCGCGGCGGGCCACGACGCCTTCATCACCGGCGAGCCGGCCGAGCGGGTGATGGCGCACGCCCGCGAGGAGGCGATCCACTTCGTCGCCGCCGGCCACTACGCGACCGAGACGTTCGGCGTGCGCCGGCTCGGCGAGCTGCTCGCCGAGCGCTTCGGCGTCGAGCATCGCTTCGTGGACGTTCCAAACCCCGTTTAGGAAGTTTCATTGAGCCCGTCCACCCGGGGTGGTACAAAATCCCCGTGCTCTGAAACCACACAGGAGGGTTGTTGCCGATGCCCAATCACCTCACCCCCACGGAACTGGCGCGCGAAGCAGGCCTCGAGCGTCGCGACGTGATCTCCAAGTGCATGGAGATGGGGGTGCCGATCTTCCAGGGCAGGATCGACAAGACGCTCTTCCTCACGAGCCTCGACGCCGAAGAGCAGCGCGCGCAGCCCGTCAAGCTCTAGCCGCCGGGCGAACCCGGCGACTCACCTTCGCGCCTCGCTGCCGGACTGACGCAGCAGCGCGCCCGTCGTCTGCTCGAGGATCTTGCGCCACGCGCGCGTGCGTCCCTGCTCGGCCTCGAAGTGCTTCATGACGTTGCGCACGCGCGTGGCCGAGATCTCGATGCCGTGGCGCCTGCAGATCTCGTGGAAGCGCGGATAGCCGAACGCCAGCTGCGTCGTCACCGACTGGAAGCCATGGCGGGCGATCTCCACGCGCGACGTGAAGTTCATGATCGACGTCTGGAACATCAGCTCGTCGTCGGGCTCCGGCTCGATGAGGATGATGTCGACGCCGGGATAGCGCTGCTCCCACTGGCGGGCCATCTCGTGCAGGCGCTGGTAGGCGAGCATCTTGAAGGCCTGGTAGCCGATCTGCGGGAAGCCCATGTCGCTGACGCGGCGCGTCCGGCTGCCCGACAGCGTGCGGATCTTCGTCTTGAAGTCGTTGACGTACGGGACGAGCGGGTTGACGACGACGATGAACCTCGCGCCCGCGTCGACGGCGATGTCGAGGTTCGTCGTCGAGACGATCCCGCCGTCGACGAGCTCGCGGCCGCGGACCTCGACGGGCGCGTAGACCATCGGCAGCGCGGTCGACGCGCGGACGGCGGTCGAGATCGGCACGTCGTCCCAGCCCTCGGCGCCGAAGACGATCCGCTCGCAGGTGTCGAGGTCGGTCGCCGTGAGGTACATCTCGGCGGCGAGCGTGCGGAAGTCGTCGCTGCGCGACGGGTCGCCGAGCACCGTCTGCAGGTAGCGCTCGACGCCCGCGCCGGTGTAGGCGCCGGACGGCAGCCCCTCGGCGAGCGCGAGGATGACGTCCATCGCGGAGACCTGGCCGATCTCGCCCAGCAGCCCGCGCAGCAGCTGGGCGCTGCGCAGCGGCAGCGAGATCGCGCTGCGCGCGAAGCCGGCGATGTTCGGTCGCAGCAGGTTGCCGAGGTCGGCCTCCGGGAACGGCGTCGGCCGCTGGTGGTTGACGACCCGCATCATCTCCTCGGGCGTCACGCCGTTGACGGCCATCGCGGAGACGAACGCGCCGGCGCTCGTGCCGACGTACACGTCGAAGTCGTTGACGGTGCGGTTGACCGTCAGCAGGTCGAGCGCCCGCAGCGCGCCGATCTGGTAGACGCCGCCGGTGAAGCCGCCGCCGCCGAGCACGAGCGCCGTCTTCGAGCGCTTGCGCCGGCGCGCGCCCTTCGCGCGCGCGACGTCCTTGGCGGCCTCCGGGTCGAGCTTGACGACCTTGCCCATCGCCGCTGATTCTACGGGCGTCCAGCCGCCGGCCCGCAACCCCGCCGCTCCTTCCCGGCGCCCCGGTTGTTGTGTGCGGACGATGAGACGGGTTCTCGCCACGCTGGTCGCCACGGCCGCCGCGCTCGCGGGCGCGGCGCCGGCGGGCGCCTTCAGCGAGGCCGCGCTGCAGACGACGCTCGCCCGCGAGATGCGCCTCGCCGGCCCGGCGTCGGGCGCCTACGTGCGAGACCTCGACACGGGCGAGGAGCTGTTCGCGATGCGGGCGAACACGGCGCGGCTGCCGGCCTCGCTCCAGAAGCTCTACACGACCTCGACCGCGCTGCTGCGCTTCGGCGCGCACGCGACGCTGGACACGACGGTCGTCACGCGCGCCGACGCGCTCGTCGACGCCTTCGGCGTGCTGCACGGCGACCTCGTCGTCGTCGGGGGCGGCGACGCCTTCTTCGGCGACGCGGCGGCCACGACGCTCGCGCGCGCCGTCCGCGCGGCCGGGATCAGGCGGATCGCCGGCGCCGTCGTCGGCGACGACAGCCGCTTCGACACCCTCCGGGCGGCGCGCTTCGCCGGCTACGACCCCGACCTCGGCGGCGTGCTGACGGCGCTGGCCTACGACCGCCACCTCTTCCGCGGCCGCGTCAGGCTCGACGCCGGGCGCTTCGCCGCCGAGCGCTTCGCGGCCCGCCTGCGGGCGGCAGGCGTGACGCCGACGCGCCGGAGCCGCGCCGGGGTCGCTCCCGCGGCGACACGCACGATCGCGACCGTCCGCTCGCGACGCATCGGCGAGCTCGTGCGCTTCGTCAACGTCCCGTCGAACAACTTCGCCTCCGAGATGCTGCTCAAGGCGCTGGGCGCGCGCTACCGCGGGGACGGCTCGACGCGCGCCGGCGCCGACGTCGTGCGCGACACGCTCGACGACTTCGGCGTGCGCCCGCGGATCGTCGACGGGTCCGGGCTCTCGCGCGGCGACCGCACGACGCCGCGACAGGTCGTGCAGCTGCTGGAGCGCATGGACGGCCAGGAGAACGCGCGGCCGTTCCGGACGTCGCTCGCCATCCCCGGCGCGACGGGGACGGTCAAGCGCCGGATGCGGGGCACGCCCGCGCGGCGCTGTCGCGTGAAGACCGGGACGCTGCGCGACGTCAGCGCGCTGGCCGGCTACTGCACGACGCTCGGCGACCGCGACGTCGGCTTCGCACTGCTCTTCAACCGCGTCAGCCCGGCCGCGGCGCGGGCGATCCAGGACCGCATGGCCACGGCGATCGCGCGCGTCGACGAGGACTCCGACGGCGGCGGCGGCGGCGGCCGCCGCGGCGGCGGCGACACGCCAGGCTCGGGGGGCGCTGTCCCGCCCGCCGGCTGAGCGGCGAGTTGCCGGCGCTCGATGGCGCGCGCATCCACCAGCGCGGCGAGGTCGTCGTCGACGCCGCGCTGGTATCCGACGATCCGGTCATGTAGCAGGACTGCTCGCGGTGAGCCTGCCGGCGCCGAGCCCACCGTCGTGCGCGCCGAGCTCCACGACCACGGCGGACGGCGCGCATGTCTCTCAGCGACGGTCGCCTCCCCCCGCGGGCATGCCGTGGAGCGACAGCGCCGGCCGTGGCGTCACCGCCGCGGCGCCAGCAGCTGGTCTGCGGGTGCGTGCTCGTCGCGCAGGAGGTGCGCTCCGGCGACGAGCCGCGCAAGCACAGCGCCGCCGTACGCGCTCGCTTCCCGGCTGCGCGGGACCGCGTGCGCCGGGATCGGCGCCTCCGATGCGAGCAGCACGAGGTTTCCGGCGGCCGGCCCCGGCTTCGCGACGAGCGTCACGTGGTCGAAGGCGTCGCGCAGCGTCGCCGCCATCGCGCGCGCGAACCGCAGGTCGCCGCCGTCGATCAGGTTCATCGCGTAGATCCCGTCGTGGCGCAGCACGCGCCGGACGTCGCGCAGGAACTCGCGGGTGGCGAGATGCCACGGGACGGCGCGCCCGGCGAACGCGTCGCCGACGACGAGGTCCGCCGTCGCGGTCGGCTCGTCGCGAAGCGTGATGCGCGCGTCGCCGACGCGCACCGCCAGCCGCTCGTCGACGCGCAGGGCGAGCCGCGCGCGAGCGAAGTCGACGAGCTCACCGTCGATCTCGAGGACCCGGACCCGCGCCCCCGGCTGCGTCGCCAGGACGTAGCGCGGCAGCGAGAAGCCCGCGCCGCCGATGAAGACCGCCCGGCGCGGCGCCGTCGCGTCGACGACGTCGCCGATCCAGCGGGCGTAGTCGAACTCGAGGTGGCGCGGGTCGCGCAGGTCGACGTACGAGTGGCGCAGGTCGTCGAGCCACAGCGTCCGGCCTGACGGGCGATCGGCGTCCGCGACGATGCGCGCGCAGAAGTACGCCGTCTCGAGCTCGCAGCGCGAGCCCGTCGCGGCGCCGGCCGCGCCGGCGCCGGCGCCGAGCGCGACGAGCGTGACGACCGTCGAGCGGGCGGCGCCGCTACGCGCCGCCGCCACGGCGCCCGCAGCGATCAGCAGCGCTGCGACCGCCACGACCGTGACGCGCACCGGCAGCAGCGGGACGAGCACGAACCCGGTCGCGAACGTCCCGCTCAGCGCCCCCGCGGTCGCCCAGGCCGACAGCCGCCCGACGACCGCGCCCGTGTGGCCGAGGTCTTGCAGCTGCAGCTTGGCGGTCACCGGCGTGACCGCGCTCAGCACGGCCGCGGGCGGCAGGAAGGCGACGAGCCCGAGCAGCAGCGCGCCCTCCGCGCCGTCCCCCTCGAGCGCCTCGCCGCCGACCCGCACGAGCGGCACCGTCAGCGCGGCGAGCACGCCGCCGGCCATGAGCAGCAGACCCACCAGCCGGCGCGGATCCACCCGGTCGGCCAGCCGGCCGCCCCACGCTGCGCCGCCGGCGATGCCGGCCAGCACGACGCCGATGATCGTCGTGTAGGTCTCGAGCGACAGCCCGACGTACGGCGCGAGCAGGCGCACGGCGAGGATCTCCAGCACCAGCACGGCGCCGGATGCGCCGAACACGAGCGCCGCGGCGAGCCCGTCCGGCAGCGAGGCGTCGCGCTGGGCCACCGGGGCAGCGTAGGCGACGGCTGGACGACGCGACGCGCGCGGCGGCGCGCGCAGCAGGTCCCGGGACGCCCCGGGCGCCCGCTGGCGCACCGGCCGCTCGCTGCGGAGCCCTACGGGACCGTCAGCTCATAGCTGAAGCTGACCGACGGCGCCGACGCCTCGCGGTTGTTGGAGTAGGTGACGATCGTCGCCAGCGGCGTGCCGGCAGGGATGGTCGCGCTCGACCGGTCGGCCGCGCAGGCGTTCTCGCCCACGACGATCGTGCAGCTCAGCGCGACGGAGTCGGGCGTGACCAGCCAGACCGTCGTCTCCTCGGGCTGCGCGCCGGCGATCGTCGCGCGCAGGAACCGCGCGACCTTGGCCGCGGGCAGCGGCATCGCATGGGCCGCCGTCGCGCCGGCCGGCGAGCATTCGCCCTCGGCGGCGACGGCGATGCCGCTGGGGACGCCGAGCAGGCAGCGCTTCCCGTTGGTCAGCACGCGCCCGAACACGACGGCCGCTCCGCCCGACGGGCCCTGCGGACCCGTGGCTCCGGGGTCGCCCTTGTCGCCCTTGTCGCCCTTCGGTCCCTGCGGACCGGTGGCTCCGGGGTCGCCCTTGTCGCCCTTCGGGCCCTGCGGACCGGTCGCTCCGGGGTCGCCCTTCTCGCCGGGGTCGCCCTTGTCGCCCTTCGCGCCGTGCTGGCTCCACGACATGGCCGTCTCGCTGGTCCGGCACTTGTCGGCGCCGGTGACGACGCGAAGCTGGCCCGTCTCGTGGAGGTAGCAGCCGTGGATCGTGCCGTCCGCGGCAGGGATCGTGGTGACCGCGACGGCCACGCCTCCGGAGAGCGCGAGGAACAGCGCCCCGCTGGCGACGACGTTCGCGTAGCTGAGGCGGCGACGAAGGAAAGCCATGTTTTGGACCCCCGGATCGGATTGGGCGCCGGCCTCGGTGCCGCACGCCCGGGTCGCGCGACCATCGCAGAGGTGCCGGCGTACGCGCGATACGGCCATCCCCCGAACGGGCCTACGGGTAGCCCCCGGCGCCACCGGATCGCGACCGAGCGCGGACTGCCACCATGGGTGGGCGTGGAGCCTCAGCCCGGGACGCGTACGACGATCGACGACCTGCTCGCGCAGGCGCGCGCCGGCCTCACCCGCCTGCGGCCACAGGAGGCGCGCGCGGCCATGCGGGCGGGCGCCCTGCTGCTCGACATCCGGTCGGAGTCCCAGCGTGCGGCCGACGGCGCCGTCGCGGGCTCGATCGCATTCGCGCGGAACGTCCTCGAATGGCGCTGCGACCCGGCGTCGGAGGGGCACGACGAGCGCATCTCCGACCTCGGCCGGCAGCTGATCGTGATGTGCGACGAGGGCTACCAGTCGAGCCTGGCGGCGGCCACGCTGCAGCAGCTGGGCTTCGCGCGCGCGACCGACGTCGCCGGCGGCTTCCAGGCCTGGCGTGCGGCGGGGCTGCCGGTCGATCCTCCCGCGCCGCGCTGACCGCGCGCGGCGATGCCCGTCGTCTTCGCTAGTTGTCGGCGTAGCCGTGCGACCACGAGCGCTGCGCGTCGTGATTTCGCAGGTCCACGCCGAAGTCCACCGCCGCCTTCATCGCCAGCAGCACCGACACCCAGCCGGCGGCGAACTCCATGCGCGACGACTCGTCCGGGACCTCGGCGACGAGGCTGAGGTCGGTCCCGCCCTCGCCGTCGGGCTGCAGATCGAACGTCACGACCGTGCCGAAGTACTCGAGCGCGAAACGCCGCGCAGGCCGGCGGTCCAGGATCCGCCCAGCGGTCACCGGGTAGTTGAGGATGTGGAACTCGATCGCTCCGTCGCGTTCGGGAGCCCGCTCGGCCCAGAACGCGGCACGCCCCTCGTCCGTGGCCAGCGCCTCGTACACGACCTCGGGCGGCGAGGCGAGATGAAGCCGCCAGCGAACCTCCCCGGGCTGTTGCTGAAATCCGGCCATCGCGGTCGGCGCAGACGCTACAGCGCGTCCCGCCGCGGCGCTGCGAGCAGCGCGGAGACGGTCACCGGCTCCCACCTTCGGCGCCCGAGCTCTGCGAGCAGCCGGTCGACGGCCTGCGCCGTCGGCGCGAGCGCGGGCCGGTCGTCGTGCAGCAGCACGATCGAGCCCGGGCGGATCGCCGCCGTCGTGCGGGCGAGGATCGCCTCGGCTCCGGGCTCCTCGAAGTCACGAGGATCGACGTCCCAGAGGACCGTCTGCAGACCGTGGCGGGCGACGGCCAGCTGCAGCCGCCGGCTCGTGAGGCCGAACGGCGGGCGGAACAGCCGCGGCCGCAGCCCGCAGACCGAGGCGACGGCGTCCGCCGCATGCGCTGCCGCGCGCGCCCGCTCGACGGGATGGTCGCGATGGTCGCCGTGACTCCATCCGTGCACGCCGATCTCGTGACCTTCGCGCGCAGTGCGCTCGAGCAGCCGCTCGCGTCCGGCGATCCGCTCGCCGAGGACGTTGAACGTCGCGCGCGCTCCATGACGGCGCAGCGCGTCCAGGACGGCGCCCGTGACGGCCCCGGGACCGTCGTCGAACGTCAGGGCCACCGCTGGGGTGCCCCGGGGCCCATGACCGACGGCGCGCAGCACGACGCAAGGATCGCGCACACCGCGGGCGAGCCGACCGGCGCGGGCGCCTACAGCCAGGTGACGCCGTAGCGCTCGCTCGCGGCGGCATATGCGGCAGGGCCCAGGCGCCCCTCCCGCTCTGCCGCGTCGAGGTCCCTGAAGAAGCCCTCGAAGCCGGCCGGAGAGCACATCGTCAGAAACCGCCCAGATCGCGCCACGGCGCGGCGATGCGCGTGCGGGACGCCGCGCGGCGCGAACACCACGGCGCCCGGGCCGGCGCGGAACTCGTCGTCTCCGACGACGAACGTGTGCTGCCCCTCCAGGACGTAGAACAGCTCGTCCTCGCGTGCGTGCACGTGCATCGGCGTGTCGAGCGGCGCAACCTCTTCGATGATGCTGAACGCGCCCGCCGTCATCTCCGCCGACGCCCGCACGAAGAACACGGCGTCGCTGAAGCACAGTCGCTCCCCCTCCCCCTGCTCGAGCTTGAAGGCACGCGGCTGCGGCATGCATCCGCGAACGTACAGGACGCCGCGGAGTCGCCGAGCAGGGACGAGCGGCTCGCGTCGCTACGTTTCTTGCATGAGCAACGTCCTCTTCGTCGACGGGCCGGCCGGGGAAGCCGCCGGCGACCCGCTGGACCGGCCGTCCGACGCGGAGGCGCTGGACGCCTACTCGACGGTCATCACGACCGTGGCGCGCGATCTCGCGCCCTCCGTCGCGAACCTGCGCGTCTACGGCCGGGTGCGCGGCGGACACCGCGTCGCCGGCGGCGGGTCGGCCTTCGTGCTGGCGCCGGACGGCTACCTCGTCACCTCCGCGCACGTCGTCGAGGCGTCGCGCCGCGACGGCGTGGCGTCGTTCGTCGACGGGCGCGAGCTGCGCTTCGAGGTCGTCGGCGCCGACGCGCTGTCGGACCTCGCGGTGCTGCGTGCCGACGCCCGCGACCTCGTGCCGGCCACCCTGGGCGATGCGGCGACGCTACGCGTCGGACAGCTCGTCGTCGCGATCGGCAACCCCTATGGCTTCGCGGGCTCGGTGACCGCCGGCGTCGTCTCGGCGCTCGGCCGCTCGCTGCCGGTCCGCTCGGGCAGCGCCCGGCGCGTCGTCGACAACGTCATCCAGACCGACGCCGCGCTGAACCCGGGCAACTCCGGCGGTGCGCTCGTCGACGGCCGCGGCCGCGTGGTCGGCGTCAACACGGCGGTCGCCGGCATCGGCCTCGGGCTGGCGGTACCGATCGACTCCGCGACGCGGCGCATCATCGCGGCCCTGATGGCCGACGGCCGCGTGCGCCGTGCGCACCTCGGGATCGCCGGCGGCGCACGGCCGCTGCCGCCGCGGCTCGCCGGCCGGCTCCGCCGCGATCGCGCGATCGAGGTCGTCGAGGTCCTGCCCGGCTCGCCCGCCGCGGCGGCCGGCCTGCGCCCGGAGGACCTCATCGTCGAGGCGGCGGGCGTCGCGCTGCGCGACGTCGCCGACCTGCACCGCCTCATGACCGAGGACCGCATCGGCCGCCCGATCGAGCTGACGGTCGTGCGCGGCGGCGACGAGCTGCGGCTGACGATCACGCCGCGCGAGCTCGACGAGCGGGCAGACCGCTGACCGCCCGCTCCGCGCACCGCCGGGTCGTCGGCACGAGCGCGGCGATGGCGACGCGCCGTTCGTGAGGCTGAAGGCCGCCCGCCGGCCACGCTTCAGGGCGTCCACGCGATCGCACTTCCGTCCCGCGCCGGCACGCAATATCCTTCGCGTCGCGACAGTGGGAGGAGCGAGGTGAACGCCGAGGCCGGGGCAGGACTGACTCGGGTGGTCCACGAGGTGCGCGAGATCGCCCTCGGTGAGCGCACGAGCTATGACGCGGGGCGCCTCACCGTAGGCGAGGAGAGCGCGCGCGAGCTGCTGCGCGACCCCGCGCTCGCCGACGTCCGCATCGCATGCGCCTCCCCCGGCGAGTCGGTGCGGATCGTGGGTGCGCTGGACTCCGTCCAGCCGTGCTCCAAGGGCCCCGGCGGCGGAGGGGTGTTCCCGGGGCTGCTGGGCCGCGCCATGCCGGCGGGGCGCGGTGAGACCCACGTGCTGCGGGGCGCCGCCGTGGTCGCCGCGGGGTACCTGCCGCGCGCCCAGGAGGCGATCATCGACATGTCGGGCCCGGCGGCGCCACTCTCGCCGCTGGGCGCGACCCACAACCTCGTCGTCGAGTTCGAGCCCGCGGGCGACGCGGCCTGGGAAGACGTCGACGCGGCCCTGCGGCGCGGCGTCGTGCGGGTGGCGGCCCACCTCGCCGAGGCGGCGCTGGAGACGCAGCCCGACAGCGTGGAGGAGCTGCCCGAGCCCGGGTCGACCGCGAGCGGCCGACCGCGCGTGGGGGTCGTCACGAACCTGCAGACCCAGGGGAAGTTCAAGGACGTCTTCGTGTACGGCCGCAGCCTGTCGGGCGGCCTGCCGACCGTCATCGGGCCCGGCGAGCTCGACGACGGCGCGGTGGTCAGCGGCCAGTACGGCCACCCCGCGCTGAAGAACCCGACCTTCCTGCACCAGACGCATCCGGTCGTCGCCGCGCTGCGGGCCAGCGACGAGGTCGAGCTGGCCGCGCTCGTGCTGTGCCCCGAGCCGGTCGACCAGGCGAACAAGGAGCTCGTCTCCGCGCACGCGGCGCGGCTGTGCGCCGGGCTCGGACTCGACGCGGCGATCGTCACCAAGGAGGGCGGCGGCAACGCCGATGCCGACGTCACGCTCAAGCTCGACCGCCTCGAGGAGGAGGGGATCACGGCGGTGGGGATCCTCGGCGAGATGGCCGGGCGCGACGGCACCGGACCGCCGCTCGTGGTCCCGCCCACCAAGGCCACGGCCATGGTCAGCACCGGCAACTACGACGAGCGCATGACGCTGCCCGCGTGCGACCGGGCGCTGGGGCGCGACCGCTGCGCGCTCGTCGACAGGCCGTCCACCGACGAGCTCGAGCTGCCGGTCGCCGCCGTCTACTGCGCGCTGACCACGCTCGGCTGGGGCCGGCTCACGTGCGCGGAGGCCGCGTAGTGCGCATCGTCCACTACGTCAACCAGTTCTTCGCCGGCATCGGCGGCGAGGACGCTGCGGGCACCGGGCCGGAGCTGCGCGACGGGGCCGTGGGACCGGGGCGCCGCCTGGCCGCCCTGCTGGGCGACGAGCACGAGATCGTCGCCACAGCCGTCTGCGGCGACGACCACGCCGCGGCGCACCGCGAGTTCGCCGCCGAGCTCGTCGCCGCCGCGCGCGAGCGCGGGGCCGAGATGATCGTGGCCGGTCCGGCCTTCACCAGCGGGCGCTACGGCCTGGCCTGCGCGCGGATTGCGGCGGCGGCCGCGGAGGCGGGGCTGCCGGCGCTGGCCGCCATGCATCCGGAGAACCCCGGGCTCGGCGAGGCCGCCGGCACGGCGGTCGTCGAGAGCGGCCAGACCTCGCGCCACATGCGCGACTCGCTCGAGCGCCTCGCGGCCGCGGCGCGCAAGCTCGCCGCCGGCGAGGAGCTCACGGCGGAGGACGGACGCATCGGCCCCGTCGCGCGCACGAACCGCCTGGCGGACCGCAGCGCGGCGGAGCGTGCCGTCGCGCTCCTCCTCGCGCGGCTCGGCGGCGACCGGGACGCCACGGAGATCCCGCTCCCCGACTTCGACCGCGTCACGCCGGCCGCGCCGGTCGCCGACCCTGCGGAGGCGGTCATCGCGCTGGTGACCGAGGGCGGCTTCGTGCCGGCCGGCAACCCCGACCGGCTGGAGTCCGCGCGCGCCTCGAAATGGGTGCGCTACTCGCTGGAGGGGCTCGACGCGGCCGAGGCCGGGAAGTTCGAGTCGGTGCACGGCGGCTTCTCGACCCAGTGGGCCAACGCCGATCCCAACCGCATCCTGCCGCTCGACGTCGCCCGCGAGCTGGAGCGCGAGGGCGCGATCGCGCGCCTGCACGGCGAGTACCTGGCGACGACCGGCAACGGCACGACGGTCGCCGACGCGCGCCGGTTCGGGATGGAGTGGGCCGCCGAGCTGCACCAGGCCGGCATCCAGGCGGCGATCCTCACCGCCACCTGAGGAACCGGCACGCGTTGCGGGTCAACGCTGAGCAAGGAGCTGGAGCGCGCCGGGATCCCCACCGCGCTGCTGTGCAACCTCGTCTCGATCGCGCGGCGGGTCGGCGCGCCGCGGATCGTGCCCACGCGCGGCATCCCCTATCCGACCGGAGATCCGGAGCTCGCGCCCGAGCAGGAGCGCGCCTGGCGCCGCCAGCTGCTCGAGCGCGCGCTGCATGCCGTCGCCACGCCGGTCCGCGAGCCGACCGTCTTCGACCGCGATCCGGTTCAATAGGCGTCCGATGCACGAACCTGTGATCTCAGCCGCGAGCGCGGTGCTGGCCCATGTGCCCGGCCTCGCCCGCCACGGCTCCAAGCCTTCGCGCGAGCTCGCGCGCAACCCCGAGCTCGAGGCGCAGTTCCTGAGCTCGCTGCGCACCTTCGAGCAGGCGGTGGCGTACGCGCCCCACCAGGCGTTCATCGGCGCCCGCCACCCGCGCGAGCTGCCGCAGAGGCCGTGGGTGGGCGCTGCTCCCAACGGCGAGGGACGCTTCGCCGGCGTCGGCGAGGTCATGCCCGAAGACGAGTTCCTCGGGCTTATGGCGGCGGTCGACGACTTCGATCTCGTCAAGCTCGGCAAGCAGGAGGCGGGCGCGATCGCCGAGCGGCTCGGCCGCCATCCGCTCGGCGAGCACCTGGACCTCGAGTCGGTGGCGGGCGCCGGCGGCGACGCCGAGGCGGTGGCGGCGGAGGCCGGTGCGCTGCCCCTGCACGTGGGCGCCGATCACCTCGCCGGGGCGATCCGTCGCGCGCACGAGAGCGATCCGGCGCTGACCGCGCCGGTGCTGCTCGAGAACCTCGCGGGGAAGGCGAGCGCCACGCTGGCGCTGCTGCATCTGCTCGCCGACAGCGGCATCGACCCCGCGTCGATCGAGTACGTCCTGGGCGCCGGCGAAGAGGCCATCGGCGACCGCTACCAGCGCGGCGGCGGCAACCTCGCCAAGTCCGTGGCGGCGGCGGCGGGCTGCGGCGCGGCTTCGGGCGCCGACGTCAAGAACTTCTGCGCCGCCCCGGTCCCCGCGCTGGTCATTGCGAGCAGCCTCGTCGCCTCCGGTGTCTTCCGGCGCGTCGCGGTGGTCGCGGGCGGATCGCTTCCGAAGCTCGGGATGAAGTTCCAGGGCCACCTCAAGCACGACATGCCGGTGCTCGAAGACGTGCTCGGCGCGAGCGCGCTGCTCGTCGAGGCCGACGACGGCCGATCGCCGCGCGTGCGGCTGGACTCCGTCGGCCGCCATCCGGTGGGCGCGGGGTCGTCGAACCCGAAGATCATGGAGGAGCTCGTGATCGCTCCGCTCGTGCGGCTCGGCATGGGGATGCTCGACGTCGACGACTACGCCACCGAGCTGCACAATCCCGAGCTCACCGAGCCCCAGGGCTCGGGCAACGTGCCCGAGCGCAACTACAAGACGCTCGCCGCCCTGGCCATGCGCCGGGGGGAGCTGGCGCGGGAGGACATGGGGCAGTTCGTCGAGCAGCGTGGGATGCCCGGCTTCGCCCCGACGCAGGGTCACATCGCCTCGGCGCTGTGCTACGTCCCGCACGCCCGCGCGCGGCTGATCGACGGGGGCGCCGGGCGGGTACAGCTGATTGCCAAGGGCAGTCTGTTCCTGGGGCGGATGTCCGAGCAGTCCGACGGCATGAGCGTGATGCTCGAGCCCAACGAGCGAGTGGAGGAATGAGCTGATGGGAGCGGTGAGCGAGGCGACGCGCGAGAACTTCGACGACCTCGTCGGGAGCGGCACCACGCTCGTCGACGTCTGGGGACCGGAGTGCCGGCCGTGCCTGGCGCTCATGCCCCACGTCGAGAAGCTGGCCGAGGCTCACGACGACCTGAACGTCGTCAAGCTCGAGGCACCCAAGGCGCGGCGGGTCTGCATCCGCCTCAAGGTCCATGCGCTGCCGACCTTCCTGCTCTTGCAGGACGGCGAGGAGGTCTCGCGGTTGTCGGCCTCCATGATCAGCCCGGCGGAGCTCAACGACTGGCTCGACAAGAGCCTCGCAGAGATGAGAGAGGAGGTGAGCTAGCACCCCATGTTCGACAGCAAGAAGGTCATCGTGCTCGGAGAGCGCGACGGTATCGCGGGCCCCGCGATCGCCGCGTGCGTCAAGAGCGCGGGCGGAGACGTCGTCTTCTCGTCGACGGAGTGCTTCGTCTGAACTGCCTCGGGGGCCATGGACCTGAATAGCCAGGAAGCGATCAAGCGCCTCGCCGACGAGCACGGACCCGAGCAACTGCTCGTGATCCTCGGAGCTCCGGACGACGAGAGCGCGGAGATCGCCGCCGAGACGGTGGTGCTCGGCGATCCGACCTATGCAGGCGCCCTGGCCGAGGCCCAGTTGGGTCTCTCCGTGTATCACGCGCTCGAGGAGGAGTTTCGAAGCCAGATCGACGACGACGTCTGGGAGGAGCAGATCGGCATCATGGCCGACGTGCTCGACGCCGAGGACATCTCGGCGGCGGTCAGGGGCATGCGCGAGCAGAAGCCGTAGCGCTGCGCAGCGCACCCTCCATGCGTCTTCGTCAGCCGCTCAGCAGCGCCAGCAGTCCCGCCTCGTCGAGCACCGGCACCCCGAGTCGCTCGGCCTTCTCGAGCTTGGAGCCCGGCGAGGCGCCGGCGACGACGTAGTCGGTCCTCTTGGAGACGCTCGACGTCACGCGGCCGCCGGCGCCCTCGATGCGCTCGGTCGCCTGCTCGCGCGTGAGCTCGGGCAGCGTGCCGGTGAGCACGAACGTCCGGCCGGCGAGCGGGCCCTCGCCGGGCGGCGGGCCCTCGAGCTGCATCCGCACGCCGACGCTGCGCAGGTCCTCGATGAGCGCGCGCATCTGCTCGTCGGCGAGCTGCTCGGCGATCCGCTGCGCCATCTTGGGCCCGACGCCGGGCGTCTGCTCGATCTGCTCGGCGCTTGCCGCCAGCAGCGCGTCGATCGTGCGAAAGCGCTGCGCGAGGTTGCGGCCCGTCACGAAGCCGACCTCCTCGAGCCCGATCGCGAACAGCACGCGGCCGAACGGGCGCTCCCTGGAGGCGGCGATGTTCTCGACCGTCCGCTTCGCCGAGATCTCGCCGAAGCCCTCGAGCTGCGTGAGCTGCTCGGGCGTCAGGCGGTAGAAGTCGGCGGCGGTGCGGACGAGCCCCGCGTGCTGCAGCTGGGCGACCTGCTTCTCGCCGAGGCCGTCGATGTCCATCGCCCCGCGCGACACGAAGTGCTTGAGCAGCTGCCACTGCCGGCCGGGGCACAGCCGGTTCGGGCACTTGGTGAACACGCCTTCCTCGGGCTTGACGGTCGGCGTGTCGCAGACCGGGCAGCGCTCGGGCGGCTTCGGCGGGTCGGCGCGGTCCGGGCGCTCGACGGCGTGCGGCGCCGGCGACAGCACCTGCGGGATGACGTCGCCGGCGCGCAGCACGATGACCTCGTCGCCGACGCGAAGGTCCTTGCGCGCGAGGTCCTCCTCGTTGTGCAGCGTGGCGAGCTTGACGGTCACGCCGCCGACGTGGACGGGCTCGAGCTCGCCGAACGGATGCAGGTCGCCGAACTTGCCGACGTTCCAGGAGATGTTGCGCAGCGTCGTGACCTTCGTCGTCGGCGGGAACTTCCAGGCGATCGCCCAGCGCGGGTCGCGACCGACGACGCCGAGGCGACGCTGGAGCTCGAGGTCGGAGACCTTGACGACGACGCCGTCGATCTCGAAGTCCAGCGCGCCGCGGCGCTCCTGCCAGGCCAGGCACTGGGCGACGACCTCGTCCTCGCTGCGCAGCAGCTTGACGTCGGCGTTGACGCGGAAGCCGTGCTCGCGCAGCCACGCCAGCGCCTCCCAGTGGCTCGCGAGGCGCAGCCCCTCGACGCGCCCGACGCCGTAGCACCACATCGACAGCGGCCGCTCGCGCGCGAGCCGCGGGTCGAGCTGGCGGATCGTCCCGGCGGCCGCGTTGCGCGGGTTCATGAACGTCGACAGGCCGGCCTCGGCGCGGCGCTCGTTGAGCGCCGCGAAGTCCTTCAGCGACATGTAGATCTCGCCGCGCACCTCCAGGAGCGGCGGCGCGCCCTCGACGCGCAGCGGGATCGTCGGGATCGTGCGCAGGTTGTGGGTGACGTCCTCGCCGACCTCGCCGTTGCCGCGCGTCGCCCCCTGCACGAAGACGCCGTCCTCGTAGCGCAACGAGATCGCGAGGCCGTCGATCTTCGGCTCGGCGACGAACTCGAATCGCGGGTCCTCGATGCCCTCGCGCGCGAGATGCGCGCGCATGCGCGCGACCCACGCTCGCAGCTCCCCCTCCGAGCGCGCGTTGGCGAGCGACAGCATCGGCACCTCGTGCTCGACCTTCACCAGGCTCGACACCGGCTCGCCGCCGACGCGCTGCGTCGGCGAGTCGGGCGTGACGAGCTCGGGATGCTCGACCTCCAGCGCGCGCAGCTCGTCGAGCAGCGCGTCGTACTCGTCGTCGCCGATCTCCGGGTCGTCGAGGACGTAGTAGCGGTGGCCGTGGTGGTGCAGCTGCTCGCGCAGCTCGGCCGCCCGCGCGTGCGCCGCGCGCGCCTGCGGCGCGGCGCTCACTCGACCTCCCGCGCGGCCGGCTCGAGCAGCCGCCCGAGGTCGTGGCGCTCGAGCGCGTCCATCCCCGCCGCGTCGGTGAGGTCGAAGTGCAGCGGCGTAACGGCGATCATGCCGGCCGCGACGGCGGCGAGGTCGGTGCCGGGCTCGTCGTGGAAGCCGTGGTCGGCGCCGTAGACCCAGTACCGGCGCCGGCCGCCGTCCGTCGGATCGTCCTCGGCGAGCGTCAGCTCGTCGCGGTAGATGCGCTTGCCCAGGCGCGTGACGCGCACGCCGCGCGCGTCGCCGGCGGGGCAGTTGACGTTCAGCAGCGTGCCCGGCGGCAGCGGCACGTCCGCGATCTCCTCGACGACGCGCGCGATGAACCGCGCGCCCTCCTCGAAGTCGAAGGCGTCGCCGAGGCGGAAGTCCATCTCGCGCGCCGCGGACTGCTGTGAGACGGCGATCGCCGGCAGCCCGAGCACCACGCCCTCGAGCGCGGCCGCGACCGTGCCGGAGTACGTGATGTCGTCGCCGAGGTTCGCGCCGTGGTTGATGCCCGAGACGATCAGGTCGGCCTCGAAGCCCTCGACGAGGCCGAGCTTGGCCAGGCGCACGCAGTCGACCGGCGTGCCGTCGGTGGCGTAGCCGCGGGTGCCGTCGTCGAAGTCGACCTCCCCCACCCGCAGCGGGCGCCGAGTCGTGATCGAGCGCGCCATCGCCGAGCGCTCGCCGTCGGGCGCGATGACGACCAGTTCGATGCCCGGCACGCGGACGAGCGCGCGCCGCAGCGTCTGCAGGCCCTCGGCCTCGATGCCGTCGTCGTTGGTGAGCAGGACCTTCATCGCGTCAGTGCGAGGATAGTCAGCGCTCCCGATAGGCCACCGAGGCCAGCGCGAGCCCGTGCGGCGGCGCCGTCGGGCCGGCCTCCGGGCGCGGCCGGCCCTCCAGCAGCGCGGCGAAGCCCTCGATCGTGCGGCCGCCGGCGGCGACCTCGAGCATCGTGCCGACGAGCACGCGGTTCATCTGGCGCATGAACGTGTCGGCGGTCACCCACAACTCGAGCAGATCGCCGTCGATGCGCCACTCCGCGGCGAGGACCTCGCGCTCGAAGCGCTCGTGGTAGGTCTCCGTCGGCGTGAACGCGGTGAAGTCGTGCGTCCCGCGCAGCAGCTGCGCGCAGGCCTGTAGGGCGGGCCGGTCGATGCGCCGCGGGTACCACAGCGCGCTCCCCTGCAGCCAGACCGAGCGCGCGCGGCGGTTGAGCACGCGGTAGCAGTACGTGCGCGAGCGGGCGTCGCGGCGGGCGTCGAAGCCGTCGGGCGCCGGGCGCGAGTCGAGCACCGCGACGTCGCGCGGCAGCAGGGCGTTGAGCCGCATCGGATCGGCGGCCTCGTGCTCGTAGGAGCAGACCTGCCCCCAGGCATGCACGCCGGCGTCGGTGCGGCCGGCGACGGTCAGCGGCACCTCGGCCTCGCGCAGGACCGTGCACAGCGCGTCCTCGAGCTCCTCCTGGACGGTCCGCTGACGCGGCTGGCGCGCCCAGCCGGCGAACGCGGCGCCGTCGTACTCGAGCTGCAGGCGGCTGGTCATGGCGCGGGCAGCCTAGTGCGCCCGTTGCAGCGTGCGCCGCGCGGCGACGGGGTATGGCAGCGGGATGCGACGACGCCCGCAGCGGCAGGGGTTCGGATTCTGGGGCCCCTTCCCGTCCTACTCGCGGCGCACCCGCGGCGGCGGCCGGGTTCGCGTCGCAGGCTGCTGCTTGCCGCTCGGCCTCGGTCTGGGCGCGGCGACGGCGCTCCCACCCGCCCTGCTGTGGCGCCACGCGCGCCGGCGCTGAGGCGCCCCCGACCGACGACCTCCAGGAGGACACGATGGCCACCGCCGACAAGATCCAGGACCGCGCGCTGAGCATGCTGGCGCCGGCCGCCACCAACGCCCGGCCGTACCTCGCGATCTACATGAACGACCAGCTCGCGCTCGGCGTCCTGTGGCGCGAGGTCGCGCGGCGCTCGCAGCGCTCCAACGAGGGCAGCGACGTGGGTGCCGCGCTCGAGCGCGTGGCGACCGCGATCGCCGAGGACGTCGAGACCTTCGAGGACATCATGCGGCGCCTGGAGATCCCGCGCACGCCGGCCAAGCCGCTGCTCGCGATCGTCGGCGAGCGGCTCGGGCGCCTGAAGCTCAACGGGCGGCTGTCGGGCTACTCGCCGCTCAGCCGCTTCGAGGAGCTCGACTTCCTCGTCATGGGCATCGACGGCAAGGTCGTGCTGTGGTCGAACCTCCGCGACCACGCCCGCCTTCGGAGCCAGCTGCCCGACGTCGACTTCGACGCCCTCATCGAGCGCGCGCGCCAGCAGCGCGCGCTGCTCGAGCCCTTCCACGCCGAGGCCGGCCGCGAGGCGCTGGGCGCCGGCGCGGACGACGCTCAGACGAGCTCGAGGTAGACCATCTCCGTCGCGTCGCTGCGCCGCGGGCCGAGCTTGAGGATCCGCGTGTAGCCGCCCGGCCTGTCGGTGTAGCGCGGGGCGATCTCCGCGAACAGCGTGTGGACGGTGAACTTGTCCTGGCCGAGCGTGCTGAGCGCCTGCCGGCGGGCGTGCAGGTCGCCGCGCTTGGCGAGCGTGATGAGCTTCTCGAGCTCGGGCTTGACGGCCTTGGCCTTGGCCTCGGTCGTCTTGATGCGCTCGTGCTCGATGACCTCCTTGCAGAGGTTCATCAGCAGCGCCTTGCGATGCGAGGCGTCGCGGCTGAGCTTGTTGCGGGTCTTCTGATGGCGCATCGTCAGTCTTCGCGCAGGTCGAGGCCGCGGTTGTGGAGCGTCTCGATGACCTCGTCGATCGACTTCTTGCCGAAGTTGGGGATCGCGTTGAGCTCGCCCTCGGACTTCGAGATGAGATCGCCGACGGTCTGGATGCCGGCGCGCTTGAGGCAGTTGTAGGACCGCACGCCGAGCTCGAGCTCCTCGATGAGGATGTCGTGCATCGGGCCGGCCGCGCCCGCGGCGGAGCCGGCGCCGCCGAGCGCCGCGGCGCCGTTGGAGCCGTCGAGCTGGCCGCCGGGGCCGGCGCGCAGCTCCTCGATCCGGTCGGCGTCGGTGAAGATCGCCAGCTGCGCGATGAGGATCTCGGCGGCCTCGCGCAGCGCCGCCTGCGGATCGATCGACCCGTCGGTCTCGATGTCGAGCGTGAGCTTGTCGTAGTCGGTGCGCTGGCCGACGCGCGCGGGCTCGACCGCGTAGGCGACGCGCCGCACCGGCGAGAAGATCGAGTCGATCGGGATCACGCCGATCGGCTGGTCGGGCGACTTGTTGTCCTCCGACTGGCGGTAGCCGCGGCCGCGGCCGATCGTCAGGTACAGCTCGAGCTTGGTCTTCTTCTCGAGCGTCGCGATGTGGACCTCGGGGTTGAGCACCTCGACGCCGGCCGGCAGGTCGATGTCGCCGGCGGTGATCTCCCCGGGGCCGGTCACGACGAGCGGCGCCTCGACCTCGGTCGCGTCGGAGTGCATCCGGCAGACGATGCCCTTGAGGTTCAGGACGATGTCGGTGACGTCCTCGGTGACGCCCTTGATCGTCGAGAACTCGTGCGCGACGCCCTCGATGCGCACGCTCGTGACGGCTGCGCCCGCGAGCGAGCTCAGCAGCACCCGCCGCAGCGAGTTGCCGAACGTGTAGCCGAAACCACGGTCGAGTGGCTCGATCGCGAACGAGCCACGGTTCTCCTCGACCGTCTCACTGGTGATCCGGGGGACTTGGAAGTCGAGCATCGGGGTCCTAACGTCGGGGTGAATCGGTCCCGCCGGCCCCGCGCGGCATATCCGGCGGGGACGAGCGGGTGGGGCGAACGGAAGTTACTTGGAGTACAGCTCGACGATGAGCTGCTCCTGCACCGGCGCCGCGATCTCGCGCCGCTCGGGCCTGCGCAGCACCTTGGCGGTCAGCGCATCGTGATCGGCCTGCAGCCACGCCGGGACCTGCGCGGTCAGCTCGGTCGCGTCGCGGATGAGCGGCTCGACGGGCGTGCCGGCCTTGACGGCGACGATGTCGCCCTCGCGCACCTGGTAGCTCGGGATGTCGACGCGGCGCCCGTTGACCGTCCAGTGGCCGTGACGGACCATCTGGCGCGCCTGGCGGCGCGAGCCGGCGAAGCCGAGGCGGACGAGCACGTTGTCCAAGCGCGACTCGAGGATCGCGAGGAGGTTCTCGCCGGTGATCCCGGGCTGGCGCGAGGCCTTGTCGTAGTAGATGCGGAACTGCTTCTCGAGCACGCCGTAGTAGCGCCGCGCCTTCTGCTTCTCGCGCAGCTGCACGCGGTACTCGGACTGCTTCTGGCGCCCGCGCCCGTGGTCGCCCGGCGGGTACGCCCGGCGCTCGACGCCGCACTTGTCCGTCAGGCAGCGCTCGCCCTTGAGGAAGAGCTTCTGGCCCTCGCGCCGGCACTGCTTGCACTGCGGCTGCGTGTCGCGGGCCATCAGTGCCGCTCCCCGTGACGTCGATCGGTGTTCGATCTCGCGACGCGACGCACTAGACGCGCCTCCGCTTGCGCGGACGGCAGCCGTTGTGGGCCTGCGGCGTGACGTCCTTGACGCCGGTGACCTCCAGGCCGGCGGCCTGCAGCGAGCGGATCGCCGTCTCGCGGCCGGAGCCGGGTCCCTTGACGAACACCTCGACCTTCTGCAGGCCCTGGTCGATGCCCTTGCGCGCGGCGGCGTCGGCCGTCACCTGCGCCGCGAACGGGGTCGACTTGCGCGACCCCTTGAAGCCGGCGCCGCCCGCGGACTCCCACGCGATGACGTTGCCCTCGCGATCGGAGAGCGAGACGATCGTGTTGTTGAAGGAGGTCTTGATGTGGGCCTGGCCGACGGGGATGTTCTTCTTCGGCTTGCGGCGGCCGCGTTGAGGTCGCTTGGGTGCGGGCAAAGCTCGATCCTTTTATTTCTTGGTGGCCTTCTTCTTGCCGGCCACCTGCATGCGCTTCGGCCCCTTGCGCGTACGGGCGTTGGTCTTCGTGTTCTGACCGCGCACCGGCAGGCCGCGGCGGTGGCGCAGCCCGCGGTAGCAGCCGATCTCCATGAGGCGCTTGACGTTCTGGGAGCGCTCGCGGCGCAGGTCGCCCTCGACCGTGAGGTCGTCGATCGCGTCGCGCAGGCGCGCGACCTCGTCGTCGGTGAGGTCGCGGACCTTGCGGTCGGGCTCGATGCTCGTCCTGCGCAGGACGTCGTTGGCGGTCGAGCGGCCGACGCCGTAGATGTAGGTCAGGCCGATCTCGGCGCGCTTGTTGAGTGGAATGTTGATCCCGGCGATGCGTGCCATCGAACTAGCCCTGCCTCTGCTTGTGACGTGGGTTGGAGCAGATCACGAGCACCGCGCCGTGGCGGCGGATGATCTTGCACTTCTCGCACATCGGCTTCACCGACGGTCGTACCTTCATGGGCCCCTTCTCGAAGACGTGAGGAAAGCGCGCGCGGGCAACAGGAACCCGCCGCAGGCGCGACCAGTGAGTGTAGCGAAGCGCCTCAGCCTACGGCCTCGTGCCACGGCGTCAGCACGCGCGGCCCGTCCCCGGTGACGGCGACCGTGAACTCGAAGTGGGCCGCGAGCGACCCGTCCTGGGAGTAGATCGCCCAGTGATCGTCGCCCATGCGCACGCCGTGGCGCCCGGCGGTGACCATCGGCTCGATCGCGAACACCATCCCCTCCTCGAGCTCGACGCCCCTGCCGGGCGGCCCGTAGTTGGGGATCTGCGGGTCCTCGTGCATGTTGCGGCCGATGCCGTGGCCGACGAGCGAGCGCACGACCGACAGCCCCTCGCGCTCGACGACCTCCTGCACGGCGTGCGACACGTCGCCGAGCCGGTTGCCCGCCCGGCAGTGCTCGACGGCGGCGAACAGCGACGCCTCGGTCGTCGTCAGCAGCTTGCGCGCCGTGGGCGTGATCGAGCCGACCGCGAACGTCCGCGCGGCGTCGGCGACCCAGCCGTCGAGGATGACGCCGCAGTCGACCGACAGCACGTCGCCGCGGCGCAGCTCGTAGGAGCCGGGGATGCCGTGGACGACCATCGAGTTCGGCGACGTGCACAGCGAGCCGGGGAAGCCGCGGTAGCCCTTGAAGGCCGGCTTGGCGCCCTGCGAGCGGATGAAGCGCTCGGCGGCGGCGTCGAGCTCGGCGGTCGTCACGCCCGGGCGGATCTTGCTCTCGACGAGCGCCAGCGTGCGAACGAGGATCGTTCCCGCGGCGGCCATCTTGTCGATCTCCTGCGGCGTCTTCTTGAGGATCACAGCGCGTCTTCGAGGCGCAGCGTCGCGATCGTCGCGCGGATGTGGTCGTGCACCTCCGTCGGCGAGCGCGTGCCGTCGAAGCGACGCAGCAGTCCTCGTTCGTCGTAGAAGCTGATCAGCGGCTCGGTCTGCGCGTGGTAGACCTCCAGGCGCCGGCGGATCGTCTCGGGCTTGTCGTCGTCGCGCTGGACGAGGCGCGAGCCGTCGACGTCGCAGCGTCCCTCGTGCTTGGGCGGATCGAACTCGACGTGGTAGATGCGGCCGGTCTTCACGCTCACCCGCCGCCCCGACAGCCGGCGCATGACCTCCTCGTCGGGCACCTCGATGAGGATCGCGGCGGTCAGCTCGCGCTCGTGCTCGCGCATCCCCTCCGCCAGCGCCTCGGCCTGGGGGACGGTCCGCGGGAAGCCGTCCAGGATGAAGCCGTCGCGCGCGTCGGCGCTCTCGATCGCCTCGAGGATCACCGCGGTGATGACCTCGTCGGGGACCAGCTGGCCGGCGTCCATGTACGACTTGGCCTGGCGGCCGAGCTCGGTCTCCTCGCGCACGGCGTCGCGCAGCATCTGCCCGGTGGCGATGTAGGGCACGTTGAAGTCGTCCGACAGCCGCTCGGCCTGCGTGCCCTTGCCCGCGCCCGGAGGGCCCAGGAGGATGAGGTTCAGCTCCGACATCGACGCGTTCGAGCCTACTCCGCGCGGCGAGCTGCCAGCACGCCGGCGCGCGTCACTTCAAGAAGCCCTCGTAGTTGCGCATCATGAGCTGCGCCTCGAGTTGCTTCATCGTGTCCAGCGCCACGCCGACGACGATCAGGATCGAGGTCCCGGCGAAGAAGAAGTTCGCGCTCGTCTGGCTGACGAGGATCGTCGGGACGGCCGCCACCGTGGCGAGGTACAGGGCGCCGGGGAACGTCAGCCGCGCGAGGACGCGGTCGAGGAACTCCGCGGTCGGCCGGCCGGGTCTCACGCCGGGGATGAACCCGCCGTACTTCTTCAGGTTGTCCGCCTGGTCGACGGGGTTGAACGTCACCGCCGTGTAGAAGTACGTGAACAGGATGATGAACAGCGACTCGCCGACGATGTACGGCCAGCCGCCGAAGTTGAAGAAGGCGACGAAGTCGCGCCCCGTCTCGTTGTTGATGAGCTGGCCGATCGTCGGCGGGAAGGCCATGATCGAGGCGGCGAAGATCACCGGGATGACGCCGGCCATGTTGACGCGCAGCGGCAGGTAGGTCTGCCCGCCCTGGCTCATGCGCTGGCCGATGACGCGCTTGGCGTACTGGATCGGGATCCGCCGCTGCCCCTCCTGGACGAAGACGATCGCCGCGATGACCGCCAGGCAGATGAACGGCATCATGACCTTGAAGACCGGATCCGAGCTCGTCGCCCAGGCCTGCACCCCGCCGGGCAGCCCGGCGACGATCGAGGCGAAGATCATGAGCGAGATCCCGTTGCCGATCCCCCGCTGGGTGATCAGCTCGCCCATCCACATGACGAGGATGCAGCCCGCCGTCAGCGAGATGACGATGACGAAGACGCGCGCGGCGTTGAAGTTGTCGATGATCGGCTGGCCGGCGCTGGCGGTGAAGGACCGGAAGAGGAAGACGTAGCCGATCGCCTGGCCGAACGACAGGCCGACCGTGAGGTAGCGCGTGTACTGCGTGATGCGCTGCTGGCCGACCTCGCCCTCCTTCTGCAGCTTCTCGATCGACGGCACGACGACCGTCAGCAGCTGCATGATGATCGAGGCCGTGATGTAGGGCATGATCCCGAGCGCGAACAGCGCCACCCGCGACAGCCCTCCGCCGCTGAAGACGTTGAGGAACTGCAGCACGCCGCCGCCGCCGAACTGGTCCTGGACGGCCGCGACCGCCTCCACGTTGACGCCCGGCACGGGGATGTGCGCGCCCAGGCGGTACAGCGCGAGCACGCCCGCTGTGAACGCGAGCTTCTTGCGGATGTCGGCGACCTTGAAGGCCGTGAGGATCGTGGCGAGCATGGGAGTCCCTGGAGCGGGTCAGCTTAGCTCACCCCGGCCCGGCTCCCGCCGGGCGCGAGGCGCTAGTCCGAAGCGATCAGGCAGGTCCCGCCGGCGGCCTCGATCGCCTCGCGCGCCGACGCGCTGAACGCGTGCGCGTGGACGGTCAGCGGCTTGGAGATCGTGCCCTTGGCGAGGATCTTGACCGGCACCTCCCTGCGCGTCCCGAGCCCTTTGGCCTTCAGCGCCTCGAGCGTGACCTCGTCGCCGGACTCGAAGCGGCGCTCGAGGTCCGAGAGGTTCACGGGCTGGGTGTGCGTGCGGAAGTTCTCGAAGGGCATCGACTTCTTCATGTGCGGCCCGCGCAGCTTGCGCATCCGCATGTGGATCGGCATCTGGCCGCCCTCGAAGTTCACGCGCTCCTTGGAGCCCGTGCGCGCGCCCGCGCCCTTGTGCCCGCGCCCGGACGTCTTGCCGGTGCCCGAGCCGTGGCCGCGGCCGACGCGCTTGCGCGCCTTGCGGCTGCCGGCGGCCGGCTTGAGGGTGTTCAGGCCGATGCGCTCGTCGGCGCCGTCGGGCTCGGGCGGTGGTGTCATGGCTTCTCCTCGATGCGGACGAGATGGCGCACGCGGTGGACCATGCCGCGCGCCTGCGGCGTGTCCTCGATGTCCACGGTCTGGCCGATGCGGCGCAGGCCCAGCGAGCGCAGCGTGGCGAGCTGGCGCTTGTCCGAGCCGTTCTTGGACTTCAGCTGCGTGACCTTCACGACTCCACGGCCTCCTCGTCGGCAGTGGGCGCGTCGGCGGCGGGCGCGTCGGCGGCGGGCGCGTCGGCGGCGATCGTCTCGGCGGCGCCGTCCTCGCCCTCGCCGCCCAGGCCGAGCACGCGGTTGATCGACAGCCCGCGCAGGTCGGCGACCTCCTCGGGCCGGCGCAGGCTCTGCAGCCCCGCGACCGTCGCCTTGACGAGGTTGATCGGGTTCTGCGAGCCGAGCGACTTGGACAAGATGTCGTGGATGCCGGCGAGCTCGAGCACCGCGCGCACGCCGCCGCCGGCGATCACGCCCGTACCGGGCGAGGCGGGCTTCATGAAGACGCGGCCCGCGCCGTAGACGCCGGTCGTCTGGTGGGTGATCGTCGCGCCGTGCTTCGGCACGCGGAAGAGGTTCTTCTTGGCCTGCTCGACGCCCTTCTGGATCGCGAGCGGGACCTCGTTGGCCTTGCCGTAGCCGACGCCGACGACGTCGCGCTCGTCGCCGACGACGACGAGCGCCGTGAACGAGAAGCGCCGGCCGCCCTTGACGACCTTGGCGACGCGGTTGATCTCGACGACCCGCTCCTGCAGGTCGAGCCCGCCCTGGCTGACCGAGCGGTCGACGACCGGCGAGCTCATCGTGACCTCCGATCGCGGACGGGGGTTGAGCGGGTCATATCGTGAGTCCTCCTTCGCGGATGCCCTCGGCGAAGGCCTTGACGCGACCGTGGTACTGGTAGCCGCCGCGGTCGAAGACGGCGACGGACACGCCCGCTTCGCGCGCGCGCTCGGCGAGCAGGCCGCCGGCCCGCGTCGCCTGCTCCATCGGCGCGAGGTCGCGCAGCTCGGCCTCCGTCCAGGTGACGGCGGCGAGCGTGTGCCCGGCGACGTCGTCGACGAGCTGGGCGCTGATGCCGCGGTTGGAGCGAAAGACGGACACGCGCGGCCGGTCGGCGGTGCCGGAGACCTTCGCGCGGACGCGGCGGCGGCGCTTGAGGCGCTTGGCGGGCTTCGTCCGGACGGTCATGCGCGCTTGCCGACCTTGCGCGCGACGTACTCGCCCTCGTAGCGGATGCCCTTGCCCTTGTAGGGCTCCGGCGGGCGCTGCTTGCGGATGTTCGCGGCCAGCTCGCCGACCTGCTGCTTGGAGTTGCCGCGCACGACGACGCGCGTCGGCTGGGGCACCTCGAACTCGATGCCCTCGGGCGCCTTGACGGAGACCGGGTGCGAGTAGCCGAGGGCAAGCTCGAGGTCGCGGCCCTTCAGCGCCGCGCGATAGCCCACGCCCTGGATCTCGAGCGTCTTGCGGAAGCCGCTCGTCACGCCCTCGACCATGTTCGCCACCAGCGAGCGCGTCAGGCCGTGCAGCGCGCGGTGCTCGCCGCGGTCGGTCGGGCGCGTGACGACGAGCTGGTCGCCGTCATGCGTGACCGTGATGTCGCGCGGCAGGCGCTCGGACAGCTCGCCGCGCGGGCCGTGGACGCGCACGACCTCGGGCTCGATCGAGACCGTGACGCCGTCGGGCACGGGGATGGGCTTCTTGCCGATGCGGGACATGCTCAGCCGGTCTACCAGACGTGCGCCACGATCTCGCCGCCGACGCCCGCGTTGCGCGCGTCGTGGCCGGTCATGACGCCTCGGGACGTGGAGACGATCGCGGTGCCCATGCCGCCGAGCACCTTCGGGATGTCGTTCGCGCCGGCGTACGTCCGCCGGCCCGGGCGGGAGACCCGCTGCAGGCCGGAGATCGCCGAGCGGCGGTCCGACGTGTACTTCAGGCGCACGCGCAGCAGCTCGCCGGGGTGGTCGGCGTCGGGCGCGAGCGTGTCGTAGCCGTCGATGTAGCCCTGCTCGGCGAGGATCCGCGCGCACTCGGCCTTCAGCCGCGACGACGGGATGTCGACCGTCTCGTGGGCGGCCTGGATCGCGTTGCGGATCCGGGTCAGGAAGTCGGCGATGGGGTCGGTGCTGGCGCTCAAGGGATCTCGGTGTTGCGGGGGGTCACCACGAAGACTTCGTCATGCCCGGGACGAAGCCGTTGTGGGCCATGTCGCGCAGGCAGATCCGGCACAGGCCGAACTTGCGATACACGGCTCGGGCCCGGCCGCAGCGGCGGCAACGGCTGTACTCCCGGGTCTTGTACTTCGCCGGGCGCGCCTGGCGCACCCGCTGCGACGTCTTGGCCATTCTAGTGATCCTCGGTCAGGTTCGATGCGTCGATGTCGGGCTCGATCTCGGGCTCCTTCGTGGTCGCCGCGGCGCGCTCGTAGGCAACCGGGTCGTCGGACTTCAGCTGCTCGCGCGCGGCCGCCTCGGCCTCGCGCTTTGCCTCGGCCTCCTGCTCGCGCGCGGCGAGGTCGGCGTCGGCCGGCGCGGGCGGCGGACCGGAGGGACGGCCCTCGCGCGCGAACGGCATCCCGAACGCCTGCAGCAGCGCGAAGGCCTCGTGGTCGGTCTTCGCCGACGTCGTGATCGTGATGTCCAGGCCGCGCACCTGGTCGACCGCGTCGTAGTCGATCTCGGGGAAGATGATCTGCTCGCGGACGCCCATGGAGTAGTTGCCGCGGCCGTCGAACGCGTTGGCCTTCAGGCCGCGGAAGTCGCGGATCCGCGGGATCGCGATGGACATCAGGCGGTCGAGGAACTCGTAGGCGCGCTCGTCGCGCAGCGTCACCGCCAGGCCGACGGGCATCCCCTCGCGTAGCTTGAAGTTCGCGATCGACTTGCGCGCGCGGCGCACGCTGGGCTTCTGGCCGGCGATCGTCGCGAGCTGCTCCTGGGCGGCCTCGAGCATCTTGGAGTCCTGCTTGGCGTCGCCGACGCCCATGTTCACCGTGATCTTCTCGATCCGCGGAACCTGCATGATCGACGAGTAGCCGAAGCGCTCCATGAGCGCGGGGCGGATCTCCTCGAGGTAGCGGACCTTCAGCCGCGCCGGCACAGCGGTCGTCGCCATCACAGCTTCGCCCCCGTGCGGGCCGAGGCGCGCATGCGCCGGCCGTCCTCCTCGATCGTCCTGACGCGCGTCGGCCTGCTGTCGCGCGGGTCGAGCAGCGCGACGTTCGAGAGGTGGATCGGTCCCTCGCGCTCGATCACGCCGCCGGGCTCCATCGAGCCGGGCCGCGGGCGCTGGTGGCGCTTGACGATGTTCAGGCCCTCGACGTAGACGCGGTCCTTGCGCGGGTCGACGCGCAGCACCTTGCCCTGCTTGCCGCGGTCCTTGCCGCCGATCACGGCGACGTCGTCGCCTTTGCGGATCCGAGCCGGCATGGCTACAGCACCTCCGGGGCGAGCGAGACGATCTTCATGAAGTTGCGGTCGCGCAGCTCGCGGGCGACCGGGCCGAAGATGCGCGTCCCGCGCGGGTTGTTCTGGGCGTCGATGATGACCGCGGCGTTCTCGTCGAAGGCGATGTACGTGCCGTCGTCGCGGCCGAAGGACTTCTTCGTGCGCACGACGACCGCCGTGACGACGTCGCCCTTCTTGACCGTGCCCTGCGGGTTGGCCTGCTTGACGGTCGCCGTGATGACGTCGCCCACGAACGCGTAGCGACGCCGCGAGCCGCCCTTGACGCGGATGCAGAGGATCTCGCGGGCACCCGTGTTGTCGGCGACCTTCAGGCGTGTCTCGTTCTGGATCACTGCCCGCTCACTTCGCCCGTTCCAGGATCTCGACGAGCCGCCAGCGCTTCGTGCGCGACAGCGGCCGGCTCTCGACGACGCGCACGCGATCGCCCTCGTTGGCCTCGTTGTCCTCGTCGTGGACGCGCAGCTTCGACGTCGAGCGGACGATCTTCTCGTAGCGGCGGTGGCGGCGCGCGATGTCGATGCGGACGGTCAGCGTCTTGTCGCCCTTGGCCGACTCCACGATGCCGATGCGCACCTGCGGCGACGACGCCTTCGGCTCGGCGGGCGGCGTGCCCGTGCCCGTGCCGGTGCGGCGCGCCTTCTCCTGCTGGCGGCGCCGGCGGCGCGCGACGGCCTTCTCCCGGCGCCGCTCGCGGCGCTCGGCATCGCGCTGCTCGGGCGTGCGCGCCGGCCGCTGCGACCGCGCGGCGTGCTCGCGGCGCGCGCGCTCCTCGCGGGCGGAGAGCCGCGGCGCGGCGGGGTCGGCGGCGTCGTCGCCGGTCTGCTCGATGTCGGGGGTCTCGTCAGCCATCACCGGCTCCGGGTCGGTTGGATCTCGCGCTCGCGCGCGACGGTGAGGGCGCGCGCCAGGTCGCGCTTGGCGGCGCGCAGGCCGGCCGTGTTCTCGAGCTCGCCGGTGGCGTGCTGGAAGCGCAGGCCGAAGAGCTCCCTGCGCGTCTCGGCGATCTGCTCGGCGAGCTCGCGGTCGTTCATGGCGCGCAAATCCTTGGCGTTCATTGCGGCGTATCCTCACGCAGGACGAACTTCGTGCGGACCGGCAGCTTGTGGCCGGCCAGCCGCATCGCCTCGCGGGCCAGCGGCTCGGAGACGCCGGCGAGCTCGAACATCACGCGGCCGGGCTTCACGACGGCGACCCAGCCCTCGGGCGAGCCCTTGCCGGAGCCCATCCGCGTCTCGGCGGGCTTCTTCGTGAACGACTTGTCGGGATAGACGTTGATCCAGACCTTGCCGCCGCGCTTGATCTTGCGGGTCATCGCGATACGCGCCGCCTCGATCTGGCGGTTCGTCAGCCAGCCGGCGTCCAGCGCCTTGAGGCCGTACTCGCCGAACTGGATCGACGTCTGCCCGCGCGACAGCCCGGCCCTGCGGCCGCGGTGCTGCTTGCGATGCTTGACGCGCTTGGGGGCCAGCATCAGCGGCCGCCTCCGCGCCCGCCGCCGACGCCCGGGCCGAAGCCCGGCCGCGACGTGCCGCCGCCGCCGCCGCCGCCGCGACCGCCGGGGCCGCCACCGCGCCCGCCGGGGCCGCGACCGCCGCCGCGACCGCCGCCGCCGCCGCCGCCGCCGCGGCCACCGCCGCGCCCGTCACGGTCGCCGCGCCCGCGTCCGCGCCCGCCGTCACGGTCGCCCTGCTGCTGCTGCGCCGGGCCCTCCATGTCGGTCAGGTCGGCGCCCGCGTAGCCCTCGGGCATGATCTCGCCCTTGTTGATCCAGCACTTCACGCCGATGCGGCCGAACGTCGTCTTGGCCTCGAAGAAGCCGTAGTCGATGTCGGCGCGCAGCGTGTGCAGCGGCACGCGGCCGTCGGAGTAGCTCTCCGTGCGCGCCATCTCGGCGCCGCCGAGGCGGCCGCCGACCTGGATCTTGCAGCCCTTGGCGCCCGAGCGCATCGCGCTCGTGAGAGCGCGCTTCATCGCGCGGCGGAAGGCGACGCGGTTCTGCAGCTGCTCGGCGACCGACTGCGCGACGAGCTTGGCGTCGAGCTCGGGACGCTTGATCTCGAGGATGTTGACCTTGATCTGCTTGCGCGTGAGGCGGTGCAGGTCCTTGCGCAGCGCATCGACCTCGGAGCCGGACTTGCCGATGACGATCCCCGGGCGCGCGGTGTGGATGTTGACCTCCACCTCGTTGGCGTCCTTGCGGATCGTGATGTCCGACAGGCCGGCGTGCGCGAGCTTGCGCGTGATGTGGTTGCGCACGGCGACGTCCTCGGCCAGGTAGTCGGCGAACTGGCGTTCGTTGAACCAGTTGGACTTCCAGTCGTGGATGTAGCCGACGCGCATCGACTCGGGGTGAACCTTCTGTCCCATCTAGTCCTCGTCCTTTGGCGTCAGCGTGATCGACAGGTGGCTCGTGCGCTTGCGGATCTTCGTCGCGCGTCCCATGGCGCGGGGGCGGAAGCGCTTGAGCGTCGGGCCCTCGTCGGCCTTGACGGCGTGGATGCGCAGCTCGTCGCCGATGAGCTCGTGGTTGTGCTCGGCGTTGGCGACGGCCGACTCGAGCAGCTTGGACCAGTCGCGGGCGACGTCGCGGTTGGCGTGCGCGAGGATCGCACGGGCCTCCTCGACGGACTTGCCACGGATGTGGTCGCAGACGAGCCGCGCCTTGCGCGCCGACGTGCGCACGTACTTGGCGTGGGCGCGAACCATCGGCGGAGCGTCACCGGGCTGGCGCGCGACGCGCTTGCGCGCGGGGGCGGGCGCCGGCGGCGTGGCCTCGGGCTCGGCGCGGCGGCGCGTGCGCCGCGGGGCGGGCTCCTCCGCGGCCTCCTCGGCCGGCGCCTCGACGTCCTCGACCGGCGCCTCGACGGCGTCGGACTGCGCGTCGGCCCCGGGCTCGTCCTGCGGCTCGGCCGCCGTCTCCGCCGCCGCGGCCGGCTGCTGCTCGGGTGCGGGCTCGGCCTTGGCCTTGCGGCGCGTGCGGCGCGGCTTGGGCTTCTCCTCGGCGTCCGCGTCGGCGGCGACGGGCTCGGACGTGCCCTCCTTGAGGGCCGCGTCCGCGGCGTCCTTGTCGACGCCGGTGGCCTCGGCGGCCGTGCCCTCGGCCTGCGGCTCGGCCTTGCGGCGCAGCCGGCGCTTGGGCTTGGGCTTGGGCTTGTCGGCCTGCTCGGACGCGGCCTCGACCGAGGCGACCTCCTTGGCCTGCTCGGCGTCGACGCGGTCCTTCGCGGGATCGCCGGCCCTGCCCTCGTCCGGTGTCGCGGGACGGCGCGGGCTCATCGGACCTTTCCGCTGCCGGCGTGCCCGCGGTACAGCCGCGTGGGCGCGAACTCGCCGAGCTTGTGGCCGACCATCGACTCCGAGACGAAGACCGGGACGTGCTTGCGGCCGTCGTGGACGGCGATCGTGTGGCCGACCATCTCGGGGAAGATCGTCGACGCCCGCGACCAGGTCTTCAGCATCTGCTTGGAGTTCGAGGCGTTGAGCGCCTCGACGCGTGCCATGAGGCGCTCCTCGACCCACGGCCCCTTCTTGCTCGAACGTGTCACTGTTGCTCTACCTCTTCTTCCCGCGCTTGCGACCGCGGACGATGAAGCGGTCTGACGTCTTGTTCTTCTTGCGCGTGCGGTAGCCGAGCGTCGGCACGCCCCAGGGCGTCACGGGGTGGCGACCCGGCGTCGTGGACCCCTCGCCGCCGCCGTGCGGGTGGTCGACGGGGTTCATCGCCGTGCCGCGCGTCTGCGGGCGCACGCCCATGTGGCGCTTGCGGCCGGCCTTGCCGATCTTCACGTTCTGGTGGTCGGCGTTGCCGATCGTGCCGACCGTGCCGCGGCACTCATCGCGCACGAGGCGCATCTCGCCCGAGGGCAGGCGCAGCGTCGCCATGCCGGCGTCGCGCGCCATGAGCTGGATGCCGGCGCCGGCGGAGCGGCCGAGCTGCCCGCCGCGGCCGGGCTCGAGCTCGACGTTGTGGATCACCGTGCCGACCGGGATGCGCCGCAGCGGCAGGCAGTTGCCCGGCGTGATGTCGGCGTCCTCCCCTGAGGACACCGTCATCCCGACGCTCAGCCGCGCGGGCGCGAGGATGTAGGCCTTCTCGCCGTCGACGTAGTGCAGCAGCGCGATGTAGGCGGAGCGGTTGGGGTCGTACTCGATCGAGGCGACCCTCGCGGGGACGCCGTCCTTGCGACGCTTGAAGTCGACCCTGCGGTACAGGCGCTTGGCGCCGCCGCCGCGGTGGCGGGCGGTCTTGCGACCGCGGGCGTTGCGCCCGCCGCTCTTCGTCAGCCCCTCGACGAGCGACTTCTCGGGCCGGTCCGTCGTGACCTCGGAGAAGTCGGGGTACGTCGCGAAGCGACGGCCTGGGCTCGTGGGCTTGGGCTTGCGGATCGCCATCGTGTGCGCCCCCTAGGCCTCGAGGCCCTCGAGGCCCTGGAAGATCGGGATCGAGTCGCCGGGGGCGACCTGGACCATGGCCTTCTTCCACGACCGCGTGCGGCCGTGGATCATCCCGCGGCGCTTGGGCTTGGACTTCACGCTCATCGTGCGCACGTCGATCACGGAGACGTCGAAGAGCGCCTCGATCGCCTGGCGGATCTGCGTCTTGTGCGCGTCGGGGTGCACGCGGAACGTGTACTTGCCGGCGGCCGCGAGGACGTACGACTTCTCGGACACGACCGGACGGATGACGATCTGACTGTGGTCCATCAGGCGGCCACCTCCCTGGGCTCGCCCTTGGCGCGAGCCGTCAGCGCGTCGAGCGCGTCCTGCGAGAGGACGACGGCGGCCGCGCCGATGAGGTCGGCCACGCCGACCATCGACGCCGGCAGCACGGACACGCGCGCGAGGTTGCGGAAGGACAGCGCCGCGCGCTCCTGCTCGTCGGTGAGCACGACGAGCGTCGGCTGGTCCAGGCCCGAGTCGGCGAGCAGACCGGCGGCCTGCTTCGTCGACGGCGCGTCGAACGCGGACGGGTCGAAGATCGCGATCGAGCCGCGGCCGGCGTGCACCGACAGCGCGCTGCGCAGGGCGGCGCGGCGCTCCTTGCGGTTGACCTTGAAGGTGTAGCTGCGCGGCGTGGGGCCGAAGATCGTGCCGCCGCCGGTCCACAGGGGCGAGCGCGTCGAGCCGGCGCGCGCGCGGCCGGTGCCCTTCTGGCGCCACGGCTTGGCGCCGCCGCCGCGAACCTGCGCGCGGGTCTTCGTCGCATGCGTGCCCTGCCGGCGCGCGGCGAGCTCCGCGCGCACCGACTCGTGCACGAGCGCCTCGTTGAACGCCGCGCCGAAGGCGGCGTCGTCGAGCTTGGCCTTCTTCTTGCCGCCGAGGATCGGCGCGTCGCGGGCGGCACGGTCTGCTCGGGTCTCAGCCATCGGTGCGCACCTCCACGAGGCCGTTGCGCGGCCCGGGCACCGAGCCCCGCAGCAGCATGAGGTTCTGCTCGGCGTCGAGCTGCACGATCTGCAGGCCCTTCTGCGTCACGCGCTTGTTGCCCATCTGGCCGGGTCCGCGCAGGCCGGGGAACACGCGCGACGGCGTCGCCGACGCGCCGATCGACCCGGGGGCGCGGACGTTGTGCGAGCCGTGCGCCTTCGGACCGCTGGCGAAGTTGTGGCGCTTGATCGTGCCCTGGAAGCCCTTGCCCTTGGAGATCCCCGAGACCTTGACGGTCTGGCCGACCTCGAAGGCGTCGACGGTCACCGTCTCGCCGACGACGAGCTCGCCGGCCTCGTCGCGAAACTCCTTGACGCGGCGCAGCGGCGGCGCGCCCGCCTTCTTGAGGTGCCCGCGCTCGGCACGCGTGAGGTGCTTCTCCTTGGCGGCGCCGAAGGCGAGCTGGACGGCCTCGTAGCCGTCGCGGTCGTACGTGCGCACGGCCGTCACGGGACACGGGCCCGCCTCGAGCACCGTGACGCGCTCGACGGTGCCGTCCTCGAGGAACAGCTGCGTCATGCCGAGCTTCTTGGCGAGGATGGCGGCCATCGTCCCGGGTCAGGTGGCGAGGCGGATCTCGATGTCCACCCCGGCCGGCAGGTGGTCGAGGCGCTGAAGGGAGTCGACGGTCTTCGGCGTGGGCTGGTGGATGTCGATGAGCCGCTTGTGCGTGCGGATCTCGAAGTGCTCCTGGGAGTCCTTGTCCTTGAACGGCGAGCGGATCACGGCGTAGACGTTCTTCTCGGTCGGCAGCGGCACCGGACCGGACACCGACGCGCCGGTGCGCGTCGCCGTCTCGACGATCTCCTTGGCAGCCGTCTCGATGGCCGAGTGGTCATAGGCCTTCAGGCGGATGCGGATCTTGTTCTCTGTGGTGGTGGCCATCGCGTGGTGGGCTGTGAGCGCCAGAAGGGGCGGGTCCCGGTAGGCCGGGCCCGCCCCTGTGGAGGTGCTGTCGGTCCGCGCTCCTTACTCGATGATCTCGGTCACGACGCCCGAGCCGACCGTGCGGCCGCCCTCGCGGATGGCGAAGCGCAGGCCGGTGTCCATGGCGATCGGCTGGATGAGCTCGATCTCCATCTGGACGTTGTCGCCGGGCATGACCATCTCGACGCCCTCGGGCAGGTGTGCGGAGCCCGTGACGTCCGTCGTGCGGAAGTAGAACTGCGGCCTGTAGCCCGTGAAGAAGGGGGTGTGGCGGCCGCCCTCCTCCTTCTTCAGGACGTAGACCTCGGACCTGAACTTCGTGTGCGGCGTGATCGAGCCGGGCTTGCAGAGCACCTGGCCGCGCTCGATGTCCTCGCGCTTGGTGCCTCGCAGCAGGCAGCCGACGTTGTCGCCGGCACGGCCCTCGTCGAGGATCTTGCGGAACATCTCGACGCCCGTGACGACCGTCGTCGAGGACTGCGGCCGGATGCCGACGATCTCGACCTGGTCGCCGGTGCGGACGATGCCCTGCTCGATGCGGCCCGTCGCGACCGTGCCGCGGCCGGTGATCGAGAAGACGTCCTCGACCGGCATGAGGAACGGCTTGTCGAGGTCGCGGGTGGGCTCGGGGATGTAGGTGTCCAGCGCCTCGGCGAGCTCGAGGATCTTCGCCTTGGCGTTCTCGTCGCCCTCGAGCGCCTGCAGCGCCGAGCCGGTGATGAAGGGGATGTCGTCACCGGGGAAGTCGTAGGAGCTCAGCAGCTCGCGGACCTCGAGCTCGACGAGCTCGAGCAGCTCCTCGTCGTCGACCATGTCGGCCTTGTTGAGGAACACGACGATGTACGGCACGCCGACCTGGCGGGCGAGCAGGATGTGCTCGCGCGTCTGCGGCATCGGTCCGTCGGCGGCCGACACGACCAGGATCGCGCCGTCCATCTGCGCGGCGCCGGTGATCATGTTCTTGATGTAGTCGGCGTGCCCGGGGCAGTCGACGTGGGCGTAGTGACGGCTGTCGGTCTGGTACTCGACGTGCGAGGTCGCGATCGTGATCCCGCGCTCCTTCTCCTCCGGAGCGTTGTCGATCTCGTCGAAGCTGCGCGCCTCGCCACCGCCCTGCTCGGCGAGCACGGTCGTGATGGCGGCAGTCAGCGTCGTCTTGCCGTGATCGATGTGTCCGATCGTCCCGACGTTGACGTGCGGCTTGTCGCGCTCGAACTTCTCCTTTGCCACTTTCGGTTCGCTCCTCTGCGTCTGGTGAACTGGATGAAACTATCGAACTTGCGAGGTCAGGCGGCCTGCGACTCGCCGCCGCCGCGATGCTCGATGATCCGCTCCGCGATCGCAGCCGGTACTTCCTCGTACCCGTCGAACTGCATCGTGTAGCTCGCCCGGCCCTGCGTGTTGGAGCGCAGGTCGTTGACGTAGCCGAACATCTCGCTGAGCGGCACGCGGGCGGTGACCGCGAGCGCGTTGCCGCGCCGCTCCTGGCCCTCGATCCGCCCGCGCCGGCGGTTGAGGTCGCCGATGACCTCGCCGAGGAAGTCCTCGGGGGTCACGACCTCGACGGCGAACACCGGCTCGAGCAGCACGGGCTTGGCGCGCCGCGCGGCCTCCTTGAGCGCCAGCGAGCCGGCGACCTTGAACGCGATCTCCGAGGAGTCGGTCTCGTGGTACTTGCCGTCGACGAGCGTGACGCGCACGTCGACCACCGGATAGCCGGCCTTGACGCCCGTCTCGAGCGCCTCCTCGACGCCCTTCTCGACGGCGGGGATGAACTCCGTCGGCACGGCGCCGCCCCTGATCTTCGAGACGAAGTCGAAGCCCTCGCCGGGCGCGGGCTCGATGTCGATGTAGACGATGCCGAACTGGCCCGAGCCGCCGGTCTGCTTGACGAAGCGACCCTCGACCTTCTGGGCGGTGCCGCGGATCGTCTCGCGGTAGGAGACCTGCGGGCGGCCGACGTTGGCCTCGACCTTGTACTCGCGCTTCATGCGGTCGACGAGCACCTCGAGGTGCAGCTCGCCCATGCCGGAGATCTCGGTCTGGCCGGTCTCCTCGTTCGTCGCGACCTGGAACGTCGGGTCCTCCTCGGCGAGGCGGCCGAGGGCGACCGACATCTTCTCCTGGTCGGCCTTCGTCTTGGGCTCGACGGCGACCTTGATGACCGGCTCGGGGAACTCGATCGTCTCGAGCTTGACGGGCCTGGCGGGGTCGCACAGCGTGTCGCCGGTGACGACCTGCTTGATGCCGACCGCGGCCGCGATGTCGCCGGCGTAGACGGCGCCGACCTCCTCGCGATCGTTGGCGTGCATCACCAGCAGGCGCCCGACGCGCTCCTGGCGGCCGGTAGAGACGTTGAGGACCTTCGAGCCGGCCTCGAGCCTGCCGGAGTACACGCGGAAGTACGTGAGCTTGCCGACGAAGGGGTCGGCCATGATCTTGAACGCCAGCGCCGCGAACGGCTCGTCGTCGTCGGGCGTGAGGACGATCGGCTCCCCGGCCTCGCCGTGCCTGTCGACGAGAAGGCCCTCGATCGGCTTGACCTCCAGCGGCGAGGGCAGGTAGTCGAGCACCGCATCCAGCAGCGGCTGGACGCCCTTGTTCTTGAACGCAGAGCCGCACATGACCGGCGTCATCTCGATCGCGAGCGTCGCCCTGCGGACCGCGGCCTTCAGCGTCTCGAGCGGGATCTCCTCCTCGCCGAGGTACAGCTCGGCGATGTCGTCGTCGAGGTCGGCGAGCGCGCCGACGAGGTGCTCGCGCGCCTCGGCGGCGTCGTCGGCGAGCTCCGCGGGGATCTCGACGACGTCCTGCTCCTTGCCGAGGTCGTCCTTGTAGACGATCGCCTTCATGCCGAGCAGGTCGATGATCCCCTTGAACTCGGACTCCGCGCCGATCGGCAGCTGGACCGGCACGGCGTTGGCGCCTAGGCGCGTCTCCATCGTCTTCACGGAGCCGGCGAAGTCCGCGCCGATGCGGTCCATCTTGTTGATGAACGCGATCCGCGGGACCGCGTACTTGTCGGCCTGGCGCCAGACGGTCTCCGACTGCGGCTCGACGCCGGCGACCGAGTCGAACAGGGCGATCGCGCCGTCGAGGACGCGCAGCGAGCGCTCGACCTCGACGGTGAAGTCGACGTGACCCGGCGTGTCGATGATGTTGATGCGGTGGCTGCGCCACTCGCACGTCGTCGCCGCGGACGTGATCGTGATGCCGCGCTCCTGCTCCTGCTCCATCCAGTCCATCGTCGCGGCGCCCTCGTGGACCTCGCCGATCTTGTACGTCCGACCGGTGTAGTAGAGGATCCGCTCGGTCGTCGTCGTCTTGCCGGCGTCGATGTGCGCCATGATCCCGATGTTGCGGGTCTTGTCGAGCGTGAATGTGCGTGGCATGGCTTCTGTTGATCTCTCTTCGGTGCCGAGCAAAAAAAACGGGCCCCTCGGGCCCGCACGCACGTCCGATGTCCCGTCGGTCGGTGGCGCTATGTGCTCGAGGTATCCATCTCCGGATGATCTGCTGCTGCGAAGCGGACGCTGATGAGCGCGCATGCCGACGCAGCGACCGAGGACTATAGCAAAGGCAGGCCTTCCCACCGGACGGATTCGGGGACGCTGCGCGCCGTCGGGGCGGGCCTCGCGCTGGTCGCCGCGGGGCTGCTCGTGGCGGCCGAGTTCAGCACCGTCGTGCGCATCGTCATCGGGTCGCTGGAGACGGAGCGGCGGACCGTCGCCGGCCGCGACAACCACGGCTACGCGCTGCTCGTCGTCGCGCTCGCCGCGCTGCCGATGACGCTCCTGGCGCTGCGCGGCGCGCGCGCCGCGGCGGTCGCGCTCGTGGCGCTCGGAGCGGTGGCGCTCCTCGTCGCGCTGGCGATCGACCTGCCGGCGACGCGCGAGTCGGGGACGCTGCCGGAGTCGGTCGCGTTCGAGGACGCGCACGCCAGGCCGGGGCCGGGACTCGCGCTCGAGATCGCGGGCGCCGTCGGGCTCGTCGCGGCGGGCGGGCTGCTGGCGGGGCTGCTTTCCCGGCGGCGCTCCGGCGCGCGGCTGCGCGAGCGGCGGCGCTGAGACGCGCGCGCGACGTCGCGGCGCGCCAGCGGCCGCGGTCAGCGCGCGGCGGTCCAGTCGACCGGGCGCGTCGGGAGCGCCAGCAGCGCCTGCCAGGTCGCGGCGTCGGTCAGCCCCGTGACGGGCAGCCCGCGCGCCGTCTGGAAGCGCCGCAGCGCCGCCTCGGTGGCGACCGTGAAGCGGCCGTCGACGGGCACGGTCGGGTCCGCGCTGTTGAGGTGCTGCTGCAGCCAGACGACCTGGTCGCCGGTCCTGCCGCGCGTCAGCGCCGGCCAGCCGGGGTCGGGCGGCACGACCGGTGCGGGCGGCGGCTGCGTCAGCGCGGCCCAGGTCGCCGCGCTCGCCGACTGCCAGCTCCACCACGACAGGCCCGCGGCGCCGTAGCCTCCCCAGATCGCGCGGAAGCGCTGCACGTCGACGGGCCGCGGGGCGGCGTAGGCCTGGCCGAGCGGGGCCATCGGCGCGCGGTAGATCCGGTTGTGTGCCACGGTGCGGGCGCTCACGGCGTCGACGCTGCCGCCGATGTCCTTCCAGTAGACCTGCGGCATGTTGGCCTGCGCGCCGCCGGGTCCGAGGAACACCGAGTACGGAAAGCGCGGGTGGTAGTCGACGTACGGAAACGACGTCAGCGCGAGCGGGTAGTCGCGCCCGACCGCGGCGCGCAGCGCGGTCATGTAGCGCTGGGCGGAGGCGTAGCGGCCCTCGTACGCGGTCTCGGCGTCGATGACGAGGCAGTCGGCGCCGGCGCGCACCGCGGCGACGCCGGCGGCCGCCTCGCCGAGCGGGTTGGCGCCGTAGACGAACTGCCAGGCGCATACGCGCAGGCCGCGCGCATGCAGGTCCCGCACGAGCTGGGGACGGAACTGCGCCCAGACGTTTGCGGCGTCAGCGCTCTTGACGAAGACGGTGCTCATCCCGGCGGCGCGGGCGCGCGCGGCGATGGCGTCGACGTTGCCGCCGTCGCTGCGCCCCAGCTGCCAGATCCACATCCCGTTGCCGCGCAGCACCGCGGGCAGCTGGCCCGCAAGCGTCGTCGCGAGCGGGCGCAGCGGCGCCGCGACGACGATGATCCGCCGGCGGTTCGAGCGCCGGCCGGCGCGGTCGGTGACGGTCACCGCGACGCGGCCGGCGGCCGTCCCGAGCGGCACGCGCGCCGACCACCCGGCGCGCGTGCGCCGCAGCGTCGTCGCCAGCGCGCCGCGCGACCAGCGGAACGTCACGCGCATGCCGACCGCCAGCCGGCGGCCGCGCAGCTGGATCTGGCGGCCGGCGGCGACGTGCACCGCCGTCCGGCACGCGGACGCGCTCGGCGGCATGCAGCGCAGCGCCGTCAGGCGCGGCGCGGAGGTGCGCGGGGCGGCGCTTGCGACCTCGGCGAGCGACAGCACGAGCAGCGTCGCGCAGGCGATGGCGGCGAGCCGCGGTCTCATGATCGTCAAGAACCACCCGGACGCGCCGGAGTAGCGGCCTTGCGGCCGCCTGCTCAGCTCACCAGCGGTAGTGGGCGAACGCCTTGTTCGCCTGGGCCATGCGGTAGATGTCGTCCTTGCGCTTGTAGGCGCCGCCCTGCTGAGACTGGGCGTCCATGAGCTCGTTGGCCAGCCGCTGGGCCATCGTCTTCTCGCGCCGCTGGCGCGCGAACTCGACGAGCCAGCGGACGGCGAGCGTGCGCGCGCGGCGCGACGGGACCTCGACCGGCACCTGGTACGTGGCGCCGCCGACGCGGCGCGAGCGGACCTCGAGCACCGGCGTCAGCGCCTTGATCGACTGCTCGAGCTGCTCGACGGGGTCCCTGCCGGTGCGCTCGCCGATGATCGCCAGCGCGTCGTAGACGATCTTCTCGGCGACGGACTTCTTGCCGTCGAGCATCACCTTGTTGATGACCTGCTGGACGATCCTCGAGCGGTGGACGGGATCCGGCTCGATCGGCCGGAGCTGGGCGGCGGCGCGGCGCGGCATTACTTCTTCTTCACGCCGTACTGGCTGCGCGCCTTCTTGCGGTCGCTGACGCCGGCGGCGTCGAGCGTCCCGCGCACGACCTTGTAGCGCACGCCCGGCAGGTCCTTGACGCGGCCGCCGCGGACGAGCACCACGGAGTGCTCCTGCAGGTTGTGGCCCTCGCCGGGGATGTACGCCGTGACCTCGATCGAGCCCGTGATGCGCACGCGGGCGACCTTGCGCAGCGCGGAGTTGGGCTTCTTCGGCGTCGTCGTGTAGACGCGCGTGCAGACGCCGCGGCGCTGCGGAGCGGCGACCTTCTTCTTGCGCCCCTTGCCGGACTTCAGGCCCGGCGTGGCGAGCTTCTTCTTGGGCGCGGTGCGGCCCTTGCGTACGAGCTGTGACGTCGTTGGCATGCGGCGCGGGATCCTAGCAGCGTGCGGATCGCTCAACGGCCCGCCGGCACGGGGCTGATCGCCAGACCGGCCCTGCGGCGGCCGTCGGCGCCCTGCAGCGACAGCCGGTACAGCGTTCCCGGACGGTGCGCGACCGTGCGCCGCAGCGCCGACCGGCCGTCGATGCGCAGGCGCTCGAGCGGGCGCCAGCGCGTGCGTGCCCGCCGGCGCTCGAGCACCACGGTCCGGCGGCCCGCGCCGAGCCGCAGGCGGGCGTACAGCTGCACACGGCCCCCGCGCTGCAGCTGTGCGAACAGGCCCGCGACGAACGTCCGGGCGGCGGTCTTCTCCTCGCCGTCGGCGAGCAGCAGCCCGGTCGAGTACTGGCCGAAGGGGCGCGACCGGCTCGTCGACACGGGCACCGGCGCCGGCGGCTGGTCGCGCAGCAGGAACTGCGCGAACGAGCGAACGCGCGGCACGCCGTCGGCGATGTGCTCCGCCCACGTCAGCCAGCGCGCCTGCATGAGCTGCGTCACGCGTGGGCGTCCGGGGATGCCGCCCGTCTCGTAGCCGAACTCCGTCAGGTAGATGTCGCGGTTCGCGGGCGCCAGGCGACGCATCCGCACGAGCCGGTCGAGCGTGCGTGCGAGCACCGGCAGGTCGGCGAGGCGCACGTCGCCGGGCTCCTTGCGCGGGTCGCTGACGCGCGACGGGCGCTCGTTCTGCGCGTAGGGATGATGCGACCACCCGTCGCCCGGCAACGGCGTGAAGTTCTCGCAGTCCGGTGTCCTGCGGGGCCGCAGCCCGGCGTCGACGCACGCCAGCTCGCGCAGGAACTCCAGCGGCGCGACGGCGCCCGCGCCGCGCGTGCCGCCCGTGCTCGACGTGTTGCCGATGAGCACCTTCGCGGTGCGGCGGACGCCCTTCACTGCCGCGTAGGCGGCGCGCAGCATCGGCCGGTACACCGCCGGGCTGGCGGGAGTGCGGCGGTCGGGCCGCCACTGGGGCAGCAGCAGGCCCGGGTGGTTGGGCTCGTTCCAGAGGATGAACTGGTCGACGCTCGGCAGCCGCCCCGCGGGCGCCGGAGCCGGTGGCTGGGCGGCGCGCGCCCGCGCCGGCGGGATCAGGTCGGGCAGCGGGAACGGGACGACCGGCTGCAGGAGCGACTGCAGGACGTCCTCGTCCTGGGCCGGCGGGAGCGGCGGCGCATCGGGTGCGATCGGCGGCGGCTCGAAGCCCCCCGAGTAGCGCAGACCGACGGCGACCGCGAATTCGGCGTAGGCCTGCGGGTCGACGTTCGTCCGCGCACGCGGGCCCGGCGGGTCGCTCGTCGCCCAGTGCGGCGCCCAGAAGCCGATGTCGATGACGGCCCGCATGCCGGCCGCACGGATCGCGCGCACCGCCGTGTCGAGCCCCTGCCAGCGGGCCTGCTCGTAGGCGGCCGGGTCGGCGGCGTCGAAGCCCTCCGGCCTGACGTCGGACTCGGGCGCGCGCGTCAGCGTCGACCAGTTGGCCGTGACGCGGACGCGGTCGATGCCGAGCGCCTTCATCTTCGCGACCGCCGCCTGCACCTCCGCCGCCGGCCGGAACAGCAGGATCCCGTCGTCCTGGATGATCGTCTCCAGGCCGCGCGTCACGCCGCCGACGGGCTTCGCGGGCGGCCTCGGCGCGGCGGCGAGCGCCACCGCCGACGGCGGCCCGGCCAGCACGAGCGCCGACAGCAGGGCGAACGGGAGGAGGCGCCTCACGCGCCGCGATTCTGGCGTGTTGCGGCGCGTCGTGCCTCGCCGGCGCGATCGCCCCGCGGACCACTAGCCTCTGTGCGTGACCGCGTTCGAGGTCCGCGTCGGCTCACGCGACGACGTCGGCCTGATGGCCGACGATCTCGAGGACGCCTTCGCGACCTACCGGGCGTGGGCCGCGGCGGGCTGGGAGCCGCCGCGCCGGGTCGAGATGCTGCTCGGGATGCTGCAGCGCTTCGCGCGCGACGGCTCGTGGTGCGTCATCGCGTTCAGCGACGACGGGCAGCCCGCCGGGCATGCGACCGCCCGGCACGAGCGCGGCGCCGACAACGAGAAGCGACCCCGGATCGCGCGCCTGACGCACCTGTTCGTCCGCAGGCGCTTCTGGGGCAGCGGCGTGGCCGACCTGCTGCACGACCGCATCGTCGAGGGCATGCGCGAGCGCGGCTTTCGCTCGGCATGCCTGTGGACGCCGGCCGGCCAGGCGCGGGCGCGCGCCTTCTACGCGCGCCACGGCTGGCGGCCGAGCGGCGCGACGGACCCGCAGAGCGACCTGGGGCTGGAGCTCGTCGAGTACGTGCGCGAGCTGCCGCCGCCGTAGGGCGTCAGGCGAGCGCGGCGCCGGTGCGTGCGGCGCGCACGGGCCCGGGCGTAAGCGCCGAGGCGACGATCACGAGCACGAAGGCCAGTGTCTGGACCGCGATCCCGAGCGCGTCGCCGGGCATCGGATCGCCGAACACGATGATCCCTCCGCCGATCGTCGCGATGTTCGCGGCCGTGCCGGTGATCGCGATGACGGCGACGGCCTCGCCGTCCTGCAGCGAGCGCGCCGAGGCGTAGAACGCGGCCGCCGAGCCGACGAGGGCGACCCACAGCCACGGGCTCGCCACGATGCCGATGACGCCGTCGGCGCCGGCCACGCCGGTCAGCGCCTTGACGGCGATGTTGCAGACGCCGAACAGCACGCCGGCGGCGGCAGCGAGCATGACGCCGTGGTGCTCGGCCGGGCCGCCCAGCCGCGGCCCCATGATGAACAGGGCGCCGATGCCGAACAGGCCCGCCTCGAAGGCGATCATCGCCGTGACGGAGAACGACGCGCTGGCGCCGTGGCCCGCGGGCAGCGTGATGCCGAGCAGGATCAGGCCGACGCACGTCAGGCCAAGGCCCCACCACTGGCGCGGGCCGACGCTGAACCCGAAGAGGCGGTCGGCCATGACCGCGAGCAGCACGAGGCCGCCCGACAGCACGGCCTGCACGACCGACAGCGGGGCGAGCGAGATGGCGGCGACGTGCAGCAGCCAGGCGCCGCCGCCGACGAGCATGCCGATCGCGAACCAGCGCTGGCTCCACAGCGAGATCGCCGTCCGCAGCGGGTGGCGGATGTCGACGGTGCACGCCGTGCAGGCGCCGCGATGCTTGAAGAGGAACGCGAGGTTCGACGCGAAAGCGCACAGAAGCGCGAGGAGGATGCCGAGTTGCAGGGTCATGAGGTCGTGGACGTCCGCGTCAGGTGAAGGGACCGGCGACGGGCATCCCTTCCATCGACCACCGCGTGGGCGACCTTGAACCGCATCCGTGCGCCGGCGCGGAGGCTACAAGGATCGCCCGCGGCCCGCGCCGCGCCGGCGACGTCTGTCGCGGGATCGGCACAGGCGAGCGCGAAGTCGGTGCTGTGTCGTGACATGGACGGCCTGTGGGTCATGCATCTCCTTTCGGCCGCCTCCCGAAACAACCTCCCGGCCGGCACCGCCGCCGTACGCGGCGACGTTTACGACGCCCGCGACGGCGGGAAGGCGGCGGACGTGCAGCCACACGCCGAAACCCGGTACGACCCCGACGAGGACCCCGACACCGAGCCGGCGACGACGCCCGACGAGGTCGAGCACGACCTCGAGCGCGACCAGGCGGAGGGCGACGAGGAGCAGGTGGACGGCGAGCCCCGCGCGGGCTGAGGCACGGTCGCAGCCGTGGAGGCCGTCGTCGTGTGTGGCATCCAGGGCGCCGGCAAGAGCACGTTCGTGCGCGAGCGCTTCTACGACACGCACGTGCGCGTCTCGCGCGATCTGCTGCGGACCGCGCACCGCGAGGCGCGCTTCCTGCGCACGTGCGTCGAGACGCGCCAGCCGTTCGTCGTCGACAAGGTCAACGCCACGCGCGCCGACAGGGCGGCGTATCTGACGCCGGCGCTCGAGGCCGGCTACCGCGCCCTCGCCGTCTGGCTCGACGTGCGCCCGCGCGACGCGATCGCGCGCAACGCCGCCCGGTCGGGCCGCGCCCGCGTGCCGGTCCCGGCGATCCTCGGCACGTACAAGCGGCTCGAGATCCCGAGCTTCGAGGAGGGCTTCGCCGAGCTGTGGCGCGTCGAGGTCGCCGAGGACGGCTTCGTCGTGGCGCCGCTGCGCGGCGGGATCGCGGCATCGGCCGAGCCCCGTCCGTGCTCACAGCCGACACCTAGTGGGGTCGTCGGCGGCGGTGGGTAGGAGACCGACAACGGCGCTGCTTTCCGCAGCCGACAACGAGACTGGAGGCAACGCATGCCCACCGAGGGACATCCGACCGACGAGCCCCCGTACGAGAAGGTTCGCACCAAGGAGCCCCAGGCTCCGGTCGGCGCGGACGAGCCGAACCCCAACGTCGTGAGCGACGCGACGTCCGACGACCTCGGCCTCGAGGGCGACGCCGCGTCTCCCGGCGTCGGCGGCTACCAGGACCGCGACCCCGCCAACGACATGCCGAAGGTTCCGAGCGTCGGCGAGACCCAGCACGACGAGCACGAGCACGGCGGCGCCCCGAGCGGCAACCAGGGCGAGCAGGCGAGCAGCGGCGTCCTGCCGCGCCCCGGCAAGGGCGACGACGAATAGCGCGCAGCGTGCGCACGCCCGGCGGCCCCGGGCGTGCGCAGGCGCGTGCGCGGCTAGCGGTCCTCGGGGACGTCGAGGTCGGCGAGCTCCTCGGCGAAGCCGGTCTCGCCGGCGCCGCCGCCGATCTCCTCCAGCGAGGCGATGTCCTCGTTGAACGCCGAGCCGAAGCCGCCCAGCCCGTCGCCCTCGCCGAGCCCGAGCTCGGCCGCGATCTCGTCCTGGTCGAGCAGCCCGACGTCGTCCATCGCGCGCGGCAGCGGCTCGGCGGGCTCGATCTCGATGCGCCGGTAGCGCTTCAGCCCGGTCGCGGCCGGGATGAGCTTGCCGATGATGACGTTCTCCTTCAGGCCGTTGAGGCGGTCGATCTTGCCCTCGAGCGCCGCGTCCGTCAGGACCTTCGTCGTCTCCTGGAAGGACGCCGCCGACAGGAACGAGTCGGTGTTCAGCGAGGCCTTCGTGATGCCGAGGATGATGTCCTCGAACTGCGCCGGCTCGCCGCCGCGCGCGATGATCTCGTCGTTGACGCGCGCGAACTCGAAGCGGTCGACGTACTGCCCCGGGAGATAGTCCGTGTCGCCCTTCTGGTCGACGCGCACCTTCTTGAGCATCTGGCGCGCGATGAGCTCGACGTGCTTGTCGTTGATGTCGACGCCCTGTGAGACGTAGACCTCCTGGACCTCCTTGACGAGGTACTGCTCGGTCTCCGTGCGGCCACGGATCGCCAGCAGCTCGTGCGGGTACAGCGACCCCTCGTTGAGCTGCGTGCCCGCCTCGACGCGCTCGCCGTTCTCGACGAACAGGCGCGTGCGCCGCGGGAACGTGTGGCGGTGCTCCTCGCCGGCGTCGTCGGTGATGACGACCGTCAGCGCCTTGTCGGAGTCCTCGATCGTCACGACGCCGTCCTGCTCGGCGATCTTCGCCAGGCCCTTGGGCCGGCGCGCCTCGAAGAGCTCGACGACGCGCGGCAGGCCGTGCGTGATGTCCGCGCCGGCGACGCCGCCGGTGTGGAACGTGCGCATCGTCAGCTGCGTGCCCGGCTCGCCGATCGACTGCGCGGCGATGATCCCGACCGCGTCGCCGATCTGCGCCGTCTTGCCGGAGGCCATCGATCGCCCGTAGCACGCCTGGCAGACGCCGCTGGTGGCCTCGCACTTCAGCACGGAGCGCACGGCGATCTTCACGACGCCGTGGCTGTCCGCCGGCAGCTGGTCGATCGACTCGACCATGTCGGCGAGCTCGGGGCGGTCGACCTCGGTGTTGCGCCCGACGACCACGCGGCCGCGCTTCGTCGCCACGTCGGCCGCCGCGAAGCGCCCGAGGACGTTGTCGTTGAGCTCGCCGTTGTCGTTGACCAGCGGCAGCTCGATGTACTCCTCGGTGCCGCAGTCGGCCTCGCGGATGATGACGTCCTGGGCGACGTCGACCAGACGCCGCGTCAGGTAGCCGGAGTCGGCGGTGCGCAGCGCCGTGTCGGCCAGGCCCTTGCGCGCGCCGTGCGTCGAGGTGAAGTACTCGAGCACGTCGAGGCCCTCCATGAAGTTCGCCTTCACGGGACGCTCGATGATGTCGCCCTTCGGGTTGGCCATGAGGCCGCGCATGCCGGCCAGCTGGCGGATCTGCTTGAACGAGCCGCGGGCGCCCGAGTTGGCCATCATGAAGATGGGGTTCAGGACGTCGAGGTTCTCGACCATCGCGTCGGCGACCTTCTCCGTGCACTCGTTCCACTGCTCGACGACGGCCTCGTGGCGCTCCTCCTGCGTGATGAGGCCCATGTCGTACTGGCTCGTCAGCTCGGCGACCCTGTCCTCGTAGGAGCGCACGATGTCGCCCTTGCTCGGCGGGATCACGACGTCGTTCTTGGAGATCGTGATGCCGGCCTTCGTGGCGAACTCGAAGCCGAGGTCCTTGAAGGCGTCGAGCACCTGCGAGATCGTCGTCGCGCCGTAGGTCTGCACGAGCTGGTCGACGAGGTCCGTCGTGTCGCGCTTCTTCATCGACTTGTTGACGAACTCGTACTGCGTCGGGTCGAACTCGTCGCCCATGGCCGCCAGCAGCGCGCGCTCGATGCGGTCGTTGTAGATGATCCGGCCGATCGTCGTCAGCACGTGCCCGCCCTCGCGCCCGAGCGGGCGGAACTCCGCGAGGTCGTGGAGCTTGACGGCGCCGAGCTCGTAGGACAGCTCGGCCTCCTGGGCGGTGCGGAAGACGTGCGGCCGGGGCTCGTGCGTCGCCGGGTCGATCTTCGCCAGCTCGTCGGCCTCCAGCCCGTAGGTCAGGTAGTAGGCGCCGAGGATCATGTCCTGCGTCGGCGTGGCCAGCGGCGCGCCGTGCGCCGGTGACAGGATGTTGTTCGCCGACAGCATGAGGATCCGCGCCTCGGCCTGCGCCTCCGCGCTCAGCGGCAGGTGGACCGCCATCTGGTCGCCGTCGAAGTCGGCGTTGAACGCGTGGCAGACGAGCGGGTGCACCTGGATCGCCTTGCCCTCCACGAGCACGGGCTCGAAGGCCTGGATTCCGAGGCGGTGCAGCGTCGGCGCGCGGTTGAGCAGCACGGGGTGCTCGCGGATGACCTGCTCGAGGACGTCCCAGACCTCCGGGATCATCGAGTCGACCATCTTCTTGGCGGCCTTGATGTTCTGCGCCGCCTTGCGCTCGACGAGCTGGGCCATGATGAACGGCTTGAAGAGCTCGAGCGCCATCAGCTTGGGCAGCCCGCACTGGTGCAGCTTCAGGTACGGGCCGGCCACGATCACCGACCGGCCGGAGTAGTCCACGCGCTTGCCGAGCAGGTTCTGGCGGAAGCGGCCCTGCTTGCCCTTGAGCATGTCGCTCAGCGACTTCAGCGGCCGGTTGCCGGGACCGGTGACCGGGCGCCCGCGGCGGCCGTTGTCGAACAGCGCGTCGACGGCCTCCTGGAGCATGCGCTTCTCGTTGTTGACGATGATCTCCGGCGCGCCGAGGTCCAGCAGCCGCTTGAGGCGGTTGTTGCGGTTGATGACGCGGCGGTACAGGTCGTTGAGGTCCGACGTCGCGAAGCGGCCGCCGTCGAGCTGGACCATCGGGCGCAGCTCCGGCGGGATCACCGGGACGGCCTCGAGGACCATCTGCTCGGGGCGGTTGCCGGACTGGATGAAGGCCGAGACGACCTTCAGCCGCTTGACCGCGCGGGCCTGCTTCTGGCCCTTGCCGGTGCGCACGAGCTCGCCGAGCTCGGCGGCCTCGGCCTCGAGGTCGACCTGCTGCAGCAGGTCGCGGATCGCCTCCGCGCCCATACCGCCGCGGAAGTACTCGCCGAAGCCGTAGGGCGAGCCGAAGCGCTCCTTGAGCTCGCGGAAGATCGTCTCGTCGTGCTCGATGCGCTTGGGCTCCATCTCCTTGAAGAGGTCCCAGACCTGGCGCATGCGCTCGGCGGCGTCCTCGATGTAGGCCTCGGTGTCGGCGATGTCGGACTCGAAGGTCTTGCGCAGCTCCTTGAGCAGCTTCGCGCGCTCGTCGTCGTCGAGCTTGGAGATGTCGACGTCCAGCGCCTCGGCCCAGATGTGGTCCTCGTCGTCGAACTCCTTCTGGCCGCCGTGCTCGAGGTAGCCCTCGCGGCGGGCCTGCTGCTCCTTGAGCTCGAGCACGCGCTCCTCGCGCTCGGCGGCGTAGGAGTCGAGCACCTCGTTGACCCTGCCCTCGAGGTCGGCCAGGTCGCGCTCGCGCGCCTCCTCGTCGACCCAGGTGACGATCGACGCGGCGAAGTACAGGACCTTCTCGAGCTCCTTGGGAGCCATGTCGAGCAGGTAGCCGATGCGGCTGGGGACGCCCTTGAAGAACCAGATGTGGCTGACCGGCGCGGCGAGGTCGATGTGGCCCATGCGCTCGCGGCGGACCTTCGAGCGCGTGACCTCGACGCCGCAGCGCTCGCACACGATGCCCTTGTAGCGCACGCGCTTGTACTTGCCGCAGTAGCACTCCCAGTCCTTCGTCGGACCGAAGATGCGCTCGCAGAACAGGCCGTCCTTCTCGGGCTTCAGGGTGCGGTAGTTGATCGTCTCCGGCTTGGTGACCTCACCGGAGCTCCAGCCGCGGATCTGCTTCGAGGAGGCGAGGCCGATCTCGATGGCGTCGAAGTTGTTGATGTCGATCAAGGTGAATCCTTCTGCTGTGGGGGGTTCGCCGGCTCGTGGCCGGCTGCAAGGCGGTCGGGCGGAGGTACGGCGGAGGGCTACGTCTCCGCCGTCTCGGCGTCGGCGTCGATGTCGATCACCGCGTCGGGGTCGATGTCGATCTCCTCCACCGCCGGGGTCTCGAGCGCTTCGGGGTCGATCGTCGCCTCGACGTCCTCGTCGGCGGCGTCGGCCTCGGCGTCGACCGTCGTCTCGCCCTCGACGTCGGCAACCGTCCCGCTGTCGGCGCCGTTGCCGGCGCGCACGCCCGACAGGTCGATTCCGAGCTCCTCGGCCGCGCGCAGCAGGTCGTCGTCCTCGTCGCGCATCTCGGCGCGCGCGCCCTCCTCGGAGACGACGTTGACGTCGAGCGCCAGCGACTGCATCTCCTTGAGCAGGACCTTGAAGGACTCCGGGATCGACGGCTCGGCGATGTTCTCGCCCTTGACGATCGCCTCGTAGGCCTTCACGCGCCCGACGGTGTCGTCGGACTTGATCGTGAGCATCTCCTGCAGCGTGTAGGCCGCACCGTAGGCCTCCAGCGCCCAGACCTCCATCTCGCCGAAGCGCTGGCCGCCGAACTGCGCCTTGCCGCCCAGCGGCTGCTGGGTGACGAGCGAGTACGGGCCCGTCGAACGCGCGTGGATCTTGTCGTCGACGAGGTGCAGCAGCTTGAGGATGTACATGTAGCCGACGGTCACCTGCTCCTCGAACGGCTCGCCGGTGCGGCCGTTGAACAGCGTGAACTTGCCGGACGCGCGCGTGCCGGGGCGCCGCGAGCGGTCGATGTCCATCCGGATGCGGCCCCTGTGCTCGTCCTGCCAGCGCACGAGCGCGGTGTCGACGTCCTCGACGGAGGCGCCGTCGAAGACCGGCGTCGCCGTGTAGACCTTGCCGGCGCGCCCGTCGACGGACGTTGCCTGCGCGAGCCTGTACGCGTCCGAGCCGTCGTCGTACCAGCCCTCGGCGGCGGCCCAGCCGAGGTGCGTCTCGAGGATCTGGCCGACGTTCATGCGGCTCGGCACGCCGAGCGGGTTGAGGATGACGTCCACCGGCGTGCCGTCCTCCATGAACGGCATGTCGGCCTCGTCGACGATCTTCGAGATGACGCCCTTGTTGCCGTGGCGGCCGGCGAGCTTGTCGCCCTCGGAGATCTTGCGCTTCTTGGCGACGAACACGCGCACGAGGTGGTTGACGCCGGGCGGCAGGTCGTCGCCCTCGTCGCGGCTGAACGTCATGACGTCGATGACGACGCCGCCCTCGCCGTGGGGCACCTTCAGCGACGTGTCGCGGACCTCGCGCGCCTTCTCCTTGAAGATCGCGCGGATGAGCTTCTCCTCGGCGGTCAGCTCGGTCTCGCCCTTCGGCGTGACCTTGCCGACGAGCAGGTCGCCGGAGCCGACCTCGGCGCCGATGCGGACGATTCCGCGGTCGTCGAGGTTGCGCAGCGACTCCTCCGAGCGGTTGGGGATGTCGCGGGTGATCTCCTCGTCGCCGAGCTTCGTCGTGCGTGCGTCGATCTCGTACTCCTCGATGTGGATCGAGGTGAGCTCGTCGTCGCGGACGAGGCGCTTGGACAGGATGATCGCGTCCTCGAAGTTGTAGCCCTCCCAGGACATGAAGGCGACCTTGAGGTTCTTGCCGAGCGCCATCTCGCCGTGGTCGGTCGCCGAGCCGTCGGCGAGCACGTCGCCGGCCTGCACGGTGTCGCCCGAGCGCACGGTCGGCTTCTGGTGGATCAGCGTGCCCTGGTTGGAGCGCCGGTACTTGTCGAGGACGTACTCGTCGCGGCCGCCGTCGGCGGTCTCGATCTCGATCGTCTCGGCGTCGACGTAGGTGATCGTCCCGCCGTTGCGCGCGAGCAGCACGTCGCCGGTGTCGAGCGCCGCGCGGCGCTCCATCCCGGTGCCGATGATCGGCGCGTCCGTGCGCAGCAGCGGCACCGCCTGGCGCTGCATGTTCGAGCCCATGAGTGCGCGGTTGGCGTCGTCGTGCTCGAGGAACGGGATCATCGCCGTCGCGACCGACCAGATCTGCTCGGGCGAGACGTCCATGAGGTCGACCTCGCTCGGCGCCACCGTGACGTACTGGCCGGCGAGCGTGCGGCAGACGGCCTCGTGGCCCAGCAGCCGGCCGCTCTCATCGACCGGGTGGTTGGCCTGGGCGATCTTCAGCTCCTCCTCCTGCGTGGCGTCGTAGTGGACGATCTCGCCGGTGATGACGCCGTCCTCGACGACCCGGTAGGGCGTCGTCACGAAGCCGTGCTCGGAGACCTCCGCGTAGCTCGACAGGGAGCCGATGAGGCCGATGTTCGGGCCCTCCGGCGTCTCGATCGGGCACATGCGCCCGTAGTGCGTCGGGTGCACGTCGCGGACCTCGATCGGGGCGCGCTCGCGCGTCAGGCCGCCGGCGCCGAGCGCCGACAGCCGGCGGCGGTGCGTCAGGCCCGCGAGCGAGTTGGTCTGGTCCATGAACTGCGACAGCTGCGAGGACCCGAAGAACTCCTTCTGCGCGGCGACGACCGGGCGGATGTTGATGATCGTCTGCGGCGTGATCGTGTCGGCGTCCTCGGTCGTGAGGCGCTCGCGCACGACGCGCTCCATCCGGTACAGGCCGATGCGGAAGGCCTCCTGGATGAGCTCGCCGACGGTCCGCAGGCGGCGGTTGCCGAAGTGCTCGTACTCGTCGAGATGCTCGGCGACCGCCTCGCGCGGGTAGGTCTGGGCCTCGGCGGCGTAGTCCTTGATCTCGACCTCGGGCTCCTCGGGCATGCCGAGCAGGCGCGGCAGCGAGACGAGCTCCTTGACGAGGGCCAGGATGTCGTCGTGCGTCAGCGTGCGCGTCTCGAGGTCGATGTCGAGGTCCAGGCGCGCATTGAGCTTGTATCGCCCGACGCGGGTGAGGTCGTAGCGCTTGGGATCGAAGAACAGCTGGTGCAGCAGCGCGCGGGCGTTGTCGACGCTCGGCGGCTCGCCGGGGCGCTGCTTCTTGAACAGCTCGACGAGCGCTCCGTCCTCGGTCTTCGTCGGCTCCGTGTCGGCGTCGATCGTGTTGCGGATGTACAGGCTGTTGTCGAAGAGGTCGAGGATCTCCTCGTCGTTCGCGTAGCCCATCGCGCGCAGCAGCACGGTGACCGGCAGCTTGCGCTTGCGGTCGATGCGCACGTAGACGCGGCCCTTCTTGTCGATCTCGAGCTCCAGCCACGAGCCGCGGGCCGGCATGAGGTTCGCGATGAAGACCTGCTTCTCGGGGTCCTTGGCCTCCATGAGGTAGGCCCCCGGCGAGCGGACGAGCTGCGTCACGACGACGCGCTCGGTGCCGTTGATGACGAACGTGCCGCGGTCGGTCATCCACGGGAAGTCGCCCATGAACACCGACTGCTCGCGGATCTCGCCGGTCTCGCGGTTGACGAACGCGACCGTGACGGTGAGCGGGCGCGCGTACGTGAGGTCCTTCTCGCGGCACTCCTCGATCGACGCGACCGGCTCGTCGAAGTGGAACTCGCCGAAGTCGACGGCGAGGTTGCCGGTGTAGTCCTCGATCGGCGAGATGTCGGAGATCGTCTCGCGCAGCCCGCCGTTCTCGGGGTCGGTCAGCCAGGCGAACGAGCGCCGCTGGATGTCGATCAGGTTGGGGACGTCATGGACTCGGTCGAGGCGCGCGAAGCTACGGCGCGTACGAGGTGCGTCAACACGGGGCAAGACGGCGACTCCTCAAGGGGTCGTGAGCGGGAAGCACGTGGGCGGGGCGCCGCGGCCCATCGGCCTTCAGGCGCGGACAGCCAAAGATAGCACAGCGAGTGACGCTGCCCCGCGGGGGCTGTCGACGCTCACGGACCCCGCCTCGATGTCCGCGCTATGTGGGCGCGAAACACGGTGCTGAAGCGGCTGCGACTATCGGTCGACACCGCCAGGGTAGCGCGTATCGTGGCAAACGTGCACTTCGATCACGTCGCACAGCAGGTGCCCGACATCGACGAGGCGCTGGCCTGGTGGCAGCGCATGGTCCCGGGCGCGACGGTGCTCTACGCCGACGAGACGTGGGGCCTGCTGCAGGCCGGCGGCGCGAAGCTCGCGTTCGTCAGCGAGCGCCAGCACCCCGACCACCTCGCGTTCCGCGTCTCGACCGACGAGCTCGTGCGCCTGGCGGCCGAGCACGGCGCCGAGATCGCCCTGCACCGCGATGGCAGCCGCTCTTTTTACGCCGACGCGCCGGGCGCCAAGCGCGTCGAGGTCATCGCCTATCCGAACGCGGTGGAGGAGGACGCGGAGTAGGCACGCGGCGCGACCCGCGGGCACCGCTCCGTCGATCCACGTCGCTCGGAGAGCGACGGCCCCAGGGCGTGACGTCCGGCGAGCTGCTCACGCTGAGCGCGACGAACTCGCCAACGGCTCTGCCGAGCGGCCCTGCCCTCGGCGATCAGGTTCGTCCCGCCGCCAGCGCCCCGCGGCGAGCCGCTCTGCTCCGGCGACCGATCTCCTCCGTGCGACCGCGGAGCACCGCCCGGCAGGCGACGTCTGGCGACTTGCGCACGCTGAGCGCGACGACCGCGCCGCGAGCGCCGCGGGCGGCCCTCCGCTCGGTGATGCGCTTCGTCCGGCCGCCCAGCGCCCGATGGCGCGGTGCCCGGCGGGCGGCCTCACAGGTCCGCCCGCCGGAACAGACGATCGGCGACGAGCGCGACCACCAGCAGGTAGGCGACCGCGTACGGGTACAGCAGCGGCCCGGCGTCGGAGGCGCCGCCGAACGGGCCGAGGCGGACGATCACGCCCGTGACTCCGGTGACGTTCTCCGTCAGCGCGTACAGGCCGTCCTGGTAGAGCGCCTCGAACGGCAGCGCCCACGAGGCGATCGACGAGATCCGCTCGAGCGTCGCGGAGTCCAGCGTCGAGCCGATCTGGCCGAGCAGGCCGGCCGCGAGCCCCGCACCGAAGATCATGAAGATCGCGATGCCGTTCGCGGTCGACGACAGCAGCGTCGTGCCGAGCAGCGCCAGCGCGACGACGATGACGACGGCGCCCGCGATCGACGCACCGCCCGCGACGGGGTTGTCGGGCCAGTAGCCGCCGGTCACGCCCGTGATCGCGACCGCCGCGGCGTACACGATCGCGACGTAGGCCACGCAGACGCCGGCGGCCGCGACGAAGCGCCCGAGCAGCAGCGTGCTGCGGCCGACCGGGCGCACGACGAGCGGCTGCAGCAGCCCGCGCTCGGCGTCTCCGCGGACGGCGTTGAGCGTCACGAACACCGCCAGGACCGTGCCGAGGAACAGCGTCACGAACATCGCGAGGCCGAGCAGCGTCGAGCCGGTCAGCACCTCCTCCTCGATCGGCGCCCGGCCGCTGAACCGCTGGGCGGCGACCTCCTCGAACGCCTCTCCGGCGCCGAACGCGTACAGCGCCAGGAATCCCACGGTCAGCACGGCGACGACGAGCAGCACGCGCCGCCGGACGGCCTCGCGCAGGGCGTAGCCGGCGATGATCCGCAGGTCGAGCGCCGCCTCCGTCATCGCGACCCGTCCCCGACGAGCCCGAGGTAGGCGTCCTCGAGCGTCCCGGCGACGACGCGCGCGCCGTAGATCCGCTCGCCGGCGGCGACGAGGCGGGCGACGAGCTCGGGGACGTCCTCGCGGCGCGCGTCGGGGTAGCGCCGCGTCCCGCTCGCGGTCTCGATCTCGACGCCGGCCGGCGCCGCGAGCTCCACCGGAGGGCCCTCGGCGACCGTGTGCCCGCGGTCGACGATCACGACGCGATCGCAGACCAGCTCGACCTCGCTGAGCAGGTGCGAGTTCAGCAGCACGGCGACGCCGCGGTCGCGCAGCTCCTCGAGCAGCCTGCGGACGGTGCGCCGGCCGGCGGGGTCCAGCGCGCTCGTGGGCTCGTCGAGCAGCACGAGCGCGGGGTCGCCGACGAGCGCCTGAGCGATACCGAGGCGCTGCTGCATGCCCTTCGACATCGCCTCCACGCGGCGCCCGGCGGCCTCCGACAGCCCGACGAGCGCGAGCAGGCGCTCGCGCTCGTCGGCCGCGCCGTCCGAGCGGGCGAGGCGCTGGTGCAGCATGAGCAGCTCGTCGGCAGTCGCCCAGCCCGGGAAGCGGAACAGCTCGGCGAGGTAGCCCGTGCGCCGTCGCGCGGCCGCGCTGCCGGCGCGATGCCCGAGGACCTCGACGCGGCCGGCGGTCGGGCGAACGAGGCCGGCCGCGATCTTCGTCAGCGTCGACTTGCCGGCGCCGTTGGGACCGAGCAGACCGACGAGCTCGCCGCGCGCCACGCGCAGCGCGACCCCGTCGAGCGCGACGGTCGAGCGGTAGCTCTTGCGCAGCCCGTCGGCGCTGAGGGCGTCGGTCACGGCCTGCAGGATGACGGACGCGCGCACGGGCGCCCGAGCGGACATCGTGGCGCGCCGTCGCCCATACTGGCCCCATGGCGGATCCTCCTCCCGCCGGCGAGACGCACCCGCAGCGCATCCTGGTCATCGGCGAGGGGCGCCTGATCGGCGTCGTCCGGCGAGCGCTTCACGACGTCGGCGCCGACGTCGTGCACCTGCACACGCCCAGCGACCGCGAGATCCGCCGGATGCTGACGCCCGACACCGACGCCGTGGTCGTCGTCTCGCGAGACGACCGCGTCTCGCTGCGGATCGCGCTGATCGTCGAGGGCCTGTGCCCGGGCGTGCGGCTGATCGTGACGATCTACAACCGCGACCTCGGCGACCAGGTGCGGCGCGCGGTGGAGAACGCCCGCGTCATGTCGATGGCCGACATCGTCGCGCCGGCACTCGCGGGGCCGTGCCTCGGCGATCAGCTCATCGCCGTGAGCCGCTCGCCGGCCGGACCGCGTGGCGTGCGGGCCGGCACTCACGGTCCCGTGCTCGGACCGCTGAAGCCGCGCGGCGGGCACGTCGCCGACCGGCTGCGCGCCAACACGATGGCGCTCCTGCACCCGTTCGAGCTCAGCGCGAGGACGGTCCTCGCCGGGCTGCTGGGCTTCATCGCGATCCTCGTCGCCGACGCGGTCGTCGTCGGCATCGCCCTCGAAGAGCCGCCGATCGACGCGTTGTACCTGGCGACGAAGGTGATCGTGACCGTCGGGCCGAACCCGCACATCGACGACGGACCCGGCTGGCTGAAGCTCTTCTCGGCCGCCACGATGCTCGCCGCGCTGGCCTTCACGGCCGTGTTCACCGCGGGGCTCATCAACCGCCTCATGGGGCCGCGCCGCGTCGCGATGCTCGGGCGCCGCGCGATGCCGCGCCGCAACCACGTCGTCGTGGTCGGGCTCGGCCAGGTCGGCCTGCGGCTGTGCCAGATGCTGCGCGAGCTCGGGGTCCCGGTGGTCGCCGTCGAGCGCGACGCGGAGGCCGACAACGTCGCGCGCGCCAAGCACTACGGCGTGCCGGTCGTCATCGGCGGCGGCGCCAGCCGCACGCTCCTGTGCCGCCTGTGCCTGCCGCGGGCCCGCGCGCTGGCCGCCGTCACCTCCGACGAGATCGAGAACATCTCGACGGCGGTCGCGGCGCTGGCGATCCGACGCGAGCTGCCGACGATGCTGCGCGCCGGCAGCGGCGACGTCGTGGACGAGACGCGCGCGCTGTTCAGCATCGGCGTCGTCCGCGACGTGTACTTCATCGGCGGGACGCTGCTCGCGGCCGCGGCGCTCGGCTCGAGCGCGAGCGAGGCGTTCTCCTACGACGGCCGCGTCTACGTGACGCGCCCGGACGGCGCGGTCGAGACGTACGCCGAGCACGTCGGCGCGCTCGCGGGCTCGCGCGAGCGCTGAGCAGCCACCGCCGGACGCGGCGCGCCGGACAGCACGGAGGGCGCCCGCGGGCGCCCTCCGTGCCGCGGGTCCTCGCCCGCGCTACTTGATCTCGACGGTCGCGCCGGCCTCCTCGAGCTCCTGCTTGAGCCGCTCGGCCTCATCGCGGTCGACGCCCTCGCGGACGGGCTTGGGCGCCTCGTCGACGAGCGCCTTGGCCTCCTTGAGGCCGAGGCTCGTCGCCGCGCGGACGACCTTGATGACCTGGATCTTCTTGTCGCCTGCGCCGGTGAGGACGACGTCGAAGGCGGTCTGCTCCTCCTCCGCCGGCGCCCCGCCGTCGGCTCCGCCGCCGCCCGCGCCGGGCGCCACGGCGACCGCCGCGGCCTGCGCCGAGACGCCGAACTCCTCCTCGAGCGCCTTGATGCGCTCGCTCAGCTCGAGCACCGAGATGCTCTTGAGCTCGTCGATCCACTCCTGGGTGGACGTCGCCATGGTTACTCCTTGTCCTCGTCAGTGTCGGTTGTCGTGTCGGATGCGGCGGCCGCCGGCGCCTCGCCGGCCTCCTTCTGCTCGGCGATCTGGCTGAGCTGGCGCGCGAGGCCGCCGATGAGGTTGGAGAGGCTCGTCACGAGGCCCGTCAGCGGCGCGGCGACGATGTTCACGAACTGCGCGTTGAGCACGTCGCGCGAGGGCAGGCGCGCGATCGCCACGATCTGGTCCGCCTCGAGCGGCTGGCCGTTCATGAAGCCGCCCTTGAACGGCAGCAGGTTCGTCGTGCGGGCGTAGTCGGCGACGGCCTTCGCGGCGCCCGCCGCGTCCCCGCGAGCGAAGGTCAGCGCCGTCGGGCCCTGAAGCATCGGCTTCAGGCCGTCTGCGCCGGCGCTGTCGGCCGCGCGCTCGGTGAGCGTGTTCTTGACGACGCGCAGCGTCGCGTCGGCGTCGCGCAGCTTGTCGCGCAGCTCGGCGGCCTGCACGACCGTCAGCCCGCGGTAGTCGACGGCGAAGACGGCCTCCGACCCCTGGATCTGGGCGGCGATCTCATCGATCACCGCGGCTTTCTGCTCTCGGTTCACTTGCCTCCTCGCCGGGACCTCTCGCCATGGCGTGCCCGGGGTCTGCGGTGGCCTCTTGCGAGCGTCAGGCGGCTGCTGCCGTGGCGCTCTCCTCGAGGATGTCGCGGGTTCTGGACGGGTCGACCTTGACGCCGGGGCCCATCGTCGACGCGAGCACGATCGTGCGCAGGTAGCGGCCCTTGGCGGCGGCCGGCTTGGCGCGGATCAGCTCGTCGACGACGGCGGCGTAGTTCTCGAGCAGCTGGCGGTCGGAGAAGCTGCGCTTGCCGATCGGCAGGTGGACGATCGCCGTGCGGTCGGTGCGGTACTCGATCTTGCCGGCCTTGGCCTCCTGCACGGCCCGGCCGACGTCCATCGTCACGGTGCCGACCTTCGGGTTGGGCATCTTGCCCTGCGGGCCGAGCACCCGGCCGAGGCGGCCGACGACCGGCATGAGGTCCGGCGTGGCGATCGCGACGTCGAAGTCCGTGAAGCCGTCCTCGACGCGCTTGGCCAGGTCCTCCGCGCCGACGACGTCGGCGCCCGCCTCCTCGGCCTCGCGCGCCCTGTCGCCCTGCGCGAAGACGGCGACCGAGACCTCCTTGCCGAGGCCGTTGGGCAGCGCGATCGTGCCGCGCAGCTGCTCGTCGGCATGACGCACGTTCAGGCCCGTGCGCACGTGCACCTCGAGGGTCTCGTCGAACTTCGGCGCCGGCAGCGACTTGATGAGCGCGATCGCCTCGGCGGGCGTGTGCTCGCGCTCGCGGTCGACCTGATCGCGCGCGGCGACGTAGCGCTTGCCGTGCCTAGACAACGTCGACCCCCATGCTGCGCGCCGTGCCGGCGATGATCTTCGAGGCCTGGTCGAGGTCGTTGGCATTGAGGTCGGGGAGCTTGCGCTCGGCGATCTCGCGCAGCTGCGCGTGTGTGATCGTCCCGACCTTCGCGCGGTGCGGCTCGCCGGAGCCCTTCTCGAGGCCGAGCGCCTGCTTGATGAGCACGGCGGCGGGCGGCGTCTTCGTAACGAACGTGAACGTCCGGTCCTCGTAGACGGTGATCACGACGGGGATCGTCGTGCCGGAGTCGCCCTGCGTCTGCGCGTTGAACGCCTTGCAGAACTCCATGATGTTGATGCCGTGCTGGCCCAGCGCGGGGCCGACCGGCGGCGCCGGGCTGGCCTGGCCGCCGACGGCCTGGAGCTTGATCTGGGTGAGGACTTTCTTGGCCATGGGCTAGGTACCGTCGGTCGTCTAGATCTTCTTGACCTGGTCGAAGCCGACCTCGACCGGCGTCTCGCGACCGAAGATTGACACAAGCACCTTCAGGCGCGAGGCGTCCTCGTTGATCTCCGAGATCTCGCCGGAGAAGTCAGACAGCGGTCCGGAGATGACCTTCACCGTCTCGCCGATCGCGAACGTCGCCTTCTTGCGCTCGCGCACGGCGACCTCGCGGTGCAGCAGCCGGTCGACCTCGGCCTGCGTGAGCGGCACCGGCTCGTTCGACGCGCCGACGAAGCCCGTGACGCCGGGCGTGCCCTTCACGAGCCCCCAGGAGTCCTCGTTGAGCTCCATGTTGACGAGCACGTAGCCCGGCATCGTGCGCTTCTCGACGGTGACCTTCTGGTTGTCCTTCATCTCGGACACCGACTCCGTCGGGACGACGACCTGGCGGACGTTGCGCTTCTGGTTCAGCGAGACCACGCGGTGCTCGAGGTTCTGCTTGACCTTGTTCTCGTGGCCAGAGTAGGTGTTGACGACGTACCAGCGAAACATGGGTTCTCTCGAAGTTCGGGGCTAGAGGATGAAGTCGACGATGCGCTGGGCGATGACGTCGGCGAGCCCCAGAAAGGCGCCGGCCATCACGACGAAGCCCAGGACGACCGCCGTCGCCTGTCCGACCTGGCGGCGGTCGGGCCACTGGACGCGCTGCAGCTCGGCCCACGACGCGCGCAGGAAGTTGAGCATGCGCGAGCCGGACCGGTCGCGGGCCGCCGGCGGCTCGGCAACGTCGCCCGCGCCGTCGCCGAGGTGCTCGCTCTCGACGGCCTGGGCGGCGATGCTCTCGTCGTCGAGGTCATCGGCCGGGACGCCGTCGGCGCCCGAGACGATGTGGGCCTCGGCCTGCTCGACCTCCGCGGAGGCGTGGTCGAGCGAGCCCGGGACGTTGTCCCGCTGCAGCTTCTGCTTGCGGTCTTTTGCGCGCTGGCGATGTCGGGCCATGGGATGCGACGGGTTCGGACCGCTACCGGGTCTCGCGGTGAGCGGTGTGCTGCCTGCACCACTTGCAGTATTTACGCAGCGTGATCCGCTCGGGGTTGTTGCGCTTGGACTTGTTCGTCTGGTAGTTGCGACGCTTGCAGACCTCACAGGCGAGGGTCGCAGCGATTCGCACGTCTCCGCGGGCCATTGTCGGCAGCTCCGTGACGGCAAGAGGACAGAAAAACGACCTGCGCGGGCAGGTCTGCCAGGCAGTCTAGCGCGAGTTCGCCGCCTCGCGCGAGATCGGCCGCTCGCGCGGCGTCAGCGGCTCTTCACGACGCGGAAGCCGCGCGTGGCGGCGACGAGGCGCTCCCCGCCGCGACCGTACCCGACGACCTTCCAGCGGTGACGGCCGGTGCGCGAGATGCGCTTGTCCACGAGCCCGGCGGCGCCGGCACCGCGCGAGGCGACGCGGCGGCCGTCGAGCAGCACCTGCCAGCGCCTGACGCCGCCCGCGCGCGTCGCCGACCAGCGCAGCGTCGCCCGGCTGCCCGCGGCGACCCGCCCGCGGGCGCGCAGGCGAAGCTTCGGCGGGGCGGCCTGCGAGCCCGTCGCCGACGTGCGCCACATGTCGCCCGGCAGGACGGCGTGCATCGCGGCGCCGACGTCGAGGCCGCCGCCGCCGAGCAGGCCGGCGAGGACCGAGCGCCGTGTTGCGCTGGAGACGAGCGCGTCGCGCAGGGCCGCCTGCGAGAGGTCGGGCCGCGCCGCCGACAGCAGCGCGAGCGCGCCCGCGACGTACGGCGCCGCCATCGAGGTCCCCGAGCGGTGCTCGTAGCGCGAGCCGCGCGCGGTCGACAGGATCGCGTCGCCGGGCGCCGCCAGGTCGACCGAGCTCAGGCCACGGTTGGCGAAGTCGGCCAGCGCGCCGGAGCCGTCGGCGGCGGTGACGCTCACCACGGCCGGCTCCTTCGAGGCCGCGGGGAAGGACGGCTGCAGGTCGAGGTTGCGCGAGTTGTTGCCCGCCGAGGCGACGACGGTCGCGCCCTTGTCGCCGGCGTAGCGCAGCGCCGCGGTGAGGTCGCCCGTCGTCGCGTCGCCGTTGACTGAGACGTTGAGGATGCGCGCGCCCTCGTCGACCGCGTAGCGGATGCCGTGCGCCAGCAGCGCCGAGTTGCCCGACCGCGTCGAGTCGAGGACCTTGACCGCCATGACGCGCGCCCTCGGCGCCAGGCCCGAGCCGCCGGTGCCGTTGCCGGCGCGCGCGGCGACGATGCCGGCGACGTGCGTGCCGTGTCCCTCGTCGTCGGCGACGTCGCCGGTGTCGGTGAAGAGGTTCGCGCCGTGGACGTCGTCGACGACGCCGTTGCCGTCGTCGTCCCTGCGGTTGCCCGCCACCTCGCCGGGGTTCGTCCACAGGTTCCCGGCGATGTCGGGATGGTCGACCTGCACGCCGCTGTCGAGCACGGCCACGACGACGCCCTTGCCATGCGACTGCGTCCACGCCTCGGGGGCGCCGATCGCGACGGGGTCGCTCAGCGGCCACTGGTCGGGCAGCAGGGGGTCGGGGGCCGCGAGCGCGGGCGCCGCAGCGGCCGCGGCGAGCGCCAGCGCGCCGGCGGCGATGGCGGCGAGGCGGCGGCAGGCGGTCGGCATGGTCCCCGCTTCGGGCGCCGCGCACGCGACGTCCACGGTCGGCCGCCGCGGTGGACGGATCTCGGAGCGGCTGTGGGCCGGCGGGGTCAGCCGTGCGCCGCGCCGCTCGCGCGCGCGCGCGCGTGGGCGGCGAGCTCGCCCTGCAGCCAGCCGCGGCGCTCGAGCTCGTCGACGAGCCGCAGGTAGGGCTCGTCGAAGCGGCCGGCGCGATCGCGGCGCGGCTCGACGACCTCGCGCGTGCGGCACATCGCAGCGGCGACGTCGGCGGGAGCGCGGCCGAGCGTCGAGGCGGCCGCCAGCACGGCCATCCCGAACGCCGACTCCGTCTGCTCGGGCAGCCGGACGGGGCGGCCGAGCACGTCGGCGCGCAGCTGACACCAGTAGCGGCTGCGCGTGCCCCCGCCGGTGAGGCTGAGCTCGCCGTCGACGGGCGCGCCGAGCAGGCTCACGTAGTCCAGGCAGAGGCGCTCGACGTAGGCGAGGCCCTGCAGGAGCGCCGCGAAGTGCTCCGCCTCGCCGGCCGGCTCGCCGAGCACGAAGCCGTGCGCGTCCGTCGCCTGGAACGGAAAGCGCTCGCCGCGCCCGGCGAGCGGATAGGCCAGCGGCGCGCCGGCCTCGTGGTCCTGCGCGCGCCGGCCGAGATCGTCGAGGTCGCGATCGCCGAAGCGCTCGCTGAGCACGCCGGCGCCGCTGCTCGACGCGCCTCCCGGCAGCCATCCGCCGTCGGGCGCGCGGTGGCAGTACAGCACCCCGTTGGGGTCGACGATCCGCTGCGCGGCCACGCCCTTGAGCGCGAGCGTCGTGCCCATCACCGAGTTCCAGGCGCCCTCGCGCAGCGCGCCGGCCGCCAGCTGTGCGGCGCAGGAGTCGGTCATGCCGGCGACGACCGGTGTGCCCGCCGGGAGTCCCGTCTTCGCGGCGGCGGGCTGGCACACCGCGCCCAGCCGCGAGCCCGAGCGCACGACCTGCGGCAGCAGGCGCGCCGGGACGCCGAGCCCGTCGAGCAGCTCGTGCGGCCACGTCTCCCGCTCGACGTCGAAGCCGCTCTTCAGCGCGTGGCTGGAGTCGCAGGCGACCTCTCGCCCGACGAGGCGGCAGGTGACGACGTCGGGCTGGTGCGCGAGCCGCGCGCCGCGTGCGAGCGCCGGCTCGTGCTCGAGCAGCCACAGGAGCTTCGGCAGGCCCCAGCCGGCGCCGATGCGGTGGCCGAGCGCGCGGCCCGCGGCCTCCGCGGCGGCGGCGTGCTCGGCCGCGCGCGCGTCGTCGTACATGAGCCCCGGCGTCAGCGGGTCACCGTCGTCGTCGACGAGCAGCACGGTGCCCGACGTCGCGCACGTCGCCACGCCGGCGACGTGCGCCTGGTCGACGCCCTCCAGCGCCTCGTTGCAGGCGGCGCAGACCGCGTCCCACCAGGCCTGCGGCTCCTGCTCGTGGCGCTCGCCGTCGCGCCGGCCGGCGAGCGGCCGCGACGCGCTGCCGGCGACGCTGCCGTCGCCGCTCACCGCCACGGCGCGGGCGCTCTGCGTGCCGAGGTCGAGCCCGACCCAGACCCGGTCGGCGTCGCTCACGTCGCCGGCAGCCGCGCGGGCGGACCCGGCTCGGCGGGCGGCCCGCCGCCATCGTCGCGGTCGGGCGCGAGCTGCAGCTGCCACCACTCGACGTCGCGCCAGGCGCCGGCCTTCCAGCCGATCGCGCGGAAGGTGCCGACCGGCGCGAAGCCGACCGCCCGGTGCAGGGCGACGCTCGCCTCGTTGGGCAGCGTGATGCCGGCGCACGCGACGCGCAGGTTCTGGCGGCGCATGAGCTCGAGCAGCGCGCCGTACAGGCGCCGGCCCGCGCCGCGGCGGCGATAGTGGGCGTCGACGTAGACCGCGACGTCGGCCGCCCAGCGGTAGGCGGCGCGCGGCCGGTGCTCGGAGGCGTAGGCGTATCCGACCACGCGGCCGGCGTCCTCGAGCACGAGCCACGGATGCGTGAGCGACGTGCTGGCGATGCGCGCCGCGAACTCGTCGCCGTCGGGCGCAACGACCTCGAACGTCGCGGTCGTGGCCGTGACGAACGGCGCGTAGATCGCGGCGCATGCCGGCCCGTCGCGCTGCGGGTCGGCATGACGAAGGGTCGGTGGCACGGCGGCCATGATGGCAGCGGCTCGCGCGTCCGCGCGAGCGCTCGCGGGTAGGGCACGGCGTCATGACCAGCGCCGTCGTCGTCGTCGACATGCTCAACACATACGACCACGAGGACGCCGATCCGCTGCTGGAGTCCGTGCGCGAGGCGCTGCCGGCGATGTCCCGGCTCGTCGCGCGGGCGCGCGCGGAGGACGTGCCGGTCGTCTACGTCAACGACAACTACGGCGACTGGAGCGCCGGCCGACCGGAGCTCGTCGACCGCGCGCTCGCAGGCCGCGGCGCCGACGTCGTAGAGCCGATCGTGCCGCCGCCGGACGTCGGCTTCGTCGTCAAGGCGCGCCACTCGATCTTCTTCCAGACCCAGCTGGACTACCTGCTGCGTGATCACGAGATCGACCGCGTGGTGCTCGTCGGGCAGGTCACCGAGCAGTGCATCCTGTACTCCGCGCTCGACGCCTACGTGCGCCGGTTCTCCGTCGCCATCCCGCGCGACGCGGTGGCGGCCATCGACCACGAGCTCGGCGCCGCCGCGCTGCAGATGATGGAGCGCAACATGCGCGCGGACGTCGAGGCGGCCGCCGACTGCGCGCTGTAGACGCGTGCGCGCCGACGGGCCCGGCACGCTGCCGCCCGCGCTGAGACAATCGCGCCGCGATGGACGAGCCGAGCAGGAGCGACGACGTGGTGCTGCCCGCCATGCGAGCCGTCGCGGTCGTCGTCGTGCTCGTGCTGCTGCCGGCGCTCGTGATCCTGTGGGGCCTGCCCGGCCGCACCGCCGAGCTGTGGGCGTGGACGATCCAGCCGGAGCTGACGCCGATCTTCATGGGCGCGGGCTATGGCGCGGGCGCGTACTTCTTCGTCCGCGTCGCGCGCGCGCAGCGCTGGCACGAGGTCTCCGTCGGCGTGCTGTCGGCGGCGGTGTTCGCACTGCTCATGCTCGTCACGACGCTCGTGCACTTCGACCGCTTCAACCAGGGCGACGCCCCGACGCTGGCGGCGATCGCGTTCTACGGGTGGACGATCGTGTACGTCGTCTCGCCGTTCGTCGTGGGCTGGCTGTGGCTGCGCAACGAGCGCCGCGACCCGCGCGCTGCCGCCGAGGGGGAGGCGCTCGTGTCACCCCTCGTGCGGCGCGTCACGCGCGCCGTGGCGATCGCCGCGCTGCTCGCGGCCGCCGTCGTGCTGCTGGCGCCGAGCGTCGCGATCGACGCGTGGGGCTGGCAGCTCAGCCCGCTCACCGCCCGCGTGCTCGCCTGCTTCACCGCCCAGGTCGGGGTCGGCTTCCTGCTGCTGTCGCGCGATCCGCGCTGGAGCAGCTGGCGGATCCTCGCGCAGACGTTCCTCGTCGCGGTCGCGCTGCTGCTCGCCGGCGCGGCGCGCGCGGCCGGCGACTTCGACACGGACCGCCTGCTGGCGTGGGGCTATCTCGCCGGCCTCGCCGGCGGTGCCGTCGCGCTGCTGGCGCTGATCCGCTCCATGGAGCGGCGGACGGCGCCGACGCGGGCCCCGATGTAGCGTCCCGCCGATGTCCGACGCGCTCTTTCGACTCGTCTGCACCGCCGGCGTGCTCGACGGCGCGCCCGAGGGCTGGACGAGCACGATGCTCGAGGAGGGCGACCTGGCGCTGCTCGTCGACGACGGCGGCATCGAGGCGATCGCCGACGTCGCGCACGCGCTGGATCTCGTGACGATCCCGCTGCTGCGCGCGGAGGAGACCGCCGAGCGCCAGGAGCGCACGGTCATGTCCTACGCCGGCTCGTGGCCGCTCGTCTGGATCGCGCCGTCGTTCGGCGAGGCGGCGAGGCGCTGGGCGCACCAGCGCGGCCCGATGACCCTGCTCGTCGACTGCGACGGGCCGCTGTCCGACGACGAGCGCCGACGCATCGAGCGCTTCGTCGTCATCCTCGGCCGCCAGGCCGAGTAGCGGCGCTCAAGCCCGCGGATCGCCCTGCCGATGATGCCGGCGGCAGCGCGGCGGTCTTCTCCTCTCCTTCCGCGCTCCAGCGCCGGCCGCGGGCGTCGTACCCCGCGGCGCCTGCGGTCCGGCCTGCTCGTCCGCGCCTGCCGGGACGGCCGGCGCTAGCATCGCGGCCCGTGGGCGCCGCAGACGCCGATCCGACGCGCACGCCCCGCGAAGGCTCCTCCGGCGACGCTCGCGGGCGACCGCCGCTGGCACGCGGGCCGCGCGCGAGATGGGTCGTCCTCGGAATGCTGCTGCTCGGCGCGATCGCGTTGCTGACGGGGATCGGCCTGCGCGAGCCGCCGGCACCGCCGCCCGAGCCGGGCCCTTTCTACGACGCCCCGCGGCCGCTGCCGGAGGGCAGCGCCGGCACCGTCGTGCGCGCGCGGGCGATCGAGGACCCACCGGCGGGCGCGCGCGCCTTCCGCCTGCTGTACCTCTCGCGCGCGCACGACGGCGAGCGGGCCGCGCTCAGCGCGCTGCTGTTCGTCCCACGGCGCCCGGCGTCGGAGGGCCGCCGCGACATCGTGGCCTTCACGCACGGCACGCTCGGGGTGGCGCGGCGCTGCGCGGTGTCCTTCGACCGCACGATGTGGTCGCATGTCGCCGGGCTGCGGCGGTTCCTCGCCGCGGGGAACGCGGTCGTCGTGCCCGACTTCGAGGGGCTCGGCACGCGCGGCACGCCGCCCTACCTCGCCGGGATCCCGCAGGCGTGGGCGACGCTCGACGCGGTCCGGGCGGCGGCGGCGTTCCGCCCGGCGGAGGCGAACCTGCGATTCATCGCGGTGGGCGTCGGCACCGGTGGGCAGGCGGCGCTCTTCGCCGGCCAGCTCGCGCCGCGCTACGCGCCCGAGCTGGAGCTCGCCGGCGTCGCGGCGGCGGCGCCGGCCGGCGACCTGCGGGAGCTGCTGGAGCGCACGCGCAGCACGACGTTCGGCCGCGTCGTGTCGGCGTACACGCTGACGACGTGGCGTGACGTCTACGACCTGCCGGTCGACGAGATCGTGGCGCGGGAGGGGCGGCCCGCGCTGCGCGGGCTCGCCGACACGTGCGTCCGCGCCGACGACGCGCGGCTCGGCTCCGACGTCGCCGAGCTGGCCCGCGGGCTGCGATACGCGCGCGCGAATCCGTGGGACCGCCCGCCGTGGCGCCGGCTGCTGGAGCGCAACAGCCCGGGCCGCCGGGCGATCGCGGTGCCGGTGCTGCTCGCGCAGGGCAGCGCCGACCGGCTCGTCACGCCGGCGGCCACGCGCGCCCTCGCGCGCCGCCTGTGCGCGACCGGCACGCGCGTCGAGCTGCGGGCGGTCGGCCGGGCCCGCCATGCCGACATCGCGCGCCGCAGCAGCGGCGCCGTCACCCGCTGGGTCGGCGACCGCTTCGCCGGCCGCTCGGCCGGCACGAGCTGCTGAGCGCCTAGCGGTAGTCCGGGTTGGCGAAGTCCAACCGGCAGCCCGCGTCCCAGGACGTGCGCTGGTTGCCGTGAGCGGGGATCCCGCCGGTGTCCTTGAGCTTGCGCGCGAGGTGCAGCAGGTTCCAGGTCAGAAACGTCGTGTTGCGGTTCGTGAAGTCGTTCTCGGGGCCGCCGGATCCCGGGTCGAGGTAGCTCGGCCCGGGGCCCGCCTCGCCGAGCCACGCCGAGTCGGCCTGCGGCGGGATGACGTAGCCGAGGTGCTGCAGCGAGTACAGGATGTTCATCGCGCAGTGCTTGGCGCCGTCCTCGTTGCCGGTGATGATGCAGCCGCCGACGCGGCCGTAGTAGGCGTACTGGCCGTGCTCGTTGAGCAGGTGGCTGTTGCCGTACAGGCGCTCGATCACCTGCGTGCAGACCGACGACTTCTCGCCGAGCCAGATCGGCGACAGCAGCACGAGGATGTCGGCCGCCATGACGCGCTCGTGGATCGCCGGCCAGTCGTCGTGCTCCCAGCCGTGCTCGGTCATGTCCGGCCAGACGCCGGTCGCGATGCGATGGTCGACCGCGCGGACCGTCTCGACCGCGACGCCGGTGCGGCGCATGATCGCGATCGACCGGTCGCCGAGCGCCTGCGTGTTGGAGACCTCCGGCGAGCGCTTCAGCGTGCAGTTGATGAACAGCGCCCGCAGGTCGGAGAAGTCCCAGCGCGATGTCGCGCAGAGCTGCTCTTCGAAGGCGGTGAGATCGGCCATCGTCGTTGCTCGGTGCAGTCTATGGCGCGGCCGCGGGCGCTGCACGGATCTGCGGCCGGCGCGGCGCGCCTAGACTTCGGCTGATGATCGAGGACGCCCGCGTCGAGCTGACCTCGCTCGCGCACGGCGCCGGGTGCGGCTGCAAGCTGCCGGCCGCCGCGCTGCTGCCGATCGTCCGCGACCTGCCGCGCGCCGAGGACGAGCGGCTGCTGGTCGCGTCCGACACCGGCGACGACGCGGCCGTCCTCAGGCTGTCCGCCGATCTCGCGATCGTGCTGACGATCGACTTCTTCACGCCGATCGTCGACGACCCGTACGACTTCGGGCGCATCGCCGCCGCCAACGCGCTGTCGGACGTCTACGCGATGGGCGGGCGGCCGGTGGCGGCCATGAACGTCGTCGCCTTCCCGCTCGAGCGCCTCGGGGCCGACGTGCTGCGCGAGATCCTGCGCGGCGGCGCCGACGTGGCGATCGCCGCGGGCGCGCCGATCGTCGGAGGCCACTCGATCGACGATCCCGAGCCGAAGTACGGCCTCTCGGTCACCGGCACCGTCCATCCCGACGAGCTGATCTCAAACGCCGGAGCGCGACCGGGCGACGCGCTCGTGCTGACCAAGCCGCTCGGCGTCGGGGCGGTCGTGACGGCGCGCAAGCGCGGGCTGCGCGACGACGCGCTGCTGGCGGACGCCGTCGCGACGATGGCTGCGCTCAACGACGCGGCGTCGGTCGCCGCACGCGCCGCCGGGGCGCACGCGATGACCGACGTCACCGGCTTCGGGCTGCTCGGCCACCTGCATTCGCTGGGGCTGGCAAGCGGGGCCGCGGCGCGCGTCGACGCCGCCGCGGTTCCCGCGATCGGCGGCGCGATCGCGCTCCTCGAGGGCGAGGACGCCGTCTCCGGCGGCAGCGCGCGCAACCGCGCGTACGCGGAGCCGTTCACCTCGTTCGCGGCCGGCGTGCCGGAGGCGCGCCGCCGCCTCGTCTGCGACGCGACGACGTCCGGCGGCCTGCTCGTCGCCGTGCCGGCCGAGCGGGCGGCCGAGGTGCCCGGCGCGATCGTCGGCGAGGTCGTCGACGGCGTCCCCGGAGCGATCGCCGTGTCGTAGCGCATGGAGCGGCCCGGGCCCGGTGGCCCGACCGGTCTTCAAAACCGGGGGGAGCGCGGCTGACCGCGCTGGAAGGTTCGACTCCTTCGCCGCTCCGTACGGGCCGGCGCGGACCCCGCGCCGGCCCCGCACGCGCACGTTAGCCTCATGGTCGCCATGGAGGCACAGCACGCGCAGACGCTCGACCCCGTGGCGCTTCTCGACGCCGCGCCGGACGACGAGTTCGCGCTGCTGGAGCTGCGGCTGGACTGGCCGCCGGATCTCGAGGTGGCGCCCCGCTCGCGCTCGCTGTGGCTGCGCCTCTTCGTCCTCACCGGCGACCCGCTGGCCTGGATCGCCGGCCGCGGCGAGGCATGGGCGAGCGCGACCGTAGACGACGAGCTCGTCGAGATCGACGTCTACGTGCTGCTGTCCGCCGTGCGCCGCCGCATGGCCGAGCACGACGGCGACGTCACCGCGGCGGTCGCTCCGTACGCGCTCACGGCGCTGCGCGCGGGACTCGAGCGCGAGAAGCTGCTCGTCGAGGGCGACCTCGCCGCCCGCGTGCTCGCGGGCGAGGCGCCCGGGCTGCTCGACGAGCTCGCCGACGACCCCGGCGAGCTCGGCCTGCCGACGCTGCAGGCGCGCCGCTCGTGGAGCCCGGTCGGCTTCGGCGCCCTGCTGGACCTCGTGCAGGAGGCGTTCGGCCCGGTCGCGCTGGACCGCAGCGCCGTGACGCTCGATCCCGTCGAGCCCGTCGACGGCGACTGCGCCGCCTGCGCAGGCCGCAGCTTCGGCTATCCGACGGAGCTCGAGGAGTCGCGCGAGGGCTTCTGCGCAGCCCACGACGCGGCGGCGCGCGCGCTGAACGCCGCGCGCATCGCGCAGGCGCGTGCCTCCAACCCGGCCGGCTGGCGGGCGATCGACAAGGCGGCGATGCGGATCAACAGGCTGCCCGAGCCGCGCTTCGCGCCGCAGCCGCCGCGGATCGTGGGCGACGCGCCGGCCCGCAACGACCAGTGTCCCTGCGGCAGCGGGCGGAAGTACAAGCGCTGCCACGGCGCATGACCGACGATCGCTCGCCGACGCGCGAGGAGCGCCTGCGCGGGCTGCCGTCGGTCGACCGCCTGGCGACGGCGGTCGCCCGCGCCGAGCTCGACGCCCGCCGCGGCGAGCTGCTGGCCGGCGCGCGCGACGACGTCGACCTGGTCGCACGCGCGCGCGAGCGGCTGCGCCCGCACCTGCGCCGCGTCCTCAATGCGACCGGCGTCGTCGTCCACACGAACCTCGGGCGCGCACCGCTGTCGGCGCAGGCGCGCGCCGCCGTGGCGCGCGCGGCCGAGGGCTACTCCAACCTCGAGCTCGATCTGCGCAGCGGCGAGCGCGGCTCGCGCCACGACCACGTCGAGGGACTGCTGACCGAGCTCACCGGCGCGGAGGCGGCGATGGCGGTCAACAACTGCGCGGCCGCGGTGCTGCTGTCGGTCGCGGCGCTCGGCGGCGGCCGGGAGACGATCGTCTCGCGCGGCCAGCTCATCGAGATCGGCGGCGGCTTCCGCATCCCGGAGGTGCTCGGCCAGGCCGGCACGCGGCTCGTCGAGGTCGGCACGACGAACCGCACTCGCCTGGAGGACTACGCCGGCGCGATCCGCGCCGGCGGCGACCGCGTCGGCGCGATCCTGCGCGCGCACCCGTCGAACTTCCGCACGCTCGGCTTCGTCGAGGAGGTCGCGATCGAGGCGCTCTGCGGCCTGGGCGTCCCGGTCGTCGACGACGTCGGTTCGGGCGTGCTCGCCGACGACATGGAGCTGCTCGCCGAGGAGCCGGCCGTGCGCCGGTCGGTGCGCGCCGGCGCCGCCCTCGTCGCGTTCTCCGGCGACAAGCTGCTCGGCGGCCCGCAGGCCGGCGTGCTCGTCGGCACGCGTCCGGCGATCGAGGCCTGCCGCGCGCACCCGCTGGCGCGCGCGGTGCGCATCGACAAGCTGTCGCTCGCCGCGCTGGAGGCGACGCTCGCGCTGTACCGCGATCCGACCGCCGCACGCGCGCAGCTGCCGGTGCTCGCGATGCTCGACGCGGACCGCGCCGAGCTCGCCGAGCGGGCGGCGCGGCTCGCCGAGGCGACCGGCGGAGAGGTCGTCGAGGCGACCGCGCGCGTCGGCGGCGGCGCGCTGCCGCTGCTCGAGCTGCCGGGTCTCGCGGTGGCGATCGATCCGGGCGCGGCCGGCGCCGACGCGCTCGCGGCCGCGCTGCGGGCGGGCGATCCGGCGCTCGTCGGCCGGGTCCACGGCGGGCGGCTGCTGCTCGACCCGCGGACGCTCACCGACGACGAGGCGAGCGAGGCGGCCGCGCTCGTGCGCGCGGCGCGGGCATGAGCGGCGCACCGCTGACGCTCGGGACGGCCGGCCACATCGACCACGGCAAGACGGCGCTCGTCGCCGCGCTGACCGGCGTGGACACCGACCGGCTGCCCGAGGAGCGCGCGCGCGGGATGTCGATCGAGCTCGGCTACGCGCCGCTGCGGCTGCCATCCGGGCGGCGGCTGTCGGTCGTCGACGTCCCCGGTCACGAGCGCTTCGTGCGCACGATGGTGGCGGGCGCGACGGGGATCGACATGTACCTCATGACCGTCGCCGCCGACGACGGCGTCATGCCGCAGACGCGCGAGCACGCGGCGGTGCTCGCGGGCCTCGGCGTGGCGCGCGGCGTCGTAGCGGTGACGAAGGCCGACCGCGCCGCCCCGGGGCCCGCGGCGGAGGCGGCGGCGGAGCTCATGCCGGGCGCCGAGGTCGTCGCCTGCTCGGCGCGGACGGGCGCGGGCGTCGCGGACGTCGCCGCCGCGCTCGATCGGGTCGCCGCGATGCTGCCCGGGCGGCTCGGCGCGGGGCGCGCCGCGGTGCTGCACGTCGACCGGGCGTTCACGATCCGCGGCGCCGGGACGGTCGTCACCGGCACGTTGTGGTCCGGCGCGGTCGCGCGCGGCGACACGCTGCAACTGCTGCCGGCCGGGCGCACGGTCCGCGTGCGGGCCGTGCAGGTCCACGACGCGGCGGTCGACCGCGCCGACGCCGGCCAGCGCGTGGCGCTGAACGTCGGCGGCGTCGCCGTGCACGACGTGCGCCGCGGCGACGCGCTCGCGGCCGACGGCGCCGACGTGCGCCCGACGCTCGTCGTCGACTGCGCGCTCGATCTGCGCGGCGCGCGCGGCGGCGCGCGCGTGCACGTCCACCACGGCACGCGCGACGTGCCCGCGCGGCTCGTGGCGCTCGGCGGCGACCTCTGGCAGCTGCGCCTCGAGCAGCCGCTGCTGGCGGCGGCCGGCGACCGGCTCGTCGTGCGCTCCGTCGCGCCGCCCGACACGCTCGGCGGCGGCACGGTGCTCGACGCGCGCGCGCGCCGTCACGGCGCACGACCGGAGATCGTCGCGCGCCTCGAGCGCCTGGCGCGCGGAGAGCCCGAGCCGCCACCCGCGGCCGACCCCGCGCCGCCGGCTCCGCCCGCGCGGCCGGCCGCACCGCAGCTCGACGCCGACGCCCTCGCGCTGGCGCAGCGGCTGCTGGACGCGGGCGCCGAGCCGCCCGCGCTGCGCGACCTCGGCGACGCCGCCGCGCAGCTTCCGGCGCTGCGCGCCGCCGGCCTCGCGGTGCGCGTCGGCCGCGACCTCTACGCGCACCGCGACGCGCTGGCGGCGGTCGAGCGGCGCGTCGGCGCGATCATCGAGGCGGAGGGCGCCATCACGCTCGCGCGGCTGCGCGACGAGCTCGCGACGTCGCGCAAGTACGCGCAGGCGCTGCTCGAGCACTTCGACGCCGCGCGCGTGACCAAGCGGCTGCCCGACGACAGGCGCGTGCTGCGGCGCGTCAGATGAAGACGCGCAGGATCGAGACGAGCAGCAGGATGAAGCACGCCGCCGCGACGCTGCCCAGGACGCGGAAGACCCAGATGTCGAACCGCGAGACGACGAGCCTCGGGGCCGGCGCGCGGCGCTGCAGCTCGGCCATGACGGTGCGCGCCGCGGGCATCTTGCGGACGCCCAGCGGCCTGTCGCCCGCCGCGTCGGCGGCCGGGTCGCCGCCGGACTCGGCGCGGTGCAGCTCGGCGCGCTCCGTCTGCACGTGCCGCTGCAGCGCGCGGTAGGCGAGCAGCACCTCGTCGCGCTGGGCGTTGGCCTCGTCGCGCTCGGCGCGAGCGCGCTCGACGTCGGCGGCGGCGGCCGCCTGCGCCTGCGCGGCCGCCTCGTTGGCCAGCTCGATGCGCGTGCGCGCGCGGACCGCGGCCTCGCGGTCGCCGACCGCCTCGTCGCGCTGGTCGCGCGCGAGGTCGCGATCGCGCTCGGCGGCCGTGCGCTCGCGCACGAGTTCGTCACGCTGCGCTGCGGCGGCGTCGGCGGCGCGCCGCTCGCGCCGCAGGCCCGCCTCGAGCTCCGTCCGCGCGGCGTCGGTCTCGTGCAGGCGCCGCTGGGTCTCCTCGAGCTCGCGGCGCAGGCGGTCGCGTTCCTCGGTGACCGCCTGAAGCTCGGCCTCGGCCAGCCGCAGGCGCATGCGGTCGGTCGTCGGGACGCTCGTCCCGGCGGAGGCCTGCGGCTCGCGCTGCCCCGCGTCCGGCGCGCGCGGCTCGTACGCCGCCGGCGCCGCGCCCGGATCGAGCGGGACGGTCACGCTCGGCGCCACCGCGAGCGCGAGCCGGCCGGGATCGGGCGCGCCGCCGGTCCACGGAAACGCCGCGGTCCAGGGTTCGTCCGCGGAC